>Ga0265338_10011066_pt1 | contig 10463 bp, 7 predicted proteins | sample 42126metaG_FD_193579 | JGI IMG/M metagenome (GOLD analysis project Ga0265338, IMG submission 193579) | Rhizosphere microbial communities from Carex aquatilis grown in University of Washington, Seatle, WA, United States - 4-21-26 metaG | ecosystem: Host-associated > Plants > Roots > Rhizosphere >... | reverse complement strand
GTGCCGCAGGATGTCGACTACCAGGCGCTCAAGATCGACATCGATCGCGAGCGGGCCAGTGAACTTGGACTCAGCGCCAAAGAAGTGGTGGACAGCTTGATTACCGCGCTGACCTCCAACGGCATGATTGCGCCGAGCTACTGGATCGACCCCAAGTCGGGCAATAATTATCTATTGACCGTGCAGTATCCGGAGAAATACGTGAAGAGTCTGTCCGCTCTAGGTGCGATGCCTCTGCGAGCAACGAACCTCAAACAACCTACTCGGCTGGACTCCGTGGTCCACATTTCGCGCGTGGCCGCGCCCACCGAGGTGGACCACTACAAGATCCAGCGCACCATCGACGTCTATGTCGCGCCGTCCGGCGAAGACCTTAGCCAGGTTTATGCCGGCGTGCAAAAAATTGTGAACCAAACTCAATTGCCGAAAAACGTGGTGATAAACGTGCGTGGCACCGTCGAGGCCATGCACGCTTCCTTCCAAAGCTTCGGCTTCGGACTGATCCTCTCGACCGTGCTGGTGTATTTAATCCTGGTGGCGCAGTTTAAATCCTTTGTCGATCCGCTGCTGATTCTGCTGGCGGTGCCGACCGGGCTGGCCGGCGTGTTGTTAATTCTATTCCTCACTGGCACCACCATCAACGTGATGTCGCTGATGGGAGTGGTGATGATGGTGGGGATCGTGGTTTCGAACAGCATTCTGATCGTGGAATTCACCAATCGGCTTCGAGCGGAAGGGCGCCCGTTGCGCCAAGCCGTGTCACTGGCCTGCCGGGTTCGTCTGCGTCCAGTGCTGATGACATCGATGGCAACCCTCATCGGCCTGTTGCCAATGGCGGCCAAACTGGGAGCCGGCAGTGAAGCCTACGCTCCGCTCGCCATGGCGATCATCGGCGGATTGGCCGTTTCGGTGGTGCTCACGGTATTCGTCGTGCCTTGTGCCTATTACCTGGTTTATCGACGGCTTGAGCCACCTCGTGATCCAACAAACCTCGCCCCGATCGCGGGCCCGGTCCCGGCTGCTTCGTGATCACATAGATTATGAATCTATTTCATAAAAGTGTCGGTGCGGCTTTCCTGGCCATGGAGCTTCTAAGCTGCCATGGGGCCGAGTTGCCGCAGCTCACACTTCAGCAAGCGCATGAGGCTGCCCTGCGCGATCATCCTTTAATCCACGTGGGCGATCTGAAAGCCCTGGTCATGCGCCAGGTCTCCCGGCAAGTCCAGTCCGGCTTTTACCCCAACCTCTCGGCCAACGTTGTGGCCGTCGGCACGACGAAAGAAAACACCCGGCTGGGGGCCATCGGCGCTCTGAACAACCCGGCAATTTTTGATCGAAATGCCGAGGGCTTGATGCTTAGCCAGCTTATCACAGATTTTGGCCGCACCGCGAATCTCGCAGGCAGTGCCAAGCTTCAAGCCGAAGCCGCGGTCGACAATGCTCAGGCCACCCGCGAGCAAATTTTGCTGGCGGTCGACGGAGCCTTCTACGCGGCTCTGCAGGCACAATCTGTAACGCGCGTTGCCGAAGAGACGATCACGAATCGCCAAACATTCCTGGACCAGGTGAGTGAATTGGCCAGGGTAAAACTGCGGTCGGAGTTGGATGTCAGCTTCGCTCGGGTCAACTTTGAGGATGCCAGACTCTTGTTGAGCAAAGCGCAAAATGACCTGCAAGGTGGTTTTGCACAGCTCTCGACTTTGATGGGCCAGCGGGAGCCGATGGAATATCGTCTGTCGGAGGGACCGCTGCCTCCAGAAGTGTCCACTAACGTCTCGGATTTCGTGCAACAGGCACTGCGCCTCAGGCCCGACCTGCTCAGCCTGAGAAACCAACGCGAGGCCGCTATTAAATTCGCTCGTGGGGAGAGGGCGTTAAGTTACCCAACGATTTCGGCGGTCGCCAGTGCGGGGGTGGCTCCAGTCCGCGATCCACAATTGCCTGATAATTATGCCGCCGCGGGCGTAGTGCTGAATGTTCCACTCTTTGCGGGTGGTTATTATTCCGCTCGCCGAGAAGCCGCTCAGCTTCAGGCCCAAGCCGATGAAGAGAATCTGCGCGATTTGGAAGATAACGTCATCCGCGACGTGCGCATTGCGTGGCTTAACACGCAGAATGCCTTCGATCGCTACCGCATCACGGGGCAGCTTCTGGAAAATGCGCGGCAGTCCTACGATCTCGCCCAAGCGCGCTACAAGCAGGGGATCAGCTCGATTGTGGAGTTCAACCAGGCTGAACTCAATCTGGTTGCCGCCGAAATTGCCTATGCCGACACCCGCTACGAGTACCTGGTACAGCAGTCCGCGCTGAGCTTCCAAACCGGGACCCTCCACTGATCGGACTATCTATATGGCACCCTACGCCTTTGCGCGAAGATTCGGTTCAAGAGCTCAAGAACGACTCTTTTCGGAACTCGTGCGGTCGAGGAGTAAAAATGAGAAGTGAAAGTAAAGGAGAATGCAAAGAGCGTTTTATGAAACCCAAAAACAAATCACGAAGTCGATCACGGCTGACTTACTTAGCCTTCTGCCTGCTCCCACTCGTGTTTCCTGCAAGACACCAACAACTCTTGTCCTTCAAACCGTGGGACCTCCTGCTTCCGCCATTTCATTGGGCCGACTTGATTTCAGGGACGACGGATTTCTGAAGGTGTTTTCGGCCACGCAAGCCCGCCACGCCGGCAGTCGGAGCACATACCACCCGCATTCTGACTACATTATCTATAAGACCAACGGAAGTGTTTTTCGAGAGATCGAGAACTCGCTCGATTCCAGGGATGAAGCTGCCGCTTTGATCTACCTGCCTGCTGGGTTTTACAAAATCCAAGCCCTGGATAACAGTTACGGACGGGTCATTGTTCCCGTGCTCATCGAACCGTGGCGAACAACCAAAGTTTACCTCGAATCGCGAGCGTCTTCCGAGCTCTTGAACCCGAGCAACTCCGTTTGCCTACCTGATGGCAGAATGGTCGGCTGGCGTGCAAGAGAACAGACGCCGAAGATAGATCAAGGAAGCCACTAAAGCCATATTATGAGCCCAGAATCTTCCGGCGAACGAATCACTCCCTTGCGCGAACGGGTGGCTTTCTTCAAGGAGCAGGCCCGACTTTTGCTCGAGCGGTTTGAAAAGCACGAGATATCGCAGGTGGAAGCGAGAGCGGAAGCCGAACGGCTTGACCGTGAGGTCCGCGAGGCCGAGCGGCAGGTTGAGAAATGGGAAACCCACTGCCGACGCAGCAACTAGACAGGCTAGCCTTGGGAACTTGAGTTTTTCGAGTGGTAGTCTATCCGGTCGCGAAAACTGTGGACTTTTTGCAATATTGGCCGAGTTTTATGCCAGAGCTTTTCATCGGTAGTTAAGAAGCTGCTCATATGTGGCTATGCTAACCTACGGGAACCACGGGAACTTCCGGTTGGGGATCAAGGACATGCTCAGTAAAACCGCAAAAAAGAAGGATGCGACTCGCATATCTTACGGCCCCAAGATTCTGAGCCATGGACGGTTGTGAGCATCGTTGGCCTAAACACTTAAGAACTATGCATTTTAAACATATTGAGAACGCCGGTTCAGCCGAGGTGGAAAAAACCAGCGTCGGAGAGACTCGGAGGATTGCCCCCCTGGATCCGACCTTGGTGGAGGCGTTGCGGCATCTGGATGCAGGCATTCTGGCCAATGCGATCGAGACCTTTCATAAGCGCCTGCGCAACGAAGGTTTTATTGACCATACCGTGCAGTGCTTCTGTCCGCACCTGGAGCCAATGGTTGGTTACGCGGCGACGCTGCGGATTCGCGGTTCGGCACCCGCTACCGCGGGCGGTCAGTTCGAAGAGCGGACTGATTGGTGGGATTACATCTTGTCCCTGCCGACGCCCCGTGTGGCCGTTGTGCAAGACGTAGCTTCCCATCCTGGGCTTGGCTCGTTAGTAGGCTCAGTGCATATGAATATTCTTCGAGCGCTTCAATGTGTTGGCGTAGTCACGAATGGCGCGGTGCGCGATCTACCCGCAGCCGAAAGCGCCGGGTTCCATTACTTTGCAGGCAGCCTGGCCGTGTCTCATGCCTACGTTCACATAGTCGAGGTCGGACCGGTGGTCGAGATCGGCGGGCTTAAGATCCACTCGGGCGATTTGCTCCACGGTGATCGCCACGGAGTCCAATCGATTCCGCTGGATATCGCAGCGCAGATTCCACCTGTCGCCGCGGAAATCTCCGCTAAGGAGCAGGCGATCATCGCCCTCTGCCGGTCGCCGGACTTCTCGCTCGAAAAACTGCGGGCCGCGATTGCGAGAGGTTGACCCCGCCGCAGCGATGAGGTAGCGGCGTAACTCGAGCAACAAAGACCATGTCGCGCTTTTCCATTCGCCACCCCTACTTGATTGTGGTGGCCTGCCTCCTGGTCTGCGTGGTCGGCATGACCAGCCTGGTCCGCATGCCGGTGGACCTATTTCCGCCGATAAAAATCCCTGTCGTGGTGGTGGCTACCTTCTTTTCGGGCATGCCGCCGGAGCAGGTCGAGAACGATATTACTGGCCGTTTTGAGCGATTCTTTACGTTGGCTGCCGGCATCGACCACATGGAATCACGCTCCCTCAGCGGGGTGAGCCTGATCAAGGTCTTTTTCCAACCTGGAGCGAATCCGGACGCGGCTGTGACAACGATAGCGAACCTTGCGATGGCGAACCTGCGACGGCTGCCACCCGGGACGCTTCCGCCAGTGGTGCTCAAGTTCGATGCTTCAAGCCTGCCAGTGTGCCTGGTGACCTTGAAAGGCGAGGGCCTCAACGAGACGCAACTACGGGATCTAGGGCAGTTTGCAGTGCGTAACCAGATGGCCAACGTCCGTGGGGCCTCAGTTCCGCAGCCTTTCGGCGGGCGCTATCGGCAGATTATGGTTTATGTGGATCCTCTCAAGCTAGAAGCCTACGGGTTGAGTGTGATGGACGTGGTGCGCAGAGTAAACGACGCCAACATGATCCTACCCGCCGGAGACGTTAAAATTGGCCCCTTCGACTACAATGTCTATGCCAATAGCCAAATCAGCGCGATCCAGGATATCAACCGCATTCCACTCAAGAGCGTCAAGGGCGCCACGGTGCTGGTGGGCGATATCGGCAAGGCCAGCGATGGCGCCCAGATTCAGAACTGCATCGTCCGGGTGGACGGCCAGCCTTCGGTCTATCTACCCGTGCTCAAACAAGGGGGCGAGGACAACACCATCTCCGTAGTGGACGGGGTAAAGAAGGTGGTGGGAGATTTGTTGGATGTGCCCAAGGAACTTGTGCCCAGCGTCGTGTTTGATCAATCGCTTTTTGTTCGCTCGGCGATTCGCAACTTGATCCATGAAGGACTGATCGGGTTGCTCTTGACGGGGCTACTAATCCTCATTTTTCTTGGCAGCTTGCGGGCGACATCGGCGGTGTTTCTTTGCATTCCCTTATCCGCGTTGGCGGCATTCATTGGCTTGTCGTTGGGCGGAAGCACCATCAACGTTATGCTGCTCGGCGGGCTAGCCCTGGCTTTTTCCCGGCTTATCGACAATTCGGTTGTCGTGCTGGAAAACATCTTCCGACACCTCGAAATGGGCGAACCGGTAGACATCGCCGCCGAGCGCGGCGGTCAAGAGGTGGCGTTGCCGGTCCTAGCGGCGACGCTCGCGACGACCGTGGTGTTTTTCCCGGTTACCTTCCTTTACGGCGTCAGCCGGTTTCTTTTCACGGCGCTGGCCTTGGGCGTTGTGCTGTCATTGTTCGCCTCCTATTTCGTGGCGCTTACGGTTGTGCCGCTATTCTGCGCTAAACTGCTAAAAGGACATGCGCAGGAGACCGGTGGGGCAACGGCCGTTGAGCGGAAGGGTTGGGGCCAGCGGTTCAATGGGTGGTTCAACCGCAAGTTTCAGCACATGCTCGACCGCTATGGCGCGCTGTTGGAACTGGCGCTGGTTCGGCCCGTCCTGACGGTGGTGGGTATCACCGGTCTATTCCTATTGAGCCTGACCATTTATCCGCTCATCGGCAAAGCTTACTTTCCATCGACCGATCCGGGTCAGTTCGTGATGAACGTCAAGGCCCAAACCGGGTTGCGTCTGGAATTGACCGATAAACTCGTTGGCAAGGTGGAGCAGATCGTTCGGGATGTGGTTCCGGCCGAAGACCTCAAGATCATAGTATCCAACATCGGTGTCACGCCGGGCTTTTCTTCTATTTACACTCCCAACTCCGGCCCGCACACCGCGTTTATTCAGGTGGGGCTTCAACCGCATGCCCACCGAACTTCTTTCGATTACATGGGGCGCGTACGCCAGCGGGTCAAACGAGAGCTACCGGAAGTGACGGCCTATTTTCGGACGGGTGGCCTGGTGGGTGCCATCCTTGACTTGGGGATGCCTGCCCCAATGGACATCGCCGTCAGCGGTATGGACCTGGAAGTCGCCCATGAGACTGCGACCCAAGTCGCGCAGAAGGTCCGACGCCTGGCCGGTGTGAGTGACGTGCTGGTCCCACAAGATATGGATTATCCGGCTTTGAATCTAAACATTGATCGTGTGCGCGCGGATCAATTGGGCTTGAGCGCCAAAGAGGCCGTGAGCAGCGTCATCACGGCCCTGACGTCCGATGCGATGATCGCCCCCAGCTACTGGGTGGATCCCAAAACCGGCAACGATTACTTTCTCACCGTCCAATACCCGGAGGATTACATAAAGAATCTTGAAGATCTCAGTTCACTTCCGTTACGGGCGGCGCAGTTCCTCAAGACGACCCGGTTGGAGAATCTTAGCCAAATCTCGCGATCCAAGGCGCCGACCGAAGTGGACCATTACCAATTGCGGCGGGTCGTGGACGTTTACGTGGCGCCAAGCGGAGAGGACCTCCAGGCCGTCTATAACGGAGTGCAGAAAGTGATTCGCCAGACCCCTCTGCCAGAGGGGGTGCGAGTGACTGTGCGCGGTTCAGTGCAGGCCATGCGCACCTCGTTTAAGAGTTTCGGCCTTGGGCTGATTCTGGCCACATTGTTGGTCTACCTCATCCTGGCGGCACAGTTCGAGTCGTTCCTGGACCCACTGCTGATTTTGCTGGCAGTGCCGACCGGGTTAATTGGCGTGTTGCTGATGCTCTTTTTCACCGGCACAACCGTGAATGTGATGTCATTGATGGGAGTCGTGATGATGGTGGGCATCGTGGTATCCAACAGCATTCTTATCGTCGAATTCACGCGTCGCCTGCGAAGGGAAGGCAAGCCTTTGCGCGAAGCGGTCTCGCTTGCATGCCGAGTGCGCCTGCGTCCGGTCTTGATGACGTCGCTAGCGACGCTCATCGGGTTGTTGCCCCTGGCGGCCAAACTGGGCACTGGCAGCGAGGCCTATGCTCCTTTGGCAAGGGCCATCATCGGCGGTTTGGCGGCTTCAGTGGTGCTGACCGTGTTCATCGTTCCCTGCGCTTACTATGCGATTTATCGACGGCGGGGTCTCAACGTTGTGGAAGATGCGGCACAAGCTGCCGGCTAAATTCACGGACCAGCTTGAAGAACATCATCGCCTTTCCCGCAGGCATGACTCGTCTGTCCACGACATCATTCTCTTTGCGGGTCGTCCTGGGAGGATGCAATCCAAATTGGCTTAGTTTCTCGCGCATTTTGACCCGGGTAGCCCCCAGCCAACGGGCGTTCCTTTGATTGTTATATGGCTTAACCGTTAACGCTGGCCATTTCTCAGACTCTGAGGTCGTACGTATTGTATTATTGGCGATGCCGTCTTGAGCCGCCATCGTTCATTCTATAACGCCGCTCGGACGCTTCCTGATTAGGCGGAATTCCCGGCCCAAAGGCTTTACGTGGCCCGGGCGTTGATGCCGCCTTCCAACTGAGAAGCAACAGGACGACGCCCACACTCATGTCATTACACGTCGCCGAAGTGGTTTTCGCGAAACCGAGCACAAACGGCGAAACAACGAGCCAAAGGCTAAAAAGAGCCGTGCACCAACTCCAACTGGTCTGGTTATAGCCGACGGAAATTCGGATCCCAGAAAAGAAGGCAACCAATAGCCCCACTCCAACTCCGTTCCACACTGCCGGCAGAACGTCACGGAAGCCCAACACGAACGGCGCAAATATGATCCAAAGGCCCAGCAGCATGTTGATTCCGAGCGCTGTGTCTGCCCAGGTTTCTTCATCCATAACAAGTTCCCGGGATTAGGCACTGACCTCCGCGCGTGCTTCGGCGGCTAAAGCAGTGCTCAGGTAACGTTCTCCAGTCGAACAGGCAAAGGTCACAATCATCTTGCCCTTGTTCTGAGGGCGTTTAGCTACTTCAACGGCCGCCCAAACGTTTGCGCCAGAGGAGATGCCCGCAAGAATGCCCTCTTCTTTTGCCAGGCGCCGCGCCATCGCAAAAGCATCATCATTGGTGACTTGAATGCACTCGACGATCTGTGGATGGCCCTTGGAGTCTTTCAAATGCAGGTTGTTTGGAATAAATCCGCCACCTAGTCCCTGAATCTTGTGGGGCCCCGGTTTGAGAGGTTGGCTGGCGAGCGTTTGCGAAATGACTGGCGAATCCTTCGGCTCGACCGCAATCGCCTCGAAGGATGGCTTGCGCGGGCGGATACTCTCCACGCAGCCGGTAATCGTGCCGCCGGTTCCGACGCCCGAAATCAGAATGTCAACCTTGCCATCGGTATCAGCCCAGATTTCTTCCGCGGTTGTCTTTTGATGAATGGCCGGGTTGGCGGGATTGTCGAATTGCTGTGGCATCCAGGAGTTTGGCGTTTCCTTGGCCAGTTGTTCAGCTTTGATCAGCGCGCCCTTCATGCCCTCGGCGCCCGGAGTGAGCACGAGTTTGGCGCCCAGCATCGCCAACAGCGTACGCCGTTCCATTGACATGGTATCCGGCATCGTCAGGATAAGGCGATAACCTTTGGCGGCGGCCACGAACGCCAGGGCGATCCCGGTATTGCCGCTGGTGGCTTCAATGATCACAGATTCCTTTTTCAGTATCCCGCGCTCTTCCGCATCATTGATCATCGCCATTCCGATGCGGTCTTTGACGCTGCCGAGCGGGTTAAAAAATTCACACTTCAAAAGAACCGTGGCACCCGTACCCGCGGCAACTTTGTTTAGGCGAACGAGCGGGGTGCGACCCACGGTTTCTACAATATTGTTATAGATACATGCCATAAAAAGTGTGGTTTGGTTTGTCACCGGCCGGACTACAAAGGCAATTTGTATTCGCGACCAACCGACCATATATCGCTATACGATATATGTCAAAAGGATCCTTGCATTGCAAACGATCCCTTTCGAACGAAGGCCTCACCCTTTGACGTCGAGAACTCAACCAACCTCTGTTCGGACGGAGCAACAGACCTCAGCGCTTAGTCATTGACACTAGCGAGCTGTTTGAGCCGAAGAATGAGTTCCGGCCCCATTCGTTTCAGTTGCTCGGTGTGAGCGGAGGAAAGTTTTCCCAGTAAATTCTCGCCCCGGCGCGTGAGTTGAACAAAAACCTGGCGACGATCTTGGGCTGAGGGCGTCCGAGCCACTAATCGCTCGGCCACGAGTCGGTCAACTAATCCAACCGCGCTATGGTGACGAAGCTGCAATCGCTCAGCCAACTCACCGATGGTTACCGACTCCCGGCCGGGGAAGCCCTTGATGGCCAGCAATGCCTGATGATGTTGGGGAGTAATGCCGGCAGAGTGTGCCGCCTCTTCACTGAAATGCTGGAACTGCCGGAGGGCATAGCGGAAGGCGGCCAACAGCTCGTATTGCGACTTGGAAAGCGGATTGGTTTTGGCCATGCGTCTTCGATCTATACCAGAAGGCCACGGGATGCCAGCCGCCGGTTTGACATCTATCGCAATACGATATACCATCGATCCTTCTTGATGCAAACTGAATCTATCCTTCCGCCGACCTTGAGTGACAAAACCAGCGGGTCTGTACCCGTCGTCGAGGACCATTTGGCGGATTTTAGCACCGACCACCGTGTGTTGCTGCTGTCAGCGATGGCTTTGGCCGTCGGAGCAATCGGCTCAGTGGTTGCTTATGTTTTAATTTGGCTGATTGCGGGAATTACCAATCTCGCTTTCTACCACCGTTTTTCCACTGCCTTGGTCGTACCGCAAGGCCACCATTTGGGATGGTGGGTGATGCTGGTGCCGGTAGCAGGCGCGCTGGTCGTTGGCTTCATGGCACGGTTTGGTTCGGAAAAGATACGGGGACATGGCATCCCTGAAGCCCTCGAGGCGATTCTGCTTGGCCGCAGCCGGATTGAGCCCAAGGTAGCGATTCTCAAACCTCTTTCTGCAGCAATTTCCATTGGCACTGGTGGGCCTTTTGGCGCCGAAGGCCCCATCATTATGACCGGCGGGGCCTTCGGGTCCATGTTTGCGCAACTGTTCAATTTGAGCGCGGCCGAACGCAAAACGCTTCTCGTGGCCGGCGCCGCGGCTGGAATGGCGGCCGTGTTT
>Ga0265338_10011065_pt1 | contig 10463 bp, 11 predicted proteins | sample 42126metaG_FD_193579 | JGI IMG/M metagenome (GOLD analysis project Ga0265338, IMG submission 193579) | Rhizosphere microbial communities from Carex aquatilis grown in University of Washington, Seatle, WA, United States - 4-21-26 metaG | ecosystem: Host-associated > Plants > Roots > Rhizosphere... | reverse complement strand
CGCGCCGGGTGCTTGGGCGGGAAGTTCAGGGCGGTGAAGTTGTGGAAGTCGTCCTCGATGTCGGGGCCTTCCGCCACGCCGAAGCCCATCTCGGCGAAGATGGCGATCATCTCGTCCATCACCTGCAGGGTGGGATGCACCGCGCCCTTGCGCCGGGGCGCGGGCGGCAGGCTGAGGTCGAGGGTCTCCGACGCCAGCTGGGCGTCGAGTTCGGCCGCTTCCAGCGCGGCCTTGCGCTCTGCGAGGAGTGCCTGCTGCCGCTCTCTGAGACTGTTGCGTATGGGACCTTCGATCTGCCTCTCTTCAGGCGCCATCTTTCCTAGTTCCTTGAGAACAAGGGTCACGTTGCCTGACTTGCCCAGGATCAGCACGCGCGCCTCTTCCAAGGCACTGATGGTGCTTGCGCTGGTGATCAGCGCGTTGTTGGCAGTTTCGAGTTCGGAAAAGTCCGTCATTCCCTCATCCTGCAAAGGCGCAATGCGTCCTTCGAGACGCGTCCTCAAGGACGCTCCTCAGGATGACGAGTGAATAGGGGCTGCAGCGGCCTTCGTCATGGTGAGGAGCGGCGCCGCAGGGCGCCGCGTCTCGATCCACGCATCACTTACCAGCGTCAAGCCAGCGCGGCGTGAACCTTTTCGGCGATGGCCTTGAAGGCGGCCGGGTCCTGCCCCGCGATATCGGCCAGCACCTTGCGGTCGATATCGATGCCGGCCTCTTCAAGGCCGTGCATAAATCGGGAATAGGTCAGGCCTTCCAGCCGGGCGGCCGCATTGATCCGCTGGATCCACAGGGCCCGGAACGAGCGCTTGCGGACCTTGCGGTCGCGGTAGGCGTATTGCCCGGCCTTGTCGACGGCCGCCTTGGCGGTCCGGATGGTGTTCTTGCGCCGGCCGTAGAAACCCTTGGCCTGCTCGAGAACCTTCTTGTGCCTGGCGTGGGCGACCACACCTCTTTTGACGCGTGCCATTTCAGTTCACCCCGCTCTCAATCCAGACCGTACGGCGCCCAGCCCTTGACGTGGCGGGCGTCGCCAGGCGCAGCGACCTTGGTGCCGCGCTGTTGACGGATGTACTTGGCGTTGTGGCTGATCAGGCGGTGGCGCTTGCCGGCCACCCCCATCTTCACTTTTCCGGTCGCAGTCAGCTTGAAGCGCTTCTTCACGCCGGACTTGGTCTTCAGTTTCGGCATTTTGCTGCGGAGCCGAGGCCCCGTCCTATGATCGCAATGAGTGGTCGCCATGGCATGCCATGGGCCAGGCGGCCGGAAGAGCGGCGCTGATAGGGGAAAAGCGGGCGATAGGCAAGGGCGTCCAACTGCCGTCCGTCGTCGTGCGGCCCGACCGGGCGATCGACGCCGCCGCCAGATTCACCCGATGGTTTGGACTTCGGCCTGGATGGCCCGGTCGAGCCGGGCCAGGACGGCTATCGCGAGCAGGATCGGAGGATCTCGTCCTAGCGCGGAGCCAGGATCATGATCATCTGCTTGCCTTCCATCCGGGGCTCGTACTCGACCTTGGCCACCGGCTCGAAGTCGGTCTTCACCTGCTGCAGCAGCTTCATGCCCAACTCCGGGTGCGCCAGCTCCCGGCCACGGAAGCGCAGGGTGACCTTCACCTTGTCGCCTTCCTCGAAGAAGCGGTGCATGGCCTTGGCCTTCACCTCGTAGTCGTGGGTGTCGATGTTGGGCCGGAGCTTGATCTCCTTGACCTCGACGACCTTCTGGCGCTTGCGCGCCTCGGCCTTCTTCTTCTGCTCCTGGAACCTGTATTTGCCGTAGTCGAGGATCTTGCAGACCGGCGGGTCTGAGTTCGGTGAGACCTCGACAAGGTCCAGCCCGGCTTCCTCGGCGGCTTCCAAGGCGGCGGAGGTGGGCATCACGCCCTGTTTCTCTCCGTGCTGATCGATCAGCAGAACGCGGGGGACGCGGATGTCCTCATTCATTCGGGGGCCGTCCTTGGACGGCGGTGCGGGCATGGGGCGACGAATAGTCAGGCTCTCCTGGACCGTGGACGGGGTGGGGCCTGTGCCAAAACGCTCTTATAGCCCCAAGCGGCTCAATATGGCCGCCGGACCGGCCCTGATCAAGCCGAGCGGGACATCACCAGGGCGGTTTCGGTGACTTGTTGCAAAGGGATGTCCTTTGCGTCCCTGGCGGTGAGGATCGCCACATAGCCGCGCGGGCCGGTCAACTCGGGGTCGGAGCCCCCCGCAAACAGGGCGATGGTGGGGGCGCCGGCCGCCGCCATCAGGTGGATCGAGCCGGAGCTGTTGCCCACGGCCAGGGCCGCGCGGGCGGCCAGCACGGCGATCTGGGCGAAGTCGGTGCGGCCCGTCAGGTCGCGGGCGCGGGGCGCGGCGCGCTGGATGGCCCGGGCCATGGCGCTTTCTTCCGGCGCGCCGACCACCAGCACGTCCAGGCCCGCCTCGTAGAGCCGCCGGGCCAGTTCGGCGTAGTTCTCGATCGGCCAGCGCGCCTGGGACCTTGTGACTCCGCCCGGCGACAGCAGGGCATAGGGCCTGGGCTTCTCCGCGCCCGGCGTCGGGCGGACCTCGGGCGCCCGGCGCAGGATCCAGCTGAGGTCCGGCGGCGGGGCCTCGCCGGCGGCGACAGGCGCGTCGGGCCAGTCGCCGGAGGTCTTCAACTGGTCGGCCTGCCGCTCCAGCAGGTGCATGCGCGAGCGATGCCGCCCGGTGCTGCGATGCGACGCGCCGCGCACGTCGCCCGACCATTCGGTCCGCCCGGGCCACATGGCGTTGAACACCCGCCGGGTGTGCGACGAGTTCTCCAGATCGTAGACGCGGTCGAACTTCGAGCGCCGGATCCATCCCGCCAGCGACATGGCCGCGCCGAAGCCCTGCCGGTCGCCCGACGGCTCGACGTGATCGAAATAGCGGCTGGATTTGGCCAGCTCGGCGAACCGAGGCATGGTCAGAAGCGTGATCTGGGCCTTGGGATGGGCCTCGCGCAGCCGCTTCATGGCCGGCAGCGACAGGACGAACTCGCTGAGCGGACCGAGCTTGATCACCAGGACGCGGGCAAGCGGCTTCATACGGCCACGGTTGTAATCAAGGGGAGAAGCCCGCGCCACGAATGAAATGCCCCTGCGACACCGGCCAGGGTTTGACTCGCGGCGCCAGGCCGGAAAGACAGGCGGCCGGGCGCGCGCCGCGCCGGACTTCGGACTCGGGACACGACAGATGAGGCGATCTTGATCATCGTCACCGGCGCGGCGGGGTTCATCGGCCGCTTTGTCTCCCTGAGGCTGCTCGAGCGCGGCGAGGAGGTGGTCGGCGTCGACGACTTCAATCCCTACTACGACCCGGGGCTGAAGGAGGCGCGGGTGAAGGCGCTGCTGGAGCGTCCCGGCTTCCGCCTCGAACGCATGGACGTGGCCGACGCCGAGGCCTTCGAGGCCCTGATGCGCCGGAGCGGCGCGCGCCGGGTGGTGCACCTGGCCGCCCAGGCGGGGGTGCGCTACTCGCTGGAAAACCCCTTCGCCTACGAACGGGCCAATCTGATGGGCCATCTGGCGGTGCTGGAGGCCTGCCGGCGCACCGAGGGATTCGAGCATCTGGTCTATGCGTCCTCCAGCTCGGTCTATGGCGAGCGGGCCGGCGACGGCGCGTTCCGCGAGGAGGAGCCGGCCGAGGCGCCGGAGTCGCTCTATGCGGCGACCAAGCGCTCGTGCGAACTGATGAGCGGCGCCTACGGCAAGCTGTTCGGCCTGCCGCAGACGGGCCTCAGGTTCTTCACCGTCTACGGACCCTGGGGCCGCCCCGACATGGCCTATTTCATCTTTACACGGAAGATCCTGGCCGGCGAGCCCATCGAGGTGTTCGGCGAGGGCCGCATGGCGCGCGACTTCACCTATGTCGACGACATCGTGGACGGGGTGGTCGGGGCGCTGGACCGCCCGCCGCCCGCCGGCGAGAATCGCATCCTGAACATCGGCGACAGCCGCCCGGTGGGCCTGATGGACATGATCGGCACGCTGGAACAGGCCCTGGGCCGCGAGGCGGTGAAGGTCTTCGCGCCCATGCAGCCCGGCGACGTCAGCGCCACCTATGCCGACACCTCCAAGCTCCAGGCGCTCACCGGCTACCGGCCCAAGGTGACCCTCGAAGAGGGGCTGCCGCGGTTCGTCGAGTGGTATCGGGGGTATTTCGGCGCCTGAGGGCCTCAGGCGCCGCCGCACATGTGCTCGGCGTCGCTGGCGCGCCAGCCCGCCCCGGTGCGAAGATCCCGGCCGCCATAGAGGATGCCCCGCGTGTCGCCCGCCGGGCACTGGCGGGGGAGGACGAGCACGCAGAGGCGCGCCGGATCGCCCCGGCGCCCCCGGTCCATGGCCGGGACCTGGTCATAGCTGACGTTGTAGTGGCCGTCGGCGAATTCGATGGCGCTGCCGCTGCCCGGCACAGGCCGGCCGCCGTCCTCCAGCCGGGTTTCGACGCGCTTGATGCGGGTGAGGAAACACTGGCCCACGCGCTCGGGCCGATGGGTCACCGACGAGACGACGGCGCGCGGCCCGGCGCCGGCCGGGGCGGCGATCATGGCCGCCAGGGCGACGGCCGCGGCCAGCTTCACTTCAGCAGTTCCTCGATCGCCGCGCGGGCCGCGGGCGCGAGATCCGGCCGCTTCAGGGCGTAGGCGACATTGGCCCGCAACAGGCCGATCTTGTCGCCGCAGTCGTAGGTCTCGCCTTCGTATTCGTAGGCGTAGAAATCCTGCACCTGCATCAGCCTGGCCATGGCGTCGGTGAGCTGGATCTCGCCGCCGGCGCCGCGCTCCTGCGAGCCCAGCAGCTCGAAGATCTCGGGCTGCAGGATGTAGCGGCCCGAGATGAACAGGTTGGAGGGTTCGGTGCCGGGCGGGGGCTTCTCGACCGTGCCGGTCATCCGGTTCAGCCGGCCATGGTGGCTGGCCAGGGCGACGATGCCGTACTTGTGGGCCTCGCCTTCCGGGCAGGGTTCGACCACGATCAGATTGCCGCCGACCTCTTCGTAGGCGTGCACCGCCTGGGCCAGGGCGGGGGGCTGGGCGTCCATCAGCATGTCTGGCAGCATCACCGCGAAGGGCTCGTCGCCCACCACCTCGCGGGCGCACCAGACCGCGTGGCCGAGCCCCAGCGGCTGCATCTGGCGCACGAAGCTCATCTCGCCCGGCAGGGACAGCTCGCTCTGCAGGTCCTTCAGGATCTCGGTCTTGCCCTTGGCCTCGAGCTGGGCCTCGAGCTCGGGGTGATAGTCGAAATAGTCCTCGATGGCCGACTGGCCGCGGCCGACGATGAAGACGAAGTGCTCGATGCCCGCCGCGCGGCCCTCGGCCACGATGTAGGACAGGATGGGCCGGTCGACGACGTTGAGCAGGTTCTTGGCGGTGGTCTTGCCCACGGGCAGCACCCGGGTGCCCAGGCCCGCGACGGGTAGGACGGCGATACGGACCCGCTTCATCTGGTCTCCCTGACGGTTCGAGTCCCCTTAGAGGAGCCCAACGATCCCGGCTAGGGCCCGTCACTCAACCGTGACGGACTTGGCGAGGTTCCGGGGCTGGTCCACGTCCGCGCCCTTCTGGACGGCGGTGTGATAGGCCAGGAGCTGGATCGCCCCGGCGAAGACCAGGGGCGCGATCAGGGGGTCGCAGGCCGGGGCGAGGATGAGCCTGGCGCCGGCGGGGGCATGGCGCCGGCCTTCGGCGTCGGTGATCATGATCACCTTGGCGCCCCTGGCGATCACCTCGGCCATGTTGGAGGCGGTCTTCTCGAACAGGCTGTCGGAGGGCGCGATCACGATCACCGGCGTCGCCTCCTCGATCAGGGCGATGGGACCGTGCTTCAGCTCGCCGGCGGCATAGCCCTCGGCGTGGATGTAGCTGATCTCCTTCAGCTTCAGCGCCCCTTCCAGGGCCAGGGGGTACATGGCGCCGCGGCCGAGGTAGAGCACGTCGCGGGCCCGGCCCAGATCGTGGGCGATCTCGCGGATGGTCTCCTCCACCTGCAGGGACTCCGAGATCAGACGCGGGGCCTCCAGCAGCACGTGCACAAGGTGGGCCTCCTCGCGGGCGTCGATGCGTCCCCGCTGGGCGGCGGCGGCGACCGCCAGGGCCGCCATCACCGAGACCTGGGCGGTGAAGGCCTTGGTCGAGGCCACCCCGATCTCGGGCCCGGCATGGGTGGGCCAGAGCACGTCCGCCTCGCGGGCCATGGTGGACTGGTGGGAGTTGACCACCGCGGCGGTGATCAGGCCCCGCTCCTTGCAGAACCGCAGCGCCGCCAGGGTGTCGGCGGTCTCGCCCGACTGGGAGACGGCCACCGCCAGGGTTCCCGGCGACAGGGCCGCCTCGCGGTAGCGGAATTCGGAGGAGACCTCGACGTCCACCGGCAGGCCGGCGATCCGCTCGAACAGGTACTTGCCGATCAGGCCGGCGTAGCTGGCGGTGCCGCAGGCCACGATCTGGATGCGGTTCAGCGCCTTGAAGTCCACGTCCGCCGGCGGCGAGGCCTTCATGGCCACCGGATCCACATAGGCCGACAGGGTATGCTGGCAGCTGTCCGGCTGTTCGTGGATCTCCTTCTCCATGAAGTGCCGGTAGTTCCCCTTCTCGACCAGGGCGGCCGAGGCCGGGATCACCCGCACGGGGCGGACAGCGTCCTGGCCGGCGGCGTCCAGGATGCGGGCGGAGGCATCGTCGACGGCGACGACGTCGCCTTCCTCAAGATAGGCCACCCGGTTGGTGAAGGGCCCCACGGCCAGGGCGTCCGAGCCGATGAACATCTCGCCCTCGCCATAGCCCACCACCAGCGGGCTGCCCCGCCGGGCGCCCAGCACCAGCCGGTCCTGGCCCTCGATCAGCACCGCCAGGGCGTAGGCCCCCTGGAACCGGGCCAGGGCGGCCTGGAAGGCGGGCAGGGGCTCCAGGCCCTCCGACAGGTACTGGTCGATCAGCTGGACCGCGACCTCGGTGTCGGTCTGGCTTTCGAAGGTGCGGCCCTTGGCGATCAGCTCGGCCTTCAGCGCGGCGTAGTTCTCGATGATGCCGTTGTGCACCGCCATCACCCGGCCGGCGGCGTGCGGGTGGGCGTTGGCCTCGGTCGGCGCGCCGTGGGTGGCCCAGCGGACATGGCCGATGCCGACCGTCCCGCCCAGGGGCTCGACGGCCAGCAGCTCCTCCAGGGCGCGCAGCTTTCCGACCGCCCGCCGGCGCTCCAACACGCCGTCCACGATCGCCGCGACGCCCGCGGAATCATAGCCGCGGTATTCCAGCCGCCTCAGGCTCTCGACCAGCCGGGGCGCCACGGCCGTGCGGCCGACGATGCCGATGATGCCGCACATGCTGGACCGCCTTGCCTTGCGCGCCGCCCCGATCGCCGGCGCAGGCCGCCATTATGAAAACAGCATGATTTGCGCTAGGCCTTCAGCATTCGCAAACGGGGCCTGGGGCACAATCCGGGTTTCGGACCATTTCGCGAGCGAGAATGAGCCACCGCACCTATTTCGGCACCGACGGCATCCGCGGCAAGGCCAACAGCTTCCCGATGACGGCGGAGATCGCCCTGCGCTCCGGGCTGGCGGCGGGCAAGCTGTTCCGCTCGGGCGGCGACCGGCGCCACCTGGTGGTGATCGGCAAGGACACGCGCCTGTCGGGCTACATGATCGAGCCGGCGCTGGTGGCCGGCTTCACCTCGGTGGGCATGGACGTGCGCCTGTTCGGGCCGCTGCCGACGCCGGCGGTGGCGATGATGACCCGCTCGATGCGGGCCGACCTCGGGGTGATGATCTCCGCATCGCACAACAACTTCGCCGACAACGGCATCAAGCTGTTCGGCCCCGACGGCTACAAGCTCTCGGACCAGCGCGAGGCCGAGATCGAGGCCTTCATGGAGGAGGGCCTGCAGGAGGGCCTGGCGGATTCCCGCGACCTCGGCCGGGTGGTGCGCGTCGACGACGCCCAGGCGCGCTACGTGGAGATCGTCAAGGCGACCTTCCCGCGCCAGCTGAACCTGAACGGGCTGCGGGTGGTGATCGATTGCGCCAATGGCGCCGCCTACAAGGTCGCCCCCACCGCCCTCTACGAGCTGGGCGCCGAGGTGGTCGAGATCGGCGTCTCCCCCAATGGGCTCAACATCAACGAGGAATGCGGCTCGACCCATCCCAAGGCCATGGCCAAGGCGGTGAGGGAATACCGGGCCGACATCGGCATCGCCCTGGATGGCGACGCCGACCGCCTGCTGATCTCCGACGAGCGCGGCGAGGTCGTCGACGGCGACCAGATCATGGCCCTGATCGCCAAGTCCTGGAACGAGGCGGGCAAGCTGAAGGGCGGCGGGGTGGTCGCCACGGTGATGTCCAACCTGGGCCTGGAGCGGTTCCTGGCCGCCAACGGCATGCACCTTGAGCGCACCAAGGTCGGCGACCGCTATGTGATGGAGCGGATGCGCGAGGGCGGCTTCAACCTGGGCGGCGAGCAGTCCGGCCACATCATCATGTCGGACGTCTCGACCACCGGCGACGGCCTGATCTCGGCCCTGCAGGTGCTGGCGGTGCTGGCCCAGTCTTCTAAGCCGTTGAGCACCCTGGCCCGCCAGTTCGAGCCCGCGCCCCAGGTGCTGAAGAACGTCCGCTTCTCCGGCGGCAAGCCGCTGGAGGCCAAGTCGGTGAAGACCGCCATCGCCGAGGCCGAGGCCCGGCTCAGCGGGACCGGCCGCCTCGTGGTCCGCGCCTCCGGCACCGAACCCCTGATCCGGATCATGGCCGAGGGCGACGACGAGCGCATGGTCAAGGACGTGGTCAAGGCCATCGCCAACGCCGTGGAAGCGGCCGCGGGGTAGGGCATCCGGACTGGATGGTTCGCACCACCCGCCGCAGCCCTCCGGCGGTGCTCGAGATCATCGCGCTGCTTGTCGTTGTCGCCGGCGCCAAGTGGTATCTCGCCGTCCGCCGAGACCTCCGATGTGCCGGGATCATGCCGCAAGCGCCTCCTGTCGCCTGCCGTGCGGGAGTCGGCAGGTTCCGATAGCCAGGCGTTTCGTCTCTGGGAGGTCGGACAAGCGAAAGGCGGCCCAGTGTCCTGGAGCCGCCTCTGCGGTGATCTGTGCTGCGTCCCGGCCTGCACCGGGGTGAGCGGATCTGGAGGTGTTAGGCCTTGGCCTCGGTCTCGACGATGGAGACGTAGGTCTTGCTGTCGCGCTTGGTGGTGAACTTCACCGCGCCGCCGGCCTTGGCGAACAGGGTGTGGTCGCGGCCGATGCCGACATTGGTCCCGGGATGGAACTTGGTGCCGCGCTGGCGCACGATGATCTGGCCGGCGTTGAGGACTTCCCCGCCGAACGCCTTCACGCCCAGCCGCTGACCGGCTGAGTCACGACCGTTGCGGGATGACCCGCCTGACTTCTTGTGAGCCATGACGCTCTCCTAACTACTTGGCCTTGCCGCTCTTGGCGGCGGGCTTCTTGGCTGCCGGGGCCTTCTTGGCCGGCGCTGCATCGGTCTTGGCCTCGGCCGCAGCCTTCTTGGGCGCGGCGGCCTTCTTGGCGGGGGCTTCGGCCTTGGCTTCCGGGGCCGGAGCCGCCTCCGCCTTCTTGGCCGGGGCCTTCTTGGGGGCCGGGGCGGCCTTCGCTTCCGGAGCCGGGGCGGCTTCGGCCGGAGCCTCGATCACCGGAGCCGGCTCGGCGGCCTTCTTCGGCGCCGCCTTCCTGGCCAGGGCTGGCTCGGCCACCGGCAGCAGGCTGGAGCCGGCCACCAGGGATTCCGCCAGGGTCTTCAGGTTGCGGGCGCGGGCGTTCAGCACCGCCAGGGGGGTCAGGTCGACCGTGCCGTCCCAGGTCTCGGTCTTGTCGCCGCCGGTCACCGAGGTGACGCGCAGCACGCTCTCGAACTGGCGGTGGCCGCGGGTGCGGCGATAGCCCTGGCGGCGGATCTTCTTGAAGATCTTGATCTTCTCACCCTTGCGGGTCTCCACCAGGGTGGCCTTGACCAGGGCGCCTTCCACCAGGGGCGCGCCCACGGTGACCGCATCGCCTTCGCCGACCATCAGGACCTGGTCGAAGGCGACTTCCGCGCCCGTTTCGCCGGCCAGCTTCTCGACCACCAGCATGTCTCCGGGGCGGACCCGGTATTGCTTTCCGCCGGTCTTGATCACCGCGTACATCGGCATCGTCCTTAGAAATCAGGGGCTTCGGCCGCCGTCGAAACCACGGCCCAACCCAGAAAAGCTTACGCCCGCGAGCGGGCCCGCGGGCGAGAGCGGTGACTTATACGAGCGCGCCCTCCGAAGTCAACGAAGCTCTCGGCGCCGGAAAACGCCGATCGTCCCGATCTTCGGAGACGGTCGCGGGAGCCCCGGAGGGCCCCCGCCAAACTTCGTCCTAGAGCGCCTGCAGATTGACGGCGGCGGTGCGGCCCCGTTCGTTCTGCAGTTCATAGCTCAGGCGCTGCCCCTCGTTCAGGCCGCGCAGGCCAGCCCGCTCG
>Ga0265338_10011063_pt1 | contig 10465 bp, 9 predicted proteins | sample 42126metaG_FD_193579 | JGI IMG/M metagenome (GOLD analysis project Ga0265338, IMG submission 193579) | Rhizosphere microbial communities from Carex aquatilis grown in University of Washington, Seatle, WA, United States - 4-21-26 metaG | ecosystem: Host-associated > Plants > Roots > Rhizosphere >... | reverse complement strand
TCGGTATCTTACGACGACCGCGGCGGACATAGTCAACACGGCTGACGCAGCGGAGATTACCGACATCCTGTTCCGCTATGGTGAAGAGAAGTTTGCCCGTCTCATTGCTTCCCGGATCGTGAGGGAGCGCGCGGAGGCACCGATCACACGGGCCCGGCGTCTGGCGAATCTCGTTGCAGCGGCAGTGCCGGATCGCTACCGCCACAGGAGGATCCATCCGGCTACCCGCACATTCCAGGCCTTGAGAATCGCCGTGAACCGCGAGCTGGAGCAGCTCGAATCCGGCCTCAGGGAGGCACTGAGGATCCTCAAGCCCGGTGGCAGGATCGGCGTCGTCACTTTTCACTCGCTGGAAGACCGGATCGTCAAACGGTTTTTCAGGGACAAGAGCAAGGAGTGTACGTGCCCGCCGGAATGGCCGATCTGTCAATGTGGGGGAAAAGCGGAGCTGCGCCTGGTCACCGGCAAGCCCGTCACCGCATCCGAGGAGGAGGTTTCCCGCAACCCGGCAAGCCGCAGCGCCAAGCTGAGGGTGGCGGAGAAGCCTCTGCCGCAGGAACCGGGACCGCAGGGACGCGCCCCGCGCGCGAAGGGGGACAGATGAGAAGGATCATGTGGGCTGTACTCTGCCTGGCCATTCCCGGGCTTCTCTTTCTGAACGCATGGCAGGGCTTTCGGTACAACGACCTCTCAGACAAGGTCAGTACACTGGAAAAGGAGCAGAAAGACCTCCTTGGAAAAAACAGGGACGCGATAGCCCAGATAGCCTATGAGACTTCCCCGGAACAGGTCGGACAGAAGGCCGCCCTCGTGGAGGGGCTGGTACCCCTGGACCAGTCCGCCGTCACTCGCCTCAAGGTGGATACGGCTGCTCAGGGAGAATCGGCGCGGTGATGGCAATCGGAACCAGGAGGTTGTTTTCCTTTGCCGACGTGGTGAGCGCCACCGGCGGACGGGCCGTGCTCGAATCCCGGGAACCGGAAGGCATCTCCTCCGTGGTCACCGATTCTCGCGCGAGCGTAGAGGGATCGCTCTTTGTCGCCCTGCCCGGAGAAAGGACGGACGGCCACGAGTTCCTCGGAGAGGCCGCGCGTTCCGGGGCCGCGGCGGTCCTCGTTTCAAACGAGCAGGTCGCTCGCCGACGTGAGGAACTTCTGGCCCTGCACGCCGCACATGGCACAGGGGTCGTCGCCGTCGCAGATACCCTCGCGGGTCTTCAGGACCTTGCTCGATTCCACATGCGGGGGCTCCCGTCCGTGACGCGCATAGGAGTCACTGGCTCCAACGGCAAGACGACAACAAAGGAAATCATCGGGCTCATTCTCTCCCGCTCCGCCGCGACCGCGAAGAACGAGGGGAACCTGAACTCGGAGATCGGCTTGCCGCTCTCATGTTTCGCGGTGGAGCAGAAGCACCGCTACGCCGTGTTCGAGATGGGCATGAACCACCGCGGCGAAATGGGCGTGCTTGCCGACGTCGCACGTCCCGACCTGGCGCTGGTGACCAATATCGGCATGGCGCATGTCGGGATACTGGGATCGCAGGATGAGATCGCAAAAGAGAAGAAGAAGATCTTCGCCCATTTCGACGGCCGCCAGGTCGGCCTGCTGCCAGAGGATGAACGCTATCGGGCGTTCCTTGCCGAAGGCGTAAAGGGCAGGATCGTCCTCTTCGGACCGAAGAGCACACCGGGCTACGGGGGAAGCGAAAGCTTGGGACTGGGTGGAACGCTCATCCACTGGGAGGGGTTCCGGGTCCGCTTCCCGCTTTTCGGTCCGCACAATCTCGCCAACGCGCTTGGAGCGATCTCCGTCGCGCGCGAGCTGGGTGTCCCGAACGCGGAGATACGTGACGGGCTCGAAGCCGTCACTCCGCTGTTCGGGCGGTCCCAGATCGTCACGGGACCTGTCACCGTGATCGTCGACTGTTACAACGCCAACCCCGATTCAATGGCCAGCGCTCTTTCATTCGTCGAGGCGCTTCCCTGGAAGGGGAAGAAAATCGCGGTACTGGGCGGGATGCGTGAGCTGGGGGACTCGTCCACTGCCGCGCACAGCGCGCTCGGGTGGCGGCTGCGCGCAACCTCTTCGCTGGACGCGGTCTTCCTGTTTGGGGATGAGATGGAGCACGCATGGAAGGCCATGGCAGGATCTCCCGCCGAGGCACGGGGTCGATGGACGGTGGATCTCACCTCCCTGGATGCCCAGCTGAGCAGGCTCGTGGCGCCGGGGGACCTGGTATTGTTGAAGGGTTCGCGCGGCCTCGAGCTTGAGAGGCTCCTTCCGCGGCTTACCCGCCGGCCACCGGACCGCCAGGGGGAACAGAAGTGCTGAAGTTTCTCTATCCGCTCCGGCAGTACTTTTCGGTCCTCAATATCTTTCAGTACATCACATTTCGCGCCGCGTATGCGGCCATCACGGCACTTCTCATAGCCTTCCTGTTCGGGCCCTGGGTCATTGCCCGGCTGCGCGCCATAAAGACCGGGTGGACCGCGCGGGAGGACACGCCGACGACCCACAAGGCAAAAGCGGGAACGCCCACCATGGGCGGTGTCCTGATCATCCTTTCCGTCGGCATTTCGACCATCCTCTGGCAGGACCCGGACAGCATATATACCTGGGTGCTTCTCCTCGCCGCGTTCGGCTTCGGCGCCATCGGTTTCGCTGACGACTGGCTGAAAATGTCTTCGCGAAGGAAGGGAATAAGCGCAGGGGTGAAGATCGGCGGCCAGTTCCTGGTATCCACCCTCATCGTCATGGTCCTCTACCTGCAGAAGGGAGAGACGACCACGCTGCTGTACCTCCCGTTCTTCAAACGCGCCGTTCTTGATCTGTCATGGCTCTATATCCCTTTTGCGGTCGTCCTGATGGTCGGTTACTCCAACGCGGTGAACCTCACTGACGGCCTTGACGGCCTGGCCATCGGCCTTGTCATCATGGTGGCATTGGCGCTTGCCGTGCTCGCGTACCTGACGGGCAGGGTGGACTACGCAGACTACCTGCAGATTCCCTTTGTCAAAGGCGGCGGGGAAGTGGCCATCTTCTGCCTCGCGGTGGTCGGCGCGTCCGTCGGTTTCCTCTGGTTCAACTCGCACCCGGCCGAGGTGTGGATGGGTGACACGGGGAGCCTGGCGCTCGGCGGCGTTCTGGGCGTGGTCGCGCTCATCTTGAAAAAGGAGGTCCTGATTCTCATCCTCGGAGGGGTTTTCGTCCTGGAAATCCTGTCGGTCACGATCCAGGTTGTCTCATTCAAGCTTACGGGAAAGCGCGTGTTCAAGATGGCCCCGTTGCACCACCACTTCGAGCTGAGCGGGTGGCCCGAGAGCAAGGTTGTGACGCGGCTGTGGATTCTCGGCGGGCTCTTCGCGATCCTGGGCCTGTCCACGTTGAAGATCCAGTAGGCGGAGCAAGGGGATGGAACGCGTCGAAAAAGAACGCAGCGATATGCTCTTCGTGATGCTGGTGGTCGCTGTTCTGGGAGTCGGCGTCGCACTCCTGTTCTCCAGCTCCTATCCGTTCGCGAACCGGGCCTACAACGATCCCCTCTATCTTGTGAAACGCCAGCTTCTCTGGGCAGGGCTCGGAGCAGCGGCTGCATTCGTGCTCTCGCTGACTCCGTTGGAAGTGTTTCGACGGTCCATGCCCCTTGTCCTGCTCGGCACGCTGGCGGTGGCGCTCCTGCCGTTCATACCGGTCCTGGGCACGTCGGTGCTCGGATCCCGGCGCTGGATCACCCTGTTCGGTCTTTCTTTCCAGCCCTCCGAGCTCGTGAAAATCACCCTGATTCTCTACCTGGCCTCCTATTTCGCACACCGGGAGGGCGGGGAAGCAATGTCGCTGAACTCGCTTATTCCTCCGTTCATCGTCATCTGCGTTTTCGCAGCGATCATCCTGCTGCAGAACGACTACTCCACGGCGATCTTCGTGCTTGTGATCGGGCTCGCGATGCTCTACATCACCCGCGTGCGCGCCATGCATCTTCTGGTCGTCGCGCTGTTCACGGTGCCGCTGGGCTTTCTTCTCCTTTTTACCCGCGAGCACAGGGTGCAGCGCATCCTCGCATTCCTCGATATGTCCACGTATCGTTCAGGATCCGGCTACCAGATCGTCAACGCAAAGGCCGCTCTGGTGAGCGGGGGCCTTTGGGGCAAGGGCCTGGGGCGCAGCACGGCAAAGCTCGGATCGCTTCCCATGGCGCATTCGGACTTCATCTATGCGATCATCGGCGAGGAGACTGGTCTCCTGGGAGCGCTCTTTGTTCTGGCACTCTTTGCCTTGCTGGTGTGGCGGGGTTTTCAGATTGCCTTTCGCGCCGACGATCACTTTTCCTATCTCATCGCATTCGGCGTCACTGCCTCGCTTGGCCTGCAGGCGCTGCTGAATATGGGGGTGGCTGTGGGCCTGGTTCCCACGACCGGAGTCACGCTTCCGTTCTTTTCCGCCGGGGGTTCATCTCTGTTCTCCACGCTCGTCATGTGCGGGCTGCTCGTGAATGTGTCGCGGAGGGTTTCGCATGTCTAATGTCTTCGCGCTTCGGGACAGGACCGGCAGGCGCGAGGAGAGGCCGTTTTCTCGATGGGCACGTCCGCTGTTGATCATCCTCTCCTCGCTGTGCGCTCTCGCGCTGCTCGCGCGATTCGCAGTCGTGCCGCTCATGGAGATCCGCCACGTGGTGGTGCACAGCGACATGCCCCTGACGGATGAGCAGGTTTTGGCGATCTCGGGAATCCACGGGGATGAGCACTGGTATTCGATCGCCACGGCGGACATACAAAAGCGCCTGGAGGCGAATCCCCTGATCCGTCGGGCGGACGTGCAGAGGATATTCCCCGACACGGTGCGCATGAGCGTGTGGGGACGACAGCCTGCCGCGCTCGTCCTGGCCGCATCGGCCGGGCGCAGCCTTCCCGTCCTGGTCGACGGGGACGGAGTGGTATTCAAGATCTGCACGACCAGCGAAGAGGTCGACCTCCCGGTCATCAGCGGGCTCGACATGGGAGAGACCGGCCTGGGTGCCCAGCTTCCCCACGCATATGCCTCGCTGCTCGCCGATCTGAAGGGGCTGCGCGAACGCGCGCCTTCTCTGTACCGGCTGGTGTCCGAGGTGCGGATCCTGCCCTCGACCGACTCGGCATCGTCTGACTCGGCAAGTTTCGACATGCTCCTCTATCTGACCAATTCTCCGGTTCCCGTGCGAGCCCGGGGCGCGATCGACGAGAGCCTGCTGAAATACACCCTCATGGTCCTCGACCTCTTGTCGAAGCAGGGCATTGTGAAGGATATTCAGGAACTCGACTTTCGAAGCGGAGACGTGGTCTACAGACTGAATGCGCGGAGTACCGACGCCGCGAATGCGCGGAGTACCGACGCCGCGAATGCGCGGAGTACCGACGCCGCGAGTGCGCGGAGTACCGACGCCGCGAGTGCGCGGAGTACCGACGCCGCGAGTGCGCGGGGTACCGACGCCGCGAGTGCGCGGGGTACCGACGCCGCGATGAAGGGGGGATAGCAGAGGTGGCGGCATCAGAGGAACTGATCGTCGGACTGGACATCGGCACGACGAAAGTGTGCGCCATCATCGGCGAGTTCAGCGAGACGGGTCAGCTCGAGATCATCGGCGTCGGCACGACCCCCTCACGCGGTCTGCGCCGCGGCGTAGTCATCAACATCGAGTCCACCGTGAAGTCCATTCAGAATGCCGTGGAGTCCGCCGAGCTCATGTCCGGGCGCGAAGTGCACGGCGTATTCACCGGCGTGGCAGGCGGGCATATCGAAGGAATCAACTCCCGCGGCGTCGTGGCCGTGACGGGCAAGGACAGGGAGATTACGAAGGAAGACGTCGATCGCGTGATCGACGCAGCCAAGGCCATTGTCATCCCGATGGACCGTGAAGTTCTGAATGTCATCCCGCAGGAGTTCATCGTCGATCAGCAGGGCGGAATCAAGAACCCTGTCGGCATGGTTGGTGTCCGTCTCGAGGCGGAGGCGCATATCATCACCGGCGCGGTGACCTCTGCCCAGAATATCGTGAAATGCGTCAACCGGGCGGGGTTCAAGGTCAACGATATCGTCCTGGAGCCCCTGGCATCGTCCAAGGCAGTGCTCACCGCTGATGAGAAAGAGCTGGGCGTGCTCCTCATCGACCTCGGCGGCGGCACGACCGACGTGCTGGTGCACCTCGAAGGCGCCCCGTATCACACCGAGGTTCTCTCAATCGGCGGAGAGCAGGTGACCAGCGACGTCTCGATCATGCTGAAGACGCCGCTGGAAGTGGCGGAGAAGATCAAGAAGGAGTTCGGCTGCTGCTATGTTCCCGCGGTTCTCGACGACTCCGAGGTGGTGATCCCCGGTGTGGGGGGGAGACCGCCGCGGAAGATCGGCCGGCGCAGCATGGCGGAGATCATTCAGCCGCGCATGGCGGAGATACTCGGCATGGTGAAGGAGCAGATCGAGAAAAAGGGCTACCTGCACCTGCTGGGCGGCGGCGTGGTGTTGACCGGCGGCGGCGCCCTTCTTGCGGGGGCCGGCGAGCTTGCCTCAGAGATATTCGGGCTTCCCGCCCGGGTGGGCTACCCGGTGAAGCTGGGAGGCCTCGTGGAGGAATACCACGATCCGATGTATGCCACCGGGGTGGGACTGGTCATGTACGGCGCTTCCCGTGAAGGAAGCGAGGGCTTCGACACGAGCTCCAGCGAGAGCACATTCACGAGCGTATGGGAAAGGATGAGAACCTGGTTCAAGGATTTCTTCTGAGATAGACAGTAACTGAGATTCATGGGGGAGGGGACATGAACATCGAGCTATTCAACAACGAGGGTACAAGCCCGACCGTGATAAAGGTTGTCGGCGTCGGCGGCGGCGGCAGCAACGGCGTCAACCGAATGATCGCCATGGGGCTGAAGAATGTGTCGTTTGTCGCCATCAACACCGATCAGCAGGCGCTGCACAGCTCCAATGCCCAAACCAGGTTTGCCATCGGCACAAAGCTCACCGGAGGCCTCGGCGCAGGAGGTATCCCGGAGATAGGTGAGAAGGCCGCGCTGGAGGACCAGGAGAGCGTGCAGAATCTCCTGAAGGGCGCCGACATGGTCTTCATTACTGCGGGCATGGGGGGCGGAACGGGCACGGGGGCGGCGCCCGTGGTTGCGCACGTGGCGCGGCAAATGGGAGCACTGACCGTTGCAGTGGTGACGAAGCCATTCGATTTCGAAGGAAAGCGCAAGATGCAGCTCGCGGAAGAGGGCATCGAAAGGCTGCGCCAGGAAGTCGACACGCTGATCACCATTCCCAACCAGTACCTTTTGAAGATCGCCGAGAAGCGCACTCCCATCCGGGAAGCCTTTTTCATGGCGGACGAAGTGCTGCGCCAGGGAGTGCAGGGCATCTCGGACCTCATCACGGAACCGGGCGAGATCAACATCGACTTCGCCGATGTGCGCACGATCATGAAGGGCAAGGGTGACGCGCTCATGGGCATCGGGATCGGAAGCGGGGAGAACAGGGCAACCGACGCGGCAACGAATGCCATCAACAACCCCCTGCTCGAAGACGCGCGGGTGGAGGGGGCCAAGGGCATTCTGGTCAACGTCACCGGCGGGTTCGATTTCTGTCTCTCGGAGTACGAGGAGGTCATGAAGATCATCACGGCGAACGCGGACGACGATGCGCTGGTCATCGCCGGCACCTCCATCGTGGAATCGATGAACGACAGGATACGCGTGACGGTGATTGCAACCGGCTTTTCATCCGAGAAGCCGCGGGTGGCCCTCCAGGAACCCGAGCGGTCCGAGGCTGAGATCATCCCGTACGAGGAATGGGCCTCGATGGGAAAAACCGGCAGCCGCACGCATGCCGAGGATTTCCTCCTGGGAAGAAACTCACGCGAGGCGGATCTGAGCGTCCCGACGGTGCTGCGGGAGAAGCGGATCGCCGGCCAGAAGGACTAGAAGGCGCCCGCCATGGCCGATATGAACGCCCGCACCGGGGCCGCCAAATCCGCGGAGTACCGCGATGCAGATGGCTTTGCCGACTACCTGTCCGCTGAGCGCGGCCTCTCCCCGACCACCGTTGCCACGTACGCCTCCGAGGCGCGCGGGTTCGAGGCATTTCTTGCGCGGGGCGGCAAAGCGGCGGCCCAGGCGGACGTGCGGGACGTCGAGGCCTACATGACCGAGCGGCGCGTGAACAACATCGACTCCCGTACCCTGGCCAAGGCGGCCTCCGCGATTCGTTCCTTCTACCGGTACCTCGTGCTCGAGGGGAGAATTGAGTCCAATCCGGCGCGGCTTGTGGATGCCCAGCGGGTGACCATGAGGATCCCCCGCTATCTTCAGGAAGAAGAGATTCAGCAGCTCCTGGATGCATGCGAGCCGGGTCAGCCGCTGGGCATCCGGGACAGGGCGCTTTTCGAGCTGATCTATTCCTGCGGCCTGCGGGTGAGCGAGGCCGTGGGCCTTACCGTGGACCGCGTTTCGATGCCCGAAGGCGCCCTGCGCGTCATGGGCAAGGGCTCCCGGGAGCGGATGGTCCCGTTGGGAGAGCGCGCCCGGCATCAGCTCGAGCTGTATCTCTCTTCTGCGCGGCCGTCGCTGGCGGGCCGCGTACCGGCTAACGAATTGTTTCTCGGGCGGGGCGGCAAGAAACTGTCACGCAAAACCGTGTGGAAGACTTTCAAACGCCTGGCCATTCGTGCGGGACTGGATGCGAAGGTACACACTTTGCGTCATTCCTTTGCAACGCACCTCCTGCAGGGCGGGGCTGACCTGCGTTCTGTCCAGGAGCTCCTCGGCCACGCGGACATCAGCACCACGCAGATCTACACTCACGTCAGCCAGGAAGTGCTGAAAAAGACTCATGAAGAGTTTCATCCCCGCGGCGCACCGGACGAATCGGCACATGACCGGGGCGGATCATGAAAGCCGGAAACTCGATTGTGCCGTTAGAGAAAGGCATGAATGAACACGACAAAGCATGCCTGCTCGGACTCTCCACGGTGGAGTTCCTCACTCCGCACGAAAAGCTCGCCCTTATCAACATGCGCGGCGGACCGCGGAGGCTGTTTGACTTAACTCTGCACGAACTTGAAGGGCTGACCGGCAGAAAGCGTGCAACCGACCTCTGGAACCCGGACGAAATTCTGCGCGCCGGGGAGGAAATTGGAAAGCGCTTGACCGAGGGCGGGATGGAGAGCATCTTTTACTGGGATACGACGTACCCACCGCAGCTTCGCGAGATCTATGATCCGCCCGTGACGCTTTTCGTTCGCGGATCGCTTCCCGACAACGGACTTCTTCTCGCAGGGATCGTCGGAACGCGCTTCCCGACAGGCGCGGCGCGCACGGCGGCATTTCGGCTCGGCTTCGAGCTGGGCAGAGAGGGGATCGGAGTCGTTTCAGGGCTCGCACGAGGCATCGACAGGGAGGCCCACGAAGGGTGCACGGAGGCAGGAGGGAAATCGGTTGCCGTTCTCGGCAACGGCATCGACCTTGTCTACCCCGCTTCCAGCCTGCCCGCAGGCCGCGCCATCCTCGAGCGCGGCGGGGCGATTCTCAGCGAATACCCGCCTGGAATCCCCCCCCTTCGTCATCACTTTCCCGCGAGGAACCGGATCATCAGCGGAATGTGCCGGTCCGTCGTCGTGGTGCAGGCCCCTGAGCGTTCGGGGGCGCTTATCACGGCCGAATATGCCCTTGATCAGGGAAGAGACCTGTACGTGCATGCAGCCGGGACCACCGGGGCCGCGGGGGCGGGCACGCGCAGACTGGCTGAAACAGGCGCGCCGATCATACACGGGAGCGCCGAGATGCTGCGCGATTGGGGAATGGAACCTCGAGAGGTTCGGACCGTTGTCCTGGCCGATGAGCTGCCTGAAGGCGAGCGGCTGGCAGCCATACTAAAGGAAGAAATCGCTGGTACATGCGCCACGAGGGGCGGAGAAACATACTGGAGAACATGATGCAGACAGAAGATCCGCGGGATACCGCGGCGCAGAATCCGCCGGATACGGCGGAGCAAAGTCCGCCGGATACCACGGCGCAGAAGCCCCGGAAGCCTAAACCTTCGGCGGCGCGCAAAGGGAAGCACACCCTTCTCATTGTCGAGTCGCCGGCAAAAGGCAAGACAATAGAGAAGTATCTCGGCAAAGGCTACACGGTTGCGGCCTCCATGGGGCATCTCATCGACCTGCCCAAATCGCGTCTTGCCATCGACGTGGAGGACACGTTCGAGCCGGAGTACATCACCGTGCGCGGCAAGGCAAAGATCCTCAAGGATCTGAAACAGCAGGCAAAAAAGGCCGACGCGATTCTCCTGGCTTCGGATAATGACCGGGAAGGGGAAGCCATCTCTTTCCATCTGAGGAACACACTGCAGAACGGCAAAAACGAGAAGAGCATCCAGCGGATCACTTTCAACGAGATCACGCCCAAGGCCATCCGTGAAGCGGTGGCACATCCCGGCGCGATCGA
>Ga0265338_10011062_pt1 | contig 10466 bp, 11 predicted proteins | sample 42126metaG_FD_193579 | JGI IMG/M metagenome (GOLD analysis project Ga0265338, IMG submission 193579) | Rhizosphere microbial communities from Carex aquatilis grown in University of Washington, Seatle, WA, United States - 4-21-26 metaG | ecosystem: Host-associated > Plants > Roots > Rhizosphere... | reverse complement strand
CGCACAACGCCATCACCGACGTTCCCGGCGTGGAGGTCGGCTACCAGACCATCATCAAGGGCGACAGCGTAAGAACGGGCGTCACCGCCATCCACCCCCGCGGCAAGGGCAACCCAGGCGACCCGGTGGCGGCCGGCTATCACAGCCAGAACGGCAACGGGGAGATGACCGGGGTGTCCTGGATCGAAGAGTCCGGCACCTGCCAGGGACCCATCGCGATCACTAACACCCACGCGGTCGGCATCGCCCACGCCGGCATCATCGCCTGGATGAACCAAGACCACCCGGAGCTGACCGACGTGTGGCTGCTGCCGGTGGCGGGGGAGACCTGGGACGGTTACCTCAACGACATCAACGGCCATCACGTCAACGAGGACGACGTACTCCAGGCACTAAGATCAGCCCGCCCAGACCAGCCAGAAGAGGGCAGCGTGGGCGGCGGCACCGGGATGAACTGCTACCAGTTCAAGGGCGGCAGCGGCACCGCCTCACGGCAGGTCAGCTACGCGCGCACGGTCTACACGGTCGGCGTCTTCCTGCAGGCCAACTTCGGCCAGCGCGGGGAACTGACCCTCGGCGGCGTGTACCTCGGCGAAGAACTGAAAGCCGACAATCCGCTCGAAAGCTACTACGCCGCCCCGCAGGGCGCCGGGTCGGTGATCGCCGTCGTCGCCACCGACGCGCCGCTCTTCCCGCACCAGTGCAAGGCCCTCGCCCGGCGGGTGACCCTGGGCCTGGCCCGCACCGGGACGGTCGGGCACCATAGCTCCGGCGACATCTTCCTCGCCGTCTCGACCGCCAACCCGGGCGGCTTCACCAGCAGCGAGCCCGTCGGCCAGGCCAACAAAGCCAAAGAAGCCAAAGAAGCCAAAGAAGCCAAAGAAGCAGCAGCCTACGACCGGCTGACCTTCGTCCCCTGGGGCCAGATCGACCCGTTTTACCAGGCCGTCGTCCAGGCGACCGAGGAAGCGGTCGCCAACGCCCTCATCGCCAACGACGCGATGACCGGCCGCGCTGGCCACCGGACGCCCGCCCTGCCGCGTGACAAGCTGGCCGCCATCCTGGCCCGGGCCCAGTCCCGTCCATCTCCTCGTTGACAAAGATCGATATACTTGTTTTCCGTTGTTAACCCGGCGGACACGTGAGCGGCGGGGGATCGGAGCGAGTCAGATGCGGTCGTCAACTTCGGTTTCCCGCCCTAGCTGGGTCAGCGCGATGAACGTGCTCACCGGCACCGGCGGCGCCAGCAGGCGGTCGCCGGTCGAGATCGTCGCCAACGCGGCCTCGGTGGTCACCCGCAGCCCGTACGCCGAGGTCACCGGCATCTCCCACGGCCGGCTTGGCCGCTGGACGGACGGGGTGGCCGAGCTGCGGGCGGACCGTACCGCGTTCGCCGCGTTCTGGGACGCGCACAACAACCGGGTGCTCGAGGACCGGGAGCGCGCACTGAGCCGCGGCCACGCCCCCGACCCGCTCTGGGTCGTGCTTGGCGACTCGACCGCGCAGGGACTCGGTGCGCCGGGGCCGCGCGACGGCTACGTCGGGCAGACCCTCGACCAGCTCCGCCTCGGCACCGGCCGGCCCTGGCGGGTGGTCAACCTGTCCGTGTCCGGGTGCCTCACCCGGGACGTGGTGGGGGGCCAGCTTCCGCTGCTGGCCGGCATCGGCGGCCAGCCCGACCTCGTCACCTGCGGGGCCGGCGCCAACGACATCCTCTACAGCGCGCCCGGCAAGCTCTTCGGCGACTTGCGGTCGCTGCTCACCGCCGTCCCCGAGGACACCGTCCTGCTCGACCTTCCGCTGCTCACCGGCTTCTGGGGGATCGTCGGGCGGATGAGCGTGCCGTACATCAGCCGCATTAACCGGGTCATCCGCGAGGTCGCGGACGAGCGCGGGCTGCGGGTGGCGGAGGTCAGCAAGTTCTTCGTCCCGCCGTGGCCGGGCAAGTTCTCGGTCGACAACTTCCACCCCAGCCGGGACGGCTACCGCGACTGGTCCCGTGCCCTCGTCCGGGCCCTCCCCGCGGCCGCGGCCGCGGTAGCCGCCTAGCCGCAAGGGCCATCTCTGGACTCACCAGTCACGGACGGCGGCCCACAAAGTGGAAGCTGTTGTCGAATTGGAAACTTTCAGGTACTTTCACCCGAAAAAGTTTCCAAGATCTTTCACAACCCTCGACCAGTGCCACCCGAGTGACCAATGTGACGTGTGACCCGCGGCCCGACCCAGACGCTGGAGACCGCGGGGTGAGACATGGGGCCACAGCGCGGCGAGCGGCCAGCGCCAGCGGCCAGCGGCCGAAAGCCCCGCGAACACCCCAGCCCCCCGCCGCCCAGCCGCTACCGCCCCGCTACCGCCCCGTCGCCCCGTCCCGTCACTGGCCCGAGCTAGTCCCCGGCTGCACCACCCCGATCGTCAGCAGGTTCACCGCCGTCTTGGCGCATCCCATCGACTTGTAGCCCAGGTAGATCGGCGTCGTCTCGCCCGGCGGGTAGATCTGCAGGTAGGTCGTTGACGTAGGCGAGCAGCTCGACGACGGGTAGTTGAGCGCCTGGGTGATCCGAAGCAGCGCGTTCCCGACGCCGCCCGGCGCCAGGGTCACCACCGTGGGCCCCGCAGTGGTCGACCGGGAGGCGGCCGCGCCGACCTGGGTGACCGGCTGTCCCGCCGCCAGCGACACCCCCGGGTACCCGTACAGCGTGCAGGCCGCGGTGCCGATGTTGGTGAAGTCGAGTACCTGGTAGACCGATCCGGCCGCGCCTTCCACCGTCCCCGCCTTGACCTGCAGGTCACGGGTGGCGCAGCCGTTCCCGGCACCGCCCGCGGGGGCGCTGCCGGCTGACCCGGGCGAGGTGGACCCGGCCCCCGACGGCGCGGCCGGGGCGGAAGTCGACGCGACCGCGGAAGGCGAGGACGAGGCGACCGCGGAAGCCGACGAAGAAGTAGGCGAGGAGGGCGAAGACGAGGGAGTCGAGGAAGCCGCGGTGGAAGACGACCCCCCGGCCGAGCACCCGGCCGCGGCTGCTACCACCGCCCCGGCCGCCACCGCGCCCCCCAGCCGGAGCAACAATGAGGCTGAACCATTCATCACGAACCACCCTTTCCCGGGCAAGTGCCAGGCCATCCGCACCCGCGGGCCACCAGTACCACTTTCCCGCTGGCCGCGCTACATCTCCTATGACGTGGCCCGGTCGGCAACGGTTGGGGCGAGATTACGGCACCACGCAGAAGGGGAGAATCCGTCATATGACTGTTCCGCTGCCAGACCAGTTCAAGAGAGTCACATTGACCCCAGGCGGGGTCCGCATCAACACGCTGGTCAGCGGGGACGGTTCGGGCACGCCGGTGCTGCTGCTGCACGGCTACCCGCAGACCCATGTCATGTGGCATCACGTGGCCCCGATCCTGGCGGCCGGCCACCCGGTGGTGCTGACCGACCTGCGCGGCTACGGCGACAGCGGCAAGCCGTCGGGCGGGCCCACCCACGACGCCTACGCCAAGCGCACCATGGCCTACGATCAGGTGCTGGTGATGCGCGAGCTCGGCTACGACCGGTTCGCGGTGGTCGGCCACGACCGGGGCGGCCGGGTGGCGCACCGGATGGCGCTGGACTACGCGGACAGCATCACCCGGGTCGCGGTGCTCGACATCGTGCCGACCAGGCACGCGCTGCGCAACGCGAACAAGGAGTTCGGCCTCGGCTACTGGCACTGGTTCTTCCTGGCCCAGCCCGAGCCGCTGCCCGAGCAGCTCATCGGGGTGGACCCGGTGGGCTGGGTGCGCGAGCGGATCAGCAGCCTGCGCCGCGGTGGCCAGCCGTTCGACGCCAAGGCGATCGACGAGTACGCCCGCTGCTTCAACAACCCGGCCGCGGTGCACGCCTCCTGCGAGGACTACCGGGCCGCGGTCGGCACCGACCTGGACGACGATGACGCCGCCGCCGCCCGCGGCCAGAAGGTCACCGCCCCGCTGCTAGCGCTGTGGGGCTCGCACGGCTTCGTCGGCAAGCACTACGGCGACGTCGCCGCCGTCTGGCGCGAGTATGCCGACCAGGTGCAGGGCCGCGCCCTGCCCTGCGGCCACTACCTGGCCGAAGAGGTGCCGCTGCAGACCGCCGCCGCGCTCCAGGCCTTCCTCGCCGCCTAACGGCAAGCCGGTCAAAAGCAACAAGCCACTCAAAAGCAACAAGCCAGTCAAAAGCGACCAGCCGATCAAAACCAATAAGCCTCAGCCGAACGGGTGCGGCTGACCCCGGACGCCCCCCGACAATCCGCCCGCCCCCGAGGGTCAGCGTCAGGGCGCGTACAGCCAGTCGCTCGCCGCGTAGTCGTCAGCCGCCCGGCGTGGCAGCGGCCCCGATTCCCAGACCAGCCGCGCGCGCGACACCCGCAGCGCCCGCGGCGCGCGGCGCGCCTGGTAGGCGGCCAGCGCGGCCGGCACGGCGGACGGACCGGGACAGTCGGCCAGCGCCGTCGCCAGCGCGGCCGCGTCCTCGATCGCCTGGCAGGCGCCCTGGGCGAGGAAGCCGGGCATCGGGTGCACCGCGTCGCCCAGCAGCGCGACCCGGTCGACCGCCCAGAAGCGCGGGGAAACCCGGTCGAGCATCCGCCACCAGCGGTCCCGGCGCAGCCGCCGCACCGCCGTCCGGACCGGCTCGGCCGCCCAGCTGAACGCGTCGTCTAGCTCTTCCGGGCCGCCCCAGGCGGCCCCGTCGCCGCCGGTTTTCTCGAAGCCATTGTTATCGAAGCCATTGTTATCGAAGCCATTGGTCTCGACTCCGGCCGGCCCGTCGCCCGGGCCCTGGCCGGCACCGCCCGGGGATGCGGTACCGGCCAGGGGAACTGGGCCGGCCAGCGGAGCTGGGCCGGCTGGCCGGGCCGGGCAGAGCAGCGGGTACAGGTGGCTGCGGAACACGGCGACCTGCTCGTAGACCTCGCCGATGCGCACCGGGTACTGGGTGAAGTGCGCGTCGGGCCCGGTCCAGGCGACCACCTCGTCCGCGCCGGCCCCGTCGGCCCCGTCGGCCAGCGCGTCGGCCGGCACGGTGCCGCGGTAGACCGCCCAGCCGTCGCCGGACAGCTCGCCCCCGCCGAGCAGGGCGCGGACCACCGAGCAGTCACCGTCGGCGGCCAGCACCGCGTCGGCGGCGTACATCTGCCCGCCCGCGCAGCTAACCACCGGGCCGCCCATCACCGCCGACGCCAGGTGCGACTGGTCGACCCCGATGACCTCGCGGCCTGGCCGCAGCTCAACGTCGGCGTCGGCGCAGGCGTCGGCCAGCAGGGACAGCAGGTCGGCCCGGCCGGCCACCACGTACGGGGAGTGGTACCGCGCCGTTAATGGCGCCCCGAGGTCGAGCTCGGCCAGCTCGGCACCGCTGCCGAGGTCCCGCAGCAGCGCCCGGCGCGGCCGCGACCCGAGGTCGAGTACCTGGTCGAGCAGTCCCAGCCGGGCGAGCACGGCGGTCGCGTTGGGTGCCAGCCGCAGGGCCGGGCCGGGCTGGGCGAACCGGGCGGCGCGCTCAAGCACCTGGACCCGGTGCCCGCCCTGGGCCAGTGCCAGCGCCGCGGTGAGTCCCCCGACCCCGCCGCCGATGACAATGATCTCCATCGCGGCCCCCACTCTCTGTCAGCGGGACTGAACCAGCTGCTGCCGGTGACTGCAGTTTAGGGGTGTTTCTGCCTGCTGTGAAGCACATGCGCCCTATGCAATTGAATCGCCGGTTACCCGGTCCGCGGCGGTTACCCGGCCAGGCCGAGCTGGCTGACCAGCGCGGCCAGGGTGGCGCCGAGCGGCGCGTCCAGGGTCGCCGCCGCCAGCTCGTCACCGCGGGTCGTCCCCTGGTTCACGATCACCACCGGGATGCCGAGCGAGGCAGCGTGCCGGACGTAGCGGAATCCCGACATGACGGTCAGCGAGGAGCCGAGCACCAGCAGCGCCGCGGAGTCCGACACCAGCGAGAAGCAGGCGTCCACCCGGTCCTTCGGCACGTTCTCGCCGAAGAACACCACGTCCGGCTTGAGCAGCCCGCCGCAGCCGAGGCAGTCGGCCACGGTGAAGCCGGCCGTCTCCTCGAGCGCCACGTCGCCGTCGGGGTTCACCGCCGGGTCCAGGCCGGCCGCGGCCGCCGTCCAGGCCGGGTTGGCCGCCCGCAGTCGCGCGTCCAGCTCTTCCCGCGGGGTCCGGGTCCAGCACGACAGGCACACCACCCGGTGCAGCGAGCCGTGCAGCTCGGTCACCGCCCGCGCGCCCGCCGCCTGGTGCAGCCCGTCCACGTTCTGGGTGATGATCCCGGACAGCAGCCCGGCCCGTTCCAGCGCCGCCACCGCCCGGTGCCCCTGGTTGGGCGCCGCCCCGGTGACGTGCCGCCAGCCCAGGTGCGACCGGGCCCAGTAGCGCTGCCGGGCGACGGCCGACCCGGTGAACGCCTGGTAGGTCATCGGCTGGGCCGCGTCACCGGAACGCGCCCGCCTGGCCTGCCCGCTCGGCCCCCGGTAGTCGGGGATGCCGGACTCGGTGGACAGCCCGGCGCCGCTCAGCACGGTGACGCCGCCCGCCCCGACCAGGCCGGACAGCACGTCTTCGGCCACCTGCACATGGGTCACCCCTCCATGCTGCCACGGGCCGGCTGCCAGAATGTTCACGTGTGCACCGTCGTGGTCAGCTTCCAGCCCGGAGAGCCGGTGCCGCTGCGCCTGCTCGGCATCAGGGACGAGCTGGTCAGCCGGCCGTGGCGGCCGCCCGGGCGGCACTGGCCGGGCTCGCCGCTGATCGGCGGGATCGACCAGCTTGCGGGCGGCACCTGGCTGGCGCTGCACCCGGCCGTCCCGCGGGTGGCCTGCCTGCTGAACGGGCGCGGCCAGCCCGCTGACCCGGATGGCCGGCGCAGCCGGGGCGAGCTGCCGCTGCGCGCCGCCGCCGACGGCCCTGGCCTGCTGGCGGCGCTGGCGGCCGACCCGGGCGCGCTCGCCCCCTACGACCCGTTCCACCTGATCTGCGCCGAGCTGGACCAGCTGACCGCGGTGAGCTGGCTCGGCCGGGACACCGGCCAGCCCCGGGTGCGCGCCCTCGCCCCCGGCACCCACTTGTTCACCAATGCCGGGCACGCCTACCCGGCCGGGCCGGGCGACCCGCCCGACGAGCCGAAGGCGGCGCACTTCGCCGACAAGTTCGCCGCCGCTCACCCCCCGGCCCGCCCCGGCCTGCCGCCGGCCCAGGCCTGGGGCGACTGGCTCACCCTGGCGGCCGGCGACGACCTCGACCCGGCCGGCCTGGCCGCCATCCTGGTCCGCCGCGAGCTGCCCGACGGCCAGCTCTACGGCACCGGCTCGATGACCCTGGTCGCCCTGGCGGCCGACGGACGCCTCCGCTACGACTTCCAGCCTCGCCCCGGCGACCCCGCGAGCTGGTACCAGGTCGCTACCGGATGAGCGCGCGGACCAGCTCCGCGAGGCCTAGCGGGTAGATGTTCTCGGTGGTGGCGTCCAGCTCGGCCAGCGGCCACCAGCGGTGCCGCACGATCCCGTCGGAGCGGTGCATCGCCGCGACCTCGCCCAGCGGCCGCTGCTCGTCCGCCACCTGCGCCAGGAAGTAATGGTCGTACTGCCGGACCAGCCCCCGCCGGCGCGACCACTGCGGCTGGTTCTCCGCGTGCACCTCGCCCGGTGCCACCGGCACGTCGTCCCAGCCGGTCTCCTCGACCAGCTCACGGCAGGCGGCGGCGTAGAAGTCCTCGCCGTCCTCGAGCCCGCCGCCGGGCGTCGCCCAGTGCTTGCCCTTCGGCGGCGGGTCGTCGTAGCCGAACAGCAGCACCCGCCCGGCCGGGTCGACCGCGATCACCCGCCCGGCCAGCCGCACCGGCAGGTCCGGCAGGTCCGGCTGTACCGGTAGTCCCGGCTCAGGCAATGGCGGTGGCGCGCCAGTCTCAGTCACCCGCCCATTATCGGCGTACCGCGTGTCCCGGTAGCCTGGCGCGGTGCTTGAACACGTCACCGTCACCAGCTACCTCGCGCCGCTGCGCGAGGGCGGCAGCCTGCCCGGCCTGGTGGAGGCGGACAACCTCGGCACCTACGTGCTCAAGTTCCGCGGGGCCGGCCAGGGACCGCTCGCCCTGGTGGCCGAGGTCATCGCGGGCGAGCTGGCCCGCGCCCTCGGCCTGCGCACCCCCGAGCTCGCGCTGGCCGAGCTTGACCCGCGGATCGCCCCCAGCGAGCCTGACCAGGAGATCCAGGACCTGCTGCGGGCGAGCGCGGGGCTCAACCTGGCGGTCGACTTCCTGCCCGGCAGCGCCGGCTTCGACCCGCTCGGCTGGACCGCGGACGAGGAGTTCGCCAGCGAGCTGCTGTGGTTCGACGCCCTGATCCAGAACGTGGACCGCACCTGGCGCAACCCCAACCTGCTGGTCTGGCACGGCGACATCTGGCTGATCGACCACGGCGCGGCGCTGTACTTCCAGCACGACTGGTCGCGGGCGGACCCGGCCAAGCGGTTCGACGCCCGGCAGCACGTGGTGCGCGACCGGGTGACGCCGGCCGGGCTGGGCCGCGCCCACCAGAAGCTGGCCCCGCTGGTGACCGCGGGCCTGCTGGAGGAGGTCACCGCCAGCGTCCCGGCCGGCTGGTTCGGCCAGCGCGGCCCGGACGCCTACGTGTCGCAGCTGCTGCGCCGTGCCCCCGTGGTCCCGGAGATGATCGTCTCGTGAGCGAGGTCTTCGAGTACGCCCTGATCCGCGTGGTGCCGCGGGTGGAGCGCGGCGAGTCGGTCAACGTCGGCGTGATCGTCTACTCCAAGTCGTTCCGCTTCCTGCGCACCAGGATCGAGCTGGACGAGGCGCGGCTGCGGGCGCTTGACCCCGGCGCCGACCTGGCCGCCGTCCGCGGCGCGCTGCGCGCGTTCGCGCGCGCCTGCACCGACGGCCCGCTGGCCGAGCAGACGCTGGGGGAGCGGTTCCGCTGGCTGACCGCGCCGCGTTCCGCCCTCGTCCAGCCCGGCCCGGTGCACGCCGGGGTGACCGGGAACCCCGCCGCCGACCTCGACCGGCTGTTCGCCAGCCTGGTCGCGGTCGAAGGGCTGGCCGACGAAGAGGAAGCCCGCACCCGTTCGGAATGATCATTCCTGGCCTGACCGCGGTCCGGCGCCGGCTCGCCGCCTACCCCGAGCTGGCCGCGGTGCTGGTCGCGGCGGCGGCCGGCCTGCTGCTGCCCCGGCCGCTGTCCTGGCTGGCCAGCCACCAGGGGATCAACCTGCTGCTGGCGGTGCTGGTGCTGGCCACCGCGGTGACGATCGACCCGGACGCGCTGCGCCGCCTGGCCCGGGCCTGGCGGCGGGTGGCGGCCGCGGTCGCGGCCGGCGTCACCGTGCTGCCCGCGCTGTCCTGGGCGGCCGCCCAGCTCGTGCCGGCCGGCCCGCTGCGCGACGGCGTGCTGGCGGCGGGCCTGGCCCCGTGCGAGATCGCGTCGGTCGCCACCACCGCCCTGGCGGGCGGCGAGGCCGCGGTCGCGGCGGGCGTGCTGATCGGCTCCACCCTGGCGTCGGTGCTGCTGGCCGGGCCGCTGCTGACCCTCGAGGCCGGGCGCGCGAGCTTCTCGCCCGGCGGCGTCATCGCCAGCCTGGCCCTGGTCGTCGCGCTGCCGCTGGCGGCCGGCATCACCTTGCGCTGCGCGGTGCCGCCCGCCGCCCGGCTGCTGGCGGGCGACCGGGCGGCCGCGGCCGCGTCGCGCACCGCCCTGGCCGCCGTCGCCGCGCTCGTCGCCCTGGTCGCCTCCGAGGTCCAGCTCTCGGCCGGCTACGCCGCGGTGGCCGGCGCGCTGGCGCTGTTCGGTGTCGCCTCGGCCCTGGTGGGCCGCCTGCTCGGGCTCGGCTCAGCCCGGGCTACCGGGTCCGCCCTGCTGCTGACCACCTCGATGCGCGACTTCGCGATCGCGGCCGCGCTGGCGGCCGCCGCGTTCGGCCCGCGGGCGGCGGCCCCCCTCGGCCTGTACGGCATCGCCGTCCTGGTCTGGGGCACCGCCGCCGCGGGCTGGCTGCGCGGTCGTGAGCCGGCTCAGCAGGCGGTGTGAGCTCAGCAGGCTGTGTGAGCTCAGCAGGCGGGGTGAGCTCAGCAGGCGGGGTGAGCTCAGCAGGCGGTGTGATAGGCGACGCCGGGCAGGTAGCCCGCCCACTCGGCCGGCGTCAGCGGCTGGCCCAGGTTCGCGCAGACGGCCGCGCTGGCGGCGGCCGGGGTGGCGGCGAACAGCCGCACGCTGCTGCCGTCGGCGGCGGCGAGCTGGCCGCCTGACGGCGCGAAGGCGACCCCGCTGACGTCGCCCCCCGTGCTGCCCTGCCCGTTGCCCTGCCCGTTGCTCTGCCCGTTAGTCTGCGCGGCGGCCAGGGTGGCGGTAAGCTCGGCGCTTTCCGGCTGGCCGTCCGGCGTGGCCACCTGCCACAGCCAGACCTTGCCGTCGGCGGTGCCGGCGGCCAGGATGGTGCCG
>Ga0265338_10011061_pt1 | contig 10468 bp, 8 predicted proteins | sample 42126metaG_FD_193579 | JGI IMG/M metagenome (GOLD analysis project Ga0265338, IMG submission 193579) | Rhizosphere microbial communities from Carex aquatilis grown in University of Washington, Seatle, WA, United States - 4-21-26 metaG | ecosystem: Host-associated > Plants > Roots > Rhizosphere >... | reverse complement strand
GGCATTGCGCCGCGGATCCGTGGCGCACGACCATCGCGGCGAGAATCGGGTCAATCTCGATGGCGCCGAGGATGTCCTTTGCGGTGGCATCGTTGCGGCGAACCACGTCGTTGGCTTTGGCCACGATGGCAGGCAGAAGCGGCAGGGTAAGGTTGTCCTGTGCAATGCGGTTTCCAAGGATCATCTCTAACTGCTCGGCCAACTTCATCGCTGACACGTCTTCCAGTAAATGCGTCAGATTTGCGATCGATCTTGAGGGGTCGCTCTTTCGCCGACGTCCACCGCAGCGGCTACGGTCGCTTTAGAAGAGTTGGTATAAAACAGACCGCAGGTGGCGCTTGGGTACAAAGCGGCGGGACAGACCAGTAAGAGACTCGGTCGAGCCAATAATGAGATAGCCATCGGGGGCTAACACCTGCGCGAGGCTCTCGTAAAGGCGGATCTTGTCGCTCTCATTGAAATAGATAGCGACGTTGCGACAGAAAATGATGTCGAACTTGGCCGGGAAAGACAGCGGTTCGAGCAAATTGATGCTCTTGAAAGTCGCCAACGCGCGCAGCGAATCGCGCACTTTGAAGTTGCTTCCTTCCGCCTGGAAATGCGCGGAAAGCTTGTCCGGGGGAAAACCCCGATCGATTTCCAGCTTGTTGTATCTGCCGGCGCTGGCGTGGGCCACAACCCGGTCGGAAATGTCGGTGCCGAGGATTCTAATGTCGAACTTGGTTGGATCCGGCAGCACTTCTTTGCAGACGATGGCGGTGCTGTAAACCTCTTGCCCCGTCGAACAGGCGGCGCTCCAAATACGCAAGGTAATCAATCGGTCCCGGCCAAGCTGGCGGCGCCGAGCATCCACGAGGTCAGGCAGAATCTTGTACCGCAACATCTCGAAAGGTGCGGTGTCGCGAAAAAACGAGGTCTCGTTCGTGGTAACGGCACCGATCACCTTGCGCTTGAGAGCGCCCGAGCTGTCAGCCGTCACTTTGTCGAGCAGTTCTTTGTAGCTATGACTGCCCGTTTCTTGCGCCAGCGAAGCCAGACGCGTTTCAATCAGGTAGCCCTTGCTGGCATCGAGAGTAATTCGAGTCGTCGAATAGACATAGTTAGCCCACAGTCGGAATTCGTTGCTGTCGAGCCGGTTCACGAACCCCGCCCCTTGACGGTGGACAAAATGCGGGCGGCGATGGCATCGATGGGCAGCACGACGTCGGCCAGACCCGCATCGATGGCCGCTTTGGGCATGCCGAAAACGACCGACGTCGCCTCGTCCTGGGCAATCGAGAAGCAGCCGTGGCGCTTGAGTAGGCGCAGGCCGAGCGTGCCGTCGCTGCCCATGCCCGTGAGAATGACCGCCATGGCTCGTCCCGGAAGATTCATGGCCGCCGAACGAAACAAATAGTCGACGGCTGGACGGCAGTTGTTTTCCGGCGGGTCGTCGGTAATTTGAACGCGCGCAACCGCATCCGGCGCAACGACCAAGCGCATGTGTCGACCTCCCGGAGCAATCAGGACGTGCCCCGCCAAGAGCTTCTCGCCATCGGCTGCTTCGCGAACCTGCAAGCTGCAGCGACTTGACAGACTCTCGGCCAAGGACTGCGTGAAGATGGGCGGCATGTGCTGAACGATCGCGATGGGCACGCCGAGATCCGCGGGTAGAAGAGGCAAGAGCCTGGTTAAGGCTGCCGGGCCACCCGTCGACACGCCGATGAGCACCAGGTCGGCTGGTCCCAAGCGGCCGGGCGACGAACGCATCGTCCCCCGTGGCGGTGGCGCGGCGGGCGCAAGCGTCGAAGCGGTGGCAGTGAACCCGCTGCCCGCCGCAGGGCCCGAGGTCCGCAGGATGTCGTGGATCTGCCGCCTGTGCGCCAGCGCGCGCAGGCGCGGCGACAGCTCGCGAATCATCATGGCCTTGCTCTCGGCGGCGTCCTTCCCCTGCGGCTTGGTCAGGAAATCGAACGCTCCACCCTGGAGGGCCTGCATCGTCAAGCGCCCGCCCCGCATGGTCACGGCGCTGATGACCATCACCGACGTCGGGCTGCCGGCCTGCTTGAGCGCCTGCAAGACTGCAAGGCCGTCCAGCTCCGGCATCTCCATGTCGAGCGTGAGCAAGTCCGGCTTGAGCTCTAGAACCTTCTGGACGGCGATCTTTCCGTTCGGCGCCGATCCTACGACCTGAACATCGGGGATGGCGGTTAGGGCGTCGGTGATCGCGCGGCGAAACACCAGAGAGTCGTCTGCGACCAAAACCCGAAGTGCCATGCGCGCCTCGTCCTACCGGGTTGCACAAACCGCCTCAGCAAGGTCGGCTTCGTCGCGCATCGAAGTCACGATGGACTCGCCACGCCTTTGTCGCCGTCTCCGTCGAGAGTAAGAACCTTGTCGAGGTCAAGCATGGCCACGATACGCTCCCCATGGCGAAAGACCCCGAGAATGCGATGGCTCTGCGCCGAGCGCACGTTCTCGGGCGCCGGCCCGATGGACTCCGCGTCGATGGTGAGCACGTCCTGCATGGTATCGACTACCAGCCCCACCCGCTCGCCGCACCACTCGACGATGATGATGCGCTTTTCCCCCGACAGATCCAGATTGCCGAGCCCGAGTCGCGCCGACAAATCGATGACCGTGGAAATGTGACCGCGCAGGTTCATCACGCCAATCACACAGGCCGCCGCGTGATGCACCGGAGTGACCGTGGTCAAGCGCACGACTTCTTGGACCATGGAGGTATCCATGCCGAAAAAAGAACCTGACACCATGAAAGTGGTGACGAGCAGTTGGTGACGATCGGCAGTGGCTGTCGACGTGGGCATGGCTATTCCGTCTATTTCATCTAGGTGCTAGGCGCGAAATTGGGCGACCCGGTCTTTGAGTTGCTCGGCAAGCGTCGAAAGCTCACTCGCTCCGGTCAGCACTTGCTCGGCGCCGGTGACCAGCGATGTGACGGTAGCGTTCACGTTGGCGATGTCCTTGGCGATCTCCTGCGAAACGCTGGCGGTCTGGGCCACGCGCTCGTTCGCGTCCTTCATGCCGGTGCTCGCCTGCGCGATGTTGGTCGCAACGTCCTTGGTGACCGTCGACTGTTCTTCGATAGCCGCGGCGATCGACGACACGATCTCGCCGACTTCCTTGATGACCTCGGCGATCTTCTCGATGTCGCCCATGGCGCCGCCGGTCGACGCTTGGATGCTGGAAATCTTGCTCTTGATGTCCTCGGTGGCAGCCGCGGTCTGTTGCGCAAGCTCTTTGATTTCGTTGGCCACGACCGCGAAGCCCTTGCCGGCCGCACCTGCGCGGGCTGCTTCGATGGTCGCATTGAGCGCGAGCAAGTTCGTCTGCGCCGAGATGCTGGTGATGGTTTCAGTGACCTTTCCGATGTCCTGGGCCGCGCGACCGAGATCGCGCATCATGGCCGAAATGGCCTCCGCCTGGCTGGTGGCCTGGCCGCTGATCGAGCGCGCCTTCTCCGCATTCGAGGCGATCTCGCCGACCGTCGCGCTCATCTCTTCCGTGGCGGTGGCAACGGAGGTCAGGTTGGTTGTCGCTTGCTCCATCGCTGCCGCGACCGAGGTCGTGTTGGCACTCGACTCTTCCGCCGCCGCGGCGACGGTGTTGGCTAGACCAGCGACATCCTTGCTTCCCTTCGACAGATTGCCCGCGATGGTCGCCATCTCGCCCGAAGCCGACGTGAGCGTCGTCGCGCCGGTACCGACCTCGCTGACCATCGAGCGCATGCTCTTGATCAGCTGCTCGGTACTCCGACCAAGATCGCCGGCCTCGTCCTTGCGATCGACGATTTCACGGTCGGCCTCGACAGTCAGATTGCCCTTGGCGGCTTCGTCGAGGGTCTTCACGGTTGCGCCGAGCGGTCCGGCGATGGAAAGGGTAATCGACCGGCCGAAGAAGAGTGCCGTCAGCACGGCGAGCACCCCGATCGCGATGAGAATGTGGCGCGCACTGGCTGCGTAAGCCGCAGCTCGGCCGTAGGCCTCTTTCGCCTCGGCTTCGGTTGCAACTTTGAGATCGTCGAGGGTCTTCACGGACTTCTCCGTGCTCGTGATGCTGGCAGAAAGAAACAAGTTGACCGCTTCGGCGTCCTGCCCTGCCTGCAAAAGCTTGCCGACCTTGACGTTCACATCCCGTGTCTCTGCATGTTGCGCATCAACGGCATCAATGAGGCTTATCACCCTCGGCGACGGATTCGAGGCCCGAAGCTCCTCCATGCGTTTGGCATAGAGGGCGCGTGCTTCCGCGGCTTTGTCGAGATGCTCGTCCCTGGCAGCCCGGTCGCGGGTCACCACGGCGTAGCCAAGCTGTCGTCCTACCCAATCGATATCGCGCTGAGCACGCGCCGCAAGCGACGCCTGGATCTCCGCACGGTAGGCGATCTCGTCGATCTCGCTGATCCCGTTTTGCGACCAAACCCCGACGCCCGCCATCGCGACGATGAGAACCGTCAGGACACCAAATGCCAGCGTCAGTCGCTTGCCAATCCGCATGTTTGCCATTGCACTCATCGCTTTTCGCTTCCTTCCGTCGATATCGACTATCCCGCGCCGTTCTGTAACTGTTCAGCCGCTCGCCCAGCCGGCAGCGCAATTCCGCGCCCTGCCAGCAGGCTACGCAGAGACGTCAGCAGATTGTCTCGGTCCAGTTTGATTTGGTAATCGTCCACGCCTGCCGCTTTGCCTTTGGCCATGTCCTCTTCGCTCGCCAAGCTAGTCAGCGCGAGGATCGGCAGGTGCGCGAAACGTTGGTCCTGGCGAATACGCGACGCGAGGCCGAGACCGGTCAGATTCGGCATTTCCACGTCGGTGACCACGCCTTGAATTGCCTCGCCATGGTCCTGCAGAAGCTTCCAAGCCGCTTCTCCATCCTCGGCATCGATGACTGCAAAACCATCGGATTCGAGATAGCGCTTCACCTGGGCACGAAAGAAATCGGAGTCCTCGGCCAGAATGAGCTGGCAGGCGGAGTGCGCTTCCGACGTCGCCACCGCACGCTGAAGATTCCATTCGGGGAACATGGTCTGCGCGATTTCGAAGATGTCCGCCATCAGCACCGTGGTGTCGCGCATGATGGTCGAACCGGCGATGCCCGTCTGCCGGTGCGTGACCGTATCGATGGTCGCCCGCGTTTCGATCACGTCGACAGGCATGGCGGCAATGAGCCCGATTTCGCGATCGCCGACCCGCGCGACGATGACTGCGATGTCCTGATCCTCTTCGATGGCACCGACGTGCGCCACGTCGGCTAACGTGACCAGCGGCAAGAACGTTCCACGGTACTGCATGGTGCGCTTGCCGCCGATGGTCTCGACTTGCTTGCGACTCGCTTTTTCGACGCGCACGACGCTATCGAGCGGCGTCGCGCACAACTCTTGGCGAGCGTTGTAGAAGAGCAAGTACGACCGATTCTCGACCACGTGTTGGGAAACGCTATCCACCTCGGATTCGCGTGCCGCCGCTGCGACGTTCGACAGCTGGGCTTTGGCGGCCAATCCCGCAGCGTCCACGATCAGCGCCACCGTGCCGTCGCCCATGATGGTGGCCCCTGCATATTCGGGAAGCCCCTTGAGATGCCGTCCAAGCGGCTTGACGACGATTTCCTCGCCGGTGTGGAAGTGATCCACGACCAGTCCGTACTTGGTGGCGCCGGTATTGACCACCACGATTTCAAGGTCGCTGTCGGCGCTTCTCCGGCGATCGCTCCCGCTGCGCTGTTCGCGAACCTCGCCGTTCGCCTCGGCCACGGCAACACGAGAGGGTGCGCGTCGATCGGCCAGATTTTCTCGGCGATCGACCACGACGGCGCCGGTTTCCGCGATCGTGCGCGTACGCTGGATCCCCAAAATGTCGGCAAAGCGAACGATCGGAATCAGCTCGTCGCGAAGCAGGAGGACTTCCGCGTCGCCGATCACCTCGATGCGCTCGCGAACCTTGTTCGCGCGGATGCGCAAGAGCTCGACCACGCTGATCTGTGGAATGGCGAAGCGCTCGTCGTTCACGCTGACCACGAGCGACGGGATGATGGCCAAGGTTAGCGGCAGCTTGATGCGAAAGAGCGTGCCCTGCCCGATCTCGGACTCGATATCGATCTTGCCACCCAGGCGCGCCAGGTTGGTCTTGACGACGTCCATGCCGACGCCGCGGCCAGAAACGTCGGTCACCTTCTCCGCGGTAGAAAGACCGGGCAAAAAGATGAGGTGCATCTTTTCCTGATCCGACATCGCCTGCACGGCTTCAGGCGACAGCAGTCCACGCGCGACGGCGGCGGCCCCGATCTTGTCGGGATCGAGCCCTTTGCCGTCGTCTGCAATCTCGAGAACGACCTGGCCAGCCTCGTGCCGAGCCTCGATGCGCAAGGTGCCCGTGGCGCGCTTGCCCGCTCGTAGACGATCCTCGACGCTCTCGATGCCGTGATCGGCCGCATTGCGAACCATGTGCACGAGCGGATCGGAGAGTCCCTCGATGAGGCTCTTGTCGAGCCCGACGTCCTTGCCGCGAATGTCGAGCTGGATGTCCTTGCGGAGCGCGCGAGCCATGTCACGTACGACGCGCGGAAATTTGCCGAAGACGTTCCCGATGGGTTGCATACGCGTCTGCATGATCGCGTCTTGCAGCTCGGAGGTGACGAGATTGATGCGCTGGAAGCTCGCCTGCACGCCACGCAACTTGGATTGGTTGAGGACGGCGCGCAGTTGGTTGCGGCTCAAGACTAGCTCACCCGCCAGATTCATCAGAGACTCGAGCAGCTCGACGCTGACTCGCAACGTGCCCTCGTTGGCGGTCCCGGTGGATTCTCTATCCTTCTCTTTGTCCTTGGCGGCGGACGCGACGATGGGGGAAGTCTGCGTGATGGCCTTGCTCGGCTTGCCTGGCTTGGCTTCGACGGGCGCAGGGCGCGGCGGGGCCGGAGGCGGTGGAGGCGAAGGCGACAAGACCGGTTCGCTCCGGTCTTCAGGTTCAGGCGCCTGGACGTTCGTCGGCGGCGCCTCGCCGAGCAGGCACACCTGATCGGCGCCCACGAAAAACGGCGGGCCAGACGGCTCGATCGGCGTCTGGGTCGCCAACGTCAGCTGACAAGGCAAACGGCTGGCACCAGGCGCATCCAGCGAGCCGGCGCACTCCACATCGACGGCGCAATCGAGAATCCGACCGGTGGCGCAAATGTCGCGCACGAAATCGGCGAGACTGCGCTTGTTGTGTTCGGCGTCGCTCAAGAGGTCGAGCTGAACCTGGTAGACGTAGCGACCCTCCCGCGCCGAAGGCGGCTGCGGCGCCGAAGGCGGCTGCGGCGCCGAAGGCGACGACGGCACGGGCGACGACGGCGTGCTGTCGATCATGACGATCGGAAATTCGGTGCCGGTGAGGCTAAGCGCAGTGCCGACTTGGACCGGTCGAATGGCAGGTTGCACAGACTGGGCCAAGTCGATGAGGCCGGCAAGAAACGACTGCGTATCCGTCGTCTCGCTCCGAGAGGGATCGTTGATCATCTCTCGTAATTTGTCGAAGGCGCCCAAGAGCAGGTTCGTGATCTCAGCATTCGGCGTCAGTTTGCGCGAACGAATGAGGTCGAGGACCGTCTCGGCCTTGTGGGCGAGCTCTTTGATCCTCTCGAGGCCAAAGAAGCCACTGGCGCCTTTGATCGAATGCGCGGCACGAAAGACCTTGTTGACTCTCTCCTCGTCGATCTCTGCCCCTGAATCTTCGATGGCCAGAAGATCGGTCTCGATCGTGGCGAGGTGCTCGCGCGCCTCTGCAATGAACTCTTTCAGAATGTCATCATCCATCTGTCCCACGGCTCTTTACCCCGTCTGTGCGTTGAGCCTGCGATCGAGCCTCAGCGTCTCGAGGAGGGAGAAGACCGGCGGTTGCACGGCCGCCAGCTTGAACGCCTGCTCTGCTTGAAAGCTGTTTCGCGCGGCGAGGAGCAACGAAAGCCCCGCGGCATCCAGCACCGTCGTGCCGGCAAAGTCGAGCGTGAGCTCCTGGACACCGTCCTCTTGAATCGCACACAGGAGATCGCGCAACTCCGGGACCACGGACGCGGTCAACTCGGCGCCCATCCTCACCGTGACCTTGGAACCCTGACGGTCGAGGGAGAATTGACTCATGGTCAACCTCGCCGCGCCCTAGGCCGCACGCGAGCGCGCCTCATCCACGGAGTTGAAGCAGTGCAGATCCTTGGTTTCCTGAAAGCCGCGCATGGCCTTGGGCAACTCGGGCGAGGCGACCACCTTGAGCGAAATGCCAAGGTCAGTCGCGGCTTTGAACGTGTCGACCAGGAACTGCGCCACGCGCGACGGCTGAACCAATGTCAACTGCGTAGCGTCTAGCACCGCGCTTTCGAAGCAGGCTTCGCCGAGTTTATTCACGACCCCCTTCACGTCGGCCGCTAGCTTGGCGAAGTAGCGCTCCAGTCGATCCTCTTTTCCGGTGAACGCCGTGATTTGAATCAGGTCCTCCGTGGCGACGTAGGTCGTTTCGTTCTTGGCCGCGTACATCTCGACGAATGCGTCGATCGAATCCTGCGTGAACGGCTTCAGCAAAACGTCGTCGAAGCCAAAGTCGCGCATTTCCTTTGCGACGTTGTTCGCGCTTCGCAGAGCCATGCCCCAGACACCCGCTCCCGGTTGCAGCAGCCGCAACTGCTTGATCAGCGGCGCGGGACCGCCGGCCTGAATTTCGGCATCGACGAGAATGGCTTTGAATTTCTTGCCGCGGCAGACGTTGAGGCCGTCCTGCGCCGTCAGCGTGACTTCCATCTCCACGGCTCCCGGCACCATCGAACGCAGCTTCTTGTGCACGTTCTCCATGTCGTCGATGACCAGGACGACGACTTTGCCATCGCCGGCGTCGGCCGCGGCGCTGACCTGGGCCTGAGCACTGGGCGGCGCGGAAAGCTTTAGCGCCTTGAGAACCTTGGCCTTGAGCTCGTCGCCCTTGAACGGCTTGAGCACAAAGTCCTGGATCCCGAGCTTCATCAGCGCTGCCACGATCGATGTCTTCGACTCGGACGTCAGCATCAGCACGGGCGTCTTGTCGCCGCCTTCGCGCATCTTGGCCAGCATGCCCGGCCCGTCGAGGTTGGGCATGGTGATGTCCAAAACCACCAAATCGTAGGCGCCTTCCTTGAGCTTCTTGAGACCGTCGTTTCCGTCCTCGGCCTCGCCGACCTCGAACCCCATCTCGACCAGCGCCTTCGATACGATCATTCGAATGGGCCGGCTATCATCCACAGTAAGAATACGAGGCATATGACTACTCCTTGTCTTTTGGCAACATCCCTTCGAGTCTCCCTAAGCGGCCTTCACATTCCATTTGAGGTGTCCGTCGCACGCCCACAGCGCGATCCCGACCTCGCGAGCCATGAGCACGAGCGCGGGATGTTGGCGGGAGATCTCGGTTAGAGCTTCTCTGTCGTCGACAATGACCGGCACCGAGAGAGCCTGATCAAGCGCCATTTCGCGCTTGAGCAGTCCGGCCGTCATGTTGACCAACTCGCGAAGCGCGTCGTTCACCATGCCGACGTCGACGCCGTCGGGCTTGCAACCGAACATCGCTGCCGCAAGCTTGGCGCAGCCGCTCTCGTCGGACGAGAGCCCCACGCTGACGGGCCTTGGCCCATCGACCAGCATGATGGCCGTTCGCCACGTGAGCGCCGGATGCGCGCTGACCTCTCCGGCCGGAGCAAAGGAAATTCCGAGCATCGTTTCGGTAACGTTGGAAACCAGAGCGGCCAACCGCTCGGCCTTCGGCATGGGCTTCATCGTCGATCTCCTCTTGCCTCTCTTGCCTGTTTTTCCTCTTTTGCTGGCAGCAGCGCTGCAGGCGGTCGCGACTTCAAAAATTTCCCTAGCATGGAGAGTAAGTAAGTATTGCGGCGGGAATTGCGCGGAACTTAAGTGGACCAAACACGCTCGTCTTTGCCTTGACGACCCCAAGCGGGTTCCCCATGATGCCAAGGTGTCGTACCTGGTCCTTGCTCGTAAGTATCGTCCCCAGCGTTTTGCCGACCTGGCAGGTCAGGAGCACGTCGCCCGCACGCTGACCAACGCCATCGCGCTCGAACGCGTTCACCATGCCTTTCTCTTCACCGGGGCACGCGGCATCGGAAAAACCAGCGCCGCCCGTATTCTTGCCAAGGCCCTGTGCTGCGAAAAAGGCCCCACGGCCGATCCGTGCGGCACCTGCTCGATGTGCAAGGCCATCGTCAGCGGGCAATCGGTCGACGTGCTGGAGATCGACGGAGCCTCCAACACGGGCGTCGACGACGTGCGCACGCTCCGCGAAGGCGTGCGTTACCTGCCGGCCGAGGCTCGCAAGAAGGTCTACATCATCGATGAAGTGCACATGCTGTCGACCAGCGCCTTCAATGCCTTGCTCAAGACGCTGGAAGAGCCGCCTCCGCACGTCGTGTTCATTTTCGCGACGACCGAGGTGCACAAGATTCCGGCGACGATTCTCTCGCG
>Ga0265338_10011060_pt1 | contig 10470 bp, 7 predicted proteins | sample 42126metaG_FD_193579 | JGI IMG/M metagenome (GOLD analysis project Ga0265338, IMG submission 193579) | Rhizosphere microbial communities from Carex aquatilis grown in University of Washington, Seatle, WA, United States - 4-21-26 metaG | ecosystem: Host-associated > Plants > Roots > Rhizosphere >... | reverse complement strand
CCAGACGATTTTACAGCCTTTCGGTTTGTTTCTCATTCCGCTTTCACTCGTTCCGGTCCTGCCGTTTGCGTGGGTTTATTCGTTTTATCAAAACGTCACCGCCCTGGCGGACGGCGAAAAAAGCACACCGGAACTTTTCAAAAAATCGTGTCGACAGGCCGCGCTTTGGCCGATGCAAAACCACACCGCACTCGCCGTCCTGGCTGGATTTGCGCTTTGCGTTTTTATCAATTGGGCGACCCTTTGTCTGATCCTGCCGAAACTGTTCACCATGCTCTTTGGCGTTCAGTCCGTCTTCAGCAAAAGTCCGGTGAGCATGTTGAACACGACCTTTTTCGCCGCCATGTTCGGGCTGACTTATCTGTGCGTGGACCCGATTTTGAAAATCTTTTATGCGTTACGTTGCTTTTACGGCGAATCACTGGAATCAGGCGAGGATCTGAAAGCGGATTTAAAGTCTTTTGTCTGCTCCGCGCAGAAGATTGCCGCCAGCATCCTGGTTTTCCTGGCGCTATTCTCTTCGCTGGCGGTCAAAGCTGCCGACGCACCGCCGCCAGTCAATCCCCAGCCGGCTGCACAAATTTCAACGCCGGACCTGGATCGTGCCATCAATGAAACGATTCATGAAAGAAAATACGCATGGCGGATGCCGCGAGAAAAGGTCGAGGGGGTGGAGGCTGACAACGGTTTGGTCGCACGCTTTCTTGACGGGATCGGCACGATGTTGCGCAAGTGGGCGCGCGCCGTTTTGCATTGGCTTGATGATTGGCTGCAGAAACTTTCGCGCAACTGGCATCCGGCATCCGTTGACGCCAAATCGTCCGGTTACGGCTGGATCCTGTCCGTGCAACTGCTGCTGGGGGGCCTCATCGCCCTTGCGCTCGCAGCGCTGGCAATTTTTCTCTACCGTGCCTGGCGTGACCGCCAGAAATCGCGCACCGCCATCGACAGTGAGGCGATTCTTCCCGTGCCCGATATTGCTGACGAAAACGTCAGCGCCGATCAGTTGCCGGAAGATGGCTGGACGAAACTTGCGCGCGAATTGCTCGAACGCGGGGAATTTCGCCTCGCGATGCGCGCATTTTATCTCGCCAGTCTATCGCACCTCGCCACCCGGAATTTAATCAGCCTCGCACGCTTCAAATCCAACCGGGATTACGAGCGCGAACTGTGCCGACGTGGGCATTCGTTTCCGGAATTGCTCTCCATTTTCAGTGATAATATTTCCATTTTCGAACGCATTTGGTATGGCATGTACGAGGTCAACCCGGGTTTGGTGAATCAATTTGCGTCGAATGTGGAGCGTATCAAATCCGCCGGATGAAACGCTGTTTGCCCATTGTGATTTTGCTCGGCTGCGCCGCGGCGTTTGCGTTCGGCATCGTGCAGTTGTTCCAGCTTCGTTTTGCCGCCGGCGATGTTTATCCCGCATATTCTTCGCTGCGCGCCGATCCGCTCGGTGCGATGGCGTTTTATGAAAGCCTTGACAAAATCCCTGGCTTTTCGGTGCGACGCGATTTCAGTGCATCGAATCGCCTGCCCGGAGATTCCGGTACCGTTTATCTGCATCTGGCCGAAGATCGTTACGAATGGAATTGGCTGCCGAAAGATTTATTCCAGGAAGTCCAAGATTTTCTGGCGCGCGGGGGCCGGCTGGTGATTACGTTTTTTCCAGAGACCGAGCCGGGGATTTTTCATTACCGCGACACGGAAGAAACCAATTCGGTCAACTCGGCGAAATCCAGGAATCAAAAAATGACGCCGGAAAAACCGGTCACCAAACAGAACCCGTTGGCAGACGATGATTACGGGGTTGAACTGGAAGACCAATGGGGCTTCCGAACGGATTTTCAAGAACTCACATCGGGGGGTGACGTTTACGAACCCGCCCGCGCACTGAACAAGTCGGATTTGCGGTTGCCGCCGACGCTCGACTGGCACAGCGGCGTCGTTTTCACAAATCTCGATAAATCGTGGCGGGTGATTTACGCCCGCGGCAGCAACGCGGTCATCATTGAGCGCAAGTTCGGCAGAGGTTCGGTCGTGATGGCCACCGATTCGTATTTTGTCAGCAACGAAGCGATGGCCAAAGACCGGCATGCGGATTTGCTCGCGTGGCTCATAGGCGCAAATCGGAATGCGGTTTTTGACGAAGCCCATCTTGGCATTGTGGAAACCTCCGGCGTCGCAACCCTGATGCGGAAATATCGCCTGCACGGACTCGCGGCGGGCTTGATTGTGCTCGCCGGACTTTTCGTCTGGAAAAATGCCTTCAGTCTCGTTCCTCCACACACCGATGAACAACGGGAGAATCTCATTATCGGAAAGGATGCGTCATCGGGTTTCGTCAACCTGCTTCGCCGCAGCGTTGCACCGCGCGATTTACTGGCGACCTGTTTCGCTGAATGGAAAAAGTCGGTTGGCCGGAAAGGAAACGTTTCAACCATGCGATTCCAACAAGCTGAGACCATTTATTTGTCCGAAGATTCTCTGCCGAACAAAAGGCATAATCCGATTGAAACCTACAAAAAGATTTCCGAAACCCTCGGAACCAGAAATAAAATACTATGAACAACGAACGACTTAAGGAGGTCCTCGCGCAGGCGCGGCACGAAACCGGCAAGGTTATCATCGGCCAGCATGAGGTGATCGAGAAGGCGCTGATTGCCATTTTCACAGGCAACCACGCGCTCATTGAAGGTGTGCCGGGCGTCGCCAAAACCCTGCTCGTGCGCACCCTCGCCCACGTGTTGGGCGCTGATTTCGCCCGTATCCAATTCACACCGGACCTCATGCCTGCGGACATTACCGGCACCAATGTTTTCAATTTGCAGCGGAACGAATTCTCGCTCATCAAGGGCCCAATCTTCACCTCATTTCTGCTGGCCGACGAAATCAATCGCGCGCCGGCCAAAACGCAGTCGGCCCTGTTACAGGCGATGCAGGAGCGCCTTGTAACCATCGACCGCGATACGCATCCACTGCCGCCGAACTTCACCGTGTTTGCCACGCAAAATCCCATTGAATACGAAGGCACCTATCCCTTGCCCGAAGCGCAAAAAGACCGTTTCATGCTGAAAATCTCGATGGCCGCGCCGGATCGTGCCGAGGAATTGGTGCTCGCCCAACGGACCATGACCAAGGACGCACCGGAAACATTGCTCGCCCAGGGCGTCGTCCAGCCGGTCATCAAAACGGAAGATTTGGTGGAGTTGCGCGAAGGGCTGGCGGCACTTGTCATCCGTGATGAATTGATCGCCTACCTCGTGGACATTGTCCGCGCGACGCGCTCGCATGAAAGCGTGTTGGTCGGTGCCGGACCGCGCGCAACCCAGTCGCTCATTATGGCCGCCCGCGCCTATGCTGCGATTTCAGGTCGTGATTTCGTGACACCCGATGATGTCAAAATGATGGCACCCGCGGTGCTCGAACACCGTTTAATCTTACGCCCTGAATTTGAAATCGAGGGACTGACGGTGGCGGAAGTCGTCCAGCAAATCCTCCAGCAAATTGCCGTGCCGCGATGATCGTTCCCCGTTCCAGAATGTTGTTTTGGGTGGCCGCGATTGTGTTGCCGTTTGCATTTCTCGCGGCGGTCGTGCCGGCGGCCGCAACCGTGGCGTTGCTGTTCATCAGCGGACTATTGTTGGTGGCGGTTGCGGATGCCATGGGCGCCCGGAAAAATCTGACGGGGATTGGCATTGAACTGCCCGCCGTGGTGCGCATGGCCAAGGACCGCGAAGCCACACTGGAATTGCGGATCCGGAATGGACAACCGCGCCGGCGCACATTACGCGTCGGCCTGGCTTGGCCGCGCGAATTTCAAACGCCCGCGGAGGAACTGGACACAGTTTTGCCGGAGCAAAACGAATGGTCCCGGTTGGCCTGGTCGTGCACTCCCCTCAAGCGTGGCAATTACAAATTCGATCGGGCGTTTGTCGAAGGGGCTTCGCCGCTGGGCTTCTGGGCGGCACGAAAAATTGTTCCGGTGCAATCGGAAATACGCGTCTATCCCAACCTCTTGAACGACCGGAAAAATCTCGCGGCACTGTTTTTGAATCGGGGCGTGTTCGGTTTGCACGCGCAACGGCAAATCGGAAAAGGGCGTGATTTCGAAAAATTGCGCGAGTACATCCCGGGCGACGGCTATGATGAGATCCATTGGAAAGCCACGGCCCGGCGCGGTAAACCGATTACTAAAGTCTTTCAAATCGAAAAGACGCAGGAGGTTTATGTTATCGTGGACGCGTCCCGCTTGAGCGCCCGCACCACCACGGGAACCGCCGGAGCAGATTCAACACTGGAGCGGTTTGTCACGGCCGCCCTGGTGCTTGGCCTGGCGGCGGAACAACAGGGAGATTTGTTTGGATTGTTAACCTTCACGGACAAGGTGGAAAAATTCGTGCGCGCGAAAAACGGCGGGTCACATTATAACGCATGCCGGGACGCGCTCTACACGTTACAACCGAAAATCGTGACCCCGGATTTTGACGAGCTGTGCACGTTCATCCGGATGCGTTTGCGCCGCCGCGCCCTGCTGGTGTTCCTGACGGCGCTCGACGATCCGGCGGTGGCGGAAAGTTTTGTCCGTAACCTGGATTTGATCCGCCGCCAGCATTTGGTCCTCGTGAACATGCTGCAACCGCCGGGAGTGGAACCGCTCTTTGCGAACCCTGACGTCGCCAGCATCGACGATTTGTATCGGGAGCTCGGCGGCCATTTGCGTTGGCAAAAATTGCGCGAGTTACAAAAGGCGCTGCAACGGCGGGGCGTGCAATTTTCCCTGCTCGACAATGAACGGTTGAGTGCCGAGCTGGTGTCGCAATACTTGAGCATCAAACAAAGACAATTGTTGTGATTGTTGATTTGCAACGTTTCATCACCAATGAACGGCCGTTCTGGAACGAGCTGGAAAAAATGCTCGACCATCTCGAGGCCGAACCGGACGCGCGGATGTCCCTGGGCCAGTTGCAGCTTTTTCATCAGCTTTATGAGCGTACCGCCGCCGGTCTGGCGAGGATCACCACGTTTTCCTCGGAGCCGGAAATCCGGCGCTACCTGGAAAACCTGGTCGCCCGCGCTTACGGCGAAATCCACGAAACGCGCGAAAGGCAGCGGCGGTTTTTCCCTTTGGAATGGTTGTTCCAGACTCTGCCGCAGACCTTTCGCCGGCACATCCGGGCATTTTATTTCTCGCTCGCTGTCACGATGGTGGGTTGCGCCTTTGGCGGATTGGCAATTGCCTTCGATCCCGATGCCAAGCCGGTGCTGATGCCGTTTCCACATTTGCTGCAGGATCCGGCCAAGCGGGTGTCCGAGGAGGAAAAGGCGACGTATGACCAGATGCAGGGATCCAAAACCACTTTCTCGGCGGAGTTGATGACCCACAACACCAAGGTGGCCATCTTCACCCTGGCGCTCGGGATGACCTGGGGCTTTGGGACGATTCTCATGCTCTTCTATAACGGCGTTATTCTCGGCGCGGTGGCGGTGGACTATATTCGCGCGGGTGAAACCAAATTTCTCCTCGGTTGGCTGATGCCGCACGGCGTGATCGAAATCCCCGCCATTTTGATCGCCGGTCAGGCCGGCTTGATGCTGGCGCTGGCCATCATTGGCCGTGGCAGCCGGTTGTCGTTGAGAGCGCGATTGCGCGAAACTGCCCAGGACGTGGTCACGTTGATTTTCGGCGTGGGTTTGCTTCTGATTTGGGCGGGATTTGTCGAAGCATTTTTGTCGCAGTACCATGAACCGGTCATTTCCTATGACGCAAAAATTGCGTTTGGCTGCGTCGAATTGATCCTGCTGTCCTTGTTTCTCTCGAGATCGGGAAGGCGCAAGCCGTCGGAGGCTGAAAGTCCCGAGCAATGAAAACCAGCGCGCTGTTTATCCGCACGCCGGAAGGGATTGTGTTCTCGCAATTGCTGGCCGGGCCGGTGACCCGGTTTTTCGCGTGGTTGATTGACCAGTTTTGCATCCAGGTATTGCTGACCGTGCTGGGTACGGCCCTGAATCTGCTCGACGTCATCAGCTTCCAATTTGCCATCGCCTTTTATGTCATCGGCTGGTTTGTTGTCGGTATCGGCTATGGCATGTTTTTTGAATGGACCTGGCGCGGTCAGACCATCGGAAAAAAACTCTTTCGCCTGCGTGTGGTGGACGTGGAAGGCATGAGGTTGCAATTCAACCAGATTGTCGTGCGCAACCTGCTCCGTTTTGTGGATCAATTGCCGGTATTCTATTTCGTAGGCGGTGTGATTTGCTGGTTGAACCCAAAGTGCCAGCGACTCGGTGATATCGCGGCAAATACGATCGTCATCCGCAACCCGCGGATTGCGGAACCGGATCTGGACCAGTTACTCGCTGGCAAATTCAATTCGCTCCGGCAATTTCCCCACCTCGTGGCCCGGTTGCGGCAGAATGTCTCGCCCATGGAGGCGGATATTGCGCTGCAGGCGCTGCTGCGCCGCGATGAATTTAACCCGGTGGCGCGCGTCGGGTTGTTCGGTGATTTGGCGGCGTACTTTCGGGCCAAAGTCGAATTTCCGTCTGAAGCCACGGATGGTGTCGCCGACGAACAATACCTTCGGAACCTGGTGGATGTGCTGTATCGGACGCAGCAGGAAAATCGGATTGAAAAAGTGGCGGCCGTCTGAATTGAGATTTTGAATTCAGAGTTTCCTCAACTGAACGCCGCGGTAGCGGATGACGGTGTCGGCACTATCGTTAAACGCTCCCAATCCCACCAGATATGAATTGTCCGGCACACTCATGGTCACGGGCGGTGCCGCCTGATTGAACATTTGAACGCCATTGACCGAAGCGGTTACCTTGCCGTCCTGGAAAATGAAATCGAACGAGTTGGTGACATCATTCATCACGAGGTGCTGGTTGATCCGCTGTCGCGACCAGCCGCGACCGAAGCAGACAACGTCGCCTTCCTCGTCATGGCGTTTGATGCGAAAACCGTACCAATTGTAACCGTCGTAATCGGGCACGCCCATGACCAGCCCGCCCTGGAAATTCTTGTTGCTGGAACGGACCAGTTCAAACTGGCCGCGGACTTCAAAATCCATGCCGGCACGCACCCGTGAAAAAAGCATGTGGCCCTTGGGTCCGGACTCGACCTCCAGCGCACCGTCCGGCAACACCCGGGCGTTGCCAAAGCTGTACACCCAGTCGGGGTCGTTATCGCGGGACGGCAGCAGGCTGATCCACTCGCCTTTTTGCAATCGCTGTTCGGCCGTGAGTTGCGACAACCGGCGTTGGATGAACTCGCCGGTGCGCGCGTCGGCGCCGGCGGCATCCTTCAGATCGGAATACTTTTTCAAGGCGCCATCAATGTCATCGGCATCGCGCGCGATTTCGGCGTCGGAAATCTGTCTGCCGAGCGGCCCGGTACGGGCACCGACTTCGAGCGGCATGAGCGAAAGGTCAACGCTCCAGTCGCTCAGGCTTTGCGCCGGCGGTTTCCAGTTCAAGGCTTCCAGCTGGGTGCGGGCGACATCATATTTTCCGGCAAAATAGGCGACGATCGCATACGAAGTGCGCCAGCCGTCCCGGGCTTGCGCCTGCGCCGGCGAGCTGACATAGCCGTCATACATTCGTTTCAGATCCGGCCAGATGTCGCTGCGCCCGTAAATGTGCCGGCCGGCGGGCAGCTCCATCTCGGATTCCACGTCGTTAATGCAGTCCATGTACTTGCGCGGCGCGTCGGTGTCGAAACGGCCGGTCCTGACCGCAGCCACGCCGAGCGCCAGCATGGCCTGTTCATTGCCATACCAGCGCGGACGCAAACCCCAGCGCATTTCCGTCCACGCGCCCGGCTCATCAACCTGGGCCAGTGTGGTCCGGTTAAACCAGAGGCGCATTTCCTGTATTCCTGAATCGCCGAGCGACACCGTCATCATCAGCCGCGGTGCTAGCGGATAACCTGGTTGTAGATTCCAGGCTCCGGTCAAATCCGTTCGCGCCTGGGCCAGATGCGTATGGAAACCCTGCCAGCCTTCCGTGGTGACGCTGTTTGCATAGCCGTCCCCGCGCGCTGCCCACGCTTCGTTAATCTCCCGCTCGCCGTCGAGCGTGAGTGCCAGCCACTCATAATCCGGACCGGCCTCATGGGCGATGGCACAAACGGATTCCGCGTTGCGCTCGAAGTAGGAAGTTCCCCAGCCATCCGCGAAAATGTTCGCGATTTCCTGCTGGTCAGCCGGAGTGAAACTGCCGTCGGCGAAACATTTTGGCAGCAATTGCAACGCCGAGGTGTCCAGCGCACCGATGCGGTCGGAACCTTTTTCCAATTCCCCCGTGAGCCTGACCGTGGCGTAGAATCTTGGATACGCCTTGTGCAAGGATTCGGGATATGCCGCCAGCGCCCGGTCAAACCGGCGGATGGAATCATACAGGTTCAGACTTTCGTCCGCGGCCACGGTCAAAACCAACGGGTCGGTGCAACTGGGATCATTGTCCAGCTTGTCACTCTCGCCTTCAAGAAAGGCCGAATTCGTTGCTTTCGGTCCGCCATAATTGCTGTCAATGTAGGTTTGTATAAACCGGTCTGCTTCCGCGTCGCATTCCGGATTGCGCCGGCCCCGTTTTTCATATCCATCCATCCATTGGCGAATCCGGAATTGCCTGGCCCGCTTTTGCACTTCTGCCACCGTCTGGGAGTTGGTGGTCCACAGAATGGGCTCGCTTGCCGCCGCCACGGCTTTTGGGTTGGGTTGACTCAGGTCGCTGACCGGACGGGTTCGATTTATAACGGACAAATAACCCTGTTGCGCCTTGTTCGCCATGAGGACGAATACCACCATCAGGCCAATGAGCAAAATCACTCCGCCAACGATGGCCGTCCAGACCAGGATCTGGCTCGGCCCGCTTCGGGAAGCTGACATTGGCAATGGCGGCGGCGTGGTCTGATAACCCCGTTGCAAAACCATGTTAAGCGGCTGCCAGTCAGACGCGCCTTCGCCCTGAACATATTCGTTGCCCGTCAATTCACCGGTCTGACAGCGTCGGCGCAGCTCATCGAGGGATAAGACGCCTAAATCCACTCCTTCTCGGCGCACGCGGTAGTTCATAAAGAAAATTCAAAGCGAGGTTAATACAACTCAAATTGACCCGCAAGATTATGATAACCGTGGGACTGGTTTTTTTGCGTGGTTTCGCGTCTGGCGGTTTGACAATAAAGCCCGGCGAGCGCTCCCTCGGCCATTCATGTCACTGGCAGCGCCATTTCCAGTGCTTGGGGGATTGGTCGCCGTGGTGTCACGCCTGACCGCATGAACTCGAAACGGATCAGCGAATGGAAATATTTTGTTCGTGGCCAACATCATGGCTTGTTAATGTGCGCAAAACGATGCCAATGCCGCAGCAACCAAATCCCGCTGTTGTTGTATCTATTGCCAGGACCTGCCATGACCCCAAACCCATTTGAAGCCGCGCGCGGAACTTACCGGAAGATCGCCGACAACATCTCCCAAGTCATGCGCGGTCAGGCTGGCCCGACACGCCAACTCCTCGCCGCGCTGTCAAGCGGCGGACACGTGCTGCTCGAGGATTTTCCCGGCACGGGCAAAACCACGCTGGCCAAGGCGCTCGCCCGCTCCATTGATGCACAGTTCAAGCGCCTCCAGTTTACGCCGGATTTGCTGCCGTCGGATATTCTGGGTGTTTCCATTTTCAGCCAGCGCGACCAACAGTTCCAATTCCACGAAGGGCCCGTGTTCACCAATATATTGCTCGCGGACGAAATCAACCGCGCCTCACCGCGTACGCAATCGGCGTTGCTCGAGGCCATGGGTGAGCAACAGGTGAGCGTCGAAGGCGAACGCCGGAATTTACCGGACCTGTTTTTCGTCATCGCCACCCAGAATCCGGTCGAGTTTCGCGGAACCTATCCGCTCCCGGAGGCACAAATGGACCGGTTCGCCATGCAATTCACACTCGGCTACGTCCCGCCGGAAGAGGAAACGGCCATTCTTACCGCGCAGCAGTACAACCATCCGATCGACGAATTGAAACCGTGCGCGACGCTGGCCGATGTCCTGGCATTGAAGCACGCGGTCGAAGACGTGCGTGTCAGCGACGAGTTGAAACGCTATGCCGTTGACATCGCCGCCGCGACGCGCGCGACGGCCGGCGTCCAGCTAGGTGCCAGCCCGCGGGCATCCATTGCGCTGATGAAAACCGCACAGGCGCTGGCATTGTTCGATGGACTTGATTTTGTCACACCGGAACAGATTCAGTCGCTGGCGGTGTCGGTCGTCGCCCACCGGCTCGTGTTGGAGCCGCAGGCCCGGTTCTCCGGCCTGACCGCGCGTGGCGTCGTCGAGGACATCCTGAAGAAACTTAAAGTGCCGGCGTGAATGGCGTGACGTATGAGCAGTGAGGCGTGACTGGAAATTTGCGCCTGTCGTCAAAATGAAGTTCTTGTCACTGGTCACCCGTCACTGGTCACCCGTAACTGGT
>Ga0265338_10011059_pt1 | contig 10471 bp, 10 predicted proteins | sample 42126metaG_FD_193579 | JGI IMG/M metagenome (GOLD analysis project Ga0265338, IMG submission 193579) | Rhizosphere microbial communities from Carex aquatilis grown in University of Washington, Seatle, WA, United States - 4-21-26 metaG | ecosystem: Host-associated > Plants > Roots > Rhizosphere... | reverse complement strand
CCGGGCGATCCGGGCTTCGCGGTGATCGACATCTTCCGCCTGGAGGACGGCATGATCATCGAGCACTGGGACGTGGTGCAGGACGTGCCCACCGGCGGCCCAAACCCCAACGGCATGTTCTGAGGACCCCGATGCGCTTCAAGGACAAGGTGGTTCTGATCGTCGGCGGCAACAGCGGCATCGGCCTGGCTTCCGCCGAACTGTTCGCGGCCGAGGGCGCCAAGCTGATCATCACCGGCCGCGATCCCAAGACCCTGGACGCCGCCGCCGGCAAGACCGGCGCGCTGGGCGTGCGCTGCGACTTGGCCGATCTGGCCACCCTCGACGACTGCATGGCCAAGGCGCGCGAGGCGCACGGGCGCATCGACGTGCTGTTCGTCAACGCCGGCATCGGCGCCTTCGCACCGGTGCGCGAGATCACGCCGCAGCTGTGGGACGAGATCCACGCGGTGAACCTGAAGGGCTGTTTCTTCGCCGTGCAGAAGGCCCTGCCGCTGATGAGCCGGGGCGGCTCGGTGGTGGTCACCGGCTCGGTGGGGGCGCAGGCCGCCGTGCCGGGCAACGCGGTCTATGCGGCCTCCAAGGCGGGCCTGCGCGCCGCGACCCGCATCCTCGGCGTCGAGCTGTTGCCGGAAGGCATCCGCGTCAACATGGTCAGCCCGGGCCCCACCGAGACGCCCCTGATCAACCGCAACATCGGCATGGACGCGGCGGCGGTCGATGCGCTCCGCCAGATCATGATCAACGCCGTGCCGATGAAGCGCATGGGCGAGGCCGAAGAGGTGGCGCGGGCGGTGCTGTTCCTGGCTTCCGACGAGGCCAGTTTCATCAATGGCGTCGACCTCTTGGTCGATGGCGGCTGCATGGAGCTTTCATGAGCGACGGTCCCTTCTCCACCATGGACAATCCGCGGCTCGAGTTCGCCATGGAGATCCGCCTGGCCTTCCCGCGGGTGCAGACCATCCCCAACGTGCCTTCGGGCGGCATGCGCTCGGCGGTCTATGTCAACGAAGGGACCTTCGAGGGGCCGACCCTGCGCGGCAAGGCGGTGCCGGGGTCCGGCGGCGACTACGCCTATTTCCGGCCCGACGACGTGGCGGTGTTCGACGCCCGCTACATGCTGGAGGAGGACGACGGCACGCTGATCCTGCTCAACAACAAGGGCTTCCTGTGGGGCCGCAAGCCCGACACCATGCAGCGCCTGCGCGACTGGGCCTTCAACGACGGGCCGGCCGTGGCGCACGAGGAATACTATCTGCGCGGCAATCCCACTTTCGAGTGCAGCATCGGCAAGCACGACTGGCTGACCAAGCACGTCTTCGTCGGCGTCGGCGAGCGCCGGCCGGACGGCAACCGCCTGCGCTACTTCGCTCTGGTCTAGGGGAATGACTATGGAAGCGGACATCATCGTCGTCGGTGGCGGATCGGCGGGCTGCGCCATGGCCGGGCGCCTGGCGGCGGCCGGGGTCAAGGTGCTGCTGCTGGAAGCGGGCAAGACCGACAAGCACTACAAGCTGCGCATCCCGGCCCTGACCAGCTCGGTGGTGCAGAACACCGACTTCGACTGGAAGTACGTCGCCGAACCCGACCCGACGATCGGCGGCCGCGCGGACGTGTGGCCCGGCGGCAAGCGGCTGGGCGGCGGCAGCTCGATCAACGGCATGATGTACGTGCGCGGCCATGCCTGGGACTACGACCACTTGGCCGAGCTGGGCGCGCGCGGCTGGGCGTTCAAGGACGTGGCGCCCTACTTCAAGCGCATGGAGACCAACAGCCGCGGACCGGGCGAGCACCGCGGCGTCGACGGGCCGGTGGGCGTGTCCGACAGCCGGCTGCACTATCCGATCGTCGACGACTGGGTGAAGGCCGCCGAGTCCTACGGCATCGAGCGCAACCTCGACCACAATGGCGCCAAGGCCGGCGAGGGCACGGACTACGCCCAGCTGACCCAGAAGCACGGCCTTCGAAGCTCGTCGGTCAATTTCCTGAAGCTGCCGGGCGCGGCCCAGAACCTGACGGTCGAGCTGGAGGCGCAGGCGCTGAAGATCCTGACCGAGGACGGCCGGGCGGTCGGCGTCGAATACCTGCAGGGCGGCGAGACCAAGCGGGCGATGGCGCGACGGGGCGTGGTGGTGTCGTCCGGCAGCCTCAACACCCCGCGCCTGCTGATGCTGTCCGGCATCGGGCCGGCCGCGCATCTGCGGGAGTTCGGCATCCCGGTGGTGGTCGACCTGCCGGGCGTCGGCAAGAACCTGCAGGAGCACGTCGGCACCCACCTGGTGAACGACGTCAACACCACCACCCTGAACGGCCAGGCGCGGGGCCTGGCCCTGGTCAAGCAGTTCGCCGACTTCATCCTGCGCCGGCGCGGCGTGCTGACCACCTCGGTCGGCCAGGCCCAGGCCTTCCTGCGCACGCGGCCGGGACTGAAGGTCCCCAACATCCAGATCTCCTTCACCTGCTTCGCCTTTGACCTCGACGGCGAGGGCAAGCTGGTGCTGCGTCACGACAATGCGGTCTCCACCGTGGTGTGCGTCTCGCGTCCGCAGTCGCGCGGAACCCTGACCCTGCGCTCGGCCGATCCCCTGGCGCCGCCGGTGATCCGCCACCAGCTGCTGGCTGTGGAGGACGACGTCGAGCAGCTGGCCGAGGGCCTGGAGATCGCGCGCCAGATCATGGAGCAGCCGCAGATCAAGCCTTACGTCACCTCCGAGGTGCGGCCGGGCCAGGGCGTCACGGGCAAGGTGCTGCGCGACTACTGCCACCTGGCCTCGATCCCGCTCTACCACCCGGTCGGCACCTGCCGCATGGGCGTGGACGCCGACGCCGTGGTCGATCCGGACCTGCGCGTGCGCGGCGTCGAGGGCCTGTGGGTCGCCGACGCCTCGGTGTTCCCGGCCCTGGCCTCGGGCAACACCAACGCCACGGCGATGATGATCGGCGACAAGGGCTCCGACCACGTGCTGGGCGCGATCAGGAACGCGGCGGCGGCGTAGAGCGGGTTGAGGAAAAGTGGGAACCGGTTTTCCGCCCGCAACCCGCTCCAAATTCAAATGTGACTACCTCTCGATCAGCTTGCCGATCGCTTCCAGATAGGCCGCGAACGCCGTGCGCCCCGCCTTGGTGATCCGGGCTCGCGTCAGCGGCTTGCGGTTGAGGAAGCTCTTTTCGATGCTGATGAAGCCCGCGTCCTCCAGCTTGCGCAGGTGGTCCGACAGGTTGCCCTGGGTGGCGTCGAGCACCTTCTTGAGCTCGCTGAAATCGGCGACGTCTGCGTCGGCGAGATAGGCCATGATCCCCAGCCGCATGCGGCCATGGATCACGTCGTCGATCTTGCCGATGTCGAACGCGCCCATCAGGTCAGCCGCCGGCCCGCGCCGAACGCCACAGCACCCAGCCGGGCAGCGCCATCAGGGCGAACAGCGCCGCGCCGATCACCAGGACATAGGCGTCGATATTGTGCATCAGCACCGCCAGCAGCAGGGCCGTGGCGAACCAGCCCGCCGCCACCGCGCCGTACCAGCCGCGGCGGCGAATCTGTGACGCCATGAACCAGCCGACGCCCTGGGCGACGCCGACCATGATCGGGTGGAACAGCCAGATCGTGAAGCTGTGATCGCGGATCGCCACATAGCCGAACACCGTGCCGGTCACGAGGATCGACAGCCCCATCGAGCCGAAGGCCGTGCCGAGGGCGCGGGACGCCACGCCCGTCCCCACGCCCTTGTTCTGGCGCCGGGCGCCCAGGGAAATGCGCGTGATCAGCACAAGGAACACCACGGTCGGCAGGATGGCGGCGGTCAACTGGATCAAGCCTGCGTTGGGGAAGCCGGCCGGCAGGTGGCCGAGCAGCCCCTGGGCGAAGCACTGGGCGCCGTAGCAGAGGCCGCCGGCGAACAGGCCGGCGCCCACCGTGGACTGGACCTGGCCGCTGTCGCTGACCAGGCCCCTGACGAACGCGAGGTCGTCGCGTGCGCTCGCCGTCGGGTCCGTCATGCCGTTGCCGCCTCCAGTGTCTCGATGGCGCGCGCCCCGCCCCACGGAACCTTGCGTCCGTTGAGCCAGGCGCCCACCCAGCTGTGCCGCACCAACAGGTGATAGCTGGCGAACAGGATAAGCAAAGAGCCCCCCGTTGCCATGCCGAACTTGATCAGCGCCGGCGCGGGCAGGCGATAGACCAGCACCTGCATCGCCATCACCACCGGCAGGTGGGTGATGTAGATCCAGTACGAGGCGTCGGACACATAGCGCACCACCGGGTGCTCCTCATTGAGCAAGCGCATCCCGGCCCCGATCAGGCCGAGGGTCCAGCACCAGGCCGCGACCGCGTAGAGCAGCGCCAGATAGGCGGGGTGGGCGAAAGCGCGTCCCGGCGCCAGGAACAGCTCTGGCTTCACCTGGAGCAGCAGCAGGACGCTGGCGATGCCCGCGGCCAGGCAATAGCCGAACCCGTCGCGCCGGATCATGTCGAGCAGCGCCGGCTGGCGTTGCAGCAGCCAGCCCAGCAGGAAGGCCAGGGCGTAGCTGCGCGTGGCGATGATGTTGGGCAGGAAGCCATGGTCGGGGGTGGGGATGCCCATGGTCGGCAGCCAGGCCGGGGACGACAGGAACAGCGCCGCCATCGGCAGGGCCAGCACCGGAACCAGAAGCCGGTTGGCTGTCAGCCAGCGCATCGCCGGATCATAGACCCGCGCCCGCATGCGTCCCTTGCGGTCGAGCAGCTTGCCGAGGCCGACGAACGCCAGGGCGCCGGCGTAGGTCAGCGTCAGGGCATAGAGGAACCACAGGTGGGTGAGCGGGAAGGCGCTGGCCGAGAACCCCGTGGGCGGCGGCGGCGCCGACGTCGCGCCGGCGCCGTGCATCACGATCGCGCCCCCGATGAAGGTAGCGATCACGCCGGCGATGATGAATGGCCAGAACACGATCCCCGGCAGGGTGATGCGCAGCAGCCGGTCCCGGGCGAACGGGCCGATGCCGCGCCGCTCGATGGTCATGCGGGCGAAGAAGCCGGCGAGCACGAAGAAGATCAGCATGTGTGACATGTGGCTGACCACGAAGAAGTCGGCGATGCCCATGTCGGGCGTGTCGCGCGTCACCCAGATCTGCGGTCCGGGCAGGAAGCTCAGCGCGGCGTGGAAAGTCACGGTCGCCAGGAAGGCCAAGCCGCGCACGGCGTCGAGCCCATGCAGTCGCGGCCGCACCCCAGAGGATTCGAGAGTCATTTTGATCTCCTTTCCGGCACCAGCGACGCCGACGGAAAGGCGTATATCACCGACTAGTCTGAAATACAAACTAGTCGGCAATGGGGCGTCTTCACGCGGAGACGCGTGAAATTCAGGGCGTCAGAGTTGGTCGACGACGGCCGAGGCGAGCCCCGTGTAGGTGGCGGGCGTGAGCGCCAGCAGGCGCGCCTTGGCCGCATCGCCGATGTCGAGCCCGCGCACGAACTCGGCCAACTCCGCCGCGCCGACGCGGCGACCGCGGGTAAGCGCCTTCAAGAGGGCGTAGGGATCGGTGATGTGCGAGCGGCCGGCGCTGATCTCGGCGCGCACCACCGTCTGGATCGCCTCGGCCAGCACCTCCCAATTGGCGTCGAGATCGGCGTCCAGAGTGTTCTGCGCCAACGAGATCTCGCCGAGGCCGCGCTGCAGGTTGTCCAGGGCCAGCAGCGCGTGCCCGAAGGCGACCCCGATGTTGCGCTGGGTCGTCGAGTCGGTGAGGTCGCGCTGCAGGCGCGAGGTCACCAGCGTCTGCGCCAGCGTCGCGAACAGGCCGCCGGAAATCTCGAGATTCGCCTCGGCGTTCTCGAACCGGATCGGGTTGATCTTGTGCGGCATCGTCGACGACCCCGTCGCCCCGGCTACCGGAATCTGCGCGAAATAGCCCATGGAGATGTAGGTCCACATATCGGTGGCCAGGTTGTGCAGGATGCCGCCGGCGTGCCGGACGCGGTCGTACAGCTCCACCTGCCAGTCGTGAGATTCGATCTGGGTCGTGACGGGGTTGAAGCCGATATCGAGCGACTCGATGAAGTCGCGGGCGAGGGCCATCCAGTCGACGTCAGGCTCGGCGGCCAGGTGCGCCGACCAGGTGCCGGTGGCGCCGGAAAACTTGGCCAGGTAGTCCGATCCTTCGATCTGCCGGATGACGCGCCGCAGCCGCCACGCGAACACCCCGATCTCCTTGCCCATGGTGGTCGGGGTGGCGGGTTGCCCGTGGGTGTGGGCGAGCATCGGGGCATCCCGGTGCGCCTTGGCCAGGGCGGCCAGGATATCGGTCACGGCCTTGAGCTTGGGCAGCCACACCCGCGTCACTGCGCGTTTGACGGTCAGGGCGTAGGCGGTCGAGTTGATGTCCTCGCTGGTGCAGGAGAAGTGGGTCAGCTCGGCCACCGCGCCAAGGCCCAGTTGCTCGAGCCGGTCGCGGACCAGGTATTCGACCGCCTTGACGTCGTGGCGGGTGACCGCCTCGCGCTCGGCGAGCCAGTCGATCTCGGCCTGGCCGAAATCCTCATAGAGGGCCCGCAGCCGCGCCTTGTCGCCCGCGCTCACCGGGGCGGCGCCAAACAGCGAGCGGTCGGTGAGGGCGAGCAGCCACTCCACCTCGACCTCGACCCGGGCCCGGTTGAGTCCGGCCTCCGAGAGATAGTCGGCGAGCGAGGAGACGGCCGGGCGATAGCGGCCATCCAGCGGGCTGAGCGGCTGAGGGGGCAGAGAGGTCACGGGAACTCCCGAAAAGAGCGGTGGGTCACCCGATAGATGGCCTGCCGTCCTCAGTCCAGCAGGATGGTCTTGGTCTCCAGGTACGGCAGGATTCCCTCCGCGCCGCCTTCACGCCCTACGCCAGACTGCTTGAAGCCGCCGAAGGGCAGGGCGAAGTCGAGTTTCAGGCCGCCCTGGCCGATGGCGCCGGTGCGCACGCGGCGGGCGACGTCGTAGGCCTTCTGGGCGTCGTGGGTCAGCACCGCGCCGTTCAGGCCATAGATCGACTGGTTGGCCAGGCGGATCATGTCCTCCTCGTCCTCGGCGGGAATCAAGCTCAGCACCGGGCCGAAGATCTCTTCCTGGGCGATGGTGGAGCTGTTGTCGACATGGGTGAACAGGGTCGGCTCGATGTAGTAGCCGCGGTTCATGTGGCTCGGCCTCTGGCCGCCGGCGGCCAGTTTCGCGCCTTCGGCCACGCCCTTGGCGATATAGCCCTCCACCCGCTCCAGTTGCCGCTTCATCGCCACGGGGCCCATCTGGGTCTGCGGATCGTAGGGATCGCCGATGCGCACGGCCTTCATCTCGGCGACGATGGCCTCGGCTAGTTCGTCGTGGCGCTTCTTCGGCACGATGGCGCGGCTGAGGGTGGCGCAGACCTGGCCGGTCAGCACGGTGATGGTGCCGCTCAGCACCTTGGCGGCGTGGCCGATGTCGTAGTCGTCCATGATCAGCGCGGCCGACTTGCCGCCGAGCTCAAGCGTGTAGCGGGCGATGCGCTCGCCGCACACCGAGGCGATGCGCCGGCCGGCCACGGTCGAGCCGGTGAAGCCGACCTTGTCCACGCCCGGATTGCGCACCAGGTGGTCGGCGGCTTCGCGGTGCGAGGGGACCAGGTTGATCACCCCCGGCGGGATGCCCGCGGTCTCGGCCGCCTCGGCCAGGATATAGGTCTCCAGCGGCGTTTCCGGCGACGGCTTCATGATCACCGTGCAGCCGGCCAGCAGGGCGGGCGCGACCTTGGTGGTCATGATCATGAACGGCGCGTTCCAGGGCGCGATGGCCGCCACCACGCCCACCGGTTCGCGCACGATCACCGCCGTGCCGCCCACCATCGACGGCTGGCGGCGCTCGAACTCATAGGTCGCGGCTAGGTCGGCGTAGAAGCGGTACTGCATCACCCCGCCGAAGTGCATGCCGGGGCCCATCGCCGCCAGACCGCCGATCTGCTCGGTCCAGGCCGAGGCCAGCTGGGGGATGCGCGGCTCCAGGATGTCGGCCATCTTGCGCAGGTAGTCGGCCCGCTCGGCATGGGTCAGCCTGGGCCAGGGACCTTCGTCGAAGGCCTTGCGCGCGGCGGCGACGGCGGCGTCCATGTCGGCCTCGCGCGCCTCGGCCACCTTGGCGAACACCTGCTCGGTAGCCGGCGACACCAGCTCGATTTCGCCGCCCGCGGCCGGCTTCACCCACTGGCCGCCGATGAACAGGCGGTCGGGGTGGGCGATGTTGATCGGGGTGCGGGCCTCGATGATCATGATGTCCTCCCTGGCCGCGCTAGGCGGGCCACATGCTCTGGTATTGGATCAGCACGTCGCGCAGCGCGCGCGGCTTCTTGCCGGTGAGCGTCTCGACGTCGTTCGAGACGATGTCGAAATAGCCCTCGCGGATGGCCTGCTCGAAGCTGACCATGTCGTCGCTGGACCACGGCTTGGCCGGGTCGATCGGCCCGTCCGAGGCGTGGCGCGGGAAGCCCAGCGCGTCGAAGTGGGCCTGCATGTCGTCGTCGGTGACATAGTCATAGACGACCGGCTTGCCCGAAAGCTCGCTGACCATCGCCATGGCCTGCGGGATCGTCACCAGCGCCGGGCCGGTGAGGTTGTAGGTCCTGTTCTCGTGGCCGGACGTGGTCATCACAGCCACGGCCGAGGCCACGCAGTCGTCCCGCGAGACGAAGCCTTCCTTGCCATCGTGGGCGCTGCCGGGCAGGCGGCCCATGGCCAGGGCGATCGGGGCCATGACCATGGCCACCGCTTCGGAATAGTGGTTGTCGCGCAGGTGGGTGAAGGCGGCGCCCGAGGCCTCGACCAGCTTTTCGGTGTCGCGGTGGTCCCAGCTGACGATGGCCGGGTTGCCCGGTTTGTCGGCGTTGACCACCGAGGTGTAGGCGATGTGCTTCACGCCCGCGGCGACGGCCGCGTCGATGGCGTTCTTGTGCTGGCCGACGCGGGTGCCGACCCGGGCGGTGGAGATCAGCAACATCCGGTCGCCGCCCTTGAAGGCCACAGCCAGCGACGCGGGATCGTCGAAGTTGGCGAAGCGCACCTGGGCGCCCGCGGCGGCCAGATCGGCGAGCTGCTCGGGCTTGCGGGTGGTCAGCACCAGCTCATGGGGCGGAACCCGCTTGATCAGCTGCTCCGCCGCGGCCCGTCCGAACTGTCCGGAAGCTCCGGTCACGATGATGGCCATAGACCCTCGCGTTTCCATTCCCTTTTGGCCCAAGCTCTAACGGTCGTTATGGATCGGCGCAATCCCGGCGTAGGATGCGGAATTGTGCTGACAACACCGCCGCCGTTGATAAGGAAGATCAGCGGCTGCGCAGCATGCAGCGAAAGGGCGATCGCCACAGATGTCGGACCTATCCAAGTCGGGGCAAAATGGCAGGCCGGCGCGCGGCGGCGCGCGCCACGCCTCCAGTATCGAGCCCACGGACATCCTGCACCGGCTGCTCAAACTGCAGAACGAGCTGATGGCGCCGTTCGCCACCCATCTGGAGAAGCAGCACAAGATCAGCGTCAACGGCTTCCGCGCCCTGATGCTGATCGGCCGGCTGGGGGTCACCGCCTCGCACGAACTGGCCGACATCCTCGGCGTGAACCCGATGTCGGTGCATCGCGCGGTGCGGATGCTGCAGCACCAGGGCCGCATCGTCGTCGAGCCCGACCCGGTCGATTTCCGCCGCAAGAACCTGCGCCTGAGCCCAGAGGGCCAGCGCCTCTATCGCCAGATGCTGCCGCAGACCGACATGGTGGCCAACTACCTGCTCTCGGCCCTCACGCCCCAGGAGGTCGGGGAATTCGACCGGCTGATCACGGTCCTGACCCGCGGCCTGGAAGCGCGCGACGAGGAAGGACGGTCGCTGTTCATCGAACGCACCCGCCCCACGGATCCTTCGTCAGACTGAACGGCGGGCATTCCCTGCCCGATCCTCCTCATGATAACGTTTGTTATGATCGGGGACGGTCCATAACCCCGGCGTATGGCGACAAGGGGGGCGGATGGCCGAGACCTTCGACTATGTGGTGGTGGGCGCCGGTTCGGCCGGCTGCGTGATGGCGGCGCGGCTGAGCGAGGACCCAGGCGTCTCGGTGCTGCTGCTGGAGGCCGGCGGCGAAGCGTCCAAATATCATCTCAAGATGCCGGTGGCGTTCCTGAAGGCGGTGATGGATCCCGCCGTCAACTGGGGCTACTGGACCGAGCCCGAGCCGCACATGAACGGTCGGCGGCTACCCCTGCCACGAGGCAAGGTGATGGGCGGTTCAGGCTCCATCAACGGCATGTTCTACATGCGCGGCCACCCGTCGGACTTCGACCAGTGGGCGCAGATGGGCGCCCGCGGCTGGAGCTACGCCGACGTCCTGCCCTACTTCAGGAAGATGGAGAACAGCTGGCGCGGAGAGGGCAAGTACCATGGCGCCTCGGGCCCCGTGCGCGTCGTCCCCATCGCCACCGGCCATCTGGTGCACGCCCCACTGATGGGCGCGGGCTTCAGC
>Ga0265338_10011058_pt1 | contig 10472 bp, 10 predicted proteins | sample 42126metaG_FD_193579 | JGI IMG/M metagenome (GOLD analysis project Ga0265338, IMG submission 193579) | Rhizosphere microbial communities from Carex aquatilis grown in University of Washington, Seatle, WA, United States - 4-21-26 metaG | ecosystem: Host-associated > Plants > Roots > Rhizosphere... | reverse complement strand
ACGGATCTCGCACGGATGGAGACGTTCGGCCCGGTCGTCGCGATCGAGGTCGTCGACAGTCCGGAGCAGGCGATCGAGCGGGCGAACGCAACCGCGTACGGGTTGAGCGCCGGGATCATCACCTCCAACCCGGACAGGGGCTTCGCCCTCGCGCAGAAGCTCGATGCCGGGATCGTCCACGTCAACGACCAGTCGGTCGGCGACGAGCCTCAGATGCCGTTCGGCGGCGTCAAGGACTCGGGCTTCGGGCGGTTCGGCGGGCAGGCGGTCGTCGACGAGTTCACCGAGCTGCGCTGGATCACGATCCAGAGCGGAACCCACCCGTTCCCCTTCTGAGGTGATCGATCAAGAACCGATCGATCACCTTGATCTCATCTGATCATGGCCGACATCATCACGCTGAAAGAAGCGATTGCGGAACTCGTCGAAGACGGGCAGGTCGTCGCGCTCGAGGGCTTTACGCACCTGATCCCGCATGCGGCCGGGCACGAACTCGTCAGGCAGGGACGACGAGGGCTGACGCTCGTGCGGATGACCCCGGACGTGATCTACGACCAGCTGATCGGTCTCGGCTGTGCGAGGAAGCTGATCTTCTCGTGGGGCGGGAATCCGGGGGTCGGCTCCCTCCATCGTCTGCGGGATGCGGTCGAGCATGGCTGGCCGGTGCCGCTCGAGCTCGAGGAGCACTCCCACGCGGGGATGGCGACCGCTTACGCGGCGGGCGCGGCGAATCTGCCGTTCGGCGTGCTGCGCGGCTATCGCGGCACCGATCTCGAGGCCCGGACGCGTGTCGCTTCGATCGAGTGTCCGTTCACCGGCGAGCTGCTCTCCGCCGTGCCGTCTCTCCGGCCCGATGTCGGGATCGTTCACGCCCAGCAGGCCGACGAGCAGGGAAACGTCCAGCTCTGGGGGATCACCGGCGTGCAGAAGGAGGTCGTGCTCGGAGCGCGGCGCTCACTCGTCACGGTCGAGGAGATCGTGCCCGAGCTCGAGCCCCGGCCAGGGGCGATCGTCCTCCCGGGCTGGGCGATCACGGCGGTCGCGCTCGCGCCCGGCGGAGCACACCCCTCGTACGCGCACGGGTACTACGACCGCGACAACGCTTTCTACGTCGAATGGGATCGGATCAGCCGGGATCGGGACGTCTTCAGTGCCTGGATGAAGCGCCACGTGCTCGACACCGCTGACGTCGGTGAATACCGGCGCAGCCTCGTCGGGGCGGGAGCGGCCGCGTGACAGGCTACGAGGCGGGCGAGATGATGGCGGTCGCGGCAGCGCGGCGCCTGCGCGACGGGATGGCTTGCTTCGTCGGGATCGGCTCACCGAGCCGTGCGGCCAACCTCGCGCGCGCAACGCATGCACCCCGCTGCGTCCTGATCTACGAGAGCGGGACGATCGGGGCGAAGCCGAAGCACCTTCCCCTGTCGATCGGGGACGGCGAGCTCGCCGAGACCGCCGACGCCGTCGTCTCGGTTCCCGAGATCTTCGCCTACTGGCTCCAGGGCGGCCGGATCGACGTGGGGTTCCTCGGCGCGGCGCAAATCGACCGGTTCGGCAACCTGAACAGCACAGTGATCGGCGACTACGACCGGCCGAAGGTCCGGCTGCCGGGCGGCGGCGGCGCACCCGAGATCGCCGCCTCCTGCAAGGAGACGTTCGTCATGCTCCGCCAGTCGCCGCGCACGTTCGTCCCGAAGCTCGACTTCCGCTCGACGGTCGGCTTCGGCGACGGGCCGGGGGCGCGCGAGCGACTCGGGTTCACCGGCGCCGGCGTGACCGCCGTGATCAGCGACCTCGGCGTTCTGGAGCCGGATCCCGAGAGCTGCGAGCTGACTTTGACCTCCGTCCATCCGGGAGTCACGGTCGACGAGGCGCGCAGCGCGACGGGCTGGGAGCTGCGGGTAGCCGACGCGCTCGCAACCGGCGAGCCTCCGTCCGAGGGCGAGCTCGCCGCCCTGCGCGCGCTGAAGACGGTCAGCGAGGAGAATGGGTGAGATGAAGCGGCACTTGACCGAAGTCGAGGACGGGCTCGGTGTCGACCCGCCGTACCTGTTCGAGGACTATCTCGCCACGCGGCTGCGAGCGCCGAAACGGCCGCTGCTCGTGCTGCCGCAGACGCTCTCGGAGCTGACCAGCCCTGTGTACGGGCACGAGTCGATCGGCAAGCTCGACCACGATCTGACGAAACGGCACGACGGGGAGCCGCAGGGCCAGCGGATCGTCGTCAGCGGGCGGCTCCTCGAGGAGGACGGTCGGCCTGTACGGGAGGCGCTGGTCGAGATCTGGCAGGCGAATGCCGCCGGCCGCTACCGCCACGACGCCGATCGCCACGACGCGCCGCTCGATCCGAACTTCGACGGCGCCGGCCGCTGCCTGACGGACTCCGAGGGTCGCTACAGCTTCGTCACGATCAAGCCGGGCGCCTACCCGTGGCAGAACCACCCGAACGCGTGGCGCCCGGCGCATATCCACTTCTCCGTCTTCGGCCGGGCGTTTTCGCAACGGCTCGTCACCCAGATGTACTTCCCCGGCGATCCGCTCTTCCCGTTCGATCCGATCTACGGCTCGGTCCGGGATCCGAAGGCGCGCGAGCGTCTCATCTCGTCGTTCGACCTCGAGACCACCGCACCGGGCTGGGCGCTCGGGTTCGCGTTCGACATCGTGCTGCGCGGCGCAGCGGCGACGCCGCTCGATGACGACTGATGCGTCTCGTCCGGACACCGTCGCAGACGGTCGGGCCCTACCTGCACATCGGGCTGGTCGGGAGCTTCGGCCCTGAGCTCGTACCTCCGGGCGCCCCGGGGGCGATCAGGATCCACGGGCACGTGATCGACGGCGCAGGCGATGCGGTGCCGGACGCGCTCGTGGAGGTGTGGCAGGCGGGGCCGGACGGCCACTACGGCGGCGACTTCGCGGGCTTTGCCCGCTGCGACACGCGGGACGGCGGTCGGTTCGAGTTCGTGACGGTCAAGCCGGGTCGCGTGCACTCCCCGGACGGTGGATTCCAGGCGCCGCACCTCGAGGTCGGCGTGTTCGCGCGCGGGCTGCTGAAGCGCCTCGTGACGCGGATGTACTTTCCGGACGAGGCGACGGCGAACTCGATGGATCCTGTGCTGTCGGCGCTGGAGCCGAGCGAATGGGAGACGCTGATCGCGGCGCGCGTGGACGACGGCTCGCTCAGTTTCGACATCCGGCTCCAGGGGCGCCGGGAGACGGTGTTCTTCGCGCTGTGACCTTCGACGCGATCTTCGTCCCGGCGGAGTTGCGGGCGGCCGTCTCCGACCGCGCCTGGGTGGTGGGGATGCTCGACGCCGAGCGTGCGCTGGCGAACGCCGGGGCACTGGCGGGTGTGGTTCCCGCGCACCTGGCCGGGTCGATCGCCGAGGCGTGCAGGATCGAACTGTTCGACGTGGCAGCGATCGTCGAGGACGGGCGCTCATCCGGCAATCCGGCGGAACCGCTCGTGCGCGCGCTCCGGGCGGCGGTGGGCGGCGAGGCGGCGATGTTCGTGCACTTCGGCGCGACGAGTCAGGACATCGTCGACAGCGCGGCAATGCTTGTCGCGTCGCGCTCGCTCGCGTTGATCATCGGCGAGCTCGACGGCGTTGCCTCTGCGTGCGCGCAGCTTGCCGAAGAGCATCGGTTGACGCCGATGTCGGCTCGCACATTGCTGCAGCAGGCGGTCCCGACGACGTTCGGGGCCAAGTCCGCCGGGTGGCTGGTCGCGATCGTCACCGCCCGGAACCGGCTTGCGTCGATCCGGGAGACAGGGCTAGCGGCACAGCTCGGCGGCGCGGCGGGAACGCTCGCCGCGTTCGGGTCGAGCGGGCTGGACGTGGCGGCCCGGTACGCGCTGGAGCTCGAGCTGCCCGAGCCCGTCGTTCCCTGGCACACCGATCGGACCCGGATCGCCGAGCTCGGAGCGGCGCTCGCCGTTGCTGCCGGGGTCGCTGCGAAGATCGGGCTCGATGTCGCTCTGCTCGAGCAGACGGAGGTCGCCGAGATCTCCGAGCCGGCGGGCGCAGGCGGTTCCTCGGCGATGCCGCACAAGCGAAACCCTGTCGGCTCGGCTCTCGCCGTTGCCTGCGCTCGGCAGGTGCAGGCTGCGGCGGGCGTGCTCTGCGCGGGCCTCGTCCAGGAGCATGAGCGGGCTGTTGGAGCGTGGCATGCGGAGTGGGGCGCGCTCTCGATTGCGCTCGCCTATGCGGGTGGCGGCGCGGCCGCCGTTCGGGGATCGCTCGAAGGGTTGAGTGTCGACGCTGCCCGGATGCTCTCGAACCTGGAGCTGACCGGCGGCGCTGTGATGAGCGAGCGGCTGGCCGGGCTGATCGGGCGGGACGAGACGAACCAGCTCCTGGCGCAGGCGGCTTCGAGCGGCCGGACGCTCCGGGAGGAGCTGGCCGCCGATCCGCCCGCCGGCCTCGTCGCGGGTGCCCTCGATCCGGCGAGCTACCTGGGCGAATCGGGCGCGCTCGTCGATCGCGCACTTGCCTTCTACCGGGAGGAGCGATGACCGAGGACACCAGGGATCGTGGCGAGAAGGTGCGGCGCGAGGTGCTCGGCGACGAGCACGTCGACGCCGCGATCGCCCGCACGACGGACTTCACCGCCGACTTCCAGGATCTGATCACGCGTTATGCGTGGGGCGAGATCTGGTCGCGACCGGGCCTCGACCGGAAGATGCGGAGCGCAATCACCCTCACCGCGCTGGCCGCGCTCGGCCGAGACGAGGAGCTCGCGATGCACGTGCGAGCGGCCCTCCGGAACGGTCTCACCCCCGACGAGATCACGGAGGTGCTGCTCCAGGTAGCGGTCTACTGCGGCGTTCCTGCAGCGAACGCGGCCTTCGCAATCGCCCAGCGCGTCCTGGCCGAACCATGAGCGCCCGTCGCACTTCCGTGACGGTGCCTGGCACCGGCCACGGCCGGAAAAGGCGTCGTCGGAGCAGGGGGTCCGCCCGGCCGTGACAGTTCCGTTCTACTTCCGTCACGGTCCCGTGACGGTGCCTGGCACCGGCCATGGCCAGAAGGACACGCCGTTTTCTCGAGGTGATCGCCGGCGCGTCACACTTCCGGCGCACTTTCGTTCCACTTCCGTGACGGTGCCTGGCACCGGCCGTGGCCGGTTGGGACAGTGGGCGGTTCGTTGTTGAGTCGCGCAGTCGTGATCTCGGCGGTGCGGACGCCCGTCGGCAGGTACGGCGGGGCTCTCTCGGGTGTGCGACCCGACGATCTTGCGGCCGTGGCGATCGCAGCGGCGGTCGAACGGGCCGGCGTCGATCCGGCCGGGATCGAGGACGTCTGGTTCGGGTGCGCGAACCAGGCCGGTGAGGACAACCGCAACGTGGCGCGGATGGCGGCGCTGCTTGCAGGCCTGCCAGAATCGGTCGCAGGCGTGACCGTGAACAGGCTGTGCGCCTCGGGACTGTCCGCAATCGCCGGGGCGTGCCACGCGGTGGCGGCGGGCGATGGCGATCTGTTCGTCGCCGGCGGGGTCGAGTCGATGTCGCGCGCGCCGCTCGTGACCGCGAAGCCTGACCGCGCGTTCCCGCGCGGCGACGCGACGCTCTTCGACACCACGCTCGGCTGGCGGTTCCCCAACCCGCGCCTCGAGGCGATGTTCCCGCTCGAGTCGATGGGCGAAACCGGCGAGAACGTCGCCGAACGGTGGCAGGTCTCGCGCGCGGATCAGGACGCGTTCGCGCTCGAGTCGCAGCGGCGCTGGGCAGCGGCCCAGAACGCCGGCCGGTTCGCGGACGAGCTGGTGCCGGTCGGCGAACTCGATCGCGACGAGCACCCGAGGCCGGACACAACCGTCGAGAAGCTCGCCGCACTGAAACCCGCGTTCCGGCCGGACGGTACGGTGACCGCCGGGAACGCCAGCGGGCTCAACGACGGAGCAGCGGCGCTCGTGATCGCGAGCGAGGAGCGGGCGCGGGCCCTCGGCGCCGAGCCGCTCGCCACCTTCCGCGGCAGCGCCGTCGCCGGCGTCGATCCGCGAGTGATGGGAATCGGCCCGGTTCCGGCGGTGCAGCGGCTCCTCGGTCGCGCCGGAGTCGATGCAGCCGACCTCGACCTCGTCGAGCTGAACGAGGCGTTCGCATCGCAGAGCGTGGCCGTGATCCGCGAGCTCGGCCTGGACCCCGAGAAGGTGAACGTGAACGGCGGTGCGATCGCGATCGGGCATCCGCTCGGCATGAGCGGTGCCCGCCTCGCTGTCACCCTCCTGCACGAGCTGCGCCGTCGCGGCGGGCGGCTCGGCCTCGCGACGATGTGCGTCGGGGTCGGCCAGGGTCAGGCTGCGCTCTTCGAACGGCCCGCGGGCTGATGCGCACGCAGGTCGGGATCGTCGGCGCCGGCCCCGCCGGACTGATGCTCGGCCGTCTGCTCGAGCAAGCCGGGATCGAGTCGGTCGTGCTCGAGAACCGCAGCCGCGACTATGTCGAGCAGCGGATCCGCGCCGGCGTGCTCGAGCAGGGCACCGCGGACATGCTCGTCTCGGCGGGCGTCGGCGACCGGATGAGGCGCGAGGGGATCGTCCACCACGGAATCGAGCTCCAGTACGACGGCGAGCGGCACCGGATCCCCCTGAGCGACCTCGCGGGCGGCCGGGCGATCGTCATCTACGGACAGACCGAGGTCGTCAAGGATCTGATCGCCGCACGGCTCGCGAGTGGCCCGCCGCTCCTGTTCGACGTCGATGCGGTGAGCGTGGCCGGAATCGAAAGCCAGCGCCCCTCGATCCGGTTCACCCACGGCGGCGGCGCCCAGACGCTCGACTGCGATTTCGTCGCCGGCTGCGACGGCTTCCACGGCGTTTGCCGGCCGGCGATCCCGGCCGGAGCCCTACGCACGTTCGAGCGCGGCTACCCCTTCGGCTGGCTCGGGATCCTGGCTGCAGTCGCTCCCTCCAACGACGAGCTCATCTATGCGCACAACGAGCGCGGGTTCGCGTTGCTCAGCCTCCGTTCGCCCGAGCTCTCACGCCTCTACATTCAGTGCCGTCCGGACGAGGACATCGCCGAGTGGCCCGACGCGCGCATCTGGGAGGAGCTCCACGCGAGGCTCGGGATCGACGGCTGGAGTCTCGCCGAAGGGCCGGTGCTCGAGAAGGGCATCACGGGAATGCGCAGCTTCGTCACCGAGCCGATGCAATACGGACGGCTGTTCCTCGCGGGCGATGCCGCTCACATCGTCCCCCCGACCGGAGCGAAGGGCCTCAACCTGGCGATCGCCGACGTGAAGCTGCTGGCGGCGGGACTCGTCGACTACTACGAGCGCGGCGATCGTCGGGGGCTCGAGGCCTACTCGGCCGCCTGCCTGCGTCGGGTCTGGCGCGCCGAGCACTTCTCGTGGTGGATGACCTCGATGCTGCACCGGGACGACACGGCCGGCGATTTCGGGCTGGTGCTCCAGCTCTCGCAGCTGCGGTACCTGACGACCTCGACGGCCGCAGCGACGACCCTGGCCGAGAACTATGTCGGGCTCGAGACGGTCTAGTCCACTAGCCTCCCCAGCCGGCGGCCGGGCTCCAGTCGGGGCCGGGCACGGCGAGCGGGATCCGCTCGTCCAGGCCGGAGCTCGAGACGGTGATCTCGAAGCAGCCTGTGCGCCCGATCCGGAGCTCCGTCCGGACGACCCTCCAGCCGGAGCTCGCGGCGATGCGGAGGATCGGGGCGAAATGGTGGGGTCGCGGCACGCAGTCGACGTCCACTCCGTGAACAGTGCAGCGGTCTGATCCGTCGGTCGAGAACTCGAGCTCCGTCCGCGGCCCGGCGGCGCCGAGCCGGTGGCCAGTAAGAGAGACCGTCCCATGCTGCGAGGGAGCGATCGCGACGAGCGCGCGATGCAGGTACTCGCCCGCGCTGTCCGTGGCGTCACCGTCGCGCGAGATCGCCGTGTGGTTCGAGAGCGCGAGAACGTAGATCGGCCCGGCGTGGAGTGCCCGCATGGCTCGGGAGCCGGCCCACGGGACGAATGCGCGCGCGGCGCCCTCGAGAGCGGCAGGTAAGCGCTGCTCGGCCGGCATCGAGGAGCATCGAAGCTGCCAGGGGTTGCCCGCCTGGGCTGTCCCGGAACCGAGCGCAACGACCGCGACGAGGGACAGCAGCCGCATTCGCATCACTGGATCGTATGCCGGCGCAGCTTTTCGGGACGGTCGCGGCTACGCTTGCGATGTCGAGACTGAAATCGCAGCCGAGGCCCTGACGGCAGCCGTTTCGGCGGGAGTACCGGTGCTGCTCTGGGGAAGCCCAGGCACCGGGAAGACGTCCGCTGTGGTCGCTCTCGCCGCCGCGGCCGGCTGGCCCTGTGAGGTGGTGATCGGTTCGATCCGCGAGCCGAGCGATTTCGGTGGTCTGCCCGTAGTCTCGGGCGGAGGCGTGCAGCTTGCTCCACCGGCCTGGGCGCAGCGTCTCTGCGCCGCCGGCCACGGCCTCCTGTTCCTCGACGAGCTGACGACGGCCCCGCCGGCAGTTCAGGCAGCAATGCTCAGAGTCGTGCTCGAGCGCACCGTCGGCGACCTCTCGCTCCCTCCGGCGATCCGGATCGTGGCGGCTGCGAACCCTCCCGAGCAGGCGGCCGACGGCTGGGAGCTGGCGGCGCCGCTCGCGAACCGGCTCGTCCACCTGGACTGGCCGGCCGAGGGCAAGTACATCGCTCAGGGCCTCGCGGTCGGCTTCCCGGAGCCCACGGCTCTGCTCCTCGACCGGCCTGCGACCGACGCGCAGCGGTTGACGGCACGGGCGAGCGTCGCGGCGTTCCTGGAGGTGCGTCCTCCGCTCGTGCTCGACGTGCCGCGTTTCGCGGCGGATGCGGGACGCGGCTGGCCGAGCCCGCGCAGCTGGGAGACCGTCGCAACGCTCCTCGCTGCGTGTCAGGCGCTCGACGCCTCGGAGGAGTGCCGCGCTCTGCTCCTGATCGGCGCCGTGGGTGAGGGGGCGGCTCTGGAGTTCCTGTCCTGGCTCGAGCATCTCGACCTGCCCGACCCGGACGCCGTGCTCGACGATCCGGACAGCTTCGTCCTGCCGGAGCGAAGCGACCGTGCGTTCGCCGTGCTCACCGCCGTCGCGGCCGTCGCGATCGCGGCGAACGACGCCGACCGGTGGGAGCGTGCCTGGCGCGTCGTCGGCCGCGCCGCCGACGCGGCACCCGACGTCGCGACGCTGATTGCGAGGACGCTCGCCTCACGCCGTCCCGCAGGCGCAGATCTGCCCGAGGCCGTACTCGAGCTGGCACCGATCCTGCGGGCAGCGGGGATCCTGCAGGAGGCGTGACGTGATCCCGGGACGGTTCGGCGAGCTGACGATCGACCTCCGGCGCCGGTTTGCCGCCGCCCGGGTCTGGGCAGCTCGCGAGGCCCCGTATCTCGCGAGCGCGCTGCTCGCGCTCGATCCGGTGGTGATCGAGCGGGAGGACGGCGACGTGGTCAACCTGAGTGCGTTTCCCGTCGACCTCCGCTGGCACGTATACGTCGACCCGGTCGAGCTCGAGGCGGCGACGGTTCCCGAGGTCGGATTCTGGCTCCTGCACCAGGTGAGCCACCTCCTGCGCGAGCATGCGAGGCGCTATCCGGGCCCGGCCGCCGACGAAGGGACGCTCTGGAGGAGAACGCCCGAGCAGCGTCGCTGGAACCTCGCGACCGATGCCGAGATCGACGACGACCTCCACACCGAACGACTCGTGCTGCCGGCCCGCGCCGTCACCCACGAGACGATCGGTATGCAGCCGGGATGGCTGGCGGAGCAGTACTGGGACGGGCTCGGCTCGGCGACTCGACGCGCCGGTGTGACGGAGCGCGGCCGCTCGTATGACTGCGGCAGCGGCTGCGACGGCCAGTCTCGCCCGTGGAACTGCGACCGGCCGGGTCTCGCCCCGTCGGCGTGCAAGCTCGTCGCCCGCGACGCGGCTCGCCGGATCCGGGAGCACGTGCGCTCCAGGGGAGAGCTGCCGGCGGGGTGGCAGCGGTGGGCGGACGAGATACTCGAGCCGACCGTCGACTGGCGCCGCGAGCTCGCTGCGCACATTCGGCGCGGTAGCGCCGAGGTGAGCGGGCGGGTCGATTTCACGTATCGCCGCCCGTCACGCCGAGCCGCTGCGTTCCCTGATGTCGTGCTGCCGAGCCTGCGTCAGCCGCTGCCACGCGTCGCGCTTGTCATCGACACGTCGGGGAGCATGAGCGACGGGATGCTGGGTCAGGCGCTCGGTGAGGTCGGCGGTGTTCTCCGCAGCCTCGGTGTGGGGAGGCGGAGCACGCGGATCGTTTGCTGCGACGCGCAGGCCTACGAGTCCCAGTCCGTTCGCGATCTCGGCTCGGTCGTTCTCCCCGGCGGTGGTGGCACCGATATTGGCGCGGGGATCCAGGCCGCCGCCGAGTTGCGGCCCGGGCCGGATCTGATCGTCGTGCTCACCGATGGTTTGACACCGTGGCCGCCGGTCCCGCCCGCCGGAAAGCGCGTGATCGTCGGCTTGATG
>Ga0265338_10011056_pt1 | contig 10472 bp, 17 predicted proteins | sample 42126metaG_FD_193579 | JGI IMG/M metagenome (GOLD analysis project Ga0265338, IMG submission 193579) | Rhizosphere microbial communities from Carex aquatilis grown in University of Washington, Seatle, WA, United States - 4-21-26 metaG | ecosystem: Host-associated > Plants > Roots > Rhizosphere... | reverse complement strand
TCTTCGAGGTTGATCGCTGGCTCGAAGAATGTCTTGATTTCAACGGAGCCGTCCTCCTGATCCTGAATGACAATCGTGACGAGTGACATACCTATCTATGCGGCCTTCCATTGTGAAACTTGAGTCGAGGGAACGTCACTACCGTCATATGCAGCGAGGAACTTCTGCACGGTCTGGGGATTGTCTGAGCACGCATAGCCCAGGAAGTTCCCCTGATCCCAATATCGCTGGACGGACTTGAAAAGGCCGTGAAGGACTTGCTCAAGCTGCTCGACCGAGACCATGTTGGCCATCATGCCGGTCGCAGGCTCGCCCGCGATGTTGACAACCTGCTGCTTCTGTGCTAGCTGCTCGGGCGAGTAGAACTGCGCCTTCCACTCGTCCTTGGTTGCTTCGTTCTCCTTGAAGTTCGGGGTCACGACCTTCTCGTCGGTCATGAAGAGACCGCCTGGCTTGAGCATCGTCTTGGCCTGGTTGATCTGGCCGAGGCGATCCGCAGAAATGAACTGGAAGCCCATCGACTCGTTGACGACATCGTAGAGTTCGCTACCTTGATGTGCGGGGTAGGTTGTGCCGCCGTCTGAGTAGCCCTGGCCGAATGCTTCGTTGATGCGTCGGGCGCCTGGCACGGTCGAGTGCTGGTTGAAGAAGTTGTGCATGTCTGTGTTGGCGTCGAGGGTTGTCGTGGGGTTGCCGCCTGTGGCCGTCAGCGCCTTGCCCCAAGACCCTTCACCGCCCATGAGATCGATGACCGTAGCCTGCGGGCCGAAGGCCTTGGAGATCGCTACCGCCTTGCGCGTCATCAGCCCTCGATAGTCGGGGATGCTCGTCTCGATGTGCTGGTCGAAGTTCCCGGTGTGGTTCAAGAACTCATCATGGAAGGCCTGGTGCTCGGGCTTCTGAAAGCTCCACTGAGGCGCCTGGCTCGGAGCGTATTGGCCGCCTGTGGCATCGTTGAAGAACTGGCTGAACTCCGGCGAAGCGATCCAACCGTTGTCGCCCATTGCGGCAACAACTGCGCGCTGGTTTGCAACGGGGACAACAAACTTCTCAACGTTGTCCCAAATAGCCTGCTGGTCGTTCTCGACAGCGGCGGCCATTGCGTCGGATAGAGTGTTGAAGTTCTTGGAGAGGTCGAAGTAGACAAGGCCACTATCGACCCAAGCCCCGAAGATCATGCCTGATGCTAGGGGGTCGAGATGTTCGGCGCGGAAGGAAAGGATGTCATCGACCGAGATGATGTTCTCGGGGATCGTTCGCTCTGACCCTCTGATTGAGCAGACGTAGAGGAGATCTGAGCACGGGACAAGATCCATGTCCACAGAGAAGCCGCCCTCGGTGCCCAGGGCCACGAGGAGGGCTTCAGCAGACTTGGTAAGCTCATCTGCCGATGTGTGCCATGGGATCGTGTCGGGCCATGTCTTGCTCATCTCCTCGATGGAGTTGTCGTGAGGGGTGAGCCGACCTCCTGGGCCGATCTCGAACTCTGTCCCACAGTTGGGACACTCAGCGCCGCCATAGAGGTGAATCTCGACCTCGTGATAGTCGCAGACGGGACACGGGGGCGCATTAGGCTCCATTCTTGATCGCCTTGAGTTGTGCCTGGTGGTGTGCTTCTGCTTGCTCCATCTTCTCTTTATGATGCCGCTCAAGCGTCTCGTGGAGCTTCGCGTGATGTTTATCGACATGCGTCTTGATTTCGCTAATGACCCATCCGAGGCCGACGAGGCCTAGGAGCGCAAGGAACGGATCCGAAAGGAGGTTTGACCACATCGACCCATTGGGCCATGCGAAGAAGACCGTGAGCCAAACGTAGACTTGGTGCATCAGCGCTTCTCCTTCTCGCAGCGCTTGGCATGGAACTTGGCCCAATCTTCCACGGTCGGCCGAGACTCTGACGACATCTTGACCCCACAGACGCACACGCCATGAAGCCATCCATTGGTCGTAGTCTCTAGAAGGATCTGTCCCTCTAGGATCTCGATGTGGTCGGCAGGTTCGCCCAGCATCTCTTCTGTCATATCGCCACTCTAGCAAGACCGAAGGGAGGAGTTGGGGTCGTAACCCCAACTTCTCCTCCCGTCGCGTCCTGGGTCAACCCCAGCCCTTCCAGGGGCATCCTAGCGGGGGATCATGCCGGTGTTCTTGCGGATGTCATCGAGGGTGTACTCCTTGGTGATCCAACCGTTCTCGAAGACGGTCTCCAGAAGATCCGTGGCAGGGCGGATAGTGCCGCCGCAACCGATTGACTCGCACACGCCGCCTGGGATGCGCGTAGCCTGCATGGTGCCCTCGGAGACTGTCTTCAGTCCATCCTCGGTGGCGACCAACATGAGCCGACCCGCCTTCGACTTCTTCATCGACTGCCCGACAGGGGACTTCGACACGTCGCGCTCCTTGCCATCGACAATGACGCTCGATGCCTTGAAGGCGAAGTTCATCGTGTCGCGGTTGACCTTCTGGAGGAGTCCGCCGCCCATGCCAAAGACGATGTTGTCGGCCGACCAATCGTGGAGCTTCAAGCGGAAAAGGATGCGCTCAATCGTCTTAGGCTCCAGACCGTCGCCCCAAATCATGCGCACCTTGGGGTTGAGCACGAAGTAACCCTTCTCGTTGCGAGTCTTGCCGAACTTCTCGGCCAGGATCTCAAGCACCTTCTCCGTCGTCTCGACCGGATCGCCCGAGTCGGGGCGCACGACCAGCGTGCCCTGTGCTGACAAAACCTGATCCTTGAGCACAGTCCCCCAAAGTTGCCGACACGCCTCGAAGATGTCGTAGCTGTCCGACACAACCGAGTAGAACGGCATCTGTCCGTACTGAGCGATCATGTTGCGGAAGGCATCGACCTCGTTCTCACGACCCCATGAAGTCATCGTGGAGTGCTCCGAAGCAGGGACTGAGAAGCCCGCCATCGGGGCGTCGTAGTAGCGCTTTGCCGTCACGAGCGCGGCCACTGTGTCCGTGCCCATGAAGGAAGTGAGGTGCGCCGCTCCGCCGATCCCTGCCGACTCGACTGACGAGACACCACGGAAGCCGAAGTCGTGGAGCTTGAAGTCAATCGCCTCGGGCGTCCCCGTCTCTTCGAGGTACTTGAGGATCATCTGACGGACGTAATAAGACACAGAAGCAACTGTTGACGGGTACCACACCTGGCTCAGCAATGTCTCCATGTAGTTGGTCAACCAAGGGAGACGACCGTCCAGGTTTTCGACCGTCATCAGGACGTTGCCGCTTGGCACAACTGTGCCTTCAGGGACGGCCTTGATGCGCAGAGGAAGCCGACCCTCGTAGATGTCGCGGATGTACTCCCATCCGGCCTCGTTGAAGAACTTCTCGGAGCCGAAGTGCGCTGCGTAAAGCTCCTTGGCCTCAAGGATGTCCATCTTCGTGATCGGCTTGAGGTACTTCTTCAGGAGGTACTGGAGTCCGAAGAAGACCGTACCGGGGTAGGGGCCACCACGCGACTCGAAGTAGCTGTAGACGCTAGTCGTCTTCGGTGGGTACTGGGGCCAATGTCCGACCTTGTAGGAGTCGGTCAAGAGCAAGAGGTTTTCGTTGGTGCAGTCAAGTGTCATCTTAGTTCCCTCCCTGGGAATCTAGAGTGATTGTGCGAGTTGTGGTGTGTCGTCGTGCCAGCGCTTCGAAGTCGCCAGCCGATAGTGCTGACTTGCAGAAGGTGCAGAGGTCAACTGTGTCGTGATAGGGGTCTCTTTGCGACCCCTTCTCTGGGCCGACCGGAAATGGGCTTGCACCGACATCCAGACAGTTGAGACAGAGAGATAGGCGAGTCATGACTGGCTCAAGAAGTAGTTGATGATGTGTGCGTGGTCATCGAAGAACTCGCGCTCGTTCTTAGCCACGTCGAGGAGTGGGATCCACATCGCTTCGGCTGCGTCGTCTCCTGCCGAGACCTCGGGCAGCGAACCATCGGGAAGCTTGACGTAGAACCCGTGCGAGATCGTCCGACCGCGCAGGGATCGCTCGGGGTGGTCAAAGACCTTGGAAGCCACGATAGAGGCCTGCAAGAGTTCTGGCGCGACCCGAATGCCGGTCTCCTCTCGTAGCTCGCGCAGGGCCGCCTTCTCGACAAGCTCGTCCGGTCGGATGAAGCCACCCGGTAGCGCGAGCAGGCCCTTGCCTGGGTTGATCTTGCGCCGAACCACAAGGACGTGGCCCGAGCAGACAACGATGGCGTCGGCCGTCGAGAAGATCGGCGGATAGGGAGCCACAGACCATGAAGCTTTGTACTCCTCGATGAACTTGAACTCCCCTGTGAGCTTCATGAAGTCGGCGCTCTTGATCCACTCCTCCAGGTACAGCTTGACCGCCACGGGCAATGCCAGTCGCTCTACGATTTGCGCCATGTGCTCATTGCGGGCCTTGGGAAGCTTGCCCTCCCAATCAGGCAGGAAAGACTCGCGCAGAAGCACAGTGCGAATCGCCGTGGCATCGATCATCGCGCCGTCCAGTTTGATCGGCTCGAAGCGCCACTGGGGGAAGTGCTTCAAGTAGTAGGACGAACTGTCCTTGTACTGGCCGAGGAGAGCAATCGTCTGGCCGTACGGAAGGAACGGATCCGTCTTGGACTGCACCTCAGCGATCCATGAGTTCATGTTGTAGTGATAGTCGCGGACACCGACGACATTGACACGCCGAAAGCCCTCCTGCGCCCCATAGGCTGCTTCAACTGAAGCGTAGATCATCTCCTCGCGCTCCTCGAATGACCAAGGGTTGCGGATGTTCGGCGCCGAGTTGACGGAGCCGACGACGATGATGACCTTCTCGGCGATCTCCAAGCCGTGCTTCACGACGGCGAGGTGCCCGTCATGGAATGGCTGAAATCTGCCGATGTAAACCGCTGCTGCGTAGTCTCTCACTGAGACCTCCTTATCTAGGATCCCTCTCTGGGATTCCTTGTCTGTTATTCGGCCGACGTACCTTCTTCTGAAGGCTCCGTATCAGGATGATCGTTCTCAAACTCAATGATCTCGATCTCGCCTTCCTCAGGAAGGCCCAGTTCCTTGCGCTGCTTGCGCGCCGCCTCGCGAATGAGGTTGACGGCCTGAAGTTGAGTCATGAGACTCAGGGCCTCACCCTCGGTAAGCTCGATCCAAGGCTCGCCGCAAAAGTCAATGTGAACCAGCGCGCCGGGATCACCGTAGAGATCGACTTGAATGTTACCGCTCATGCTGAAAGCTTAGCCGACGGGTGGGGAGGATTCAGTCACGAGAGCAGCGAACTTGGACGGCAGCCTCCACAAAGCCAGGAAGGTCGCGGAGTTTGACAGTCAGATGACACGCCATGCAGACGATGTAATACTCCCAATCGTAGTCACCCATCGACCCAAACTGATCGCGATAGATGTCAGTCTGCTCGATCTCTAGAATGGACTTGCAGTGCTGGCACTCGACCTCGGTCTTCCACGTCTCGGCATTGTTGGCGATCAGTCTCATTCACTCTCCCTCGTAGTCAGCACAGTTAGGACAGAGATCTCCGCCGTTGAGACAGTTGTCGCAGACCTTCTCGCCACATCCAGGACACTCAGAAAGCTCATAGTCGGCGTCAGCGCCAGGGATGGCCGTCATGCCGTGCATGTGACCAGCCGGTGCCTCGCAGCCCTGGCCCGAGTACGAGCACGTATTGTCCTCGTAGTCCTCGGGTGTGTGATGATCGATGAACTCGAAGTAGGAGCGAGCTACTGGAGCATCCATGTCCATGCGAGTGGCGTCGTATGCGCCGACGCGCTCAGCGATGCGCACGATCTGATTCGGCGCCTCCATCTTCTCCATCATGATCAGCGCGCCCGCGCAGAACTGCGAGTGTGCCGCCTTCACCATCTCGAAGTCGGTCGATGGATCTGGCACGGTCGTCTTGTGGCAGGGGAACTCGGCCCCGTCTGCAATCGACTCAGAGATCTCGATAGCGCGCTCGCGTCGAAGGTAGCCAGGAATGTCAGTCCGAAACGGACACTCGGCACAAGGGGTTCTAAGCTTATAGCTCATTCGTACAGTCCTTCAAACGCTGCTAGAGGCTTAGGAAGCTCCTTCTCTCGAAAAGCGAATCCAAACTCGACCACAGGTGACTGATGAGCGAGGTAAAGCACGTTGTAGAGATCTCCAGGCTGTACCTCGCGATCACCATCAAGGACACGCAAGCAGACATCGACCAGATTCAAAGGATTAGAATCTGAGAGTCGAGGTTCGAGTTCAGCTACAACCCGCTTGCCTACGTCGTCCCAACCAATGATCTCGTGGATGTTCGAGCGACCCTTCTGGGCCTCCCAAAGAATCTCCTCGACCAACTGCCTACGAGCTTCAGGTGTCATATCCGCAGCTTAGCCGAAACGGCCGAGCACGTCAAGGAACTGTACCAACGGGGTGAAGAGCGACCCTTCTGGTGCTTCCTTCAGATTCTCGACCGTGAAGTCAAAGATGTCTGAGCACTTCTCAGGTTCCATGATCTTGGGCGTGCCGCTCCACTCATCAGCGTAGAACCATAGGCAGATGTCCTCGATGCCCTCGGGGTGCAGATCGTGGGTGTAGCCGACAAGATGGACACTGGTCACGGTTATGCCAAGCTCTTCTGTGCATTCTCTCACACAAGTGTCAGCCGGATCCTCGCCAGGGTCTACCCAACCGCCAGGACAAGCCCACTGGTTCGCTCCGTGCTTGCCCTGGCGGAACATCAGGACGAATCGTTCGGGATCGATCAGGCGCTTACCAGGAATCGGCAAGAGCACTGCAACACCACAAGGGACTCGATCCATAACGATACTCTACCTTTCAGTTGGGGAGGATGCGACCGATAATCAAGAGATGTGGATGCTAACCGAACTTCGAGACACGGGCGTTGAGATCATCGATTTGTACAAAGAGATGTGGGCCGACCCCGAGATGCGAGTCTTGCTGATTCTAGGCAGCATCATGGCTATCGTCTCGCTCGCCATGCCCCTCTTCTAGCTCTTCATCGGTCGCCCCGAGATAACGCGGGAAAGTATTACGCTCCAGCATTGCCTGCATGAGGCAATCTCCGCAGGGGATGTCGATGTCATCCTTGATCGTCTTGCCATGATAGGCTAGGCAGCGCCCCGACGCTTCTAGTTGAACGCGGTTCCAGTCGATGCTGTCGATTAGCTCTTCGAAGATGACTCGATACTTCTCGAAGATCTCGCCATCTCTCCAATATTGCTCGCGAAGGTATTGTGCCGCATAAGCTCCCGTGTCATTGCGAGGCAGCGTCGAGAGGTCGGGCATCGGCTCTGCAAGATGCGCAAGCCGACTGACAGCTTTATCAAAGACAGGCATCAGAGAGGGCGTGCGTTGTGGTGGCTGTAGGAGCCGTCGGGGAAGACGATGTAGATCTCGCGCTTCAGCTTCTTAGCGCGCCGAATCGTTGACCATGTGCCCGAGCGCACGACTTCTTCGTACTCCTTCGGGGTGGCGATCAAGACCGTGCAGACCGTAGCCAAATCTGTGTTGCGCTTGAGCGCGGGCTTGGCCTCGTGAACATGATCAGCGTAGGAGTGTGCTCGCTTGCGAGGGGCTACATCAGAAGCCGGGTGGACATGAACCTTGTAGTGCTCTGCCTTGGCTAGGCCCGAAGCTTCCTCGTCGGCGCCTACGCAGTCGCCGTGGTGGAACTCCCGAGCATTGGTCTCGGCTAGCAGTGAAATAACTCGCCATCGCTGCGGAGAGGTCATCCCGTCTTGGGTGCCGGTGAAGCTCACGATGTCTGCTAGTGGTCTCTGGGTCATGCCGATTCCTTCTCGGCAATGGCAAGCTCGATGCGCGCCTTGGCCTTGAGATAGGTCTTCTGCTTGTGCTGCATGCCAGGGATGTCGGAAAGGTCGGCAAGGTTGTCTTCGAGGTCAGCCAGCTTGACGTAGAGGCAGTCGAGGACGCCCCAAGCGATGAGCTTGTCGATGTAGGCGTCGTAGGTCTCATACTCGCCATGGGTGAGTGCGAGGAGGTCTGTGACGAGCCGACCGTCCGAGTAGAAGATGCGCCGAAGGGTATCTTCCATCTGCTTGCGTCCGTTCGACCCTGAAGAGTCCTCGATGACATCGTGGAGGTAGGCAAGAGCCTTGCGGCGCCATCCCCATACGTTCGCAGCAACGCGCTCGACATGGTTGAAGTATGGCTCGCCTGCGCCCTTCCGACAAATCCCATCATGCTCAAGGGCTGCGATTGCCCGAGCGGCTTCTCTGATTGCGTGTCCGTTCATGACGTAAGCGTAGCAGAAGGCCCTCCCCGCCGTCAAGCAGGGAGGGCCGCTGAGCTATTTGCTACTTGCCGCCGACCGGGCTTCCGGTCGAGTTGGCGATCACGGGAGTGCCGCTACCGCCTGGCCAACAAGAGAACCCTGCTGGCACACCCTGACCGTTCTTCACCATCTCTTCGAGCGTGTTGAGGCACTGGGCCACAAGGACGTTCGGCGAGGTGTTGATTGAAGCTGCGAGAGCCTTGTTGGCCAGCGCCTGCTTCTCGTTCGTAATGCGTTCCTGCTCGGCGACACGAGTCAGAGCGAACTGCTGCTGAAGCTGATTGAGTCGCTTCTGTGTTGTAGCGTCGAACTGTACGTACGAGACGATCACTGTGAGTACGTTGATCTGGCCGCCGATCTCTGCGCGCATCTGTACCGCCGTATTCTTAGCGATAGTGGAGAGCGGAGGATTGGTCGGATGATTGCTCGTCGGTACCGAATCGACAATCGAGTTCAGGGGGTTGTAATCCGCGAACTGATTGTTGACAGCCGCCACCAACTCGCGAGTCACGAGCGAGTCACGTACGTGGTCGAACGTGCGATAGTTCTGGTATAGCTCGTCCGACGAACCCGGCTGAATGCGCCAACGAATCGTAGTGTCAGCACAACCGGTCTGCTGGTTGGCCAGGCGTACCGCGATGCACTGACCACCTGTAAAGACATCCGTCTGTACCGCCGCATCCATCGAGTGAACCTGATTCCATGGAGCGATCAGATGTGGGCCGTTACTCAGATGCCCGACGGTCTTGCCGAAGGCCGTCTCGATACCAACGTCCTTGGTGCCGACCTGCGTGAACGAAGCTGCTAGCAGGGTGAGCGCAGCGCCGACTCCGAGGACGACTACGACCCATCCGAGGATCTTGCTTTCGAGCTTCGATGCGTCGGTCTTCTTGTACAACACGGCCAAGACCGCAGCCACAAGCGCAAACAAAATCGCGAGAACCAATAGGAATGGCAACTACTTCTCCTTTGTAGATGACGTGTTTTCGAACCCTAGCACAGATTCGACATACGTGCGCGTGTCAGGATGAAGGATCATTGTGTCCTTCGTATCGCCGTACCAACGAGTAAGATCCCACGAGCCTGTGTAGGCTCGTGAGGCGCCTCGCCAATCGGCAATCATTTCATCGGCGCTGACCTTCGGCATCTCGATGGCTTCGTGCTCGCCCTTGATGAAGCGGATCCAATACTCCCAATGGTGAGTGTTCCGATGCCAATGGTGATTCCACGCCAGCCACCATACGAGCGGGTCGGCGTTCTTGTCGGTCAACTTGCCGCCTCGACCAGATCCAAAGCGTCGAGCATAGACAGGAAACTCCTGGGGCATGAACTTCGAGAAGTCATGAACCAGGAGTCGCCAAAGCGGTACTGTCTTCCTACCTGCCAGGAAGACGAACCACTTGTGGAGCAAGAGAGACTTGAGGTAGCGAAGGTAGATCAAGCCGCTGCGACAGGTCGGCCCCACATGATCGTGACGTTCGGATCTCCGCCTTCCCAAGACTTCGGCTCTTCCCACTCCTTCTTGAGCTTGCGCATGTATCGCTCCTGCGGCGAAGGGAAGATGTGCGGAGGAGGCGGAACGACGAAGTTCGTCTGCTTCCCACAGTCGGGACAAGTGTGCTCGTACGTCCCTGGGGAATAGATGCGCCATGGCGCGGGCCAATGCTCAGGTGACAAACAAGTCTGGGCAATCGGCAACACATTGTCAGAAACTTTGCGTGTAGGCATTGCGCTAGCTTAGCAACCTTGCGGGGAGGACGCGAAGCGCCTCCGGCGCCAATAGCCTCTAGGTGGGACTCTCGCTATCACTTCTCGCTTGCTAAGGATCAATCGTGCGAAGGCTGATTTTGACGATCCCGCGCCGCGATCGCCAGCCCCCGGAGAATCCGCTCGGGATCGAGATCGCCTTCGAAGACCGCGGCGAGCGACGCATCGCGCTGGCAGTTCAGGTACACGACTTTCTCGTAGTCCGTCCGGCCGAACTCCCGCAACAGCCACGTCTTGCCGACCTGGCGTGCCCCGCGCACGACCAGCGGCTTTCGCGCCGGATCGTTCTTCCAGGCCCTCAGCGCGGTAGTTGCATGCCGTTCCATGCCCTGACCGTATCAAGAGATGCACCTTTTCCAAAGGAACTTCTGCGTAGATTACGCTTTTTACGAATGAAGTTCGTGTCTATATCGCACACTGTGCGAGGGAACTTCGGCCAGCGC
>Ga0265338_10011055_pt1 | contig 10472 bp, 7 predicted proteins | sample 42126metaG_FD_193579 | JGI IMG/M metagenome (GOLD analysis project Ga0265338, IMG submission 193579) | Rhizosphere microbial communities from Carex aquatilis grown in University of Washington, Seatle, WA, United States - 4-21-26 metaG | ecosystem: Host-associated > Plants > Roots > Rhizosphere >... | reverse complement strand
GCCGGTCTATCACGTTGAGGAAGCGCTGGCCGCCCTCCGTGCGCACGCCCACGTTTTCATCGAAAAACCTCTGTCCCACGAATCCAGCGGGATTGAGGCACTCATTGCCGAGGCGCGCCGCTGCGACCGCCAGGTTCAAATCGGCTACAACATGAGGTTTCATCCCGGCCTTCAGATTGTGAAAGAGCTGATTGAGTCAGGAAAGATCGGCCGAGTGCTCTGGCTGAACGCAGAGTCAGGACAATACCTTCCCGACTGGCGTCCCTGGCAAAACTATCGCGCGAGCTATAGCGCGCGGCAGGAGTTGGGAGGGGGCATCATTCTCGACGGTTCTCACGAACTGGACTACACTTGCTGGCTATTGGGGCGTCCCACCGAAGTGATTTGCCGGGCCGAGCACATCAGCGGTCTGGAAGTGGATGTGGAAGATTCCGCGTGGATCTACCTGACCTTTCCGGATCGGCGGCGCGCGGAGCTGCATCTGGATTTCGTGCAGAGGACATACACGCGCACGTGCAAAGTCGTGGGCGAAAACGGCACGGCACTCTGGGACTTCAGTGCGCAGGAAGTGCGCTGGTTTTCCGCTGAGCAGGCGAGTTGGAACTCAATTCCGTACGAATTTCAGCCGAACGACATGTATGTGGCGGAGATGGTGCATTTCCTCGAATCTTTGAGGAGCGGAACAGGGCCTATGGTCGGTCTGGAGCAAAGCCGGGATGTGATTCGGGTAGTGGAAGCGGCCAAGAAATCGTCAGAAGAGGGAAAGTCGCAGACGCTGAACTGGTCCCGCGAAAACAGCGAGGGTCCGGTGGTCGCCATCATCCAGGCGCGGATGGGGTCGAGCCGGCTGCCGGGCAAGAGCCTGGCGCAGATTGAAGGACGGCCGATGTTGTGGCACGTCGTTCAACGCGTGAAGCGCGCGACTTTGGTGGACCGGGTGGTCGTGGCTACATCCACGGCTCCGGCGGACGATGCGATTGAAAAGATGTGCCGGGAGAACGGCGTGCCGTGTTACCGGGGTAGTGAAAACGACGTCCTGGACCGGTTCTACCATGCGGCGCTCGCGGAGAAAGCTGCGCAGGTGGTGCGCATTACGGCGGATTGTCCTTTGATCGATCCCGAAGTCATTGATCAGGTCGTGCGTCGCTTTCAACATGGCGATCTCGATTACGCATCCAACGCCATGGTGCGGACCTATCCGGACGGGCTGGACACGGAAATCTGTTCTTTTTCCGCGTTGGAACGGGCGTGGCACGAAGCGAGCAAGGATTCGGAGCGCGAGCATGTAACTCCGTACCTGCGCTCCGGGAAGTTTCGAATTGCGAACGTCGAGAATGTAGCGGAGTCTTCGCTCCTGCACTGCCGCTGGACGGTGGACGAACGGGAGGACCTGGAGTTCGTGCGCGCGGTTTACGGGGCATTCCGAGGTCGCGAGAATTTTCTGATGAACGACATTTTGCACCTCGTTCACGATCACCCAGAGGTGGAGCGGCTCAACTCGGAGATTGTTTCCAATCGCGGGTACTACAAGAGTCTGTTCCAGGAAGCGCGAGCGGCGGCGGCGCCGCATCGGCCGATCGAACAGTCAGAAGCATGGCTCGCGCGCGCCCGCAAGGTGATTCCTGGTTCGTCGCAGACTTTTAGTAAAGGCGCCAACCAGCACGTGCGCGGCGTCGCGCCGATGTTCTTGGCAAAAGGCAAGGGTTGCCGGGTCTGGGATGTGGACGGGAATGAGTACATCGACTACATCCAGGCATTACTGCCGAATATTCTCGGTTACGCGAACGAAGAAGTGAACGCGGCGGCGACGGAGCAACTGGCACAAGGACACAGTTTTTCCTTGCCGCACCCACTGGAGGTGAAACTCGCTGAGCGTCTGACGAGGATCATTCCGTGTGCGGAGATGGTTCGCTTCGGAAAGAACGGATCGGACGCAACCGCGGGATCGGTGCGGGCAGCCCGCGCTTTTACTGGTCGCGAACGCATTGCATGTTGCGGGTATCACGGATGGCAGGACTGGTTCATCGGAAGCACGACGCGCAAAGCGGGTGTACCCAAAGCAGTGCGAGAGTTGACACACCCGTTCGTCTACAACGATCTGGAATCGCTGCAAAAGCTTTTGAACGCACATAGGGGCGAATTTGCAGCGGTCATCATGGAACCGGTGAATTTCGTTCCTCCGGCGACTGGGTTTCTCGAAGCAGTCAAGGCTCTTGCTCACGAGCATGGAGCATTGCTGATCTTCGATGAGATCTGCAGCGGCTTCCATTTTGGGCTGGGCGGCGCACAAAAGAGATTTGGCGTTACGCCTGACCTGGCATGCTTTGGCAAAGCGATGGGAAATGGTTTTCCGATCTCATGCATCGTCGGGCGGGCCGATGTGATGAAGATCTTTGAAGAGATTTTCTTCAGTTTCACGTTCGGCGGCGAGATTGCATCGATGGCAGCGGCGATGAAGGTCCTGGATATTCTGGAGACCAAACAACCCTACATTCGGATGGAGAAGAACGGGCGCATCCTGCAGGAGGGACCGAATTCTCTGGCGCTGGAAGCGGGATTGCAGGATCGCATCAAGTGCGTTGGCTATCCATTCTGGTCATTAATCAAGTTTCTTGATGCTGAGGGCAAAGACAGTCTCCTGGCACGAAGCCTGTTCACGCAGGAGTGCGTGAAGCGCGGTGTTTTCCTGCTGGCAACACACAATCTGACGGCGGCGCATGAACCGACGGACATCGAGCAGACGCTCAAGGTCTATGCCGAGGTCTGCAAGACCATGGCGAAGTGGCTGAGCGACAAACACCCTGAAGCGCACCTCGAAGGCGAGATGATTCAGCCTGTATTCCGGGTGCGTTGATGCTGGTCGTTACGGGAGCCAGCGGACTGCTGGGCGCGTGTGTGCTGCGTTCGGCCATTGAGCTTGGACGGGAAACAGTTGGGCTGTACCACCACTACCGGATACCGGATCCGGCACTTCATCTTGCCAGCGTCGACCTGACGGACGCTTCGGCCACGCGCCGTCTTCTCGCTGACCTTCGACCCGACACGATCATTCACTGTGCCGCGGCCACCAACGTGGATTGGTGCGAAGAAAATGCAAAGCAAGCGGAAGCGGTCAACGTGCAGGCATCCGCGGTGTTGGCGGAGATTGCCGCGAGTTTGAAGGCGCGGTTCATATACATCTCGACGGACGCGGTTTTCGACGGCAAGAAAGGTAGCTATGTTGAGACCGACGAACCTGCTCCGCTGAATGTTTATGCGAAGTCAAAGCTGGCTGGAGAATGGGCTACGGAGCGGGCCGATCCGCGGGTCCTTGTTGTTCGCCTGAATATCTACGGCTGGAACGTGCAGAAAAAGGACAGCTTGGCAGAGTGGGTGCTGCGGGGACTGGAGGAAGGCCGGCAGGTGCCGGGATTCACGGACGTTTTCTTCACGCCCATCCTGGTCGATGACCTGGCTCCCATCCTGTTCACGATGTTGCAACAGGAGCTCACCGGTATTTACCATGTTGCGGGGTCGGAGAGAATCAGCAAGTACGATTTCGCGCGGAGAGTGGCGAAGACTTTTGGATTCGATCCCGCGCAGGTCACGCCCTGCCCGGTCAAAGACGTGAACCTGAAGGCACCTCGTCCGCGGGATATATCGCTCAACACCGAAAAAATTAGAATTGCATTGGGCCGTTCGATGCCAGATGTTGATTCGGGTCTTTCCCGATTTCGAGACTTGCGCGGCCGATAATATCCGCATACTACTTGGACGGTTTGACACAACCATGATGACGCTAAAGCTCGGGAGGACGGCGGTAGGCTTGGAGCACCCGACCTATTTCGTGGCCGACATTTCCGCCAACCACGACGGAGATCTTGATCGAGCGAAGCTGCTCATCCGGCTCGCAGCGGAGGCGGGAGCGAACGCCGTGAAGTTTCAGAACTTTCGCGCGTCCAAAATTGTCAGCGAGGTCGGCTTCGAAGGCCTGGGGCGCCAGCTTTCCCATCAATCAAAGTGGAAGAAGAGCGTGATTCAGGTCTACCAGGAGGCGACGCTTCCGTGGGAGTGGACTCCTGCACTCAAGCAGGAATGCGTGGCGTGTGGAATCGACTATTTTTCAGCTCCGTATGATCTGGAAGCTGTGGACATGCTCGATCCATTCGTGGACATTTTCAAGATCGGCAGCGGGGACATTACCTGGCAGGAAATACTGCGAAAAGTGGCCGGCAAGAATAAACCTGTTCTGCTGGCGACCGGAGCTTCAGACATTGGGGAAGTGCAGCGCGCGGTTTGCGAGATTCTGGAGATCAATCCGCAACTGGTACTGATGCAGTGCAACACGAACTATACGGGGAGTCTGGAAAACTTCCGGCACATTCACCTGCGCGTGCTGGAGAGCTATCGCGTGATGTTTCCGGGAGTGATCCTGGGACTCTCCGATCACACCCCGGGGCACGCGACGGTGCTGGGCGGTGTGGCGCTGGGGGCGCGGGTCATTGAGAAACATTTCACCGACGACAACCGCAGGGAAGGCCCGGACCACCCGTTCTCGATGACGCCATCGGCGTGGCGGGAGATGGTTGATCGGACGCGGGAATTGGAGTACGCCCTGGGTTCATCCATGAAATTTGTTTCGGAGAATGAACGCGACACCGTAGTTGTGCAACGGAGGTGTCTGCGAGCGGCGCGAGATCTGACGGCAGGGACTGTGCTGCGAGAGGATATGTTGGAAGCGCTGCGTCCGGCGCCGCGCGATGCTGTGTTCCCGTTTGAGCTGGTGAAGGTGGTTGGGAAGAGACTGGCGTGCGACCTACCTGCGGGAGAATGCCTCAAGTGGACGAGTTTGGCCGAGGTTCGTGAGTGAGGATCCTTTACCTGACGGACAATAGCTCGGTCCACAATCGAAGATTCCTGGAAAAGCTAGTGGTCGCGGGGCACGAAGTGTGGGCTTGGAATCTTTTGAGCACACGGGCGTCCGAGGATGGGCTTCCTCGCGGTGTGCGGTTGATAGCGTCGGGCAAGAGTGTCGAGCGGAATGCGTCGCCGGAGCGATACCGGGATCTGTTGCCGCAGTTACGGTCGGTGCTGCAGGAACTGCGGCCGGCGTTGGTTCATGCCGGGCCGATCCAGAGCGCTGGATATCTGGCGGCGCTGGCGGATTTCCATCCCTTGCTGGTTATGTCGTGGGGGTCGGACCTGCTGCTGGGGGCGGAGCGGGATTCGGAATTTCGAGATGCAACCAAGTTCGCGCTCGAGAGGGCGGATGCGTTCTTTTGCGACTGCGATACAGTTCGCCAAAAAGCGAATGGCTTTCGGGAGTTTTCGGGTGCGCAGGTCGTGCAATTTCCCTGGGGCGTGAAGCGGGGGGAGTTTTCGCCGGTGGGACCATTGCCTCCGGGGGAGCTGTTCCAGCGAGAAGAGGGGACTAGCAGTTTCATCTATACGCGGTCGTACGAGCCTTTGTATGGAACGGATGTGCTGCTCAGTGCATTCGCGCGAGCCCACAGTGCAAATGCCGCACTCCGGCTGATACTGGTGGGAAATGGCTCGCAGGACCAGGTCGTGCGGAGTTTTGTAGAAGCGCAAGGGCTGAATGATGCGGTATCGCTCTTGGGGCCGCAGCCGCCTTCGGAGTTGCCGATGTGGTTTCGCGCGGCTGATGCGTACATCAGTTGTGCGAAATCGGATGGGACATCGATTTCTTTGTTGGAGGCCATGGCTACGGGACTGCCGGTGATTGTCACGGACATTCCGTCGAATCGAGAGTGGGTGGCAGAGCCACAAAATGGATGGTTGGCTCCCTCCGGCTCTCCCGCGGGAGTGGCGGAAAAGATGCTGCAAGTTGCGAAGCTGAGTCCGGTGGAGCGAAAAGCGATTTCGGATCGCAATCAGCGGATCGTGGCGGAACGAGCGGACTGGGATCAGAATTTCCCTCGACTGCTGAATATGTACGAGCGCCTGGTCAGCTCAGTCCATAAGGCTTCTTAAAGATCGGGAGCGTTTTGAGTTAAACGTTGCTGGCCTGATTCGCAGATTGTTCTCGATTTATGCGAGTTCTCCTCTTACACCCCGACGACGATATCCAGGGCTCATGGTCACGCGAGCGCTGGGATCTTATTGTCGATCTCGGGCGCGCTCCAAAATCTTTTTACGAGGAGTGGAGCCGGCGGCTGGGCTGTCCGGTGTTCAGCGTCTTCGACTTCGCTCTTGAGGTCGAGGACCTACAGGTATGGCGCGGCCTGATGCAATTCGGTATGGGGCAGGTGGTCGACCGCCTAGGGATCGACTGGTGGGATGTGATCGGCATACTCGTGCAACGGGATGTGCAGGACTTGCGCCTGGCACGACGGCTCGCCGACCAGATCAAGAAATGCCAAAGCCTGACTGTGACTCGACACTCACTTCTCGCGCAAGGGCTGAGCCTGCAATTGGGTTGTCCACTCAAGGTTTTGCAGAAGGGGCTACGACAAGAGATTGTCACAAAAGTGGGCCGTTATAAGCGCGCTGCCTCCAATCTGAGCTTCATGCAGTTGAGGCAGGTGGTCTATGACAAGTACGACGCTCGCTATGCTTGGAGGCGGAAGTTTTCAGGAACTGCGGAGCGATCCTCTGCGCCCGTCGTTCTGTTGCCGAGCGCTTATTCGAATGTGACCCGTGCCGCGTTCCGCTACGCGGGAGTTTTACCAGAGCTACAATTTCTGCTGGTGCTGGCACGAGAGACGGGTGCTGTTTCTCCGGTGCCGGGTAACGTGCAGATCGAGTCGCTGGCGGCTTTTGCGACCAGCGGGCGCAACCGGGATGAACTGCGGCAGCTGGAAAACAGTTGGGATCGTCTCGAAAATTCACTGCGAGATCATGCGGAGTTCCGCACCAGCATACAGCTCGAGGTGCTCAAGGATGCGAAGCGATGGCTACACTGGGCACTACCGATCCGCGATGCGTGGAACGAAGTATTTGAAAGGCGATCCATCACCGCGTGCATGAGTGGGGACGATTCGAATCCCTACACCAGGATCCCGTTGCTTCTGGCTCGCCACCGGAAGCTTCCCGCGATTGGTTTTCACCATGGAGCGCTGGACGGAATCATGGCTTACAAAAACCGGGGTTTTTCCACCTACCTGGTTAAGGGCGAGATGGAGCGGGATTATCTGGAACGTGTTTGCAAGGTTGATCCCGGCAGTTTACGGATCGGGGCGGCTGCGGCGCCGCCAAAGAACCAGTCGCTGTGGAGCAATGAGGCGCCGTGGATCGTTTTTTTTGCCGAGCCCTACGAGACGGACCTATGGCGAGCGGAAGCGATCTACCGGGACGTTCTTCCACGTTTGTGCGTGGCAGCGCGGCAGGCAGGGAAGACTGTCGTCATGAAATTGCACCCGTTTGAAACCGTCCGGCACCGTCAGCGAATGTTGAAGCGTGTGCTCTCGGAACAAGACCAGGGATTGGTGAACATCAGCGCGGCGCCGCTTTCGCCGGAGCTTTTGCGGAAGACATGGTGTGGCGTGACGGCCGAGTCTACGACTGCGTTCGAGTGTGCGACGGTGGGGATACCGGCATTTCTGTGCGGGTGGTTGCGGCACGCCTATGTGGGCTATGCGCGCCAATATGCCCGATTTGGAGTGGCGCGCATGGTGGACGCTCCCGATGATCTGCTGAAGATTCCACAGATGGTGCCGGATGGAATTCCCGCCGCCGGGCTTGCGGACCGGTTGGTGCATGCCATCACCTCAAATCAGTTCAGGGAGATTCTGCGCGACCCTCCGACGAATGGTCTGCGATAATCTGGAATCAAGACACGTCAGAGCGTCGGAGCCGACAGAAAACCTTGAGCACTCCTGATACAGCCCTCGAGGCGCCGCAGTCCTCACCGCCGCCCGGCCAGGAAGCGCAGTTCCGCAGCGAGTTCGGCAGAATCTCGCGGCACTCCACGGTGTTCTTCGCGGGAAGCCTGTTTACGGCGGCGGCGGGATACTTTTTCAAAATTTATGTAGCGCGGATTCTGGGTGCGACAGCCCTGGGTATATACGCACTCGGGATGACGATTGTCGGTTTTCTCGGCATCTTCAACGGGCTTGGGTTGCCGCAGGCGGCGACGCGATTCGTGGCCGCATATACCGCGACCCGGGATTGGCAGCGGTTGCATGGATTTCTCCGCTACATGTTCGGATTGCTGCTGACCGCAAACGTGGCGCTGGCGGGTGTGCTGCTGCTTGCCGGCCCCTGGCTGGCCCGGCATATTTATCATGCGCCGGAACTAATCCCGTATCTTCCCCTGTTTGCGGCGTTATTGGCTTTGTCGGGGCTGACAAGCTTCAGCGGGCAGATTTTGGCTGGTTATAAAGATGTTGCACTTCGCACGGTGGTGACGAGTTTCATCGGCAGTCCGCTGAACATCGTGCTCGGACTGATTCTGCTCAGCCTCGGCATGGCGCTTCGTGGATACCTGCTCGCGCAGGTGGCCAGCGCCGTGATTGTATTCATTCTGCTCGTGGGGATTGCCTGGAAGTTGACTCCGCAACCGGCACGGCGGGCGTCCGTATCCATCGTGCATCCAGAGCGCGAAGTGCTCTGGTTCTCGGCGACGGCGTTTGGCGTGAGTTTCCTGGAGTTTCTGCTCTCCCAGTCAGACAAGGTTTTACTGGGCGCTTATGTCGGGGTGAACCAGGTCGGCATCTACGCGGTAGCGGCGACGCTGGTGGCCTTTGTGCCGATTATCTTGCAGTCCGTAAACCAGATTTTTTCTCCCACCATCGCGGACCTGCATGCACGAGGAGATAGTGCGGTGCTGGGACGTCTGTTTCAGACCCTGACAAAATGGGTGTTCGGACTGACACTGCCCGGGGCGCTGGTCGTGATGATTTACTCGAAGCCATTGATGCTTCTCTTCGGACCTGCGTTCGGTGTGGGATGGGCGGTGCTGGTGGTCGGAACGCTCGGACAGTTGATTAATACGGGGGTCGGGTCGGTTGGCTATCTTCTCCTGATGTCGGGAAACCAGGGTCGGCTCATTCGGGTGCAGGCGCTGATGGCGGTTTTCGTGGTGGCGATGACATTCATCCTGGTCAGACCGTTTGGCATGACCGGGGTTGCGGTGGCCGCGGCAGTGACCAATGCCCTGAGTAATTATTTCTTTCTGCGCGAGGTCCGGTCTGCGTTGCGGTTGACGCCGTATAACCGAACGTATTTCCGGCTGCTGGTCCCGGTTTTGCTCAGCCTCGGAATCACGGTTGGAATCCGGCTGTTGTCGCGGGGATACCAGAGGCAGTGGTTCTGGATCGCTTTGACATTGACTGTGTCCTACGCGGTATTCTGCGGATTGTCTTTGCTGATGGGTCTAGACAATGATGACAAGATGATTGTGGCAGCGATCCGCGGACGATTGCGCGGAGCCATGGGACGGTTTCCACCTTTCACACAATGACAGCCAAAAGACAAGTTAACTTGCCGGAAGAACTCTGCCAGCAGGCAGAGCAGAAATTCGGAGCGAAGTTTCAGAGCGTGGATGCTCTGGTCGAATTTGTGCTGCGGGAACTTGTTCGTGACGATGCCGAAAAGCTCGACCAGAAGGAGAAGGCGATCCTTGAAGAGCGGTTGCGGGATTTAGGGTACATCTAAGTTTTCCTATGGGAACGCAGCCATCGCTGGAACAGGTTTCGCGGGAGGGCCGGGAGCGTGCCTATCCGTCGTTGCGGAATCCAAGTTGGCTGGTCCTGCGGCGGCGAACGCGGATTGTGGAAGATGGAATTAAGCGGTTGCCGAAGGCGGATCTCGAGGCACTCGATATCGGCGGCCGCTTGCAGCCCTACCGTTCCTTACTCGGCGCGAGTGTGAAGAGCTACGTGGCGGTAGACCCGCTCCTGACGCCGCTGGTCAATATTTCGGCCGTGGCAGAAGCGCTTCCATTTCGCGACGAACAATTCGATCTCGTGATTTGCACGCAAGTGTTTGAATATTTTCCCGAACCTGCTCGCGCGGTTGCAGAAATCAAGAGAGTGCTGCGCAAAGGGGGATTTGCGTTCATCAGCGCTCCATCCGTGTTTGTGCGCGATCATGAAAAGGAATACTGGCGGTTTCTGCCCGAGGGATTGCGTTACCTGTTTCGCGAATTCGAGAGCGTTGATGTGACGCCTGAGGGTAACAGCGTCACAGGGATGATGCGCACGCTGAATGTATTTCTGGTTTCGTATTTCAGGCCGAAAGCGCTTCTTCCCGTTTGCGAGTGGACACTGGTTCCATTGATAAATCTGGCTGGATTCGTCTTGGAGAAGGTCGGCGGCAGCGGCGATCACTTCGCCGCGAATTTCAGCGTGTGGGCCCGCAAATGAGCAACTCCTGGACGTGCGTGCGTTGCCGCAGGGAGGCAAGGTGATCACTCGCCTGCGGCAAATCTTCACGCGAAAAGCGTTGGCATCGAAAGCCGGATTTCGCTTCAGCCGTCCGCTCGTTCTGTTTCAAAGTGACGACTGGGGGCGGGTTGGAGTTCGCGATCG
>Ga0265338_10011054_pt1 | contig 10473 bp, 10 predicted proteins | sample 42126metaG_FD_193579 | JGI IMG/M metagenome (GOLD analysis project Ga0265338, IMG submission 193579) | Rhizosphere microbial communities from Carex aquatilis grown in University of Washington, Seatle, WA, United States - 4-21-26 metaG | ecosystem: Host-associated > Plants > Roots > Rhizosphere... | reverse complement strand
CGAGCAATAGAAAAAGGTGACAGGTACATTTTTCTACTAATATTTATTAGAAAAATGTACCTGTCACCTTTTTTTATTTTTTCCTACCAGTGATAAACGCAATTCTTTTCGCTATCATTCCCAAAAAGAAGGATGATTGCCCCAGGAGGGTGCCAAAGATCAGCAATCCAACGTAGTAGGTGGGAGGTATGATGGGGATATAGACAAGGACCTTTATCCAAAGGGGAGTATTAACGGTAATACCAACGAGATGAAAAATGAGCTTACGCACCGGCATGATGAACATGCCCGCCAAAGAGAAGCTCAGCATGATCATCCAAAAATCCCATTCATTTTTACACTTCTGTCTTAGCCGCAAGCAGACCATGAAAATTCCCTTGCCCAAAAAATAGGCAAAAACAACAAAAGGGGCTGCCAGCAGTAACTTGGGCATAACAGGGCTTTGGGACTTAAGACCAAACGCATGGAAGGCCAGCATCCCAAGAAGGAATGCGCCGGTAACAGACATGACTGTGCTGAGCAGGATCCTTGCAAAATCCCAAAAGTTCTTCATGTTCATCGCGATGCCTAAAATTATTTAGGAGGAGCCAGAGGGGTCTTTTTTTGAGTTAATACAGGCAACTCTTTGGACTTCGTGGCATTCAATGCTGTAAAACTCTTGTATTTTTCAGGCAGGTCAGCATCGGCAAAGATGGCCTGAACTGGGCATTCGGGAATGCAAGCTCCGCAATCAATGCAGACCTCGGGGTCAATGACCAGCATTTCCGCATCTTCATGGAAACAGTCTACCGGGCAGACGGTTACGCAGTCGGTATATTTACATTTGATACATGGTTCAGCAACAATATGTGCCATAAAAAAACTCCCTTCCGAGCTCTTAATAAATTTCTATTTTAGTTAATATATCAAATCAATGCGCAGGTGTCAATACAGCGGCACGATTTTCGCTTCGGGGATGGACCGTACGGTTTAAGAATTTCGTGGTGAGCCGTTGGTCCTTATTTTTACCCTGCAAGGCCCGGAACATTTTCTGGGCAAAATAATGCACAAAGGCTTTAAAGCCGTGTAACTTACGCAAAAAATCACCGACCGAATTGATGGAGATCAGCATTTTCCATATTTGTGTTGGTCTTAGATAAAATTCTTTAAGACCGACATCGATATACTGGTCAATGTCCTTGTGTGAAAATTGGGGATAAGAAAGCAGGGTGCGCTGTTCCCCGTTCTCGGTCAGCCAATCCTTCCAGTCCTTGGCCAAAATATAATTGTTCTCCTTGGCCCATTTATAAAGGGAAGTACCGGGATAAGAAGCCACCCCTGTGATCTGGATGGTATCAAGGGGAAGGGACTTGGCGAATTCAATGGTCTTGCGCGCACTTTCTTTGGTCTCGCCCGGAGCTCCGATCATGAAACAGCCATGGATGGTAAAGCCGAGGCGGTGGGCTTCATTGGAATAGTCCCGGGCCATGTCTATGGACACTCCACCCTTGCGCACGACACGCAAATTTTCATCAGTGCCGAACTCAAAACCCGTCATCAGCATGCGGCATCCGGCCTGGCGCATCAAAGGCAGTAGGCTTAGGTCCGTATTGGTGCGCATATTGCACGACCAGCTGACGCGATGATGCAGGCCTTTTTTAATGATCAAATTGCAAACATCCATGACATGCTGCTTGTCTGCGGCAAAAGTGTCGGTCTCGAACATGATCTCACGTATCTGAGGATGGAGCTTCAGGTCATGTTCCATCTCCGCGACCACCAGATCAGCGCGTCGACTGCGCAATTTATAGCCGTACATCAATTGAGGGTCGCGGCAAAAGGTACAGGCATTATTACAGCCGCGGCCGGTTATAAGGGTCACAAAGGGAAATTTCTTGCCGCCGTCGGGATACCATTCCGGCTCGATCAGCTGCCAGGCAGGGAAGGGAAGCTCGTTGACATCAATTTCAGGCCTGGGCATATTCTTGATGACTTTACCGTCTTTCAGCCAACAAAGGCCTAAATTTTTATCGTCGGCGATGCCGTTGGCCAGATCGCGAAGGGTATAATCGTATTCGCGGGGAAGGATATAATCCGTGATCCCGCGGCTGATCTCAAAGGTATTATCGACCTCAGCCGTGGCATGCTGGCCGACAAAAACAACCTTGCAATGGGTCTTGGTCTTAATGATCCCGGCCTGCTCGATATCGGAATAAATGGAAGGGGTGGTCACGTGCATGACCAGAAGCTCAGGCTTAAGATCTACCGTGGTATCAATAGATTCCTGGGCCGTGAAATTGCGCGCCGCGGCCTCAATGAAATGAACTTCATGGCCGGCATCGATCAGGATCTGGGCGGCGGTGAGTAAATAGTCCGGATGGCGCTGCACCCGGCCCCTGGACTTGGCAGCCCAACGGGCTACGCGTACAAAGTCGTCGCCGAAGGAAGGATTTAGAATTACAATTTTCATATATACAGTAACCGTGTATATAGAGTATAGGTTAACTTGTGATGTAATTATACTACATCCTGATATTTTTTCCCACCATTCTTATATAATTAGAAAAAAAGGTGACAGGTACATTTATGTCTATAAATGTACCTGTCACCTTTTTTAAAAATGTACCTGTCACCTTTTTTCATGCTATAATCTCCCTCATGAAAATTGCGATCAGCTTATTGTTATTGACCATTATTTTCAGCTCATGCCAGCGGCATGCTGTTAATGAGTTTCCCTGGAAGCCTTACAGCAAACAAGCGGTTGCAGACGCCATCGCGCACCACAAGCCTGTGGTCATCGATTTTTGGGCCGAATGGTGCCCGGTCTGCCATGAACTGGACGATACTGTTTTTTCCAGACCTGATATCCAGTCCAAGCTTTCCGGGATAACAGCTTTGAAAGTGGATGCCACCAACCAGGAAGACCCGCAAGTGCAACAAATAGCCCAGGAATATGAGATCGAAGGTTTGCCTACCGTTGTTTTTTTAGACAGGAAGGGCAAGGAAATCACCAATTCCAGGGTCATTGGATTGGTGACCCCCAAGGAAATGGACCAAGCTCTGGCTGTGCTTACCCTATTAAAATGAACATCAGTAAAATGACATTGATCTTGTTTTTAATGTTTTTCCTTAATGGAGGACTGTCTATGTCAGAACAAAGCCCTGACACCATCGAGGTCTACGATGCTTCCACCAATTCCTATATCAAAACCCCGAAAGTGGTCAAGACCGATGATCAATGGAAAAAAGCATTACCCCCTGAACAATATGAAGTGACCCGTCATCACGGCACAGAAGCGCCTTTTACCGGTGAATACGTGAATAACCACCACCAAGGTGTTTATAAATGCCCTTGCTGCGGATTAGACCTGTTCTCATCGAAAGATAAATTCGATTCAGGCACAGGCTGGCCAAGCTTCACCAAACCCATCGACAAAGATAATATCGCTTCGACTGAAGACAGCAGCCATTTTATGCGCCGTATCGAGGTGCATTGCCCGCGCTGCGGCGCCCATTTAGGCCACGTCTTTGACGACGGCCCGGCGCCTACCGGAAAACGTTACTGTATAAATTCCGCGTCGCTGAAATTTGTGGAACAAAAATGAAGGAATACCTTTTCTTTACGCTGGTCCTATCAATGATGGTGATAACTTCTACAAAGGGAGCCGATATGCCTTCCAATAACACATGGGAAAAAGCAACATTTGCCGGCGGATGTTTTTGGTGTATGCAGCCTTTTTTTGATCATACCAAAGGGGTCAAAAAAACCACGGTGGGTTATACCGGTGGGAACGAAGCCGATCCCACCTATGGAGAAGTCTCTTCGGGAGCGACCGGCCATGCCGAGGCCATCCAGATAGAATACGACCCTAATGAAGTCTCCTACGAAAAATTACTGGACCTTTACTGGCACAACATCGATCCTACCCAGGTCAATGGCCAATTTGTGGATGAAGGGACCCAGTACAGGACCGTTATTTTTTACCATAACGAGGAACAAAAACGTATCGCGGAAAGATCCAAACAGTCGCTGGCTGCTTCAGGCCGTTTTGATAAGCCCATTGTGACCGAGATCCTGCCGGCCACCGCGTTCTATCCGGCGGAGGAGTATCACCAGAAATATTATTTAAAAAGCTCCTTACAATACAACATGTATCATGACAATTCCGGACGGGAAGAATTTGAGAAGAAAGAGTGGGGCAAATAGGTCCTTTGGTAATGCCAAAATTATATCTAGTACCTAACAGTATCAGTGAAGAAAGCAAGAACCTGTTGCCTGATTACATTGCACAGGAAATCAAGCATGTGCGCGTCTTTTTTGTCGAAGAACCCAAATCCGGCCGACGACTTCTTAAAAACCTGGACCCTCAATTCCCATTATCTGATTGCCGTTTCCTCGATCTTAATGAACACACGACCCCAAAACAAGTCCAGGAATACGCCAAAATCCTGAAAGAAGGGGATAGTGCTGTCATTTCCGAAGCAGGATGCCCCTGTGTCGCAGATCCCGGCGCTGATCTGGTATTTCTGGCCCATCAAAACCGGATTGACATCGTTCCTCTGGTAGGGCCTTCATCCATTCTCCTGGCTTTGATGGCCTCAGGCTTGAGCGGACAAAACTTTGCATTCAACGGGTATTTGCCCAAAGACCTCTCGGAAAGAACACAAAAGATCAAAATGCTCGAAGAGCGTTCCTTTAAAGAAAAGCAGACCCAGATCTTCATGGAAGCACCTTACCGCAATCAAGCGCTCCTTCATGACATCCTGACCGCAGCTCATGACACGACCGATCTTTGCCTTGCCTGTAATGTCAGCGCTGGGGACCAATTCATTAAAACAATGCGTATTAAAGAATGGAAGAAAAACCCTCCTCCTGACATTGATAAAAAACCAGCCCTATTCTTATTATATAAAAAAATATAAATAACCTTTAAGTCCCTGTTGACGTCGGGAATATATCGCCTATAATAAGCTTTCTACCGGATTTTAGTCTAATCTCCAGATTAGAGGAGTATTATTGTGGCTGCCTTTGATAAAGAATCCATCGTTCAAAAAATAAAGGTCAATTCTTCTTTATTCACCATTTATTCGCTGCCTCGATTTTCCAAAAAACAGGGCCTGGATATTTCCAAACTGCCCTTTTCCATCCGTATCCTTTTGGAAAGCGCCCTGCGTAATTTCGATCAATACCAGGTCACTGAAAAAGACATCCAGACCATTGCCCAATGGAAACCTAACGAAAAAAAAGAGGAGATCGCCTTTAAGCCGGGCCGGGTCATTTTACAGGATTTTACCGGTGTTCCCTGCGTTGTTGATCTGGCCGCCATGCGCGATGCCATGAAAAATTTGATGGGCGACATCAAAAAAATAAACCCGCAGGTGCCTTGCGACCTGGTCATCGACCATTCCGTCCAGGTGGACAGCTTTGGCACGCCTAAGGCTTTCGGCGAAAACGTTGCTTTTGAATTCGAGCGCAACAAAGAGCGTTACGAATTCCTTAAATGGGGGCAACGCTCCCTGCAGAATTTCAGGGTGGTGCCGCCGGCAACCGGCATCGTGCACCAGGTCAACCTTGAATATCTGGCCAAAGGCGTCTTAAAGAAAAAGACCGGGCAAAGGACCATCGCCTATCCGGACAGTTTGGTGGGAACAGATTCACATACCACCATGATCAACGGTCTGGGGATCGTTGGATGGGGAGTAGGCGGCATCGAAGCGGAATCCGTCATGCTGGGTGAGCCTATCAACATGCTTTTGCCTGAAGTGGTTGGCTTTAGGATCAAAGGCAAATTAAATGAGGGAGTCACCGCCACAGACCTGGTCCTGACCGTTACCCAACTCCTGCGTAAAAAAGGGGTGGTGGAAAAATTTGTTGAATTCTTCGGCCCCGGCTTGAAATATTTATCCCTTCCTGACAGGGCCACGATCGCCAATATGTCGCCTGAATTTGGGGCAACCATCGGTCTTTTTCCTGTGGATGATGAAACGCTTAACTATTTGAAAATTTCAGGGAGAAGCGCTGCTGAAGTGGCCCTGGTGGAAAAATATTATAAGACCCAGGGAATGTTCTATACGGACAAAACACCTGAAAGCTCATACTCTGATCTGCTGGAATTAGACCTCTCCGCCGTTGAGCCCTGTCTTGCCGGTCCCAAACGGCCGCAGGACAAGGTGGCTTTAAAAGATCTAAAGACCAGCTTCCTGCAATCTTTGAGCGCTGATGTTGCTTCAAGAGGTTACGGTTTAGCACCGGAAGACTTAAACAAAACAAGTCCGGTCCTAAATGACGGAAACGAGAACTTACGGCACGGCTCTGTTGTCATCGCCGCCATTACCAGCTGTACGAACACCTCTAATCCATCGGTATTGATCGGCGCCGGGCTTTTGGCCAAAAAAGCCGTTGAACGCGGCCTTATGCCGCCGCATTATGTCAAAACTTCTTTTGCGCCAGGCTCACAGGCCGTGGAAGAATATTTAAAGACCGCAGGGCTTTTGAAATACCTGGATAAAATAAGGTTCAATATCGTGGGTTACGGTTGTACCACCTGCATCGGCAATTCCGGACCATTGCCCGAGCCTGTGGCCAATGCAATAGCCAAAGGCAACCTGGTTGCCGCAGCTGTGCTTTCCGGTAACCGTAACTTCGAGGGCCGTGTCAATCCTTTTACCAAGGCAAATTTCTTGGCCTCGCCGCCGTTGGTGGTGGCTTATGCCCTGGCCGGGCGCGTAGATATTGATCTAAACCATGAGCCCCTGGGCACGGACAAAAAGGGTGATCCTGTTTATCTTAAGGATATCTGGCCCTCTGAGAAGGAAATTACCCAAGCCGTGCGTAAATTCGTCAAGGCTTCCATTTTCCGCCGGTGTTATAAAAATGTGGACCATGGCAACAAGAATTGGAATGCCATCAAGACTTCAAGTTCCGATCTTTTTGACTGGAAGGATAAAAGCACCTACATCCAAAATCCCCCTTATTTTGCAGGGATAAAAGCCCAAGTGGAGCCCATCAAGACCATCAAGCAGGCCCAATGCCTGGTCATGGTAGGGGATTCCATCACCACAGACCATATTTCTCCGGCAGGAGCGATCGCCAAGGATTCTCCGGCAGGGAAATACCTCATGGAGCAGGGTGTCGCTCCAAAAGATTTTAACAGTTATGGTGCCCGTCGGGGCAATGACCGGGTCATGACCAGAGGGACCTTTGCCAATATCCGCCTGCGTAATCTAATAGCCCCCGGCACCGAAGGCCCGTGGACAACTTATTGGCCATCAGGCGAAAAAATGTTCATTTATGATGCCGCGATGAAATATAAACAATTCTCGGCGCCTTTGATCGTCCTGGCCGGAAAAGAATACGGCACCGGCTCTTCCCGCGACTGGGCAGCCAAGGGCACCAGCTTGCTTGGCATCCGGGCCGTGATCGCCGAAAGCTTTGAACGCATTCACCGCAGCAATCTGTGCGGGATGGGTATCTTCCCCTGCCAGTTTAAGCCGGGAGAAAGCAGCAGTTCTCTTGGATTAAAAGGGGATGAGGCCTTTGATTTCCTTGATCTCAATGATGACCTTAAGCCTGGCCAGGAAATAAGGATCAGGGCCATTTCACCCGACGGGAATGGAAAAGAATTCAGCGTCAAGGCACGGGTGGACACGCCGGTGGAAGTTGATTATTTGAGGAACGGCGGCATCTTACAAACTGTTTTAAGAAAGTTAGCCAAATAATGCGCATTTTGCTCACCAATGATGACGGGATCTACGCAGAGGGCATCTATGCCGCTTATAAGGAACTCAGTAAATTCGCCGATGTCCTGGTGGTTGCACCTGAATATGAGCAAAGTTCGGTCGGGCATGGCATCACGCTTTTTGTCCCTCTGTTTGCCAGAAAAATTTCTCCTGAAAAACATTTTAACGGCTATGCCATCAGCGGTAAACCTGCGGATTGTGTCAAATTCGGCGTCAGCGTGCTTTTAAAAGGTAAAAAACCTGACCTGATCGTCTCCGGCATCAACCTGGGAAGCAATGACGGCTGCAGCGTGTTTTATTCGGGGACGGTCGCTGCTGCCCGTGAAGGTGCATTGATGGGCATACCTTCTTTTGCTATTTCGCTTAATTGCTTTGATGATCCTGACTTTTCAACGGCTGCCAAATTCACCGCAAAACTGGCCCGTTGGGTCCGTCAACACGGCATACCGCAAGGCACCTACTTTAATGTCAACGTGCCGCTTGGAAAACCGAAAAAAGCCCTTTTTACCCGGCAGGGCAGAGAGCCCATTCACGAGATCTTCGAAAAACGCAAAAGTCCCCACGACAAACATTATTACTGGATGGGCGGTAAATTGCCTGTCTATAAGAACGACAACACCATCGATACCTATGCCTTAAAGAACAGGCACATCACCATCACCCCTCTACATTCGGATTTGACGGATGAGGCTTTTTTAGATAAAGTAAAAAGACACGATTTCGACCCAGCAGGCCTATGAAAGGGAAAACTATGGCGGACAATGTAGAGATCAAGGTTAACGGTAAGACCGTAGAATGTCCCGTCGTTACCGGTACCGAGGGAGAAAAGGCTTTTGATATCGCTAAATTACGTTCCCAAACAGGCCTGATCACGTTGGATCCGGGCTTTAGCAATACGGGCTCGTGTAAAAGCGCCATCACTTATCTGGACGGGGACAAGGGCATCCTGCGCTACCGGGGCATTCCCATCGAGCAACTGGCCGAGAAATCCACCTTTGTGGAGACCTCCTATCTTTTGATCTACGGCAAATTACCCACCCAAAAGGAACTTGAGAAATTCTCAGATGCCTTTAATGAACATTCCATGATCCATGAAGACATGATCAATTTCTTTCATGCTTATCCGAGCTCAACACATCCGATGCCGATCCTTTCGGCCATGGTCTGCGCCATGTCAGCTTATTACCCGGAATTTATCAAGGAAAACCCCACTGAGGTAGAGATCGACCGTATCGCCATCCAACTTTTGTCCAAGGTGCGCACCATTTGCGCTTTTTCATATAAAAAATCGATCGGCGAACCGTTCGTCTATCCCAGGCAGGACCTGCAATATGTCCACAATTTCCTGAACATGATGTTTTCGTCGCCGGTGCACCCGTACAAACTCACGCCTGAGGTGGTGCGCGCCCTGCAAGTGCTTTTGATCCTGCATGCCGACCATGAGCAAAATTGTTCAACTTCAACGGTGCGTTTGGTGGGCAGTTCTCATGCCAACCTTTATGCGTCCATTTCCGCCGGCATCTGCGCCTTATGGGGACCTCTGCATGGAGGGGCCAACCAGGCGGTCATTGAAATGCTGCAAATGATCCAAAATGACGGCGGAGACATTCAAAAATATATTGCCAGGGCCAAGGACAAGAATGATACCTTCCGTCTCATGGGCTTTGGCCACCGGGTCTACCGGAATTTCGATCCCCGGGCAAAAATAATCAAGAAATGCGCTGATGACCTGCTTAATGCCTTAGGCATCAATGACCCCTTGCTTGATCTGGCCCTGAAACTGGAATCCGCGGCCCTGAAAGATGAATACTTTGTCGAACGTAAGTTGTACCCCAACGTGGATTTTTACAGCGGCATCATGTACCGCGCCATCGGTATACCTCTGAACATGTTCCCTGTGATGTTCGCCATAGGACGTATGCCGGGATGGATCGCCCACTGGAAAGAAATGATCCAGGACCCAAACAACAAGATCGGCAGGCCGTTCCAAATTTATATCGGCGAACCTAAAAAAGACTACGTTCCCATCAAACAACGATAGCTAAGAAGAAAGCGAGCTCGTGTGATATCCTTCCGCCCTAAAGCTAAATACGATAAAGAGGCTACGGTGGTGCTTTTGGCCGCCGGCCAAACGCATCCGCGCTTCAAAAAACTTCTGGAAAAAGGGGAGCTTTATCCTGTACTTGATGGAGCAAAAACTTTTTTGTTTGCCGGCTTGGGGCACGTAGAAAAATTATCTTTGACCGACCTGCGCATACAGGTACGCAAGGCCTTATTGTCCGTCTATCTCAAAAAAGCCAAAACAGTTGAGATCGTTCCCCACAGCAAGGATGACGCATCCATTATTGCCATCATCGAGGCAGCAGCCATCGGCACCTATGCCTGGGACAAATATAAATCCAAGGACAAGGATAACAAGAACGTCAAGATCAAGCAGATCACCATCGCTGCTAATGCCCAAAAAGCGTACAACGATGCGGTCACTATCTGCCAGGGGGTTGGCCTCACGCGTGATCTGGTCAACGACAACGCAGATACCATTACCTCGGATCATTTGGAAAAAACAGTCCGGGGCCTTGTCAAAGCCAAAAAGAACATCCGGCTTGAGATCTTAAACCGCAAAGAATTGAAAGCCAAAGGCCTTTATCTCCATTTGGCCGTGAACCAAGGCAGCCGTCGTGAGCCCAAACTTATCATTGTCCGTTATAGCGCAGGTAAAAAGAACGAAGGCTATAGCGCCTTCATCGGCAAAGG
>Ga0265338_10011053_pt1 | contig 10473 bp, 11 predicted proteins | sample 42126metaG_FD_193579 | JGI IMG/M metagenome (GOLD analysis project Ga0265338, IMG submission 193579) | Rhizosphere microbial communities from Carex aquatilis grown in University of Washington, Seatle, WA, United States - 4-21-26 metaG | ecosystem: Host-associated > Plants > Roots > Rhizosphere... | reverse complement strand
CGCGCGAGCGTGCCGTTCCGGTCCATTTCCGCCAGTTGCCGCTGCACGAAATCCTTGTGGCCCTGTTTGGCTTCGACAAAGCGGTGGCGCAGCATCAAATGCGGAAAATCCAGATTGAAGGGATGCGGCGGCACATACGGGCATTTGGTCATAAAGCACATGTCGCAAAGCGTGCAGGCTTCCACGACCGGCTTGAAATCTTCGGACTTCAGATGCTCGACATCTTCCTGTGGGCTGGAATCGATCAGGTCGAACAGCCGGGGAAAGGAATCGCACAGGTTGAAGCAGCGGCGGCAGCCATGACAGATGTCGAAGACGCGCCGCATCTCGGCATCCAGATTCGCCGGATCGGCGAAATCCGGATCCTGCCATCTGATGACGTCACGGGTGGGGGCGTCGAGGCTGCCTTCGCCGGTCATGATTGTCCCTCAAGAAAACAGCCGCGCGAGGTTTTGGTTCGCGCGGCTGTGTCTCATTCAAGCGAGCAGGTTACTTACCAAGCCCATCCAGCGCCTTCTGGAAGCGGCCGGCATGGGACTTCTCGGCCTTGGCCAAGGTCTCGAACCAGTCGGCGATTTCGTCAAAGCCTTCCGAACGCGCGGTCTTGGCCATGCCCGGATACATGTCGGTATATTCGTGGGTCTCGCCCGCGATGGAGGCCTTGAGATTGGCGTCGGTGGCGCCGATCGGCTCGCCGGTCGCCGGATCGCCCACTTCCTCCAGATATTCCAGATGGCCATGGGCATGACCGGTCTCGCCTTCCGCGGTGGAGCGGAACACGGCGGCGACATCGTTATAGCCTTCGACGTCGGCCTTCTGTGCGAAGTAGAGATAGCGGCGGTTCGCCTGGCTTTCGCCCGCGAAGGCCTCCTTGAGATTTTCCCAGGTCTTGGTGTTCTTCAGTCCGGGCATGCGCGCCTCCGTTGCAAATTGAGGGCGCCAGACTGTCCCTGCCGACAGGGCCTGTCAACAGTTTAGAACGATTCTAAATTGTGAGAATGATTCTCAGGAAATCTGCTGAAGACCGTCAGTTGCGCCGGACGCGAACGACCACATCCACCCGGTCTACCGAGAGTCCGGCCGGCGGCGTGGGAACGCCAGCCACCGCGATCGTGTCCCCAGGGATATCGATCAACAGACCCTCCCGCTCCAGGAAGAAGTGCTGATGATCGCCCGTGTTTGTGTCGAAATAGCTGCGGGCCGCATCCACGATCACCTGGCGGAGCAGGCCCGCCTCCGTGAACTGGTGGAGGGTGTTGTAGACCGTCGCCAGCGAGACCTTCAGGCCCGCCTGGGTTACTTCGTCATGCAGGGTTTCGGCTGTCACATGCCGGTCATGGTCCCGGAACAGCAGCCCGGCCAGTTCCACCCGCTGGCGGGTGGGGCGCAAACCGGCATGCCGCAGCCGGGCGGTCGCCTCGGCGGACAAGTCCTTTGGTTCACGGGCTTTGGCCATCGGCCTTGTTTCCTTAGGTCCCAGGTTGCTCGCCTGTCACGATAGCGGCAAGCCTGTTAGAATATGAAGGATACATGTTAGAATCCTTCTAAGCAAGCGGCACGTTTCAGCGGTAGCTTTCCCAAGGCTTTTTCGGCTAGGGAAACTTCAGGAAACGCCGAAGAAACATTAGAGTTTTCAAGGAAGAGCCAAGCCGTGGACAAGCCGTTGCGCAAATCCTCTTTCGATCTTCAGGGCCTTCTGGCCTGTGCCCGTGGGGAACTGTTCGGCCCGGGCAATGCCCAGCTGCCGCTGCCGCCCATGCTGATGTTCGACCGCATCACCTCCATCACCGAAAATGGTGGCGAAGCCGGCAAGGGCGAGGTCGTGGCTGAGTTCGACATCAATCCCGACCTCTGGTTCTTCAAATGCCATTTCCAGGGCGATCCCGTGATGCCCGGCTGCCTGGGCCTGGATGCGCTGTGGCAGATGGTCGGATTTTTCCTCGGCTGGATGGGCGGGATCGGCCGCGGCCGCGCGCTGGGCGTGGATGAAGTGAAATTTACCGGCATGGTGCTGCCGACCGCCAAGAAGATCACCTACATCGTCAATCTGAAGCGCGTGATCATGCGCAAGCTGGTCATGGGCATCGCCGATGGCATCATGAAGGTGGACGACAAGGTGGTCTATGAGGTCAAAGGCTTGAAGGTTGGCCTCTTCACCGACGCGGCCGCTGCCCTGGCCAAGAGTGGCGCGGTCCCGGCTTCCGCCTGATTTTCTGTCGAGGTCTTTATGAGAAGAGTGGTCGTAACCGGCCTCGGCATTGTTTCCTCCATCGGCAGCAATGCCGGCGAGGTGACTGAAAGCCTGCGCCATGCGCGCTCGGGCATCGTCGCGGCTGAAGATTATATACGGCTCGGTTTTCGCTCCCAGGTTCATGGCAGCTTGAAGATCAACCTGGATGAGGTCGTGGACCGCAGGGCCCGGCGTTTCCAAGGTGACGGCGCCGGTTACTGCTGGGTGGCGATGAACCAGGCCATTGCCGATGCCGGTATCACCGAAAAGGACATCTCCAATCCGCGCACCGGGCTGATCGTCGGCTCTGGCGGCGCCAGCACCAAGGCCATTGTCGGTGCCGCTGACATCACCCGCCAGAACAACTCGCCCAAGCGCGTCGGCCCCTTTGCCGTGCCGAAGGCCATGTCCTCGACCTGCAGCGCAAACCTTTCCACCTGGTTCAAGACCAAGGGCTATAATTATTCTATCTCCTCGGCCTGCTCGACCTCCGCCAACTGCATCGGCAACGCCTTCGAGCTGATTCAGTGGGGCAAGCAGGACATGATGTTCGCCGGCGGCGGCGAGGAGCTGGACTGGACCTTGAGCGAGCTGTTCGATGCCATGGGCGCGATGTCATCCAAATACAATGCCTCGCCGGAAAGCGCCTCGCGCGCCTATGACATCAACCGCGACGGCTTCGTAATCTCCGGCGGCGGCGGCATCTTGATTCTCGAAGAGCTGGAACACGCCAAAGCGCGTGGCGCGAAAATCTACGCCGAGATGGTCGGTTATGGCGCCACCGCCGACGGCGCCGACATGGTGGCGCCGTCCGGCGAGGGCGCCGTGCGCTGCATGAAGATGGCGCTGGAGAACGTCAAGGCGCCGGTGGACTATATCAATCCCCACGCCACTTCCACACCGGTGGGCGACATTCCGGAGATCAACGCCATCAAGGAAGTCTTCGGGCCCTCGACGCCCGCCATCAGCGCCACCAAGTCGCTGACCGGCCACAGTCAGGGCGCGGCCGGCGTGCATGAAGCAATCTACACTTTGCTGATGATGCAAAATCGCTTCATCTGCGAGAGCGCCAACATCGTGGAACTGGATCCGGCGGTGGAAGGGGCCAACATCATCCGCCGGCGCGTGGACAATGCCGATATCAACGTCGCCCTGTCGAACAGCTTCGGCTTTGGCGGCACCAATGCCTCGCTGGTCTTCCAGCGGCTGGAAAAGTGATGTGCCAGAATGAAACATGATACCCCCCGCGAGGACATCACGCTTTCGGCCAAATCGGGATTGATGGCGGGCAAGCGCGGCATCGTCATGGGCGTTGCCAACGACCATTCCATCGCCTGGGGCATCGCCCAGGTGCTGGCGTCCCAGGGCGCGGAAATCGCATTTACCTATCAGGGCGATGCCCAGATCAAGCGGCTGAAGCCGCTGGCGGCCTCGATCGGATCGACCATCATGCTGCAGGCCGATGTCGAAAGCGACGAGCAGCTCGATGCCGTTTTCGCCGCCATAAAGAAGGAATGGGGCACGATCGATTTTTTGGTGCACGCGATCGCCTTCTCCGACCGCGACGAGCTGAAAGGCCGCTATGTCGATACTTCGCGGGCCAACTTCGCCAGAAGCCTCGATATTTCCTGCTATTCCTTCACCGCGGTGGCGCAGCGCGCGGCCCGGCTGATGCCGCATGGCGGCGCGCTGGTAACCTTGACCTATCTGGGCGCCCAGCGGGTGATGCCCAACTACAATGTCATGGGCGTGGCCAAGGCGGCGCTGGAAGCCTCTGTCCGCTATCTGGCCGCCGACCTGGGCAAGGACGCCATCCGGGTTAACGCCATCTCGGCCGGCCCGATGCGGACCCTGGCCGGCGCGGCGGTGGGTGATGCCCGCATGGTGTTCAAATGGAACAAGAGCCATTCCCCGCTCAAGAAAACCGTGGAGCTTAACCATGTCGGCGGGGCGGCACTCTATTTGCTTAGTGACCTGGCAGGTGGCGTCACCGGCGAAGTCCATTTCGTCGATGCCGGCTTCAACGTCGTCGGCATGCCGCCGACCGCGGATTTGAAGGGGTGGACGCCGCTGGAGAATGGCCATGAAAATGGCCATAGCCAGGAGCATCCCGATGGGCGGGACAGTTAAAGCAATTTTCGCGCTGGCGCTGACGCTGGCGGCTACACCTTCTTTCGCCGGCTGGCAGGAACAGGCCTCGCGCGCCGATATCGCCCGCCTGGCGCAGCTTTCGCAAATTCGCGCCGCAGCCCTTGCTGACGCCCAGCGTGGCGCCGGCCGCGGCGATGCGCGCGCCATCAGCGCGGTGATGAATCCGGAAGGCCGCCCCATCCCCGAACGCGCTTTGGTGGGCACCTGGCGCTGCCGCCAGCTCAAGCTGGGGCGCATGGCCTCCTACATGGTCTATGACGGCTGGTTCAGCTGCAGCATCCGTTGGCACAATGGCGGCCTGATGCTGCAGAAGACCAACGGCACCCAACGCTTCATGGGCATGCTGTATCCCGAAAATGGCGCCTGGGTTTATCTGGGCGCCTGGAGCGCCAAGGGCGAACCCTGGCATGACTATTCAGGCGCCTCGGCTTCGGTCGGCGCCAGTGTGACCCCCGACGACCAGATCGGTCTTCTCACCGGCATCGGCGACAATCACCTGCGGCTCGAGATTCCCTCGGTGCAGGAGTCACTCTTGGACGTCGTGGAGTTCAAGCGCTAAGCCGCCATCACCCTCATCGTCATGGCCCGCTTTATGCGGGCCATCCATACGGTGGGTGGGTTATGGATGGCCCGGACGAGCCGGGCCATGACGGGAAAGGAAATCACGCGCGCTTCTTGGCCGCTTCGGCGAAACGCTCGAACAGATAGTGCGAATCCATCGGGCCGGGCGAGGCTTCCGGATGATATTGGACGCTGAACACGTCCTTGTCCTTCAGCGCGATGCCGCAATTGGTGCCGTCGAACAACGAGACATGGGTTTCGGTGACGCCTGCCGGCAGCGTGTCGCGATCCACGGTGAAGCCGTGGTTCATCGAGACGATCTCGACCTTGCCGGTGGTCAGATCCTTCACCGGATGATTGGCGCCATGATGGCCCTGCGGCATCTTCTTGGTCTTGGCGCCCAAGGCCAGGCCCAGCATCTGATGGCCCAGGCAGATACCGAACACCGGCGTGCCGGTGTCGATCACGCCCTTGATGGTGGGGATGGCATATTCCCCGGTGGCTGCCGGATCGCCGGGGCCATTGGAGAGCAGCACACCGTGCGGCTTTGAGCGCATCACCTCTTCGGTGGTGGCGCTGGCGGGCACAACGGTGATGTCGGCGCCCATCCCGGCGAGCAGACGCAGGATGTTGCGCTTGACGCCATAGTCGATGACCGTGACGCGGAAGGCAGGCTTGCCTTCCTTGCCGTAACCTTCATTCCAGGCCCAGGGCGTCTCATCCCACTTGTAGCTCTGGCGCGAGGTGACGTCCTTGGCCAGGTCCAGGCCTTCCAGACCCACGAAGGATTTGGCCTGCTTGATCAGTGCTTCGTGATCCAGTTCGCCGCCACCCAAGTTGACCACCACGCCATGCGGCATGCCCTTCTCGCGGATCAGCGAGGTCAGCGCGCGGGTATCGATGCCGGCCACCGCCGGAATGTTGTGGCGCTTCAGCCAGGCATCCAGCGCCAGCAGGGCGCGGTAATTGGAGGGATGTTCGGCATCGGCCTTGACCACCAGGCCGCGGACCACAGGCGTGGTGGTCTCGATGTCCTCGCCGTTGGTGCCGACAATGCCGATATGGGGAAAGGTGAAGGCCACGATCTGCCCGGCATAGGAGGGATCGGACAGGATCTCCTGATAGCCGGTCATGGCGGTGTTGAAGCAGACCTCGCCAATGGCGCTGCCGGGGGCGCCGAAGCCGACGCCTTCGAAGAAGGTGCCGTCCGCCAGCATCAGGCCGCCGCGCGAAAATACGCTCTCCGCGGTGGCGGAGCGGGCAGAAGATGCGTCGGTCATGGGGGGCCTCGAATTTGCGCGAAAATAGGTATGCAGCCCTCGCGGGTCAACCAGAACTTATCGAGCATTTTCAGCCAGTTGGAATTATCCCCTGATTCCAGTTAGGTTCCGGCCGCGATTTTCAACGGAAAAAGCCCATGTCCCTGCGCGCCCAGCTCAACGACGCCATGAAAGAGGCGATGAAGGCCAAGGATGCCAAGCGCCTGGCGACGGTACGCCTGGTGTTGGCGGCGCTGAAGGACCGCGACATCGCCGCGCGCAGCGAAACCAGCCGCGACCTTCTGGGCGACGACGAAATCCTCACTCTACTGGCCAAGATGATCAAGCAGCGCGAGGAATCCGCTACCGCCTTTGACGCCGGCAACCGCCCCGAATTGGCGGCGGGCGAGCGGGAGGAGGTCGCCATCATCCGCTCCTTCATGCCCGCCCAGATGGATGAGGCGGCGATGAAGGCCGCCGTGCAGAAAACCATCGCCGAAGTGGGCGCCGGCTCGATCAAGGACATGGGCAAGGTGATGGCGGTGCTCAAAGAGCGCTATGCCGGCCAGATGGATTTTTCCAAAGCCAGCGCTGCAACCAAAGATGCCCTTGGCGGCAAATGAGTGCCGTCAAATTGGCTGACAGCGACGCCGACCTGCGGCGCTGCTTTCCGGTGATACGCCAGCTCAGGACGCATTTCGACCAGGAAGAGGCGTTCGTCACCCAGGCGCGCCGCCAGATGGCAAACGAACGCTGGCAGCTGGCTTTTGTCGAAGATGAAGGCGAAGTGGTCGCCCTGGCCGGTTTCCGCCTGCAGGAATGCCTCTACAGCGGCAAGACGCTTTATGTGGACGATCTGGTGACCCGCGAAGATCAACGCTCAAAGGGCCATGGCGAGACTTTGATGCGCTGGCTGGAAGATCGGGCGCGCAAAGCAGGCTGCCAGACTTTCAGCCTGGATTCCGGCACCCAGCGCAGCGAAGCGCATCGCTTCTATTTCCGGACGGGAATGACGATCTCGTCCTTCCACTTCGCCAAAAAACTTTAGGCTGTCAGCAGCTCGGACAGTGCCCCACCAACCACGGCGCTGAAGGTCTTGATCGTCATGACCTCCAGATCGGTGAACTGGCGCTTGGTTTTCCAGTAGGCGCCGATCGCCGCGACATTGCGCTTGCCCACCGGCGTCATGATCAGGCTTTTCACGAAAGTCGGCAGATAGGCGTCATAGGGAATGCGCGGGTCGGCGAAGACGTCCTCGATCACCGCGGTCTCGCCATGCAGCATCGCCCAGCCGGAGATGCAGACGCTTAAAGGGAATTTCTGCCCCTTCCACAGGGGCCCGATCGCGTCTTCCTCCACGTAATGGCACATGTCGCCTTCACGCAGCACAAAAGTGATGCCGTCGCTTCCGCAAATACCGCGGGCATGTTCGCGCACGGTCTCGATCACCGCGGCCTGGTTGCCGGCCAGGGCCAATCTTTCTTCCGCCTCGGCGATCAGGGCGTTGCGTACTGCCAGAGAATGTTCGAACGCCATGAGGGGACTTCCACTTTTACTGGGCGCTTCCGCCGCCAAAATAGCCCGCCCAGAATAGGCTGGCGGGCTAAAGAAATCATGCACAGCCCTCATACCGGGAATGCCCCTGAAACTCCCCAAAAATCGCCGGTTTCCCGTTAGGATGGGCCTATGCGCTATGGCGACGGCCTGCTGGACGAAGTACGAAACCGGACCGACCTGGTCGCCCTGGTGGGCCGCCGGGTCAAGCTGGTCCGCAAGGGCCGGGAGATGTGGGGCTGCTGTCCCTTCCACAACGAGAAATCCGCCAGCTTCAAGGTCTCCAATGAGCGCCGGACCTACAAATGCTTCGGCTGCGGCAAGGGTGGCGACTGTTTCCGCTGGCTGGTGGAGACCGAGGGCCTCTCCTTCCGCGAGTCGGTGGAAAAGCTGGCGGGCGAGGCGGGGGTGGAACTGCCCAAATGGTCTCCGGACGACGAGGCGAGGGAGCAGAAGAAAAAATCGCTCTACGACATCGTCGAACTGGCGGCCAAATTCTATGAGGCCCAACTTTTCGAGCCCGCCGGCAAGCAGGCGCGCGATTATCTGAAGGGCCGGGGCCTGGACGGCGCCGCCGCCCGGCAGTTCCGCCTGGGCTATGCGCCGTCGGGCAACAACGCGCTGATTAGCCATCTTACCGGCCACAACATCACCCAGGACGACATCATCGCGGCGGGCCTTGCCCGGCCGGCGGAAGATGGCCGGCCGATGCGGGATTTCTTCTTCAACCGGGTGATGTTTCCCATCAGTGACGGGCGTGGCCGCCTGATCGCCTTCGGGGCGCGGGCGCTGGAAGCCGACGCCAAGCCCAAATACATCAACACCGGCGAGACGCCGCTCTTTTCCAAGGGCACTCAGCTTTACAATTTCGCCACCGCCCGCGCCGCCGCCCTGAAGGCCGGCACCATCATCCTGGCCGAAGGCTATATGGATGTGATCGCGCTGGTGCGGGCGGGCTTTGCCCACAGCGTCGCGCCGCTGGGCACGGCCTTTACCGAAGACCAGCTTCATCTTCTGTGGCGCAGCGCGCCCGAGCCGATCCTGGCCTTCGACGGCGACAGCGCCGGCCTCAATGCCGCACACCGGGCCGCGCGCCTGTCCCTGCCGCATTTAAAGCCCGACCATTCGCTGCGCTTCGCCTTCCTGCCGGTGGGCGAAGATCCCGACAGCTTCATTGCCGCGGAAGGGGCCGGCGCCATGCGCGCCCTGCTAGAAGGCGCGATCCCGCTCTCGCAACTGTTGTGGCAGGCCGAGACCGAGGGCAAAGATCTCTCCACGCCCGAGCGCCGTGCCGGGCTGGAGCAGCGCCTGAAGGAGATCGTGGGGCAGATCACGGACGCCAAGGTGGCGGAATATTACCGGGCCGGCTTTCAGGAGCGGGTTTATGAAAGCTTCAAGCGCCGTCCCGCCGCCCCCGATGCCCGCGGGTTGGGACCGCGCGGGCCAGTTCGGACCTCCAGAGGGTTCCCCCAGGGGGCGTTCAAGCCCCGTCCTGGCACACCTGACGCCGTGGGCGCCTCCGTCCAGGGATCGGCCCTTGCCCGGGCCGGGGCGACCCAGGCTCGCCATGTGGTGGAAATGGAACTTGGCCGGCTACTGGCGGAATGCCCGGAAATAGCGCTCTTGGAAGGTGAATCCCTGGCCGATCTGGATCTGAAAGACCCATCGCTTGACAGGCTGCGCCGTGAACTTCTAAACCTCGCCGCCTCCGGCTCCAGCCTTGAAAAAGCTGGGGTCCAAACCCATTTCACGCGCAAGGGAATGGCTGATCTGCTCGCGCGTTTTGCTGGCCTTGCCGTTGAGGACGAAGATCCCCGAACCCTGTTTCAGCGCGCTGTCGCCGATTTGCGCAGCCAGAAGGGACCTCGGAAGGTCCTTATGCAAATCCCCAAGCTGTGAACCACGGCGCGAAAGTATTTAGGGTAGACCAAGAGTGACCAAAGCCTCGTCCAAGAAACCGGCAAAGCCCATCAAGAAGCCCGCCGCCAAGGCTGCCGCTTCCAAGTCGGTGCCTGCCAAAAAGGCGCCCGCCAAGCTGAAGCAGGCGGCGAAGCCCGCCAAGCACGCGCACAAGCCCGTAGCGAAAGCCGCCGCGGCCAAGATGCCCGCCGCCAAGACACAAGCCAAGCCGGCCAAGCCCGAAAAGCCGCTGACCAAGGCGCAGCTCGCCCAGAAGGCCAAGGAAGAAAAGCTGAAGGCCAAGGCCGCGGCGCAGGCGGCCAAGGCCGATCCGAAGGCCGCTGTTGCCGGGACCGTGGTCCTCAAGCCAGGCGCCAAGCCGCTGCCCAAGAAGCCGGGTGAGAGCGAGACGCCGGGCGATGCGGATTCCCCGCTGCTGGACATGTCGGATGTCGGCGTCCGCAAGATGATCGCCAAGGCGAAAGCCCGTGGCTATGTCACCTATGACGAACTGAACAAGGTTCTTCCTTCCGACAAGACTTCGTCCGAGCAGATCGAAGACACGATGGCCATGCTCAATGAGATGGGCATCAATGTCATCGAGAGCGAGGAAGCCGAGGAAGGCGAGGAAGGCGGCGCGCTGGTTCCCGAAAGCGGCGCCGGCAAGGCGCTGGCGACCACGCCGAAGGCCGGCGAACAGTATGACCGCACCGACGATCCGGTGCGCATGTATCTGCGCGAAATGGGTTCGGTCGAGCTGCTGTCGCGCGAAGGCGAAATCGCCATCGCCAAGCGCATCGAGGCTGGCCGCGAGCTGAT
>Ga0265338_10011052_pt1 | contig 10473 bp, 4 predicted proteins | sample 42126metaG_FD_193579 | JGI IMG/M metagenome (GOLD analysis project Ga0265338, IMG submission 193579) | Rhizosphere microbial communities from Carex aquatilis grown in University of Washington, Seatle, WA, United States - 4-21-26 metaG | ecosystem: Host-associated > Plants > Roots > Rhizosphere >... | reverse complement strand
CGATTTACTGAAGGCCGGGTCGGAACAAGTGATCGCCCTCGCCGTTCCCGAAATCCCGCTGGGCGTGCGACAGTATTTCCTGAAAGCCGCCACGCACACTGGAGCCTTCCGAGTCGCCTCTTTTGTGCCTGCGGAAATCGGCCTGGCGAGACGAGCGGGAGTTTTCGAAATGCTCGACCTCGTGTCACTGAACGAGGCCGAAGCCGGAGAGCTTATCGATTCCCGCTTCTCTTTCACGGAACGCGAGGCGTTCATCGCCAAGTGCCAGGACTTTCTGCGACAATCGTGCCCGAACCTGCGAATGGTTGTGAGTCTGGGCAAAGATGGCGCGTACGGAGTGACCGAGAACTTGTGCAACTACTGTCCCGCGCCGCAGGTGAAAGCAGAATCCACTGCCGGTGCGGGCGATGCGCTGCTCGGCAGCATCATTGCTTCAATTGCAGCGGGAATCCCTTTTGTCCGATCGGAAGCTCTAGAATCAACATCACCGCGAACGACTGAGACTGCCCTTGAACTGGGGGTCTTGCTGGCCAGCTACAAATGCATGTCGCCGCATACCATTCATCCCTCTGCCTGCATCGACACACTCGTGGACTTCGCAAGCAGCCAGGGCCGACCTTTTTCAGCGCAACTGCAGGAGTTGGTCACAACAGCGGTTCCTGGATAGTTGCCGCATCGCGAAGTGCGCCGAGTGCCGGTGTTGAGCCTCAAGAGGGAATCCTTCCTGGAGCGGTCGCTGGAGCGCGAGCTGCACGTTCTCGCAGCTATCTAAGCATGGGTTCATCACAAGGTGAAGGCCGTTTCTCTCTTGACATCAGACACCGTCGAGTAGTATTTAGTTGCCTTGTAGTGAAACGTTACACCTACGCTGTTCCCGGCAGATATCTTGCTTCCCAAGAACAGAAAGGACACGCAGTGATGTTGAGGAGTCGGCCCCATTCGCTCCCTCCCGGCCTCGCCGCTCAAGCGGCCACTGTCGCCTTCGCGCTTATCCTATTCCTTCAAGGCTGCAGCCTCTCAAGAACCCCACCATCCTCATCGCAGCCAGATTCAGCGATCGTAGTTCGCACCGGTCCAGGCGCTGTCACGGTGGAAACGGCGGCGGCCCGTTTTCGATTGCTCCCGTCTGGTTATCTGCAAGCTAGCCTTCAGCATGACGGGCAAGAATGGACGCTCGACGATCCCCCCGCGAATGCAAGTGGTGATTACCCTGTCATCGGCGCAAAGGAGACCGGCGACTTCGTGCTGGATGTCGATCATGCCAAGGTCTCAGCCGCTTCGGGGCGGCTGGGAAGCAAGGGTAAGAGAGTTGAAGTTTCAGGCCGTAGTTCCTCAACCTCATCACTCGAGAAGCAACTAATAGTGGAGTTGTACGATGACTTGCCCAACTTCGCATTCACCACGGTGTCTTACAGGAATGTCGGATCGACCGAGCTTCTGCTCGACAGGGTTGTTATGCAGCAGCATATTCTGAATGCTTCCCTGCAGGACCACTCCGTCTCACCTTACGCGATGTGGTCTTTCCATGGCTCCAGTGAAGCTTGGGGCAAGGATGACGTAATGCAGATTGGCCCGAAGTTCGCGCGAGCCAATCCCATGCAGACCATAATGCATAACGACGAGAATCAGACCGGAGGCGGAATACCCATTGTCGCTTTCTGGACGAAATCGGTGGGAGTGGCGATCGGACACGCGGAGACCGTACCTCTTCAGCTGAGCCTGCCCGTGCGAACCCTGCCGGGTGGACAAGTCAATACCAGCATCACGCTCGACGCGAAGTCAACCTTGCAACCTGGACAGGTCTACACCACTCCCTTAACGTTCGTCACCGTGTTCCACGGCGACTTCTACGAACCGCTCAGCCTGTATTCGAAGATGCTGCAGACGCAGGGAATGAGCCTGGCCCACCCGACGGATGTCGACTACCAAGCGAACTGGTGTGGCTGGGGATATGAAATGGATTTCACGCCCAAGCAGATGGTGGGGACGATTCCGAAACTGCAACAACTCGGACTGCACTGGGCGACGCTGGATGCCGGTTGGTTCAAGTCTCGCGGGGATTGGGAGCCTCGGACTGATACGTTTCCCGGCGATTCTCTCCAGAAAGTTGTGAAGACATATCACGACGCGGGAATCCACCTTATGCTTTGGTGGATACCGCTCGTCGTCGAAGACGGCCACGGCAAGGACGTCCTTAACCATCGTCCGTATCAACTATCGAACGTCGTCAAGGAGCATCCGGACTGGCTGATTCTGGATGAAAAAGGGAATCCGGCACGCGCCACCGCAGATCTCGGAGCCCTTTGTCCGGCGGTCCCGGAGGTGAAGCAGTATTACAAGCAACTGACAGAACGATTCATTCGCGAGTGGGACTTCGACGGCCATAAGCTTGATTTCTCTTACACCGTCCCTGCTTGCTACAACCCCAAGCATCATCACAAATCGCCAAACGAATCCGTACAGGCTGTCGGCGATATTTACAAAATCATACTGGAGACAACTCGCGCTCTCAAGCCGGACAGTGTTACGCAAGCGTGTCCCTGTGGGACGCCGCCTAGCTTGGCATGGCTGCCTTACATCGACCAGGCGGTCACTGCGGATCCAGTTGGTTCCAAGCAGGTACGCTTGCGCACGAAGATGTACAAGGCTCTTCTCGGACCGCAGGCAGCGGTATATGGCGACCATGTCGAACTCACCGAAGTGCAACTGAGTAACACTCTGAACGAAGTAGACAAGGGCAGAGACTTCGCTTCTGCAATTGGAGTCGGGGCTGTCTTGGGAACAAAGTTCACCTGGCCCGACTACGGCCCGAAATTCAAGATTGTCGAACTCACACCGGAGAAAGAAGCTCACTGGAAGAAATGGATTAACATCTACCAGGCGAAGATGCTCTCGCGTGGAGAGTTTCTCAACCTCTACACCTACGGTTACGATTCGCCCGAGGCCTATGCCATAAAGAAGGACGGCCGCATGTACTACGCGTTCTTTGCTCCCGACAAAACTAAGCCGTGGAACGGAGAGATAGAATTGCGTGGGCTGGCGCCGGGAAAATATCAGGTCGCTGATTATGAGATCGGCAAGCAGCTTGCGTTAATAGACGCCCAATCGCCCAAGATCCGGGTCGAATTCACCGAGCACATATTGCTTGAGGTGAGCAGCACGGCGGAACAGAACCGGCAGTAGTTCCCGCAACCGCCACTTTGCCAGGAGGCGCAATATGAAATTCGATTTTCGTTATCTATACAAAACGCTGAGGTTCGCGGGGCTGGCTGTGCTCGTGCTGGTAACAGTAGTGCCGGTCACCTGGGCCCAGAAGGATATGGGCAATATCGTAGGGAGTGTGAAAGACAGTACGGGAGCCGTGGTCGCCGAGGCGAAAGTCACGGTTACCGACGTCGATCACGGGACCGTGTTCAAATCTGCGACAAATTCCAGCGGGGAGTTTGTCGCGGGTCCATTGAAGATTGGCCGTTACACAGTTGCCGTGGAGAAAACGGGCTTCAAGCAGGCAGTTGCCGGTCCGGTCACTTTGAACGTTCAAGACCGCATCGCCGTTGATGTGACTTTGCAGGTGGGCGGCATCAACGAGACGATGACAGTCTCCACCGCTGGCGCACAATTGGAGACCGAGACTTCCGAACTCGGCCAAGTTGTGAATGGCCATACCGCTACGACACTCCCGTTAAATGGGAGGAATTTTGCGCAACTTGCGCAATTGTCTGTCGGGGTCGCGCCCAGCGAGCCAGGTTCGCGAACTGAGACCAGCTTCGGATTCAGTTCCAATGGTGCGCGTGCTTTACAGAACAACTTCTTGCTCGACGGCATCGACAACAACGCCAACCTTGGCGACGTGCTCAACGGGAGTGCGTACGTCATCCAACCTTCGGTGGATGCGATTGGCGAGTTTAAGGTACAGACCAACTCTTACAGCGCAGAGTTCGGGCGGGGGAATGGCGCCATCATGAATGCCGTGATCAAGTCCGGCACCAATGCGTTCCATGGAAACCTCTACGAGTTTTTCCGAAATGACAAGCTGGATGGCAGAAACGCGTTCGATTTCTTCGGGCGGCAACCGTATCAACAAAATCAATTCGGAGCCACGTTCGGCGGTCCCATCCTCAAGGGTCGAACTTTCTTCTTCGTGGATTACGAGGGATTGCGAATTCGGCAGGCCTTACCACAACTGTTGCTCATTCCATCCCCAGCTCAATTAGCGGGCGATTTCTCCAGTTTTCTCGATTTGAGCACTCCGATTCCGGGGGCCCTCGATTGCAGCGGGAATCCGACCTATCAAGGAGAGATCTTCGATCCGCGTCTCACGCAAAGTAGCGGACCTAGCACATTTTGCGGTGTGCCTATCGCCGTCGATGGCGGCGGGGTGCCCACGAATATTTTCCCGAGCTCCGGCCCGAGCACAATCAATCCGGTCGCCGCGGGACTAGCGGCCTTATTCCCCGCTCCGAATGTGGATGTTAACGGGAATAACTATCTTGTTGATCCCAAGAAGAGCCTGCGACAAGACAATTTCGATATCCGTGTCGACCATACATTCTCTGACAAGGACAATTTCTTCGCGCGTTTCAGTTACGAAAACCAACCCATCTTCACGCCGGGTCCGTTCACGAATGCTCTGGATGGGGGAGGATTCACTGCGGGCAACCAGGATAATGCCTATCGCAGTCTCGCCATCAGCGAATTGCACACGTTCTCGCCGAAACTTCTGAATGAGTTCCGTCTAGGATACAACCGGGTTAATTCTCACCGTCTCGAACCAAATGCAAACACCGATGTATCGGGTCAATTGGGCTTACTCGGTGTTCCCTATCAGCCCGGCATTGGGGGCTTGCCTTCGATGTGCTTTGCGGACTACTCGTGCGTGGGGAGTTCAGATTTTCTTCCTTCCATCGAAAAGCAAAACAGTTTTGTGCTGAATGAAAACGTCATCTGGATCCGTGGTCGCCATTCGCTCAAATTCGGCACGGAAATACGCAAAGAGCAGTTCACGATCTTCCAGGATTCCGCTCCACGAGGCGACATGACGTTCGCTCCCGACTTCACAGGCAATCCTGCCGTGCCAACAGATCCCGACGGCTCGCCTACCGGAGGCGACGACATCGCGTCGTTTCTGCTGGGCGTCCCGGATGGCGCGAGCATTGTTAATCTCCACGGAGTGGACTATCACCGAAACACTTTCGCCTTCTTCGGACAAGACGATATCCGCGTGAGCGACAGACTTACACTGAATCTGGGACTTCGTTACGAAGTGTTCATGCCAGCCACCGAAGGCAAAAATCAGCTCGGAACATTCGATTTCCGAACCAACACTCTGGTCGTGCCGAAGGGGACAACGCAGCAATTCAATCCGGCAATCGCCGCCTACTTGCCCCTACAAGCGACCGCGTCGAAAGGACTGATCAGCCCCGATTACAAAGATTGGGCGCCTCGGGTAGGTGTCGCTTTCAAGCTGACGAACAAGTTGGTGTTGCGGGCCGGTTACGGAATCTTCTACGGCGGCGTCGAGAATGGCCCCTTCTCATTTCCCAGTCCTGGTTTCAATCCCCCATTTTTTGTTACTCAGTCTTTCAACTCGCCGTGCGGGAATCCGGTTCCGGCAATTGCCAATCCTGCTTTAGGGAACCTGAATTGTGCGATCGGTGTAAAGGTCGGAAACAGCCAACCGGACACCAGCCTGATGATCAATAACTTCTGGACTCAGGGCTACCCTGCCAATTCGCTTGTCGACCCGAATAATCCGCTGTTGTATTCGATCGATCCGCATCTGAAATCACCGATGATGCAACAGTGGCATCTGGGGACGGAGTATCAATTACCCAGCGACACGGTGGTTGAGATCTCGTACGCGGGATCCCATGGCCAGCGACTCTATGGCTTCTATAACGGCAATCAGGCAACACCGAGCATTGACCCGAATGCTCCGTTGGCCGATCGCCGGCCATTCCCATCTGTCGACGGCACAATCGATTCTTTCCGCTCCGACACCTTTTCAAACTACAACTCCCTGCAAGCACGAGTGGAGAAGCGCGCGTCGCACGGGCTGCAGTTCGAGGCTTCGTATACCTATAGCCATTCGCTGGACGATGCGTCCAGCGCCAGCCTTGGTTCACTGGCGAATGGGGACTTCCGTGACCAGCGCTTTTCCCAACTGGAGTATGGAAATTCTGACTTCGATGTTCGCCATCACCTGGTGGTTAGTTACGCCTGGGACTTGCCCTTTGGAAAAGGTAAAGCCCTCGCCGGAAACGCATCTGGAATCGTGAATCAGTTGATCGGCAACTGGCAACTGGCTGGAATCGTTTCAGCCTCCACCGGAAACTGGTTCACCATCACCGATCCTTTCGTGAACAGTTCAAACACGGACTGCGGTGGAACCGTGGGATACAACTGCTCGCGACCGGATGTTGTCGGGAATCCCAATGGAAAGCCATGTGTGCCAGGAACATTCTTCAATACCTGCGCATTTGCCAGCAATCTTGTTCAAGGCACATTTGGGAATGAAGGGCGAAACATCACACACGGTCCTGGCTACCAGACTTGGGATTTGTCGGTCCTTAAGGCGTTTCCGGTCCGCGAGCAGATGCGAGTAGAGTTCCGGGCTGATCTCTTCAACCTATGGAACCATGTGAACCCTCTCTGGGGCCCAATTGGAGCCGCTGGCCAAGTGGAACCGGTTGCCATTGAACTCGGAACACCGCAGTTTGGACAGTTGCAGGCGGCGCGCGATCCACGATTCATTCAGTTTGCGCTGAAGTTCTATTTCTAGCGGGATGCGCTTTTACAACATCGGGGCGAGTTTGAAAGTCGCCCCGATTTCTTTTGAACAACCCACATCATGCCGGAAACTACAACCGCATCCACCGTTAGTGCGCCGCGACTCCGGCGAACGCTGGGCCTCTGGGACCTGATTCTCTACGGGATGATTGTCATCCAGCCCACCGCTCCCATGCCCGTTTACGGAATCATGAGCCAGCGGGCGCACGGCCATGCGGTGACCACAGTTCTAATTGCGATGGTTGCCATGTTATTCACGGCCATCAGTTACGGCCGCATGGCGCGGGCTTACCCCAGCGCCGGCTCGGCATTTACTTACGTCGGATCGGAAATCCACCCTGCACTGGGCTACGTCACCGGATGGGGTATGGCGATGGACTACATGCTCAATCCGATCGTATGCACGATCCTCTGCAGCAAGTTCGCTCTGAACTTCTTTCCCGAAATTCCGTATCCGGTGCTGGTGGTCTTATTCATTGCGTCGTTCACCGGTCTCAACTTGTTTGGAATTCGAACCTCGGCCCGCATCAATGACACCCTCGCAGCCGCAATGGGGATTGTGATCCTCATATTTCTGGCAGCCGCTGCTCGCTACGTATTCAGCACGTCCCACGACGGCTTCGCTTTCTTCACTCGGCCTTTCTATGATCCGAAGACGTTCTCTGCATCCGCCGTGCTGGGAGGAACGTCGCTGGCAGTTTTGACCTACATCGGGTTCGACGGAATCTCCACGCTCTCCGAGGAGGCCGAAAATCCCAAGCGCAACATCCTTCTTGCTACGGTCCTGGTTTGCTTGATAACGGGCGTGCTGGCCTCGGTCGAGGTCTACGCTGCTCAACTGGTATGGCCCACTTCGCAACCTTTTCCCGATGTTGACACCGCCTACGTCTCAGTAGCTGGTCGAGCGGCAGGCCATTGGCTTTTCAGCCTTATCAATGTGACGCTTCTTGTGGCGACAGTCGGGTCCGGCATGGGATCGCAGTTGGGTGCCGCACGGCTGCTGTACGGTATGGGCCGGGGCAACGCAATTCCAAAATCATTTTTCGGAGCGATCGAACCGAAGCGGCGTATTCCACGCAACAATGTTCTGTTCGTTTGCGGGTTCGCTCTGGTGGGAGCAGCTTTCCTGACTTTCGAGCGTGCCGCTGAGTTGTTGAATTTCGGCGCCCTGCTCGCGTTCATGGGAGTCAACGCCGCTTCGTTCACAAGATATTTCCTACGGAAACAAAAGTGGGACCTAAGCAACTTCCTGATACCGGTCTGTGGCTTCACCGTTTGCCTGCTCTTGTGGTTGAACCTGAGTCGTCCCGCGAAGATTGCCGGCGTGTTGTGGATGGCTCTCGGAATCGCCTACGGAGCAGTCCGGACTCGTGGTTTTAGGGCTGAGTTGGTCTCGTTTGACATCCCCGACGAAACCAACGAGGCACAGCAGGATTAGTCGCATGGGTCGACGCGGACCTCGCTCGGCAGCAGACACGCGATGTCATCTTAAGCAGGAGGAAGCAATGGCCATTATGTTGCGTCTCGTTCAGCAATATCACCCTTCCCATAAAGAACAATTTCAGGCGCTGGAAAAGCAATTCGCGGAATTGGAGCATCGAGGGCAAATTGCGCGAGGCGAGCGTTTGGCCCCGATCTCCGGTCGTCAACCGTCCAACACCATTATTTGGCAATGTAGATTTGATTCTTTGGCAGCAGCAGAGAAGGCTCTCAAGGAAATCGAGAACAGTCCCGAACACACGGAACTGGCGGGCAAGCAACATCCTCTATTTCAGGAGAGTTGGATCGAATTTTACGAAGTGCTGGAATATTGAACTGCTGTGGGGGGTAACGGTCGTCGCGCACGTTTTCCCCAACGCTATTGAGCAGGCGATCACACGCCCACACAGCGACCCGCCGGACTTGCCACGGGTGATTACGCAGTAATTGTGAGTACAGGATTAAGGTCCGACTGAAATTGCCCCCCGCACGATATTGGAATAGGCGGACTCGCCATCGGCGTTGGTCGCGCGCACGCGAAACGCGAAATGCTCATTCTTCTTGAGGGCGGTGTCGCTGTACTCGGTCGCCGTGGCGGGCAGCGTTGCGATTCGATTCCAGGTGGCTTTGGGCTTGCCCGGCTGATCGACGGCGCGCTCCACGATGATGTTGGTGGGGCCTCCTCCATGAACTTCCCATGTGAGTTTGACAATGCTTCGCGTCACGGTGAAGTTAAGCGAGCTTGGCGCCTCGGGAAGGACCGGCCAATCGAAGTAGCTTTCGTCGGCGACGGCCATGATGCTGTCCTTAATCGGCAGGGCTTCCAGCGTGTCAGTCGAGCCCTGCTTCCATGAGACAGGTTTGATCTCTCCAGAAACAACGTCGATCAACACCGGCTTCTTGATTCCCGTGTTCTTCAATGACAGCGTAGCGTAGAACGGAGGGAAGACGTTTCCCGGAAGGCTGTGGGCGGCCAGCCAGTACGCGACGATTGCCTTTCCGCTATCGGAGCGGAAACCGTAGCTGAGGAACGGGAATCCGGCTTGGCGTCGCAGGGCAGGAAGATCGGCGCCGCTGATTTCGATCGCGAGGTCAACTTTTGTGTCGGAGAACAACGCGTTCGTGTTTTGCAGTGCGAGGAAGACAGGACGAGGTGTGAAGTCGGTACTCTGATTGGTGATGCCGTGAATGATTCCAAAATCGTCGTATTCGTTGCCGTCGGTGCCTGCGGCGAGAAGCCAGACGAACGTCTTTACGCCGGCGGCCAGATTATAAATGAAGCCTCGCGGGACGTACTTGGCCTGCACCGACTCGTCTGAACCGACCCACGCGGGAATTGAATTGAATTCGTCATCAAAGAATGGGATGTCAGCCTTGACCCCGGGATAATGCGTGACGAGATCCCGCAACGCCCGCGGAGATTCTGCCTGGTAGGCGCCGTAGTCCATGGTTTCGGGATTCATGTTTTGACCATAGCCCGGGTACGTGTGATACGCGTACACGTCGATTCCCGATGCGCACTTGCAGGCGTCGAAGGCGCGTTGGGTAAACTCGCGTGAGGGGTCTGCCTGACCCCCATAAATCACTTTCGCCTTCGGATCGGCCTTGTGGACTGCCTCGACGAAAGGACCGAGGAGATTCCCGAACTGCTCGGGATTGCCAAACGGATTCCAATAGCCGATGTCCTGTTCATTCCACAGAGCCCAATAGTGAATTCGATCTTGAAAGTGATTCACCATCCAAACGGAATATCGGTTGAAAGCGGCAATCTGCTCGGGCGTGGTCGGCGGCCAGAAGACTGAATACAGACTGCGGTCATCGTTATGAAATGATCCGGGCTCGGGAACACTTACGTCGGGACGCTGGCCGCTCGGCGATGTGTACATCACATTGCCGTAAATCAGTTGCACTTGGATGTCGATTCCGTTGTCGACCAGAGAGTCCACAAAATCTTCGAGTTCGGGCGAACTGGAGAAGACGCCGCGTTTCTGCTCAATCCAGTCCCAACTCGTGCGGTCGGAACTGTTTTCGTATTGTCCGATACGGGCCCACTTGAAGCCGGCGTCGAACATACGCGTCCACCACCAGCGATTCCAGGGAAGATACGGATCGCGCGGCATGTCCGAGTTGATGCCGAATCCGTTGTGGATTTGCGAGGACCGCTTCGGGGGAACGTGGTCCGGAAGTGTGTGCGAAGTTTGAGCG
>Ga0265338_10011051_pt1 | contig 10473 bp, 12 predicted proteins | sample 42126metaG_FD_193579 | JGI IMG/M metagenome (GOLD analysis project Ga0265338, IMG submission 193579) | Rhizosphere microbial communities from Carex aquatilis grown in University of Washington, Seatle, WA, United States - 4-21-26 metaG | ecosystem: Host-associated > Plants > Roots > Rhizosphere... | reverse complement strand
GCGAGATCCCGAGGCGCCGCGCGAGCTCGCGCAGGCTGAGGTTGGACTCCTCGCGGTGACTCCGGATGCGCTTCCCGACGTCCTCCCTGACGTCGAGCCCGTACAGCTGTCCGCGCGGCCGCGGCTGCTTCCTCAGAGTCGACGTCACCGTGACGATTGTAGCGAGCGGTAAGCGACTGTAGCGAGCGTAAGCGTTCAGAAGCACTTGACACCATCGGCCGTAATCGGGTTAAGTCGGGTGCTCGTGGGCATGTTCATGCGTTCACTGTTAACTCGCGGACGGCAAGGAGGAGAAGATGGCGTCTCCCGACCCGTATGACGGCGGTCTCGACTCGCTCTTCACGGAGAAGATCGACCGCGGCAGGCTGGTGAGGCGCGCCGCCACGGCCGGTGCCGGCCTCGTGCTCGCGCCGTGGGTGGCGACGTCGCGCGCGTTCGCCGCCTCGCGGACGATCAAGATCGGCTACGTGACCCCGCGCACGGGCCCGCTGGCCGCGTTCGGGGCGGCCGACGCGTACGTGATCGGCCAGATGAAGCACGTGTTCGACAAGGGCCTCCGCTCGGGCGGCAACACGTACCCCGTCCAGATCCTCACAGCCGATGCACAGTCGAACTCGAACCGGGCGGCGACGGTCGCGCAGGACCTGATCCTCAAGAGCAACGTCGACCTGATGCTCGTCAGCGACACGCCCGACATCACGAATCCCGTCTCCGACACGTGCGAGGCCAACGGCGTCCCTTGCATCTCGTCTGTGGCGCCGTGGCAGCCGTGGTTTTTCGGCCGCAAGGGCGACCCGGCCAAGGGATTCAAGTGGACGTACCACTTCTTCTGGGGTCTCGAGGACATCATCGCGGTGTTCCTCGACATGTGGAGCCAGGTCCCCACGAACAAGGGCGTCGGCGCGATCTGGCCGAACGACCCGGACGGGAACGCGTGGGGAGATCCGAAGAACGGGTTCCCGCCGCCGCTCAAGAAGGCCGGCTACACGATCACGGATCCCGGCCGGTTCCCGGACGGGAACGACAACTTCTCCACGCAGATCTCCAAGTTCAAGGCGGCGAACGCCGACATCGTCACCGGCGTGCCGATCCCGCCCGACTTCACCACGTTCTGGACGCAGGCACTGCAGCAGGGGTTCCGTCCGAAGGTCGCCTCCGTCGGGAAGGCACTGTTGTTCCCGTCCGCCGTCGAAGCGCTCGGAAGCCACGGCGCCGGCATGTCGACCGAGCTCTGGTGGAGCCCGTTCCATCCGTACAAGTCGTCGCTGACCGGCCAGTCGGCCGCCGCCCTCGCAGCCGCCTACGAGAAGTCGACCCATCAGCAGTGGACACAGCCGATCGGCTTCGACCACGCGCTGTTCGAGGTCGCAGCCGACGTGCTGCGCCGAGCGACGAACATCGACGACAAGCAGACGATCGTCGACGCGATCAAGGCGACGAATCTGAACACGGTCGTCGGCCACATCTCGTGGAAGAACGGCCCGGTGCCGAACGTCGCCAAGACCAAGCTTGCCGGCGCCCAGTGGCGCAAGGGGACGACGTACAAGTACGAGCTGGTCGTCGTCAGCAACAAGCGCGTCCCGGGACTGAAGAAGCAGGGGAAGCTCGAGCCGATTTCATACAGCTGATCGACCGAGAATGGCGGCGTTGCTCGAACTTCGCGACGTCGCCAAGTCCTTCGGCTCGGTGCAGGCCGTCCGCGGCGTCAGCCTGCGCCTCGCGGAGGGCGAGGCGCTGGGCGTGGTGGGGCCGAACGGGGCCGGCAAGACGACGGTTCTGAACCTGATCGCGGGAACGACGAGGACGGATCGCGGGCAGATCCTCTTCGACGGTCACGACATCACGCGCCTGGGGAGCCACGACCGCCCGCGGCTCGGGATCGCGCGCACCTTCCAGATCCCTCGCCCCTTCGGTGGGCTGACCGCCTACGAGAACGTGCTCGTCGCGTACACGTACGGGCGCCGGCGCGGCGCCCGTGGGACGCCACGCGAGGAGTGCCTGCCCGCGCTCGAGACGGCGGGCCTGCTGGCGAGGGCGAACGACACGGCCGGTTCGCTCACCCTGCTCGAGCGCAAGCGCCTCGAGCTCGCGCGTGCGCTCGTCACGAAGCCGAGGGTGCTCCTGCTCGACGAGATCGCCGGCGGCCTGACGGAGCCGGAGGTCGACGAGCTCGTGGAGGCTGTCCGCGGCCTGCGCGCCGCCGGCGTCGCGATCGTCTGGATCGAGCACATCCTGCATGCGCTCGTCTCGATGGTCGACCGGCTCGTCGCGCTCACCGAGGGAGCGCTCCTGCTCGAGGGAACGCCGGCCGAGGTCATGGGCAGTCCGATCCTGCGCGACGTGTATCTGGGGCAGGAGCTCTAGGCCGCGGGAGATGCTGCTCGAAGTCGAATCGGTCGACAGCTTCTACGGGGACTTCCAGGCGCTGTTCGGCGTCAGCGTCGGGATCGCCGACGGAGAGACGCTCGCAGTCATCGGTGCCAACGGCGCCGGGAAGTCGACGCTGCTCGCGACGATCGCAGGACTCCTGCAGCCGCGCGCCGGGCAGCTCCGGTTCGACGGCCTGCCGCTCGGCCGGATTCCGGCACACCGGCGCGTGCGGCTCGGGATCGCGCTCGTCCCGGAGGGCCGCCGGATCTTCCCGAGCCTGACCGTCGACGAGAACCTCCGCGTCGGCGCGCGCGTCGGGCGCAGCGGCGTCTGGACGCGCGATCGCATCTACGAGCTCTTTCCGCTGCTCCAGCCGATCGCGGGACGGCCCGGTAGCGTGCTCTCCGGCGGCGAGCAGCAGGCCGTGGCGATCGGCCGCGCGCTGATGAGCAACCCTCGCCTGCTGCTCCTCGACGAGCTGTCGCTCGGGCTCGCGCCCATCGTGATCCAGGCGCTGTACGCGCGGATCGACGAGATCGTGCGAGAGGGGACGACGGTCGTGCTCGTCGAGCAGGACGTCGGGCGTGCGCTCGCCACGGCGGACAGCGCCTACTGCCTCCTCGAGGGCCGCGTCTCCCTGCACGGGGCTGCCGCCTCGATGACGCGCGAGCAGGTCGCGGACGCCTATTTCGGGGGAGTGCGGACGTAATGGTCTGGGTCAACGCCGTCGTCCAGGGGGCGCTTGTCGGCGGGCTCTACGCGCTCTTCGCCGCCGGCCTGTCGCTCGTGTTCGGCGTGATGAGGCTCGTCAACCTCGCGCACGGCGACCTTGCGATTCTCGCTGCCTACCTCGCCGTGCTGCTCGCCGACCACGAGGGGCTGAGCCCGTGGCTATCCCTGCTCGTCGTCGTGCCGGCGATGGCGGCCGCCGGCTTCGTGCTGCAGTTCGCGGTCCTGAACTTCACGCTGGACAGCGGGCTCGCTCCGCTCCTCGCCACCTTCGGGCTCGCGGTGATCGTCCAGAACGCCCTGCAGGAGGGCTTCACCGCGAACGTACGGGGGTTGAACGCCGGCTCGATCGCAACCCGGAGCATCCGTGTCACGAACGAGATCTCGATCGGCTGGCTCCCGCTGCTCACGCTCGTCGCGGCGTTCGTGCTCCTCGGCGGGCTCCAGCTCGGGCTGCAGCACTCGAGCCTCGGCCGGGCGCTGCGCGCGACCTCGGACGACCAGCGGGCCGCCCAGCTCGTCGGCATCGACAACCGGCGGCTGTACGGGATCGCCATGGCGATCTCGCTCGGCACCGCCGCCGTCGCCGGGATCTTCCTCGGGATGCGGACGACCTTCGATCCGTACGCGGGTCCCGTGCGGCTGATCTTTGCGTTCGAAGCCGTGATCATCGGCGGCCTCGGTTCGCTCTGGGGAACGCTTCTGGGCGGGATTGTGCTCGGCGTCGCGCAGGGGGTCGGTGACCAGGTCAATCCGGGCTGGGGCGTGCTCGCAGGGCATCTCGTCTTCCTCGCCGTGCTGCTCGTGCGGCCGACCGGCCTGCTCGGGAAGGCGGCGCCCGCGTGATCGGGGGCCGGCGCGCCGCGTGGTGGACGGCTCTGGCCGTCGTCGTCGCCGTGCTCGTCTCGGGCCGCTGGTGGCTCGGGGAGGCTCAGAGGCTGGACCTCGTGCAGTTCTTCTGCTACCTGGCGATGGCGCAGATGTGGAATCTGCTGGCCGGCTACGCCGGGCTCGTCTCGATCGGGCAGCAGGCGTTCATCGGCTTTGGCGCCTACGCGCTGTTCGTCTTCGGCGACAAGGCGGGGGTCGAGCCGTTCGCCGCGGTCGCGCTCGCCGGCCTCGCGGCCGCGCTCGTGTCGCTGCCGGCGGCTGCCGTCGCGTTTCGGTTGCGCGGTGGATACTTCGCCATCGGTACGTGGGTGATCGCGGAGGTCTTCCATCTCCTGGCCGTCAATCTGCGCTGGGTGGGCGGCGGCGACGGGACGCTCATCTACTCCGCGGCGAGTCTCGACCGCACGTTCCGCGAGGACGGCGCCTACTTCTGGGCGGTCGGCGTCGGCGTCGGGTCGGTGCTCGTGGCCTACGGCCTGCTCCGGTCGCGGCTCGGTCTCGCGCTGGCGTCGATTCGCGACGACGAGACGGCGGCGCGCAGCGTCGGGGTCGGCGTCGTCCGCGCGAAGGTGATCGTGTGGGTGCTCGCCGCGTTCGGCTGCGGACTCGCGGGGGCGGTGTACAACCTGCCGCTGCTCCGTGTGCAGCCGGACGCCGCGTTCACGGTCAACTGGTCCGCGTTCATGATCTTCATCGTCGTCATCGGCGGGCTGGGCACGATCGAGGGTCCGATCCTCGGGACGATCCTCTTCTTCACCCTGCAACAGGAGCTTGCGAGCCGCGGCGTCTGGTACCTGATCATCCTCGGGGGCGTGGCCCTCGTCGTCGCCGTCTGGACGCGGAGCGGCGTCTGGGGAGCGGTCGCCGAGCGGTACCGGCTGCGCCTGTTTCCCGTTCAGCGCCGTGTGTGATCCCGCTGTGAAGTAGCGCTTGACGGGGTGCTTAACACCCTGACAAACTCCGCGAGGATCGTGCCGAACAGCGGGGCGTACGGAGGCTCCGCTGTCATGCCAACTCCGACGGAGGAGAAGGGCTATGGGAAATCTCGCCGCGCTGAACGTCTGGCGCGCAAACGTCTCGAAGCACCGGGTCGGCTACGCCTTGCTCGCTGCGGCGGTTGCGACACACGTGGCCACGGTAAGTGGGTACTGGTACAAGATCATCGGCATCCCGACGCTGGGCTGGCCGCAGTTCAACGGCATCCTGCTGCTCGGCCACCCCGGCTCGTCGACGAACGGAGCACAGCAGTTCTGGGCCGGGTCGGTGTATCACTTCATGACCGGCATCTGCTTCGGCTTGATCTTCGTCTTCCTCGTCCACCCGCTGCTTCCGATCCGGAACACGTTCTGGGGCAACGTCGCCAAGGCGCTGATCTGGGGCGGCATCCTCGCGACGTTCAGCGCGCTGCTGTGGGTGCCGCGGAACTTCCCCGAGTTCCACCCGGGATTCTTCGCGAACAATCTCGGCTGGAAGACCGTGCTCGGCATCTACGTCTGGCACGCCGTGTACGGCTTTCACCTCGGTGCGTTCTACAACCCGCTGCCCGAGACGGCCGAGTAACCCTCGAGCTCGAGCTGGCCGGTCTCAGGCGAGACCGGCCAGCCGCTCCCAGTCTCCGCGATAACGGAACTGGTGTCGGCCGGGCGGCTGCGGGGCCTGCGTCTCGATCCAGCGGACAGGGCCGTCGGAGCGGTTCGTGAGTGCGTGCATGCTGCCGACGGCGCTCCAGCAGAAGTCACCGGCTCGAAGCGTGTGCGTCTCGCCGTCGAGCAGCACCTCGATCTCGCCCTCGACGAAGAAGAACGCCTCCTCGAAGGCGTGGTCGTGCTCCTTGATCGCGCCGCCGGCGACGTAGCGGAGCGCCATCAGATTGAACTGGCTCGCGCCGAGCGGAGCGTCGACGAGCATACGCAAGGAAGCCCCGCCGACGTTCGCGCTGCCGGCGCCGGCGAGCCCGAGCGTGCTGCTCGGCTCGGGCAGCTCCGCCGGGTCGAAGTGGCCGCGGCGGTAGGCGACCTCCGGCGTTGCGCCCGCGCCCTCGGTGAACACGGTGTCCTCGAGCTGGGCTCCCGGGATCGGGGCGCTCAGCTCGAGCCAGGTGGCCGGTTCGGGCCCACTGTTGGCGAGCCCGTGCGGGACTCCGACCTCGACCCAGACGAAGTCGTCGGCGGCGAGCTCTTCACGTGAGCCGGCGACGTCCAGGGCGAGCGCCCCGGACAGGACGTAGATCGCCTCCTCGAACGCATGGAGGTGGCGGCCCACGCTCCCGCCGGGCGCCAGCGTCCCGTGCGCGAACGCCTGGTGGGCCGAGCCGTTGAAGCGGTCGACGAGCGGGCGCCGGGTCAGACCGTCCTCGTGGCCCGCGTAGAAGCCGGCGTCGGGCGCGACGTCCTGGAGCGAGCCGACGACGTACATCGCCGGCTTATGCCTCCGTGACGAAGTCGGCGCCCCGGACGTAGGTCCGGCCGGTGACGAGCAGCTCGTCCGCGGGGAATCGCGTGAGGATCTCGTGTCCGTCCGCCGTGACGAGCACCTCCTCCTCGATGCGCGCGGCGGAGCGTCCGTCGCGCGCCGGGCAGTAGGTCTCGAGCGCGAAGACCATGCCCTCCTCGATCACGACCGGATCCTCGAACGAGTGGAGGCGCGAGATCATCGGAGACTCGTACAGGCCGACGCCGAGACCGTGACCAAACTGAAGCCCGAAGCAGGCTTCCTCGCTCTCGAAGCCGAGCTCTCCCGCCGTCGGCCACACCTCGGCGATCTGGTCGGTCGTGACGCCGGGGCGGACGAGCTCGATTGCGTCGTCGAGCCAGGTCCTGCACTGCTTGTACGCATCGACCTGAGCCGGTGTGGAATAGCCGACGTTGAACGTGCGGTAGTAGCAGGTCCGGTAGCCCATGAACGAGTGGATGATGTCGAAGAACGCCTGGTCTCCGGGCCTGATCAGCCGGTCGGAGAAGACGTGCGGGTGTGGACTGCACCGGTCGCCCGAGACCGCGTTGATCGCCTCGACATGCTCCGAGCCGAGCTCGAAGAGGACACGCATCGCCTCGGCGACGATCTGGTGCTCGCGGACGCCGGGCCGTAGGATCTCGTAGATCCGCTCGTAGACGGCGTCGACGATGCCGGCCGCGTGGTCGAGCAGTGCCTTCTCGTCCTCGGTCTTGATCTTGCGCGCCTTCAGCATCACCTTCTGTGCGTCGGTCGTGGCGATGCCCGCCCGGTGCAGCGCCTCGATCGTGACGAGATCCGACATGTCGATGCCGAGCGGGTCGTGCTCGAGGCCGCGTTCCCGCAGCTCGTGGGCGATCTTCCCGGCCATCGTGTCGGGTACGCCGGTCTCGCGCGGCATCGCGCCGCGCATGCTCGTCACGCCTGCGCGCCAGCTCGACTCGGGCAGCCAGGGCGCATAGAGCTGGTGGTGCCGGGCGGCGGAGCCGAAGTCCCAGAGGATGGGATCCGCGTCGCGGCAGAGGAGCGCGAAGCGCGCGTTCTTGTCGCGCGCCCACTCGCCGATGTGCGTGCTCGTGACGTAGCGGATGTTGTTCGGATCGAAGAGCAGGACAGCTCCGAGATCCGACTCCGCGAGGGCCGCCCGCGCCCGCTCCAGCCGCTCCTTGCGCAGGCGCGGAAAGTCGACCCGCTGCTCCCAGTCGACTGCCATCGTGGCCCCGCGGGAAGCGATCGTCATGGTCTACTAACCGCCAAAGTGCTCCTGCCGTTCTCTATCTCGCCGGTGTTTGCGAACAGTAAACAGCGCTTCACACTGCGTCAAGCGGGCACGTGTGCGGCCGCTACGCCACCGGCTGCGAGGGGTCGCGGCTGCCGGCGCCGAGCCACGGAGCGTGTATTGCGCCGGCCGCACGCCTTCGCTCAGCCGCCGCTGATCGCGGTGATCACGTCGACGCGCGAGCGCGCCCCGACCGCCGTGTCGAGCGCCGCCCGCGCGCCGTCGACGTACACGTGGATGTGCCGCCGGAGCGCCGGGCCGGGCTCGCAGAGCCGGTCGCGCAGGCCCGGCCAGCGCTCGTCGAGACGCTCGATCGCCTCGTCGACGGTCGCGGCGTCGATCTCGAGCCTGCGCGGCAGGTCGCGGAACAGCGGCGGCAGCGTGCCCGGTAGGTGCAGGTCGGCCATCTGCTATTCGAGGACAGCGACCTCGACCGACGCGATCGCGGGCAGGTAGCTCGCGATCTCGCTCCAGCTCTCGCCCTCGTCGGCGCTCGCGAACACCTGGCCCGTGCTCGTGCCGAAGTAGAGGCCGGGGGAGTCGTACGTGTCGATCGCGAGCCCCTCGCGCAGGACGCCGAGGTATGCATCGCTCTGCGGCAGCCCGCGCTCGAGCCGCTGCCATGTCGAGCCCGCGTCGCGGGTGCGCCAGACGGACGCGCGCCCCTCGGGCATCGTGCGCCCGTGCGCGCCGTCGAGCGGGATCACGTAGAAGGTGTCCCGTTCGTGCGGGTGCGCGGCGGCGGCGAAGCCGAACTCGGACGGCAGGCCCTCGCTGATCTCCGTCCACGACAGGCCGGCGTCGTCGCTGCGGTGCACGCCCACGTGGTTCTGCTGGTAGAGGCGGTCGTTGTCGACCGGCGACATGACGAGCTTGTGCACGCAGTAGCCGATCTCGGGGTTCTCGAGCGGCCAGTCGGCGCGCAGTCCCTTGTTGCGCGGCGTCCACGACGCGCCGTCGTCGGTCGTCTCGAAGATCCCGACTCCCTGCACGACCGCCCAGAAGCGTGACGCGTCGTCGGGATGCGGCAGGATGGCCGGCAGGCCGAGATGGCCGGGCGGCTGCTGCGCCGGGTCGTTCCAGGCGCTTCGGTTCGGCTGGCCGTCGAGCGTGCTCAGCAGCGACCACGTCGCGCCGCCGTCGCGGCTCTCGAACACGCCGGCCGTCTCGGCGCCCGCGAGCAGGCGGCCGTGCGCGGCGGTCAGGCCCGAGACCTTCGAGAGCTTCGTCCCGCCCTCGGCGTCGTAGGCGAGGCCCTCGCTCGACAGCTCCCACGTCTCGCCGAGATCGGTGCTGCGCCAGACGCCCGCGCCGTGCCATTCGCTGGCCGCGGCGGCGTAGATCGCGCCGGAGGCCCGGTCGTGCACGGCGTGGTAGACGGGCCAGCCCTCGCAGTACGGGCCGCGCAGCTTCCAGGCCCGGCGATCGGCGTCGCTCTCGAGCAGGAAGCAACCCTTGCGTGTCCCGACCAGCAGAACGGTCTGCGGCATCGACCTCACCTCCGGGTGGACGTTGTGGACGTTTGACGATTAGACCACCCCGGAATCGACAAGTCATCGGTGCGGCGAGGGCTAATCGAGTCGGAACACCTCCATGAGCGCCGGCGCGCCTCCGTCGGGCACGCGCTGCTCGAGCAGCTCCGCCATCGTGTCCTGCCAGCGCGCTGACACCTCCTGCTGCGCGAGGTACCGCTCCGCGGCCGCGAGATCGTCCGCTTCGAAGTACCCGAACACCTGGTTTCCGTCTCGGAAGATCGTGTAGTTCCGGATCCCCGCGCCGCGGAGGGCGTCGAGCATCTCGGGCCACACCTCTGCGTGTGCGCGGACGTACTCCTCGACCTTGTCGGGGCGGACGCGCAGGACGAAGGCGCTGCGTTGTGCCATCGCTACTCCTTGGCGACGAGGACGACGAGGTTGCGCGGGCCGTGGACGCCCTCCACGCGGCTCAGCTCGATGTCCGAGGTCGCCGACGGCCCGGAGACGAACGTGATCGGTCTTCGTTCGAGCCCGTTTGCGGCTAGGAGCGCCAGCGCTTCGGGCAGGAGCTCGACGATCTGCGCCTCCTGCACGACGCAGACGTGGAGGTCGGGGATCAGCGTGAGCGCGCGCCGGCCCTCGAGCGGGCCCGCCGTGAGCACGATCGTGCCCGTCTCGGCGATCGCGGCGGTGCAACCCGTGACGGCGCCGTCGACGCCGTCGAGCTCCCGCGTAGACAGCGCGTGGTCGTCGACGAGGTCGAGCTCCGCGCTGCGCCAGGCAGGCGGCAGGCCGGCGGGCACGACGAGCCTCCGTGCGTCGTACGTGCCGCAGACCGAGGCGATCAGCGCCGCGACTCCGGCCTCGTCGACGCGGTGCACGTCGGAGCGGTACTCGCCGACCCGGCGGCAGAAGAGTGCGACCCGCTGCTCGCTCCCGAGCGCGCCCGAGCGCCGGTACGTGCGGGGCACCGCCTGCTCGCCGGGCGGCGCACCCACTGCGGCGGCGATCCGCTGCCGGATCTCCTCGCGGGCGGCGCTCATGCGCGCTCCCGCCGCCACCAGGAGCGGAAGCTCTCGGCGGCGACCGGTCTCAGGTCGCGCGTGCGCGTCCACTTGGAGAGGGGCGGAGGCAGGCGCCGGATCGCGCCCCCCCGCACGAGCGGCCGCTGCCCGAGGCGTCCGAGCCGCTGGGCCGCCGACAGCCGCCACGGCCGCCCGAACACCCAGGCGACACCGCGCATCAGCGCGCGCTCCGCGGCCGGAGCCTTGGCCTCGA
>Ga0265338_10011050_pt1 | contig 10474 bp, 6 predicted proteins | sample 42126metaG_FD_193579 | JGI IMG/M metagenome (GOLD analysis project Ga0265338, IMG submission 193579) | Rhizosphere microbial communities from Carex aquatilis grown in University of Washington, Seatle, WA, United States - 4-21-26 metaG | ecosystem: Host-associated > Plants > Roots > Rhizosphere >... | reverse complement strand
GCGCCATTAGCAGTTCGGTACTCCGGTCGGGCTCCGCCCTCCCTCCGTCCCGAACTGCTGAACCAAACAACAAACCAATGGCAGAACTCTACTTATGATCTGTCCAGCTATTGGGGTCAGGTCAGTTGCGCTTCCTTTTTGGCGACCAGATATATTTTCCGAAGAACTCGTGTCGGAAGGTCTGACTGTGATTGACCCACCAGAAGTTCATTTGTTGTGGTGGATTTGGCCGAAGTGGATTTTGCAATACAAGTTGAACGCCAAGATATGTTCCTCGCGCGTCCAATCTTTGTGCTGCGCAGCCATGCCGCGATACTGCACCCGGCAGGGATGGGAAACCAGAGGAAATTAGAAGGGAACATCCAACATTGAACGCTCAACATTCAACATCGAATGAAGTCGGAGCCAGAATCCAGAATTCAGGAGTCAGAAGGAAATCTGCGTTTATCTGCGCCATCTGCGGGGAAAAGGCGGTCGAAGGAAGGTGAACGTTCAACGCTCAACATTCAACGTCCATTGAAGGCGGTCGAGGGGGCAGGGTCGAGGGAGGAACGCTGAATTGACGCTGCCGGATTTCCAATGCATAGTTGTTCCGTGCCAAAAAGTTGTATCGCAAACCGGGGCTGATCCTTTCCCGCCAACCCTCTCCCTCTGTGAAGCAAACAGTTGTTCTCATTGCCGCCTGGCTGGTTCTGGCCGGCTGGGTCCGCGCCGCCAACCCGGCGCTGCCGGTCATTCCCACCGCCATTTTTAATGTCACCAATTATGGCGCCCTCGGCGATGGCACGAAGGACAACACCACCAACATTCAAAATACCATCGACGCCGCGAACGCGGCGGGCGGCGGCATCATCGAGGTTCCGGCGGGCACATTTTTGAGCGGCCCGATTACCCTGTACAGCAGCATGAATTTGCGGGTGGACACCAATGGCATCCTGCAAATGCTGCCTTTGGGGATTTATCCCGGCGGGGCGACCAACGCCCAGACCTTCATCGGTTGCAACGGGGTTCATGACCTGGAAATCAGTGGTTCGGGCACGATTGACGGTCAGGGCGCCGCCTGGTGGGCCTATTTTGCCACCAACAACACGATCCTCCGTCCGATGATGCTCAATCTGTACACCGCCAACCGCCTTTTCATCCACGACATCACCTATCAGAACCCGCCCTATCATCACTGCGGGTTGCGGAACGATGGCGGCAACATCACCATCAGCAATCTCACCGTCTTCACCGTTTCGCCTTCGCCGAACACCGACGGACTCAACTTTGTCGGCACCAACAGCATCATTGAGAACTGCCGCTTCAGCGAAGGCGACGATAACATTGCCATGGGCGCCACCGGGCCGCTCAACGGTTTGCTGATCACCAATTGTGCTTTCGGCTTCGGCCACGGCCTTTCCATCTCCGGTCCCTCGGTGACCTTGTCCAACCTGAATGCCATCAACTGCACGTTCACCGGCACGTCTTACGGCATCCGGATGAAATCCGACACCAACGCCGGGGCGCTGGTGCATGACGTGAGTTATCTCAACCTCGGCATGACCAACATTGTTTCCGGGCCGATTGTCATTTACAGCTATTACAACGAAGTCGGGACGCCAAACAACATCACGCCCGCCATTGCCGCCCGGGAAATCATCACCCCGGTCAACAGTCAGATGCCCTTCTGGCGCAACATCCTCATCAGCAACCTGAACGCGACCGTGGCCAGTGGCGGGGTCGCGGGCATCATCTGGGGACGCACCGAAGCGCCCGCGACCAACATCATCATGAGCCATGTCAACATCACCGCTTCAAAGACTTTCGATGTTTACAACGCGCAAAACGTACAGTTTCTCGATTCGATCATCAAAACCGGCAGCGGCAAGACCTTCACACTCTGGAACGCCGGCATCGTCGTCAGCAACAGCGTGCCCGGGACGAATTTCGTCACCTTCGACGGAATGGGGGGCAACACCAACGATTCAATGGCGCTTTATAATGTCCGCGCTTCCATGACCAGCACCGACGCGTTCGGCTGTAATCCAATCACCTTGAGCGGCAGCGTGCTGACCAACACCGGCAATCTCACGTTCTCCAATAATGAAGTGATCAACTTTGCATTGGGAACGAACAATGCCAGCATCGTGGTGGCCGGCAATCTGGTTCTGAACGGCACGATCAACATCACCAACGCCGGCGGGTTCACCTCCAACAATTACACGCTGTTCACCTATACCGGCAGTTTGGGTGGCGCGCCGGTGTTGGGCAGGACACCCGTGGGCTACAATTGTGTTCTCAACACCGCCACGGCTGGACTGGTGAAGGTCGTGACCACCTACACCGGCGCTTCCCTGACGCCCACCACCACTTCCGTCCAGACTTCGGCCAATCCGGCCGTTTACGGAACGCCGGTGACTTTTACCGCCACGGTGAGTCCCGCGCCAACCAACGGTGAGGCGATTGCTTTTGAAGATGGCGTCAATGTCCTGGGCACCGGCCCGCTTAACGGCGGCCAGGCGGTTTTCACGACGAGCGGCAGTCCGCTGGTTCCCGGCACTCATTCCATCACGGCGGTCTATTCCGGCGACGGTGCTTACGCTGCCAGTTCTTCCGCCGGATTATCACAAGCGATCAATCTGCCTCCCGGCGCGATCTTTGCCGATACGTTTGCGACCAGCACCGTGAACTCGTCCACGCCGACGGCGCCGACGGCCAATTCCGCCAGTTATGAGATCTTTTCGGGCAAATCCTGGAATCCGCCGCCTTCCGCCGGGCCCGGACATCTGATCTTCGGCATCGGGAGCACGAGCAGCGGTGTGGTGGAAGCGCAGGCGCTGTTTGGTTCTCCGCCGGCCGCGCTGTACAACCCGGGCGATTTCGTCCGGTTGAGCCTGACGTTCACCGACATCGCCGGCATATTGAGCCAGACCGGGGTCTGGAGTTTTGGACTTTATAATTCAGGCGGAAGCGCGCCAATCGGAGGCGGCCTCAATGGTTCGCTGAACGCCACATCCAGCAACGCGGTGACCGGCGGCGCCCAGAACTGGCAGGGGTATGTCGCCCAAATCGCCTTCACCGGCGGGAATTCCGGTTTTTATGACCGGAAAGCCCAGTCCGGCACCGTCAACAATAATCAGGATTTGGTGAGCATCAGCACCAGTTCCAGCTACCAGAACCCGGCTGCCTCAGCGATTGGCACGCTGTCCACGGCACCTTCAGTCGCACTCACGGTCGGCGGCCAATACACCGAAGTTCTGACCTTTACCCTGACCGCGTCAAACACCCTCCAACTGGCGAGTCAGCTTTACACCGGTCCCGACAGCTCCGGCACTTTGCTTTCAACGATGACCGCCGACACCGGGGCAACGCCGGTGGCAAATCTGTTTGACGGGCTGGCGTTCGGCTGGCGGGCCACCGGGAACACGGCCAGCACCATGGATGTCAATTCCATCATGGTCACCACGCACAACATACCGATTGTTCGTTATACCGTCTCCGGCCCGCTGCTCACATTGAGCTGGCCCGGCTACCTCGGCTGGGTTTTGCAGAGCAACTCCGTTAGTCTGGTTTCCACCAACTGGTCGCCCGTGTCCGGCTCCGACGCGGTAACCAATTTTTCCATCACGCCTGATTCGGCGCAGTCCAATGTGTTCTACCGCCTGATTTCCCAATAACCCGAAAAACGGAGGCCGGACGACTGAAGGCGAAACGCCAAAGTGGGGCAGAGGAAGGAAGGGAACATTCAACGCTCAACACCAAAGGCCGGACGAGTGACGAGGGCAAAGGCTAAATTAAAAGGGAACATTCAACGTTCAACATCCAATGAAGGCGGTGGGGGGCAACTACCAAGACCCGAGAAATTTCCATTGTCGCGGGAAGTTACCGGCCAAGCCGACGGTTAGAACGATTGCGCTGGCAGCCAACCAAGAGAGCAGGTTAGGGTCAAGGCCCCTCAGGCTTTGGGCATTGAGATGAACTGTCAACGGCTGTGTAAGGTGCCAGGTGAGCCAGCCTGCCAGGATGGCAAGGGCGGGCCGGGTCAGATGCTTCAACAGGCTGTCCAACGCGAATGACCCCCGCTTGATTCGCGCCTGGCCGGCTTCGAACTCGGCTTGAATCTGGCGTTTGCGCTCAGCCCGTTCCGCCTCTGAAAAGGTCGCCGGCACGGCTTGAATCCGTTCCCGAAGCCGCCGATCGAAGTCAGCGGATAATGCCGGAACTTTGACACTGGCTGCGAGCGTGGCATCGAGTTCCTGGAGTTGCCGGGCGAATTTCCGGCAGCCGGGGCAACCAGCAAGGTGGGTTGCCACTTCTTCCCGTTGGGCGGGGGACAACTGGTTTTCCAGGTAATCCACGATCCGGTTTTCAATTTTTTCACATGACATAAATCACAACAGGATAAGGTCGGGTGAATTCCCGGTCTTGAGCAAACCGCTGACGTCTGCGGCAACCGGGTTTGGTTTTGGGCTGGTTGGCGGCCGGCTGGCTTCTGCCGGAACCGTTGGCAATTGCCGGGAATTGATTCGCAGCAGTTCTTTTTTCGCACGGAAGAGGAGGGTTTTGACCGTGCCCAAGGGGAGACCGAGCATCAGCGCGACCTCTTCGTAAGCTTTCTGCTCCAGGTAGAACAGTGTGATCACCTGCCGGTAATTTTCAGTCAGTTTGGCCAGAAGGAATTCCACGTCCATCTCCAATCCGGGTTCAGGGTCCGCGGATTGGAGGGCCGGAATCCAGGCGGAGGCAGCTTCCATTTCCGGTTCCTGCAGGGACACGGTGGGATGCCGGTCACGCCGTTTCAGTTCAGTGAGGCAGGTGTTGCGGGTGATGGTATAAATCCAGGTGGAGAGGGAGGCTCCTCCGTGATAGGCAGGAAGCCCCTTCCAGATTTTCACGAGGACATCCTGAGCAGCATCCTCGGCCTGGGTCTCGTTGCGCATGATGCTGAAAGCGAGCCGGAACACCTTGCTTTTGTAGCGTTCGAGCAACGGGGCAAAAGCCGCGTCATATTGCCGGGCGTCGAGCAGCTCCAGAATGTCTTTGTCTTCCATCGATTGATGTATTGATCCGGCAAAGCCGCCAACCGTCGGACCCGGGGCGCAGTCTTTATACTACGTCGAACGTCGCCAGGTTTCAAAAAAGATAAACAGGTATATTGGTGTATTCCGCACGGCGGGTTTGCCTCGGAAACCCATCGGGAAACCCGGAAGAATATTTGAAACAATTGAGAGGCAGAGGAAGTCTGAAAGGGGGAACAGGGCCGGTTGTGATAAACACGACGGCACCACAAAGACAAAAGCACAGCCAAAACAAAGTAAACTTTTATGATAATTCCAGTCTTAGGTTTGTTCATCCCCATCATTGCCATCGTGATGGTTTTCGGAACCGGAATGCTGAGCATTTATTTCAACTACCGGAAGCGCAAGGAAATGTTCGCCCTGTATCACCAGGAGCGGATGGCGGCCATTGAGAAGGGCATCGATTTGCCGCCTTTGCCGGAGGACTTCTTCCACGAAAATGGCAAGCCGGCACGGCGCTCATCCCACTCGACGCTGCTGTGGGGGCTGGTCCTGACGTTTATCGGACTGATATTATACGTTGCGCTGCATGCCACCGTCCCGCGCACTGACACTGGCGGCGACCCGTCGCTGTATGCGTTGATTCCGAGCGGCATCGGTATGGCTTGCCTGATTTACTACTTCGCCGTGGGCCGGAAGTTGGCTGCAGCCATGGAAGAGGAACGGAAAGCCCAGCTGGCGGAGGGCGGGGCGAAGGCTAAAGGCTGAAGGCTAAAGTCCGCGTAAAGCTGCGCCACGCGGTGGGAAAACATCGAACATTCAACGCCGAACGCTGAAAATCCAATGAAGGCAGTCGAAGGTTCAGAGTCGAGAGTCGAGAGACGAAGGTGCTGAGAGCATGGGGAACATCCAACATTCAACGCTCAACATCGAACGCCGAACTTTCAATGAAGGCGGTCGAGCGGTCAGAGTCGATCCTCCTTCGCCCCAAACAATGGGACTGCGGAGGACGGGGAGGCGAGGGCAGTTCAGGGTTTTTCGGCGACAACTTTTCCGTTGCGCCACAAGTAAACCGGTGTGCCGTGAGCGCGGGCAGTCTGTCGGGCCACCCGGGCCGAACGCACCAGCGCCCGGCCGGCCGGTGTGAGTCTGGATCGCGGAGTTCTCGATTTCATTTGATTCATGGTCCAATTCCCAACAGACGCGGTTTCTGCTGTGAATTATCATACACTTCCCATCGATCCGCAAGCAGGCGATAGCGGGAATTGAAATGAATCCAACTTCGTTCGAACCGGCGCAGAATATCGGCCCGCGGCACATTGTGTCCGCCTTGACGGACCCGGGCGGCGACACGTCGCAGTGCCAGTTGCGGTGATGGTAACCGCAGGAAAATTATTTCTATACGATAGCCAGTAGTTTTCCATTGTTTCAGGCGCCGGATATAAGTTAGGCCGCTTAAAGTGCTTTCAAAAGCAAAGTCCACGCGGGCACGAGCCAGCCGGTCCAGTTCGGTCAGAAACAATCGGCCGCCAGCCAACGTGGCCAGCTCGGGTCGCAGCGGTGAAAGGCCACCGGCAATCAAATCGGCATTTACAAAGTGGATCACTCCCGCGTCTTTTGGCAGGAACTCGCGGGCAAAGGTTGTCTTGCCGGCGCCATTCGGTCCGGCAATGACAATGCAACGAGGCGATTTGGATGATGAAGGGCGCATTTTACAGAGACGTTTTCTTCTGGCGAGACATGACGGGATGGTGCACCCGGCAGGGATGGGAGACCAGAGGAAATTGGCAGGGGACATCCAACATTCAACGCTCAACATCGAACGAGTTTCAAGTGTTCAGTTTTCGGTCATGGAAGCGGCGCGCACGGAGTGACGCGCCCTACCATTTGCGGCAAATCGAATCAGCGGCCCGGGGTGAAATCTTGAACAGGAGGCAACGGAGTTAACGGAGCCACCGATCCGATCTCTGTTTCCTTTGTTTCCTTCTGTTAAATCTGCCTTCATCGACGTCATCTGCGGGGAAATGGCGGTCGAAAGTGCAGAGTCGAGGGACGAGGGACAGGTAAATAGGGGAACATCGAACACTCAACGCTCAATATTAAACGAGAGGTCGGAAGGAGTTTCTTTCTTACGCCCAGAGACGCAGGCCGAGCAGGCCCCAACAGGCGTAATAAATGGCGGCGGCCAGCACGGCCAGACCGACGAGGACGGATTGCCAATAGATCTGCCGTTTCATCGGCGTATGGCGCTCGCGCCAGGCCACGAAAAGGCCCGCCACCGCCACCAGCGGGAAGGCCAGGCTGGTGAGCATGATGCCGACCGTCAGCGGATTGACGGTGCCCACACTGACATCAGGAAAGTATCTGGAGCCGACCACTCCCCGAAACGCCCAGAGTATGAGCAGGTCAAAGGTCACCAACAGGGCCGCGCCGGCCGCCGCCCACGCCCGCACCAAAACCGGCCGCGTTCTGTAGCTTTTGCTGAACAGTTTCCGGCAGATCCAGACCGGAGCCAGCACCAACGAACTCAATATCAGCACGGAAATCAGTCCGGCTCCGATGAGCTGCGACCCAACCCGCAAGGCGGACACTTTTTTGAAAGTGTCGAAGCCGTATTGAATCAACGTTTCGCCGTCGGCATCCGGCAACAGGGCGACCATGGCGATGGATTCGTTCTCGTGGCGGAACAGCCGATCAGACATGGGCACCCATCGGTTGCGCTGGAAACCGTAGGTGCTGGTGGAAAGTCCGGCGTCGTCGAAGGTGAGTTTCTTCACGGTCATCAATCGTTCAAAGCCGTAGGCCCATTGCGCGGAGGGGCTGATGAATTGATAATATCCCTGATAGTGCCGGCGCAGGCCGGGCTGGACCGGCACGACGGGTGGCAAGGCTGGCGCCGCCAGATTATTGGTCATGTACCGGCGGAGGAGTTCTCCCACCCGGAACATGGCGTCGAGTCTTCCTGAATTGAGCATGAAAGCGTAGCCGCGCCCCTGGTCGGGCAGATAGTACATTTGAGCGAGGCCGCCCATGACCGCCCCACTGTGCCCGTGAAACACAAACGGACCTTCGGTAAACGGATAATTGCAGAGGCCATAATTGAACATCCTGCCCAATCCGGCTGACGGCATGGTTTCGGTGGTTTCCATGCGTTCGATGGATGCGGTCTGGAGCACCTGCGTGCCGTCCAGGCTGCCGCGTTGCAGATAGAACCGGAGGCAGTTGGCCATGTCCGTGGCAGATGCGTTCAAGGCGACGGTGGGCCGGAGCGCAAAGTGCCAGTAAGGGTAGGGCGTGACGCCATCGGGATGATAGAGACGGGTTAGATGCTGTTCCGCGGCCGGGGTATAGAGATAACCGGCGGTGTCCATGTGCAGCGGGTTGAAAATGTGTTTCTGCACGTAATCTTCAAAACGTTCGCCGGATGCTTTTTCAACCACGGCGGCCAGCACGGCCGGGGCGGCACTGCAGTAGGACATCCGGGTGCCGGGCGGCCAGCGGCAAACCCGGCAGGCGACGTCATCGGCCAGGGCATCCTTCAACGACACCGGCGTCGGGTCGTTCAGCGCATATTCCCGAAAATGCAAGTCGTCAAAACCGGTGGTCTGTTCGAGCAAATGGACGAGGCGCAATGGATGGGTTGATTCCCACGGATTGACGAAGGCGACGTCCGGCACCCATTGCTTCACCGTGTCCGACAGTTTGAGCCTGCCCGCCTCCTGCAATTGGAGCGCGGCGATGGCGGCGAACGTCTTGGAGATTGAGCCGAGCCGGAACAGGGTGTTGGTGGTGACGGGTTGGTTGGCGGCCAGATCGGCTTTCCCGATGCCCGCCACCCACTCGGTTTGGTTGCGGGAGACGATGGCGACAGCCGCGCCCGGCGTCCGGGTGTCTTTCAAAACCGTTTCAATCGCAGTTTGCAACTCCGGTATGGATTTGGGGCCAGAATTGGTATTGACCTCCGCCGCCGACAGCGCGACGGATGGAATCAGAAGAGCAACAAGCAGGAGCAGGAAGCCTTTCATGTCCGGTTGCCGGTGGCGGAGAATTGGGGCTTTCGATTGTGCATCCTGTGATTTCGTTTTGGATTAGACAGCGGTGTAAATACAAGATCACGCAGTCCGCGTAAAGCGGCGTCACGGAAAAGGCTGAAGGCCGGGGACAGGAGTCAGAAGCCAGTGCCGAAGTGTCGAGTAATCAGTTATCAGTAATGAATCTGCGTTCTTCTGCGGAATCTGCGGACTGGGAGCCGGTTGCGAGTTGAAAGTTGAGGGTTGAGAGTTGAAAACGGCTCACGCGGACACTCGGCCCACCTTCGTGTCCTTTGCGGCTTGGTGGTTAATATTGTTGGGCGTTGTGCTGCTGCATTTTTCGCCGCCACCAGTTCCAGGCAACCAACTGCAAAAACACGGGTGCGAAACAGAGCGTGTAAAATACGTTGCGCGGCGTGCCCCGGCTGATGTCGAGCCACGGATGTTGCAGGATAAATTCCCGGGCGACCGGGTCGTTGGCGTGGTTCGCCATCGCCGCGCCGCCGAGGGCGAGTTCGCGCGCGACAGCCAGTCCACCCAACGCCGCATACCAGCCCAGGGCGATGCCGCCGGATGCAATCACGCCAATGGCCGCGCCACCTAATGCCACACCTCCAATCGCGATGCCCCCGAAGGTGAACAGACCACAACCAAATCCGCCGAAGGAAAGGATGCCCACGGCCACGCCGCCGCTGCTGATGGCGCCCACCGCCACGGCACCACTGGCATAGATGATTCCATACGCCACTTCGCCAAAGGCAAACCAGCCGATGGCCGGTTGGGTTTTTTGTCCCGGCAGTTTTCCGCCCCGGCAATGAACCAGCGGCAGGCCCAACAGCGTTGCCCGGCTGCGATATTCCCACACGAGAGGCAAAGGCTCGACGCGAAACAGTTCGGGATGAAGCTGCCGCTCCTCCTCGCGCATGCGCGTGAACGCGCGGCCAAAGCGCCATGCGCTGATGAGAATAAAAAGCCCGTAGGCCAGCGTGAGCGCCAGTTCCAGCGCGATGCAAAGCACCAAATGATGCTTCCAAAGCGGCGCGCCCAGATACATGGACAACAGGAGCGCGGCGATGAAAACAACCACGGCCACAGCGATGATCCTGGCGTAGCGGATGACGTAGGCGCGTTCGCGGGGCGTGCTGGTGCTATTAAGACTTGTTCGCATGCCCATGTAACCGCAAAGCACACCGAGCGCCGGACCGGCCAACACGCCGATCACGGAACCAAACAGCGCGCCTTTGGCCATGGCGCCGCCCTTGGCGGCAGCGGCCCCGAGCGTCGCGGCCTTGGCCGAGCCGGCCAGCGTGATGGGCAGCGCCGCGAGCACGGCGAGCGTGAAGGCCTGTCCGGGATTGGTCCGGGCCAGGGCGCCTTCGACAAACGCGAGCACCTGCTCGTGCAACATCTTTCGCCCGCGCGACAGGCGTTGCTTCACCGCAT
>Ga0265338_10011049_pt1 | contig 10474 bp, 8 predicted proteins | sample 42126metaG_FD_193579 | JGI IMG/M metagenome (GOLD analysis project Ga0265338, IMG submission 193579) | Rhizosphere microbial communities from Carex aquatilis grown in University of Washington, Seatle, WA, United States - 4-21-26 metaG | ecosystem: Host-associated > Plants > Roots > Rhizosphere >... | reverse complement strand
TTTAGGATAATCTATCATTTGATCGAGCGATAATTGTTGCTTATTTTCAAAGAACTCAATTATTTGAGGTGAGATGTGATAATCAACAAAAGGTATCAAGTAGAGAACCCAATGCCAATCGGGAATCATCTTTTCAAATTCAATACAGATCTTCGCATGTTCTTCATACTGCACTATTTCATTTCTTGGTTGAAATAAGAAGAATAGCGACAGCTTCTTTAAAAAGATTGTACGTCCTTCTACTGTCCTTTCATATGGATTATAGTCAAGCCATTTATGAGAATTATCAAATCGTACTTTAAAATGAGGATAATGAAGAATTTGAGGTATTAAATAATAACGTTGAAAATCATAAATACGTTCTTTATTCCCAAAGAAAAAGATGTGATCTTCTGTTAAATAGTAAACACCTTGATAAATCTGCTTTTCTTCAAATAAGATTTTATAATAACAAGTAGAAGAGACCTTGATTAAACCATAGGAAGAGAATGGAGTTGATTTCTCTAACACTTCTTTTAGTATCACATAATGTTTATGATAAATTAATAGATCGACTACTTGTGTTTTCGATAACCAACTAATATTATCAAAAAAGGTCCATGCACCTGAATGATGATCAAGAGAAGAAGACGCGCGTAAAGCTGTAAAATTAGAACGCAACCAATCGAAATGGAGTAGACGATCATCTGCTTCCCATGATTCTATTTGTTCTGTAATTCTCATATAAATATCAATTTGATTGATCCATTGATTAAAATGATGATTTTTTAATGGATCTAATTGAGTATAGGATTCTAATTGTTTTGCCCATTCTGATAAATTAGAATGAAATAATGGTTGAATCTTACATAATAAGAGGATCAAACCAGTGGATTGCTTTATTTGATATTTCTGAAAGAGAGAGAAATAAAGAGCCACTCGATAGATAGAGGATAAGAAGTGGTTATTTTCAGGAGAATCAACGTAAGCATTCTCAGCGGTGGCGCTGAGAATGCTTACTACTGGATGGAAAAAATCATCTAATGAATGGAAAAAAGGTATCAACCTGTCATACCGTTTGATTCGAAAGGGAAAGCCATTTTCATTTTCAATGGATAAATGATAGATGATTGCAAATAATTCAGGACTAGTAAAGGAATAACTTGGATTCCATATAGTTAACCAAATGATGAGTAATTTTTCACCCCAAGTGAGGTGATAACATTTAGTAGGATCTTCTATCAATCTAATTTGATAAGGTGTAAACGAGCGTACTAACGCATGTTGAAAATTCTTGACTAAAAGAGTAGAAGTAGAACTAAAAGATAAAGTGTGTCTAGATAACACTGTTTTTAAACATTTACAATCTGTGATTTTGCACTCTATATAATAATTTAATAAATGGAGAGAGGTTACTCTCTGTATAGGATAAGTAAGGTCTACTAATGGCCATTTCAGATCTTTTAATGAATCTACACCCTCATAACTCAAAAACAAATCCAGAATCGACGAAGATGGCATCGTCGTCGATTCCTTCTGATGTTCCAATTTATGAATTAACGTGGTATAATAAACTAATTCCAAGAAAAGATATGACAATTATTCAATTAACAAAAGGCGATCTTGATCGCCTTTTCGTACTGACCAATCCTGCATGGGTCTACCTAGTTGAAATTGATCCTTATCGTAATAATAAAAGATGGAATATTGGATTTCTTCAACTGATTAAATTATGGAGTAGAAATGAATCTTATATCCACGTTCCTTCTATGTGTTTTCCTTCTCTACCTCAATTTGCTACAGAAATCTCAACCACCGTAATCTTTCAATTTATTAAACCGGTCAGTAGAGAAATTAATCTTATTCAAATGAATCAAGCAGTACTGGAAAGATTAGAATGGTACAAAGGCCAGTCCGGTCAGAATTGGCCTTTGTTATATGATCAGATTGGGTTTAACATTATTCGTTTATATATTAATTATAAGAAACCTAGTGCTGATCAAATTGATTTTTTAATATCAAAAGAAAGAGAATCTTTTTTAAAGAAGTTGGACACTCTCTACTCTTCTGATATAGGTCTATTAACAATTGCTACTTATTTATTTGGTTCAACTCTTATGAAACCAGTGCACTATGAGTCAGATCCTAATTTAGAAGCTACTTATCCGTTATTCTTGAAATGTTCTACTTGGTTCGAGGTTCCATTTGAATTGATCCCTATTCATTTGATGAGAGAGAAGAAGATCTATTTAGAAGGAGGATTTGCTATTATTCCGATTGGTTATGTCTATATTCTTGTGCAGCATCATGCGAAACGATTCTTGACACGTCACCTTATGAAGAAATTGAGAAACGAAGATGCTGCTGTGGATGAGCGATTGGAGAATATTTTTAATGCCCTGACTTATGTCCTAAAAAAACAAATCAAACCAAAGCCTATGCTTCAAATCAAGAATGCTTTGTATGATCATATTGGTGATATATTACCTCGTTGCCTACTTAAAATAAAAGCTGTATTAAATAAGAAAAATAAAGTTAAACATACAGATAGACATATGTTTGCTAATATCCTTCATTTTAGTGCAGCTCAAGTACCGATTCAAGATATTGAAGATATGTTTATTGAACGTATTAAGTCTGTTTATCCACCTGAAATTCAAAAACAAGAAATTAAAGAAATTCAAGCACAAATGAAACAATTAAAAAAACCATATAGTTACGGCTGTGATCGATTAAGACTTTTAAAATGGTGTCCTTATAAAAAAAATAGTGAATGTAGTAGTGAATGTCGTACTCGATATGAATTAAAAACTGAAGAAGAACTTACGATTCGATTTCCAGTAGATTATATAACTCTTGCAGTAAAATGCAATTCAACGCGACAGAAAAAAGAGGAAAAGGAAGAAGAACAACAGCATTAAATAATTTAGAAGGTCCATTTTCAGCACCGTTTTGGTTTGGTGGACCAGATGAGGTCTCCATGAATATGATAACCTGTTATTTAAATTTTGGTCATTTTGATCATTATTATGTTGCTGCAAACAAGCTGGTTTTAAATACCTTATTAAGAGGACAATTGTATTTTAATCACGGATCTGCATTTGATAAAGATAATAATGGGGGAAACAATCCAGAGAATAAGAAGAAAAAGAGCGGCAAAGAGAAGAAAAAGAATAAAGATGAATTAGAATTAGAATTAATCTACGATGCATTTATCCGTAATATTAAAGTTCATATTGATTGCCTGGGTTTTGTAGCTATATGCACTAGAAAGACTGCTCGTATGCATGAAAAATTACAACAACAAACATCTGCTCCACCTTCAAGAAAGAGATTACGAGAAGAAGAAGGAGACGAGGAACAAGATGAAGAGGACGAGGATGAAGAAGAAGAAGAGGAAGAAGATTCTCTAGTGAGTGATTATTATCCTGTTATACTTGATTTAAGAAGAATTCGAACGTTTATTCGTAGAGATAATTATTGTCAAAATCATTATGAATATAGAGCACCAGCAGATATACCAGGAGTTCATGAAATTATCTTAGATGGCGTCTATACACTGGAACATCCAGTTGAAAAACCATTAAATGCAACTCAATTCTGTTCAATAGCAGCACGTTTATATCCATGGTTTGATCGTGAAATTAAAAATTTTAATAGTTTTGATCGATATATTAAATATGTTTCAAATCCTTTACGTTTTATTAAACATATACCAGAAAAATTAAATGCAGCTGAACAAGTTACTCAACAATATTCATTATCTGGTCCATATAAACAATTAACTGGATTAAAACAAAATTTAGATATTCAAGTTAATCATGATTCAAATAAACCTGGTGAAAATCCTATTATGGTACCATCATTACCTGGACAAGTAACTGATTGGGAGACGCCCAATAAACTTCTTTTTTCCAGTTCCACTACCGATGATAATGATCCAAGAATTGTTCTTCCTTCTCTACCTTCATTAACAAATGATGTTCTCGCATCTTCCCATGTATTAGCGCCGGGGTATGATCTTGCTAGTGATTCACATCATCAAAATAATCCACCTGCTCTTATCCTCGAATATACAGCATGGAGGAAAGAAATGACAAATCGTTTATTAGGAGTACCAGATTCAATAGAAAAAAACTTCACGTTAGGTGGAACTGGTGGAAAGAGTGGTGGTGGTGTGGGTGGTCCTGCTAAAGGGAAAGGTTCAACTGTAAGTACAAATAATGATGGAAGAAAGACATTTGATGAAAATTTACAAACATTAAGAAAATTCTTATTAAATTGTTGTCAATTATTCATTGATACTACTACTGAACTAGAAAGAAATGTAAATGCTGTAATGATTAACGATGAAAATAAAAAAGCTGAAAAAAGAATTATATATCATACAGTGGATCCATATGAATTAAGAACAGAAATTCATTTTACTACATATACCGATTGGATGATTATGAACACTCTATATAAAGAAAGTACCATTACTCAAGAAGCATATTACAAGTCCACAAGTGATAATTTTGATATCCCGGAAGAATCATTCGAAAAAAATCCAGAAATTTCGCGCCGTGAACTAGGCGGAATCATCGATAAACCTGAAACTGCATCTTCTTCCACTTCTAAACCCAAAAAGAAGAAAAAGACTTCATCATGAATTGTGCTTGGAATGATAAACACAATTTAAATACGAATACTGCATTTATTACTTACGTTGATGAAGGTGGAATGATGAAATATTTCTGTAACGATGAAGAATTGGGTCATTGGTTAATTAGAACAGGACGTTATAAAGAACCATGTTGTCCAAATGAAGGATGCGAGGGTGATTTATTATGTGAGAAATGTGAAGAAATCTTATGTAATGAATGTAATGAATTAACTCCTACATGTGTGAAATGCCATAAAAAGGATGGTACTCTCGAGTGTCATGTATGTAAAGGAAAGCTTGCATGTGTTACATGTGATTATGAGGATATTGCAATTACTCTTGAATATAATCCTCCAGATTAGATCATTCAAATAATCGTTCATTCCACTCATCAATTTGTATTTCATTTAGTTTCAGCCACCATTGATACTCGTATCTCAACAGATGACAGAAGTTAATGATAGCTGTTAACCAATTTTTACAATAAATACAATATCCTTTATTCAATATATAGATTTTACCTGTCAGTTGAATAATACGCAAGAAAGAATCCTTTTCAAATTCTTTATCAGACCATGCTTGTAGTAGCTGTGAACCGAATATCACTCGTTTCTGTAAGAAATCATATTGTCCAATTGAATTTTGCCACACTGAATAATGAAATAGAGTGAGGCATATTACCTGATAATATTGATTATTTTCAGGTTGATAAGGTATTTTTTTTAATAAAGGTTCTTGAATAAATGCCATACGACTTGCTCCAGTCATGATTTGATATAAAATCTCACTTTCAACATTTGTATATTTATATTTTAAATCCCTTCTAATTAAATAACGTGAACCCAATGGCATCTCTGATTCAAATATAGTCTTTACTAATGTAGTATGTAACCAATCGGTAGTTGGAAATTTAAAGATCTCACTTAACCATACTTGAAATCGAATCTCGCAACGAGTATACTCCAGATCAGAAAGGATAAAGCTCTCGGACTGTAGTCCGAGAGCTTTATAGTAGTGATTTAACGAGGGTAGAATATCTAATTGTTTAATAAAAGAAGTTTGAAACCAATAATCTACAAAAGTAGAACATGCAACAGGTATAAAACGATCGATAAAAGATGCTGGATGTTCTTCAAATAGGTAGCCTGTTTCTACAGGTGTAGTCCAATTTTTTTGTAGATCTTCTTCTTCACCATAATATTTCTTTTTTTTGGGTTTAAAGGGAATGAGACGAAGTGTGAACCCATCTTTCTCTTTTAATAATGCAAGAGGAGTAGGTTGTAATAAACTAATATAAGATGGTTTCATATTATCATAAAACATATCATCTAGAACTTCTTTTTTCTTCAATTCTACTTTATAGAGATTTAATCGATTTAATTCTTCTTTCTTGATGAGATCTAGTAGCAATTCTTTTCCTTGTCTATAATAACAAGTGATGAGATATGATACATCATATAGGAGAGATAAACTCTCTTCTTCATTAAAGACAGGTTGACATGAAAAGAGGGACAGGCGCGTATTCACATTAATCACTCTCTGTATATCTATCTCTTGATTTCGATCATATTTATCTATATTGGATGCAAAATAACAATTAGCAAGTAACATAAATTGAAGATCATTTAAATTGAATTCAGTCAAAGTAGAATTGACATTCTGTATTAAAAAATACTGTAATAGATGATTTCTTAAATAAGCTACATCTTCTAACCAGAAGTGAAATTGAACGCTACGCTTGATAGGAATAAGTGTCACATTCTGTTTCAACCATTGATCTATTCTAGCTGTACGTGATTTTAGATCTACAAATAACTCAATACTCATCGCTTTCTCCTTCTTTTCTTCATCTTTCTCAATTTTAGTACCAAAACTTTCATTGCAAATCTGATTAAAGGATTTCATTAATTGGTTTTTTATCTAATGAAATAAATTCTCCTTGAATTAAAAAGGTTACACGAAAATGAATTAAGGGACAACCAATACGCGCTTCACCTTCTAGAGTATTTAAAAATACATTTAAATCATTGACGTCTTTATTTTTTAATTCTGGTCTAACTTCTAATACAATAGGTTCTGGATCATCTGTTAAATTGATACAGTGTCTTTCTTTACCAAATAATTCAAACTTCTGATTAATAATTTCATCCATAATTGTATCATGTACAACAAATGTCTTAGCAGCACCATCACCTATGATTTTTGGTTCTGTTTTCACTTGGCGCATTGCAGATAAATGTTTAATTCTCATCCATTCATCTAATGCGACATAACGAATGACGTCATCTACAGATTGTTCACAATTTTCAGGCTGCGATACACCTCCATGTAATGGAGCACGAATATGATATTGATTAAGGGAAGTTTGACGAGCTTGTGTGAGGAGAGTACGGGTTTCTTCTTCGTTTACATTGATCCATCTATTACGAGACAGCACACAAGCAGAGCTTCTCTATTGGCACACAACGAATACACGTACATCAACGAATCTCTCGGTGTTAAATGTTACTTACCTACAAAACTCTGGGTGTTCATATATTTCTTGTTCGCATCTATATACAAATATTCTCGCTGAATGTTCAATTTTTGTATTTTGAAACAGGGTGAAAGCTCTTGGTTCAGCTTGATGTAATTCTGAGTCTGGTGTCATTGATGGACCACGATAAGAAATCCATTTTTTTTCAGAAAAACGACTATTATTATAATTAGATAGCAGCTGTATATTTAAATCAAATGGAATATTCTGACTGATTTGACTTGTAATTTGAATCATGTGGACTAATAACCATTTAAATTGAAATCGTTCTTGACCCAAAATTCGATATTTATTTATATATCGTTCTAATGCTTCTCTTGTAATTGGAATTTGAATACGTCCAGTACCTGCTTGAAGCGCTTTAATTAGATGCAGCAATGTAGGTCTTTCTGCAAACTTCCCTCTTATTTTTTCATCTAATTCAGGTAATAAAAGCTGGAAAGGGAGTTCAAAATGCACGCGTGTTGTTGGATATAATAATTCTTTTGGCCATTTAGAAATCCACGGTTCTTTCATTACTTCTAATGTACGATACCAATCTGTTGCTTTATTATATTGTCTACGGATTATTTTGGGAGGAAGACCTTCTGCTTGAAATTCATATTCTTTATATGCGAGAACTTTGATTTTATTGGGTCCTTCTATTTCTACGGTATAAGTTGGTCCTGCATCTTGTCTATAATAATGTAATCTACGAGGAAAAATGTAATCAAAATTAGGATTATAAATACAATCAGTTGATTGCTCTTCAGTTGCAGGCACACAGTCAATATAATTAGATAAATCTTGCGGTCTTTCCCATTCAGTCGCATTATAATGAAAGAGGTGTTGTCTAGTTTCAACTAAATAAGTATCGGTTATTGTTTGTAAGATAGGAGGAGAAAGAAGATTATTATTATTATTGTCGTCGACAATCACATCACGACTCCCACCGCCTCTACGTTGAGCTCTTTGAACTAGTTCTAATCGTTCTAATTGATTTTGAACATAGCTCGATTTTTTCTCTTCTATTTCTTCTTCTTCTTGTTGCTGCTGTCGTGAAATTAAAAGCGATGATGTGGATGGTGATCGTGTTGTCGATTTTGAATATAATGTTGAACGACTAGATGTCGGTGAGGATCGACTACTACGAGACGCTGAATTCATCATAATGAACTAAGGAAAGAATGGATTATCAACTTCAAATATCTGAACAAGATGGAGGAGGAGGAGGTGGAGTAGGATTAAGTGATCGATTAGAAGAATATAGAAATAGATTAATAGAATTAGAACATTCAAGAAAAAGAAAAAGATTTTCACGTCCAGAAGAAAAGGATGAACCAGAACAACAAGAAGATCAACAAGAACGATATCAAAATGGAGGAGGAGGAGGAGGCGGAGTAAGAATTGAAGAAATAAAAGAACCAGGTCCAGATCCAGATCAACCTCTACCAGATGCTGATAATGATTGGGAATATGAAGGAATTGATATAGATCAAAATCAAAATTATTTAAATGAAAAACGTATTATTGCTGAAGATGAAGATTTAGCAGAAGAAATTTATCGTAAACAATTAGTGAATCGTAAATATCCACGTATAATTCGTTATGAATGGGATGAAGATGGTGATGAATTACCATCATATGGTCCTGATGTAACAGATGAAGATTTTGAATTTGAATGGATTAGAAGAGATCAATCATGGTGTTTTTTATGTATACATTGTAGAAATGTAGATGAAGAACAACGATTTCATCAAGTGAAAAAAATGCACGATCTGGTTGATTCTTATTGGGGAAAATGCGATTCAACTATTATATGTACAGAAATGCAACGTCAATTTAAATCAACTATAAGACCACATTTACCTAAAAGAGGAATATGTAGAATTAGTGGAAAACAAAAACCACAAAGATATTGGTGGAAACAAACGATCTATGCTCATTGGGTTTTTCATGTTCAATATCCAATTGTGATTAAACAAATACGTTATCAAACCACTTTAACAATTGAATATGAATTATATAAAATAGTACGTAAAAAAAATAAAAAAAATGGAAGAATTGATATTATTTCTAGTAAAGTAAGAGATCTTATAACGATTCAAAATCAAAATATGAAATTAGAAACAGATTTACAAAAAGCAACATCAAGATCACTCCTGATTAAGTAGAGACGTCAGTCTCTACTTAACACCCCGTCAAACGAAGGATTAAATGAATAACAGCATCATTTGCTAGATTATAATCTGCCATTGTATTATTCTCTTCTAACTGACGCCCTGCATATATCAGACGTTGTTGATCAATTGGTATACCGAGTTTTGCATTAATCATCTGTTTGAGTTCTTGAATAGTATTACTTTGATTACAATCTAGAAGGATCGCTTTACCAGTAAGCTGTCTAATTCTTACTATTAGATCACCTTTTCTCTTACGTTTCTTCTTCTTCGTTGGAATTTCTTCTATCTCTTCTTCTTCCTCCTGTACGACAGCAGGAACGACGGGACCTCCATGTGAAGAAGAAGGACTTTCTACTTTCACATAGACGACTGAAGTACGCAAATTAGCCAACCAGAATATTAAGAAAGAGCTCGTCTTAAAATTAATCTGTTCGTTATCTTGAATTTCTGTTTTACGATCTTCTGATGTGAAGAGAAGTAATTTTCGATCTTCATTTACTGCGATTCCATTCTGTTTACTCCATATCGTTAGATAAACAGTGGATAATTCTTCAAATGTTGTTTTTGAATCCATATAAAGTCGAGTTGGTTCTTTACACAGACATTGAAATTCTAATCCAACTACTACTTGATAATCAAGGTCTCTACAGACATAGGAAAGTGTTCCAGCTAAAGTTGTGGTCTTCATCTTTTCGGTAGATACAACACTCAATAAATAAGCGACAACAGTATCATCTTCTGTTTTACTGTCTGCATCAAACCATCTTAAAGCTAAATAAGGACGGATTAACGAAGGATATTCTAGCTGAATGAACTTATAAAAATCGATAAGTAAACTCTCACCATTGAATTCGATTACTTTAATTTTATCAGCAAACAAAGCACGATAGTTAATTTTTATCATCGTCGATGTCATTATTGAGATCGGGCAATGGGATAATGAGAAGTGATTTTAGATTGTCTGGCAAGATTCGCGGTAGCAGATGCTTTTTTGGTTAGTCGAAGTAACACGAGCCACTCAATCTCTTCGACCGATAATGTCACCACACCGGTAAATTCCTTACTTTCATTTTTCAATTCTCCATTCTTCACTAATTCGAGATATTCTGGACTATTGTGAATTTGAGACATATTCATCATGAATTTAGACAT
>Ga0265338_10011048_pt1 | contig 10475 bp, 4 predicted proteins | sample 42126metaG_FD_193579 | JGI IMG/M metagenome (GOLD analysis project Ga0265338, IMG submission 193579) | Rhizosphere microbial communities from Carex aquatilis grown in University of Washington, Seatle, WA, United States - 4-21-26 metaG | ecosystem: Host-associated > Plants > Roots > Rhizosphere >... | reverse complement strand
GCCCATCCGTCGGATTCTGCGAGCGCGGCACAAGACGGATTCCCAGTGAGGCTTCGAGAGCTGCCATTGTTTTCAATTGCGGACGATAGTCGGCAGTCAACGGTGGAGCAACCGCATTGCCTTCTGAAGGCTGTGGCAACTGCTGCATCGCCGATTCCGCGATGTGAGTCGTCGCTCCCGCCCCAATCCAAACTTCGATGAGTTTCACTTCCGCCACCGTGAGCGCGGGCTTTCCCTCCGCGGGCATGAAATCTTTGGAATCCGACGGCATCGTCACGCGCCGAAAGAGTTCGCTCTTGCCGGGCTCGCCCGGGTGGATCACCGGACCGTCCTTGCCTCCGCGCATTAGGTCTTCGTAGCTGTCAAGACGAAGCTTCCCCTTGAACTTCTCGGAGTTGTGGCAAAGGACACATTTCTCTTCAAAGATTGGCTGTACCCGCATTGCGTAGAAACTGGTTGGGTCGATCTCAGTCTTGCGTTTGCCACCAAGCCAGCGACCGAAAGGTTGTGGCATGTGCTCGGTCAGGAAGGTATCTCCGTGAGTCAATTTACCGCCCTGATCGCTGGTCCACATTAGCAGTCCGACCGTCGACAACAACGCGATTAGATACGCAGATCGTCTCCAACCATAGAGAGCGCAGCAGGCAAGGCTCGCTGCGGCCAGTGATACTCCTCCCCACATATGGCGTGTTATCAACGAACCTTCATAGCCGCCGCTCCAGGCCAGGAGCCACCCCAGCCAGGCCGAAGCGATTGCGGCCGCGGTTGCGAGGCCCATTACAAACCCGGCGGCCTGACGCAAATGCTGCCGCTCTCCAAGAAGTGCGGCACACTCGAGCAGCGGCACGAGAAGGAGCAACGCAATCGGCAGATGCACAGCGAGCGGATGAAACCGGCCGAAGAACTGAGCCAGGTCGGCACGTTGAAGGCCGTCTGGCGGCGCATTGAGAAGAAGGATGAATAACGGAAAGATCGCGGCAGCACCAACACCCAGGATCCACGCGCGGACTCGAAGGGGCATGCGGGTTTCCGTTAGGTCCTGCGCAGAAGCGTGATTCGGCCGATCGGCACCCACTCAGCCACAAGAATGTCGCCGTTGTGGAGAAAAATCGCGTCGTGAGGCGTGATGAATTTTCCGGGCGTGAATTGCGCACGCGATTGGTCACGGCGCGACCCCACCTCGCCGTTCTCCGCCTTTCCATCTCCCAGTTGCGCAACGACCTTGTATTCGCGATCAAGAATGCACACCTGGCTGTCCAGATCGGGACAAACCATCCACTCCCCTTGCGTTTGGAAGTTGCAGGGCATTCGCAGGTGTGCTTCGTCCTTGATCGTCTTCAAGTGGACGCCATCCAGGGTGAAAGTCTGAATGCGGCGATTGCCGCGGTCGGCCACGACCAGCAGTGGTTTCTCTCCGCGCGGATCGACCCATTGTCCGTGAGGATTGTCCAATTCTGCGTCGCCATGTCCCGGCTTGGCGATCTCACCGAGGAACTTCCCATCCAGCGAGAAGCGCAGCATGTGGTTCGAACCGTATCCGTCGCCTACATAGAAATCGCCGTTCGGAGCGAATGCAACGTTCGTAGGCACGAAGTCGATGGGCCGCTCCATGTAGTTCGCATCCTCTCGCGGATAGCCATGCAGCCAGACGTCCTCCCCAGTCAGAGTAGTCTTCACAACCTTGCAACGGTTGATGTCGCAGTGATAGAGAAACTCCGTTTTGCCCTCGCGGCGCAGTTTCAGGCCGTGCGCCCCGCCTCTGAATTCCTCTCCAAAGGCCCGAACGAAACGGCCTTTCTCGTCGAATACGACGATCGCCTCCCCGCGCATGCTGGACTTATGCACGGTGTGTCCAACGTAGATCAGCCCCTGCTCGTCCTGGCACAGCCCGTGCGTATCGCCCCACACCATCCCTTCGGGCGGCATCAACCAATCGTGGATGCACTCGTAAGTGTGCTGACCAGAACCAACCACGGGCGCACGAGCGCCGGATTTATCGGAAGCGTGAACGTAGAAGGAAGGCAGGGCTGCGGCGACGCCCGCAGCGGAACAAGCGGCCAGAAAAGATCTGCGAGTTTGTTTGCGCATTCCTGGTTCATTCATGACAGTCCACCCTGGCGGCAGATAAGGCTAGCTCACGAGGCCAGTCACCACCTTCGCCGGAATCACTCCAGTGAGTTTCTGGTCGAGCCCCTGAAACTTGAAGGTGAGTTTCTCATGATCAATGCCCAACAAGTGAAGCAAGGTGGCGTTGAAATCCCGGACATGCACTGGGTCTCGAACGATGTTGTAACAATATTCATCGGTCTCCCCATAAGCGAGCCCCGCCTTCGCACCCCCGCCCGCCATCCAAACGGTAAAACAGCGCGGATGGTGGTCACGCCCGTAGTTGTCTTTGGAAAGACCGCCCTGACTATAGACCGTACGGCCGAACTCGCCTCCCCAGATCACCAGCGTGTCGTCGAGCATTCCCCGCCGTTTCAAATCGGTGACAAGGGCATAGGAGCCGCGGTCCGTAGCCGCGCACAGTTTCGGCAGCATGCCGACGCAGTCGCCATGCACATCCCATCCGCGCTGATAGATCTGCGTGAATCGTACGCCACGTTCGGCCATGCGGCGCGAGAGAAGGCAGTTGTAAGCGAACGTTCCCGGCTTTTTGGCCTCCTCGCCGTAGAGCGTCCATGTGCTCGCAGGCTCATCGCGCATGTCGGTCAGTTCGGGCACCGACGTTTGCATGCGGAACGCCATCTCATACTCCTGGATGCGCGCGTGCGTCTCCGCGTCGCCGAGATCCTCATAAGTAAGTTGGTTGATCGCATTCACACTGTCAACCAGCGTGCGTCGCGTCTGACTGCTCATGCCCTGCGGATTGTCGAGATACAGTACCGGAGAACCCTCCGAACGAAAAGCCACGCCGGAGTACTCGTTCGACAAGAACCCGCTGCCCCACAGCTTTGGCGAAATGGGTTGCTGATTGGAATGCGGAATCAAGGCAGAGTTGAGCACTACAAATGTTGGAAGGTTTTCATTCATGCTGCCCAGACCGTAGGACAGCCATGCGCCCAGCGAAGGCTTGCCCGGAACCATGTTTCCGGTGTTCATCAGAAGAATTGCTGGCTCATGGTTGATGGCATCGGTTCGCATCGAGTACACAATCGCGAGGTCGTCGACCATCTTCCCGGTGTAGGGAAGCAGGTCGCCGACCCAGCGCCCCGACTTGCCCTGCTGCGCGAACTTCCAATGAGATGGAGCTATGGGGAAACGGGCCTGCCCGGCTGTCATCCCCGTGAGCGGCTGGTTGCCGCGAACAGAATCCGGCAGATCCTTGTCGTAGAGGTTGCTGAGCCCCGGCTTGTAATCCCACATATCCATCTGCGGAGGAGCGCCGGACATGAAGAGATAGATGCAACGCTTCGCTGTCGGCGGGAAGTTCGGTAGACGCAGCGACTCCGGGCCAGGCATTGCCGGTTCGGCGGCATGCGCGACGCGGCCAACAAATCCGTCGCCCATGAGGACTGCCAAGCCCGCCCATCCCAGGGTCTTGCCCATGCGGCCAAGAAAATGCCTTCGGCTCGCCAGACGCAGCCACTCATCGCGCAGCGGCTTAGGAACAGGAAGGTCATAAACGGATGGACCTTCGCCGCGATTGTCGCAACAGGCGTGTGTCGGCGACGGCTTCTTGAAGTTCATTTGTTCACCACCGCATCGAGATTCAAAGCTGCGCTGGAAACCAGCATCCAGGCCGCCAACTCGGGCGCCGGAATGGTCGCATCAATCTTACTTTCACCCACCTTCAACAGCTGACCGGCAGCCGCCGGGTCCTTGGAGTAGGTCGCCTGGAATTTTGTGAGCGCGTTTTCGAGAACACTCTTTTCTCTGGAATTCCAATCACGCGCCAGCAAGACTCGGCCAAGATAGTCCAGCCGGGCGTCTTCCGTTGCAGACCCATGAATCAGGCGCTCCGCCAGTTTGCGCGATGCCTCCAGCCGTAGAGGTTCGTTCATCCCGACCAACGCTTGCAAGGGAGTATCGGTGCGCTGGCGGCGAGTGCAGGCGGCATCGCGCATGGGAGAATCGAAGGTGTCCATGTCGGGCATGGTAGCCATGCGCTTCCAGAACGTGTAGAGACTTCGCCGGTAAAGCGCGTCGCCGTGGTCCTGCACATATTTTCGTGTGTTGCTGGCGTCGTGGCTTCCATCCCAGATTCCGGGCGGCTGATAGGGCTTCACGCTGGGGCCTCCGAGTTTCTCTACCAGCAGTCCACTCGCTGCCAGTGCCGTATCGCGCAGCATCTCGCTGTCCATGCGAAAACGTGGGCCGTGAGCCAGCAGCCGGTTCTTTGGATCCCTTTCGGCAAGCTGCGCCGTTACACGAGCCGACTGCCGGTAAGTCGCAGACAGCACCAGTTGCCGGTAGAAGCGTTTCACATCCCAGCCGCTGTCGCGAAAATCCACCGCCAGCCAGTCGAGCAGTTCCGGATGACTTGGCCGTGCACCCATCACTCCAAAATCTTCGGTCGTCTCGACGATTCCGGCTCCGAAGATTTCCTGCCACATGCGGTTCACTGTCACTCGTGCGGTCAGCGGATTCGCCGGATTCACGGTCCACTCCGCGAGCCCGAGGCGGTTGGGCGAAGCACCGGCAGGCAGTGATGGCAAGAAATGCGGAACTCCGGGCCGGACGCGCTCGGTCCGTGCGTTGTAAACTCCGCGGGTCAGCATGTCGGCATAGGCGAACCCAGGGCTTTCTTCGCTGACCAGCGAAATGTCGCCGTCCTTGGAGAGCCGATCGAGTTCGCTGTTGAGTGCCGGCAGTTGCGCGGTGAGCGAACGTGCAACTTCATCGCGCTGCGCAAAATAGAAGTCACTGACCACCTTGAATTCGTCGTCGGACCAGGCGGAGAAAGGCTTCTGAACGATCTCCGATACGTAGTCTTCGAATGGGACGCGGACCACCTCACCGGGCGGAAGCTCGCGAGTATAGAAACGGAAATCCTCGAATGCCGACTGGCGGAGCGGGTCCACGTCAGGAGAGATCCGCCCGAAGGTCATGGGCACTGATGTTCGTATCGTTCCATCGAGCTTATCTGTGACGGCCTTCAACTCCTCTGGCTGGCCGTCGATGTAGAGCTTCATCCCGCCGGCTTTGCCGGATCCGGAATAGGTCGCGACGAGGTGATTCCAGCGCCCCTCAATCAGGACGACCTCTTTCGTCTCGACTGTGATTGCGTTGCGGGGGCTGTCGTGCGCGAGCGTAAATGCCAATTTGCGCTCATTGATGCGCAGCTGCCAGCCTCGCGAGCCCTGCCTGGAATCGGCTCGCGCCAGAATCACTCCGCTCGGTTGTTTCTTGTCTTTAGAGTCGAGCGGACGCAAGTCAGGACGCAGCCAGAGTGCTACGGTAAAAGGCTGGTTTCCATCAACATCGCCCGCATCCGGCAAATCCAGCCTGGTCGTGGTGTCCATTCGCATGTAGGGCCAGAGCCAGATTCCCTCGCCCCAGATCACCGGACTCTCGGTCGCCGAGACATTCTGCCCCTTCGCCGCGGGCGCCGAGTTGGCGAAGGTCACACCCGTTTGTTCGTCGAAACGAAGACGCACCTGCAACTTATCCGTGTTCACTGGTTGCGCCCGTAAATTCTGGCTCTTCAGCCAGGCGCTCACCAACTCGCGAGCCTGGGCTCGCCGCTGATTGATCTGGTTCTCGAGCGCGGAGCGTTTTGCCAGAACCTGTTCGTAGGCCGCGCGATTGTCTTCCTTCGGCACCCGGATGAACGGCGGCCAATCCTCGCGATCGTCGTTCGATGGATTTTCCGTCAGGTTATTGAAGAATGCGGTGAGCTGATAGAAATCCTTCCGAGTGATGGGATCAAACTTGTGATCGTGGCAGACCGCACAGCCTGTGGTAAGGCCTAGAAACGCCGCGCCAAACGCTTCCGCTCGTTCGCGCTTGTTGTTCACCCGCAGCTCTTCGATCAAAGATCCGCCTTCACCAGAACTGATGCCGGCACGCAAAAACGCCGACGCGACCAGTGTGTCCAAATTCTTCCCAGGCAGCAGATCTCCAGCGATTTGCTCCTTCACGAACTGGTCGAAGGGCTTGTTCTGGTTGTAGGACTTGATCACGTAGTCGCGATACGGCCAGATACTGCGAAGATTATCCAGATGCAGTCCGTGCGTGTCGCCGTAGCGCGCGACGTCGAGCCAGTAGTGGGCGCGATGCTCGCCGTAACGCGGACTGGCCAGCAGACGGTCCACTACTTTTTCGTACGCATTCGCTGATGTGTCTGTCACGAATGCTTGAACTTCTTCCGGGGTCGGAGGCAGCCCAGTAAGGTCGTAGGTGACCCGTCGAATCAGAGTTGGCCGGTCAGCTTCTTCCGAGGGCTGCAGGCCTTCCTTTTCCAGACGGCTCAGAATGAAACGATCAATCGTATTTCGTGCCCATTGGCGATCTTTCGTCTCAGGAATCGCAGGACGTTTCGGCACAATAAAGGACCAGTGTTCTTCGTAGGCCGCCCCTTCTTTCACCCAGCGGCGCAAGAGTGCGATCTGCTCTGGCTTCAGCGTCCGGTGCCCTTCCGGAGGAGGCATTCGCTCTTTCGGGTCGGTCGATTCAATCCGCCGCACCAGCGGACTCTTGTCGGGATTCCCGCGGATGATCGCGGGGCCGAATTTCTCGTGCGCGGCAAACGCAAACTCCGCACGATCCAGCCGCAGTCCGGCCTTCCGTGCACCCGGATCCGGGCCGTGGCATGCATAGCAATTTTCAGAAAGGATCGGCTGGATCGTCTGGTTGAAGGACAGATCAGAAGAACCGGCGCCGAACGCGGACCGGTGGATCAGCCACCCGGCAACGACAATCACGACAAGCGCGGCACCAGCCGCCCATAAGAACCGAAAGCTCATCCCCGAATGTTGGATCCTTTTGAACGGTTCTCTGTCCGTGGACACGGTGCGCTGTCCTTCCTATTCTCGCAGACAGTCGACGATTGTAGCGCAGCGCGGAGGCGTGGCGCTGCGACCTTTCTTACCACTCGCCTTGACGCATTCGACATGGACGAATGATCGCAAATCGCCGCGAAATCACTGGGGAGGAACAAGCCCCGAGACCGTTGTTTTGTTATCCACAGAGAACCGCGACGGTCGAGGACGGTACCCGTTCCGCGTGCGCACCTTATATTTTTTCAGGCGATCGCCCATTAGCCTCACCGTGATCGCACGCCAGCCCGAATTGCTGTTGGGTTTCGGGTAATAGCTGAGGGAATACAGATGTGCCAAGTCGTCACGGATGGAAGCAAATGCTCGAGTTTCATCCCTCCAGTCCTTGGCGAAATAGGCCTTGCCGCCGGTAGCAGCTGTCATACGTTCAAAGACCGCGGTGGATACAGGCTCCAACTCGGCCTTGCGCGTGCTGATCATGTAAATCGATACGCCGGCAGACTGCGCAAACTCAGCGACGTCCTCGGGGGGGATGACGCTGGAATTGTCGGGGCCGTTTGAAAACACGACGACGACCTTCCTGCCTGTGTTTTGCGCCGCATCTTTCAACGTCAGCAATAGCGCGTTATAGAGGGCGGCATCATCTCCCGCTACAGTGGACCGTACGGCCCGCAAAACCTGCGACCGATCGGAAGTAAGAGCCGCGGCGCGAGAGAGATCCCGGCTGTACGAATAAAATGCAATCTTGTCCGCAGTTTCCAATGAGCGAATGAACTCGGCAGTTGCATCCTGCGCGAAGACAAAGCCCCGGTACATATAGTCGCTGGTATCAAACAAGACGAAAACATTAGCCCCACTTATCTGTGCAGCAAACGACTGAGACAAGGCGCCATCCGACGAAGGTTTCTCCGGGTCGCCAGCAGCCGGAGCCGATGGGCCCTGCTCGGCTAACTCGCTGAGACTGCGGGCCGGTTCATTGCCTTCGGCAAAGGTCGCAGTCTTTTCCAATATCCCGTCCTCGGCGATCGCAAAATCCTGTGGGCGAAGGCCCGTAACGTAGTTGCCATTCTTATCGGTGACCGCCACGTTCAGTTGGACCATATTGACGACCACCCGAAGGTCCGGACTATCCTGAGCGTTGCCCGCGGGCTTACTCGCCAGGAGCAGCCCCAAGGCGATTAGAGTCAAGAGAAGGAGTTTCCTCATCATGGTTCCCAAGCTTCCTACTCTGCGATCCTCTTGATGGAATCGCTGCTATAACGATCTGCGTTTCGGTTCGACAAGCAATCTCACTACTGAACGGCGCTAAGCCGTGCAGGCGAAGTCAACTTCCCCTCGCGAAATTCCTGACCCGCTTCATGCATAGCCCGAAGCAGCGCCGGCCAATCTTCAAAATCTGTAGCGAAGATCTTCTGAACCATCAACCTTGTAAGTTCCGGTACCAGATGGTTCAGCATGACCGGCGAATATCCCCCTTCATCGGCCAGACGAGCCCAGTACAGATTGGGCGAATCCCACGATTCCGCCAGGAAGCGGCTCGAGTATCCCGAAAAAGGCGGCATGGGCGCCACATTCAGAAGTTCGAGGCCATAGTTCTGAGCCAGGCTCGGATGGGGCGTACCAAAATCGTGCGATAAACGCCTCCAATTGACTTGTTCAGGATGTCGATCGCCCAGATCCTGCAGTTCCTGCATCGCGGTTCCCCAAGGACCGGATTGTTCGGGATACTTACGCCGGAACTCCGCCGCCAGATAGAACACGTCAGCGGGCATCATTTGAGGAAGCAATTCGGATACGTGGCCTTCGTGAAGGGCGTGCTCGACTCGTCTTGATTTCTGCGGAAGCAACCGATCCGACAGAATGGTCATGACCTTGCCGCGTAAGGCTTCATCCTGTGCAGAAGCCGTGAGGAGTTCCTCTCCTGCCCGTTGATAGAGTGCGATGGCATGAAGCTCGGCTGGGCTGACGTCCCACCACCGCGGCAGGATCGCGCTGGCCAGAAGTTCTGGCGTCAATTCCTTCCAGATGAGCGCCTGAATACTGTCAGGCGAAATGAAATCCTGCTCAAGCTGGGCCAAGGCATACGGAAGATCGGCAAGAGACCCCACGAAGTGGGCTCCGCCGCCGGCAGGCGAGCCTTGGCCGAGGAGTTCCGGAGCCTGCCAAAGTGTCTTCATGCCACTGACCGTTTCGCCGGCAAAATCGTGGGAGCGGACAAATAGCGGATTGTTGTGCAGAGCCTGCGCACCCGGCGGCTCGTAATAGGCATAATTCAAACCGACGAGAGTGTCTCGCAGGAACGAGGCAAGTTGACCGCGCGCCTCGTCAATTTGCGCGTGCGATGCCGTGGGAGACTTGAGTATCTTGGTCACGTCCGTCCGCATCTGAACATCAGTGTGATGGTTGTTGTAGATTCCTGCCGCCCACTCGGTTCGCTCGCCGTTGGTGAAGATCGGCCGCGGCATCTCAAATTCTCGCGTCTGCCCGGCCAGGCGAATCACAGCCTCCTCCGGCTGCTCTCCTCGCGCCTTTTGGCGCAGGGCGTCCCCCAGTGTCAGCAGCGTGTCGAGAGAGACTAGTCGTTGGTCGTCCAACACGGAACGTATTCTTCCAGCAACTTCCCGGTGCATCCTCATTCCTTCCGGAGTGGTTTGCCGGGGACCTGCCAGCAACTCGATGATTTCATCCTGCGAGCCCCGGGCCTTACCGGTAGCGGACTGGAATACTTCTCCAAAGGACGCCCGGCCCGCGTCATACAACTGGGCTGCCGATCGAACCGCGGCGAAAGGCTTGACCATTCGCTGCCACGAGTCGTTCAACTGCGAGTTTGGAATCTCTCCCTGACGAGCCAGGATCTGCCAGATTCCCACATTCGCCTGAAAAGAACCGAAGGCATTGCCGCGCACCGCCATGGGAATGTTGTTCAGCCCTTGCACTACATCCAGAAATAGCGTGATCGACTCGTCGCTTAACTCTGGAAACTCGGAGAAGATCCGATACTGATCGCTGAAATCCTCGAACTTGCGCGCCAACAGACGAACCGCCTCGGGTGACAGCCGGCGCTCAGGAGATCGTCGGCGGTCGAGTTCGCTGATCGCCATGTAGATCTGAAGCGGGCCGGTGTCCGTGCTTGCTCGCGACAGCGCGAACAACACCTTCACGAGCTGATCTGGTCCAGACAGCTTGGGAATGCGCTTCCCCGATTCGCGTGCCAGGCCGGAGGTACGGCCCTGGAGAACGATGTCGTTCCAGACCGCCAAATTCCCCGGGATGTGCGGCTCACCGTTGCTCTCGAATTGAAGTCGAGTCGCCAGAAGCAACATTGCAGGCGCGGGCCTGAAAGCGCCCCTGGTGGCCTTCGTCGAAGGATCGGGGGTGCGGACTCCGTCGTAAAACAGCGCCAGTCGGCGCGGATCAGTGAAATAAGTCTGCTGATCCCCGCTCGCCCGCGAAAGCACATCGAAATAGGCGGCCAGCCAGCCCTTGTCCCTTGCCAACAGTTTTTCGACAAAGGGGCCCGGATTCGCCGGACTG
>Ga0265338_10011047_pt1 | contig 10476 bp, 10 predicted proteins | sample 42126metaG_FD_193579 | JGI IMG/M metagenome (GOLD analysis project Ga0265338, IMG submission 193579) | Rhizosphere microbial communities from Carex aquatilis grown in University of Washington, Seatle, WA, United States - 4-21-26 metaG | ecosystem: Host-associated > Plants > Roots > Rhizosphere... | reverse complement strand
GATGTTTACGGGAAGGGGACGAGGTGGGGGGGATATTTTGACGGGCCAGTCAGCGTTTGCAGCTTGCAGATCCGCGGCGGCTGCGATGTGGCCGAGCCGTTTCAAATGGCGCATGAGGAAATTCCGAAAGGCTCGGTGGTGGTGATTGATGATGAGAACACCGGGCAGTTGAAACTCAGTGACCGGGCTTACGACACGCGGGTGGCGGGCATCGTGAGCGGAGCCAATGGGATCAACCCGGGAATTGCGATGCATCAGGAAGGGGAATTTGAAGGCGGCCAGAACGTGGCGTTGAGCGGGCGCGTTTATGTGCTCGCAGATGCTTCAAACGGAGCGATCAAGCCGGGAGATTTGCTGACGACTTCCGCCACTCCCGGTCATGCGATGAAAGTATTGAATCAGGCGAAGTCCCAGGGAGCCATCCTTGGCAAAGCCATGAGTGGGCTCAACAGCGGCAAGGGCATGGTGCTCGTCCTGGTCACGCTGCAATAATCAAGGGCCAATTTATGACAAGAAATCCATCGGAGATTATTGCCAGTCTGGCGCTGCTTTTGTTGCTCACCGCTCCAACTTCGGCGGCGGACCGGCAGACGCTGCACACGGGCCTGCCCGAAGTGGCAGCCCGCTTGCAAAGACTTGGCCGTCTGCCCGCCACGAACCGCATGCAGTTGGCGATTGGGTTGCCTTGGCACGACCAGACAATCCTCACCAACCTGGCGCGTGAAGTTTACGACATGACCAGCACGAACTTCCATCGCTACCTGACGCCGCAACAATTCACGGATCGATTCGGACCAACGGAACAGGAGTATCAAAACGTGAAGGATTATTTCAAATCGAACCGATTGGAAGTCGTGGGCACATTTGGCAATCGCGCCCTGGTGGATGTGGCGGGAAGCGTGGCCGACATTGAAAGGGTGTTTCAGGTCAAAATGGGAACCTATCAACACCCCACGGAGAACCGGCAGTTTTTTGCGCCGGACAAGGAGCCGACCGTAGAGGCGAGTTTGGGGATAAGTTATATCGTTGGTTTGGACAACTATGTCATTCCGCGGCCGCAGATTCGCACGGAGATCTCCAAGTTGGGTGAAACCAACGAGGGAGGCCCCCGGCCGGCAGGCGGTCCGGGGGATGGGGACGGCTTGGGCACCGGCACCGGCACGAACGGCTATTATCAAGGCAAGGATTTGAGAAACGCCTACGTTCCTGGAAGCTTACTCAAGGGCGCCGGGCAGGTGGTCGGATTATATGAATTGGACGGCTACACGCCGAGCGACATCACGAAGTACGAAAATCTGGCCGGTCTGCCGACCACGGCCTTGCAAACGGTTTTGATGCCTGGGGCCACTGGCGCTCCCGGCGGGGCTAATAACGAGGTATGCTTGGACATCGAAATGGTGATCTCCATGGCGCCGCAGTGCACCGTGCTGATCGTTGAAGGTTTCAACGGCGTGGACGCCATGAACGAATTTGCTTATCCGCCCAACGGCGTGCCGCTCGCCAACCAGATCAGTTCTTCATTCTTCCTCGCGGGAAACACCGAATTTGAGCCGCAACTCATCGAGATGGCCTTGCAGGGGCAGAGTTTTTTTTTGGCTTCGGGCGATAACGGGGCGACGGCCAATGGCACAATAACCAACGTTGCAGATTACAATTACCTGACGGAAGTTGGCGCGACTGAGTTGTCCATGAACGGCAACGGCGCTTCCTGGCAATCCGAGGCGGTCTGGGATTACCAATTCATGGGTGGCGCGAGCACCGGATATGTTGACACGGGCCTGGCCATTCCAGGGTACCAAGCAACGGTCAACACGACGGCCAACGGCGGGTCGGCGATCAACCGCAATGTGCCGGACGTGGCCATGGTGGGGGATTACCTGATGATCGTTGACACGCTGCTCTTTACCAACGGCAACCCGCCCCTTCCGGGGTTTGTCCAGCCGATTGGGGGCACCAGCGCTGCGGCGCCGCTCTGGGCGGCCTTTACGGCGCTGGTCAACCAGCAGGGCGCCAGCCAGGGCAGTCCGACGGTGGGTTTCCTGAACCCGGCGCTCTACAGCATTGCCCGGGGCCCCCTTTACAGCAGTTGTTTCCACGACATCACGAACGGAAATAATGTCAGCACCAACAGCAACGGCCTTTACGCCGCCGGCCCCGGCTACGACAATTGCACCGGATTAGGCTCGCCCAACGGTCCCAATCTCATCAAGGCCCTCCTCGGCTTCGCCGGGCCGGTCTATGTTGACTTCAGCTACACCGGCACGACCATGGACGGAAATTATGACACGCCTTTCAACACCTTCGCGGCGGCAACGAACAAGGTCAGCGTGGGCGGAACCATCATGTTCAAGAACCCGGGCGCAAGTTTCGGCACTTCGGCGATTCACAAGGCAATGATGCTCCAGGCCCTAGACGGCCCAGTCTTCATTCGACATTAAAAACTCCCAGACAAGAAAGACGCCTGCCTTACCTATGAAAAAATTCATCGTAAACATTGTTGCGTTACTCGCGTTGGCCTCCGTGGGCTACCCGCAGAATTATTCGATTGATTGGCACAAAATCGCCGGTGGCGGCGGCACGAGCGCTGGCGGCGCTTACATTTTGAGCGGCGCCATCGGCCAACCCGACGCCGGGAGTGCGCTCACCGGCGGCAATTATTCCGTGACTGGCGGGTTCTGGAGTATCTTTGCCGTGCAAACACCCGGTGCGCCGTTCTTGACGATCACTCGTTCCGGCAACCAGGCAATCGTTTCGTGGTCGCTTTCGGTAACGGGTTGGACGTTGCAGACGAACAATAATCTGGGCACGGGCAGTTGGGGCGATTACATCGGCCCGATAAGCAACAACCGCGTGACTAATTCAACGCCGGCGGAAAATCTGTTCTTCCGTTTGAAGCAATGATTGGCTGACACGCGAATTCGGAATGGGTGGGCAATCTTTCGCGCACATTTCTTCTCGTTGCCGACGGGCTTCAGTTTTCACTCATGCAGCTATTTCCTGCACCACGGGAGAAAATGATTCGACGAGAAATTGCAAGTCCACCAAGCCCAATGAAACTCTAGGTGGCAATTACTTGCACTTTACTTGCACTTATTCGCAAGTCGTTGATTATCAATGGAGCGTGTGAAGGGAATCGAACCCTCGTTACTGGTATAGTGGTTTATAGTGGTGTAATGTGCCTTGATTTACTGGACTTTGCGAGTTTTGTGCAGTAAGCTTACTGCACAAACTGCACTTGATTATGGCATCCATTTACAGAAAACAGAATTCGCCGTTTTGGTTCATCCAGTTCATTGACGCCGACGGCACGCGGCGCAATAAATCCACTGGCTTGCGGGCAGATAATCCCGGCGAAACCGTCAAAGCACGCGCCCTGCGGGCGCAGCTTGAAGCCAAAGAACTGAACCGGACTGCCGGTGAAATCAGCGGCGGCGGTTGGGATACCTGGGTGCCGCAATATCTCGAACGGCATTGCGAAAGCCCCCTCACCTTGGAACGCTATACCGGCAGTTGGGAATGGCTGGCATTCTGGCTGCAAGAAAAGCATTACCATTCCCCTCGCGCAATCACCTATCGCAATGCCCTTGAATACATCGAATGGCGGACAAATTACAAGAAAAAGACCGGCAAGACGGTCGGGCGCAATACCGCCATCATGGAATTGAAGCTCCTTGCCATGATTATGGGCGAAGCGGTGCGGCTCGGCCATGCCGATGCTAACCCGCTGGTCAGCCTCAAACTACGGCGAGACAAAGCAGCCAAAAAACCAGAACTGACGGACAAGGAAATCAGCCAGATTCGGGAAGCATTGAAAGAGGAGCCGGAATGGATGCAAACCGCTTTTGATATTTCCCTGCACACTGGCTGTCGGTTGCGGGAAACCCGGTTGCCGATGAACTGCATTGATTTCAAAGAGGACAAAATCACGTTCCCTGCACCCAAAGGCGGCGAAGATCGGGCGTTTTCCGTTCCGATGCCGTCCGCGCTGCGCCCGTTGTTTGAACGTCTCCGCAAAACCAAGCGGAAATTCACAGTGGAATTTCCATTCCAGCCGTCGCGCCGGTGGCAGCAATTCTTTATCAAAATCGAAAAACCGCACCTGTGCTTTCACTGCCTGCGCGTCACCTATGTCAACCGCCTGCGCCGCGCCGGTGTGCCGCGTGAAGCGGCCATGCGGCTGGTCAATCACTCGTCGGAATTGATTCACCAAGTTTACCAGCGTGAAAAAGTCGAGGATGTGGCGCAATGGCGCGACGCGGTGCAATTCAGTTCGGAATGATTTTATTCCCGAACATCTGCTTGCCGAAATCGGACAGTGAGAATTGACTTCGATTTCGGATGCTCTCCTCGACCATTCTCATGAGTGCGCGGGCGGTAATCATGGAAATGCCGCGAATTGGGCTATCGGAGAGATACTCGGCCAATTGTCCTAAATCTGCGTCGCGGAAAGATGGTGCTACGACAATAAAATATATTTTGTCGAAGCCCTGACTTTGAAGTTCTTTCCCGTGATTGACAGCATTTTCCAAGAACTTTCGGTCTTCTGTGCCAAGCTTGTAGCCATTTGTGCGCACCTTTGCATCAATGATAAGGGCGAATCGTTCCTTCGGTGCAGCGGCGATGGAATCCGTTTTGCGCCCCGTCCCCTGACCGAGTTCCCTCACTTCAAACCCCAAGCATTTAAACGCATCAGAAACCCTGCGTTCAAAGAGTGTGCTCGTCGAAAGATTAGATGATTCAAACGGCGGCATTTCTCCACGAGCAAGGACTTCAAGATATTGAAGGCATCCGGGTAGGAATGGATGAAGTTGCGGCTGGAGAACATCTTTGGCGAGCGTTGTTTCAACCGTTGCAATTTGGGGCCGGTCGCCCCAGCCATCGAAATTCAGGATGGCCTTGAAATTATCGTCGGCAGAGGAAAGCCATACGCGGAACTTTTCCCGAAAGGCCCAAATAGAGCCATCGCGTTCATTGACGGTATGTGTGCGAGTTTTGAGTTCGCGCTGCGCAATACGAAGCTCTTTTTCCGTCGGAACATGGCCTAAATGCAGACAAACTTGCGCGTATTCTCGGAAAACATCATCATCTGCCAGCCGTGCCTTGAACTCATTCGTCTTTCCGCCCGCCTCTTCCACAAGTTTACTGAACTTTGGCCAATAATATTCTACGTCGGACATTTTAACGCCCGTCTCCCTGGTAAATACCCTGTGTCCCGGTGTTTCCCCAAGCTTTGCTTGGCAAGCTCTGAACAATTCAACTATTTCATTTCTGCTGCGACGAGTCATAGTGGGCCTAATTTTTGTTGTATCCATATTGACGCGAAAGCAAGACGTTCTTCCAGTATTGTTCTCTGTCCGTAATAATTTTGTCGTCCGTTTTCGGGGTTCTGTGTTCAAGAAGAGCGAATCTAAAATTAGTGCGGGCGTATTCGATGCCGTTCTCCTTGATAACGCGAGTCAATTCATCGGTGAATCCGTGGCCAGTTCCGATGTAACATGCCCATCGTGACCACAATCCAGTAGTGCCATACGCTGAACCTACATACCTCTTGCCATTGCTAATGTCAGTAATTACATAGACGCCTTTGGCATTCTCCAAAGCAGCTTTCCAGTCCGCTCGTTGGATGACAAAAATGGTTTCCAACATGCTAAAACTGACATCTATCTGGTCATATCCGCAAAAAGCTTCACCAGTGTATGGACGCCGTAAAATCTCCGAAACTCTGAGCGTGTGATAGTAGTTCTCAAAGTTGAATGCTTTAATGCGACCGGGACGCCTCAAGGAAAGCTTTAAGCGACCAATGAATGGTTTGCTGTCTTCGAGTAGTTCGATTTGATAGCTATGGGAGTGATTGACATTAGAGCGAGAAATAATGTGGTATGCGCCCCCGAAAAGCCATTCGTCCGGCTCCGGGTAATAATCTATGAGTGAGAAAATGAATTCGCGGCTGAAGTCGTTCCGTGTTCCGCGCCATGAATTCCATCCGTCCCAATCGGCTCGATTGCGGACAAAAACGTCTAGCGGTTGATCTTCATTATTCCAGCAGGCTAGATGCAGCTTAAAAGTATTTGGAGCCGCTATCGGATAAACAGTGGAGAGAGCTATATCCATAATGTGCGCCTAATATTATTAATGAGCTGTCATTCGAGTCGGTCAAGTGCTGCCCGGCATCAACTGCGCCGGTTCTTCCAAGATGTCGAGCAGCGCCTTCGCGCAATAAACCCTGTCGCGTTTTGCCGTTCCCGCTTGCTGCACGATTTTAAGCCGTTCTAGCCGTTCGATGGCCCGTTGCGCTGTTGTGAATGCAACGCCGAGTTTTTCAGCGCAACCTTTGGCGGTAATAAACGGATTCGCCGCCAGTAATTCGACAACCCGCAGCGGCGTTTTGGTGGATTCGCCCGCCACGCTTTTTTGCCACTCCGCCAGCTTCGCGTTAATCCTGCCTGCACGATTTACCGCATCTTCCGACATGCGCGCGACGCCCAACAAAAAATACTCAATCCAATCCTGCCATGCGCCGCGCTCGCTTACGCCGCGCAATCCGTCGTAGTAGTCACGGCGGGACGCCTCAAAAAATGCGGACAGATAAAGCAATGGCGTGGGCAAAATCTTCCGCTCAATCAGAAACAGCGTAACGAGCAGACGGCCAACTCGTCCATTTCCATCAAGAAAAGGGTGGATGGCCTCGAATTGATAGTGTGCCAGAGCGATTATTGCCAGCGGCGGCAAATCGGATTCATGCAAAAACTTTTCCCATGCAGCAAGACAAGGTTCTACTTCATCGGGTGGCGGGGGCACAAAGGAGGCTGTTTCGGGTGTTGAACCCGGCTTGCCAATCCAGTTCTGAGTCTTTCGGAATTGGCCGCGCGTGGCATGGTGTCCCCTCACGTTGGTCATGAGTTTTTCGTGCAACTCTCTGATAAGGCGGACGCAAATCGGCAATTCTTTAAGCCGGGATATGCCGTGTTCCAAGGCAACGACATAGTTGCCAACTTCGCGCAGATCGTCCGGGCTGCGCTCCACAGCGATACCGGCTTCGGCGGCCAGCAATTCACCAAGCGTTGCCTGTGTGCCTTCAATTTTACTGGATAGCACAGCCTCGCGCCGGGTAAACGGGCGCATGAGGACGTGCGGATTGGGCAACCGCCCTCCCTCACCCGCCAGCTTGCCAATGAGCCTGTCCGCGTCGGAGAGTAGGCGGATAAGCCGGGGCGTCCAATTAACGACAGGCGGCAGCGGGTCTGGCACAAAGGCAGAATACTTGCCTTGTGGCATTTTCTTGCCGGGAATGTAAGTCGTTTTTGCCATTGTGAGAACGAAAATAGCAGAGTCCGCTATTAGCGTAAATGGCTAAAAACGAAAATAAGGCGATTTCTTATTAGCGGGGGCGTTTTCCGCCAGATGCCGCCCGTCGCGGCGGCTGAGAGCGACAGATGCCCCGTCTGACATTCACACCGCGCGTTTCGCGCCTCGTTTATTCACACCCTAAAAGCCGTCCGATTTCGGGGGCTGACAGGGGGCGGCAACGGGGGGACTTTGGCGCATGAAATGGCTGGCGGTGGAAAGGGGCTGACCGAGCCTGTTGCCGGGGCGGGTTGGGCCAGAAAAGCCGCGTAGCGGACAGTCCAGCGTGGCCGGGATGCTGGCGCGATTCCAACCGGCGCACGGTTGGGCAAGGGTGCCAGGGACGGCACGGCTCTGGTTTGCAGGTTCCAAGGGACGCTGTCCTTTGGTCAGGGTTCCACAAGGGCGGAACGCCTTTGTGTCCGGGGTCAGGGGGCGGACAGCCCCTTGGCCGGACAACGTCCGGCGGTGAAAGCAGGGATTCTAAGGGACGGCTTTGGAGTCCCTTTAGCGCGGAACATCGCTTGCGATGTATAACCGCGCTGTTCGTCCCTTTTTCGCTCCGGCCTATATCGAGGCCGTCGCGGGGACTCACAGGTTCGGATTCGCTCGCGGACGGCAACGGACAAACTCTCTAAAAGTGGCTGTCAGAGCCAATCTCCGCGAGACTCAACCTTCGGTTTCTGATATACTTATCTTGTTCGGAATAGGAGGCAGTAGGCGACTGGTTTGGTGCATGGCAATATACCGGTTGGAAGCAAAGATTATCAGTCGAGGAAACGGACACTCCGCCGTTGCTGCCGCCGCCTATCGCACCGGCACGAAAATTCGAGACGAGCGGGCCGACAAAATTCATGACTATTCCAGCCGGACAAAAGGGGTGGTCGAGTCGGTCATTTTGAGGCCGGAAAATTCGCCCGAATGGACGGCTAAAACTGCGACACTTTGGAACGCGGTTGAACAGGGAGAAAAACGTAAGGATGCTCAACTGTCGCGTGAGTTTATTTTAGCCGTTCCCAAGGAGCTTTCTGCCAAGGAGCAGTTCCAACTCGCGGTGGGGTGGGCGCAAGCTGAACTTGTGAGCAAAGGCATGATTGCCGAAGTGTCGCTCCACAATCCCAAGGGCGGGAAAAACCCGCACGTTCACATTCTCGCCACCATGCGGACATTGGACGGCGATAAATTCAGCGCCAAGAAACCCCGTGAATGGAATGACAAGGGACTGCTGGTTCACTGGCGCGAATCATGGGCCAAAGCGGAGAATGACGCCTTGGAAAAGGCTGGCCGCCCGGAACGGGTGGATCACCGGTCGCTCAAAGACAGGGGCATTGACCGCATCCCGGAGCCAAAAATCGGCAAAGAGGCGGTGGGTATGAAACAACGGGGAGTGGTCGCAGACCCTGAGCGGTTCAAGCTCGTCCGATGGGTAAAGTCTCTCAATATCGCCCGTCCGTGGCTGCGGGGCATCGAGAAAACCGGAGAAGTCCCGCAACAGGGCATCGGCAAGACATGGTTAGAACGGTCAATGTTCTTTGCAACGCAGACCCGCGAGACGGTGCGCGATGCCGTCATGGATGCTTGGACAAAGCTGATCCAATCGCGGCAACCGGGGCACGATATTCCGCCAAAAGACCGGGGGCCGGAAATGTCGAGATGATTTATGCAGCATGATCCATTAGCACAATATCGCAGAAAATCGCCTCCTCCGGGATATGAACCACCCCCAAATGAGCCGGAAAAATACGCAGCGTTTGACACCAAGGATAAAGTGTTCCGCCTGCGGATTCGTGGCGCGGATGATTCAATTTACGCGCCCGGCTACAATATCCTGCTCAATCTGCTTTACGACAAACAGGGCACGCATTTCATCCTGACTTATACCGTGATGATTGTGCTGGTGCGTGGGAAGAATCTGCAAAAGGTGGTTTTTGCCATCGAGAACGGCATGGCCGATTTCATTCAGGAATTTGATTTCAAGCGGTGGCCGGAACCGACCGACGCCACCGCGCCATTTATTGAGTCCATCGAGGTCAAGGTTAATGAAAGCGGTTCGGTTGCAAATGAGACGAAGCATTGACGAAAATTGCTTGTTCGATTTTGGGCGCAGGACGTGACTGAGAAAGCAGGAAGTAAAATTATGAAACACCGGCACACTGAGGACAAACAACTGCAAGGCATCACGCTTGAAACCGTTTTGGAAAAACGCCGATTGGATCAAGCCTTGAACGCAAAAGAGTTTGCCGTCTGTGCCGGCGTCTCATACTCGACGGCGCGGGATTGGTTTCATCTGCCCGGTTTTCCTGCGTTTCGAGGGGTCATCTTCTGGCAGGATTTCGTCCAGTGGCGAGCTGGCCAGAACGGATTCAAGAGTCCGTCACCCCCGCACCACGACGCCGACACTGCTGCTGCCGCTTCAAAACTACCTCCGCGTGCCGCGCAAATTCTTTTGGACGCCTGAGGGTTAGGTGAAGCCAACCGAAAATTTATGGTTTCCAATCTTAATTCAGTTCGCTATACCTCCAATGGCGATGAAACACTCACAGGAACATGCACAGAGCGTGAGCGATTTTCTCTCGTGGGCCAACGGCATTAACAAACGGTGGTTTGACGAGGACGAAAATGGTTGGGGTCCTTGGTTCCGCGGCCATCAGAAAGCACATTGGCCTCTGTGCCCAAAGCTCTATAGGGACTATGGAGGTTACAGAGCCGTAAAAAGGAACGAAACCGAAGACGAGATTCGGGAGGAGTTCATTAAGCGAGCACCGATTCTTTCAACTTCATTACCGGATGGCGACGAGCAACGAGCCGAATGGGAGTGGTATTTCAGGATGCAACATTTCGGGACACCGACAAGGCTCCTGGATTGGACAGAAGGGGCGCTCATCGCCTTATATTTTGCTGTAAAGGATAATCCAGGGTTTTACGACGCCGCTGTTTGGGCGCTCGACCCTTTTGAGCTTAATCGACGGGTAATCCAAAGGGATTATATCGTCTCTCCGAGTGCTATTGGTGTAACTGGGCTTGCTTCAGAAAGACGGACAGTGAAAGCAGGTTCATTTAGTTAATTGTTTTGGAGTTCGAAGTCAACTGGTGATTTGTAGTCAAGCGCACTGTGGGCGCGCCGGCGGTTGT
>Ga0265338_10011046_pt1 | contig 10476 bp, 8 predicted proteins | sample 42126metaG_FD_193579 | JGI IMG/M metagenome (GOLD analysis project Ga0265338, IMG submission 193579) | Rhizosphere microbial communities from Carex aquatilis grown in University of Washington, Seatle, WA, United States - 4-21-26 metaG | ecosystem: Host-associated > Plants > Roots > Rhizosphere >... | reverse complement strand
GTCGCGCGCGGGCAGGCGCCGCTTGTAGGCGATGAACGCTGCCAGCAGGCCGACGATGGCCGGAACGACGGCACCGCCGACGTGCCCGCCGACCGCGGTGAGCACGGTCGCGCCGGCCATGATGATCACCAGGCCCGCCGCCGCGAGCGACGTGAGGCCCCGGCCCACGCGCACGAGCCCCGGCAGGATCAGGCCCAGCGCGCCGACGATCTCCGCCAGACCGATGAACTTGAGGAAGAGCGGCGGCAGCGGCGATTGCTGCGCCAGCGCGGCCGCCGGGGCCGCCAGCTTCATGCCGCCGGCGAAGAGGAAGACGAGAGCGAGCAGCCCCTGGATGGTCCAGAGCAGCGCGCGAGTCTTGCGGGACTCGGTCGGGGTGGTGGTCGTGGCGGCCTGCATGGTCGTGTCTCCTGGCTCGGGTTGGTGGGAGGCCATCTCGCTGCCTCACAGACACGACGAACCGGAAGCGGCGATTTCGACACCCCTGCCATTTATTTTGCCGGCTGGACGCGCTCGAGGTCTGGGGCGATTGTGAACGCATGAGGGGATTTGGGGTTCTGCTTGTGTTTCTGGTCGTCGCGTCCGGTTGCGGGAGCTCGGCCGACCAGCCCACCGATCGGGTCTCCATCTGCAACCGGGGCCGTGCCAACGCCTGCCAGCGCATCGCGGACTGCGAAGGTGCGGCGCCCTCCAATCCCGCGACTGTCGCCTTCGTGACCATGTGCACCGCGACCACGCAGGCGAACGAGTGCACCGCCGACCTTCTGGTTTGCCCGCCAACCGAGACCTATCACCTGGACCAGGACCTGGCCTGCGCTTCTGGCTTCAGCCAGTGGGACTGCGCAGCGGTCCTGGCGGCCGGCGACCATTTTCCGGCGCCGCCCGCCCCGTGCCAGATGATCTGTCAGTGACCGGGGATCGCTCGAGCTGCCTGACGCGCCTGCGAGTGAGTACTTTTTGTTCGAAGGGCGCGCCCACGTCTGCTGGGCCGAGGAGGCAAACCATGCTGCAAGCTCGTGCGTCAGAACCGCGCAGCGATCGACCCACTGACAACGCGGCCGTCCGTCCGTTTCGGGTGAACGTTCCGGAAGCGGAGCTGGCGGAGCTGCGCAAGCGCATCGGCGCGACCCGATGGCCGGAGCGTGAGACGGTCATGGATGCGTCCCAGGGTGTGCAGCTCGCGACGATCCAGGAGCTCGCGCGCTACTGGGCGACCGACCACGACTGGCGCGTCTGCGAGGCGAGGCTGAACGCGCTCCCGCAATTCGTCACCAAGATCGATGGGCTGGACATTCACTTCATTCACGTCCGCTCGAAACATGAAAACGCGTTGCCGCTCATCGTCACCCACGGCTGGCCGGGGTCGATCATCGAGCAGCTGAAGATCATCGATCCGCTGACCAACCCCACGGCATCCGGCGCGCTCGCGTCGGATGCGTTCGATGTCGTCATTCCATCATTGCCGGGATACGGTTTTTCGAGCAAGCCGATCACGACGGGCTGGGGTCCGAGTCGCATCGCCCGCGCCTGGGTGGCGCTGATGAAGCGGCTTGGCTACACCCGATTCGTGGCTCAGGGTGGCGATTGGGGCGCGGTCATCACGGACGTGATGGCTGCCCTCGCACCTCCGGAGTTGCTCGGGATCCACTCCAGCATGCCCGGCACGGTCCCACCAGAGATTGCCCGCGCGCTGCAGGCCGGCGACCCGCCACCATTCGGTCTGTCTGACGAGGAGAACCGCGCCTACGAGCAGCTCGAGTTTGTCTACAAGCACATCGGATACGCCAGCCTCATGGGTACGCGCCCGCAGACGTTGACCGGGCTGGCGGACTCGCCCGTCGGTCTGGCGGCGTTCATGATTGACCACGACGCGCGAAGCTACGAGCTCATCGCACAGGCTTTCGACCGAAACCCCGGAGGCCTGACGCGAGACGATGTCCTCGACAACATCACGCTCACCTGGTTGACGAACACCGCAATCTCATCGGCGCGGCTCTACTGGGAGAACGCGCTCAACTTTTTCAACGCCAAGAATGTCTCCATTCCGGCGGCCGTGAGCATCTTCCCCGATGAGCTCTATCAGGCCCCGCGCAGCTGGGCCGAGCGAGCGTATCCCGAGCTGATCTACTACAACACGCTCCCCGAAGGCGGGCACTTTGCCGCCTGGGAACAACCGCAGCTGCTGTCGGAAGAGATCCGCGCGGGCTTCCGACCGCTGCGCCAGTAGTCAGCTGGACGGGGATCCCCTGACGTGCGGAGGCGGGCGCGGTCCGTTCACGGCCCTGCTGGATCGGCGCCGATGAAGTCATAGCTTGGATCGGGCGGGGGTGTGAGATGCGATTGCGGAGGTGGGGAAGGCGGGCGCGCGGGCTCGCGCTTGCGGGGCTGCTCGTGCTGGCGGCGCCATTGCGGGCGTGGGCCGACGGTTCCGACCAGCCGCCGAGCGAGAACGAACGTGTCATCACCATCGGGCCGCAAGCGGTCGTGATCCAGAACCAGCGTGGCCAGCTGCGCATGTACGACGACCCGTCTCAGCAAGTGGTCGTGTGCAAGTCGCCGCTGGATTGTCTGGGGAGGGTGCTCGGGGTCTACGGCGTGGTCGCGTTCTTCGCCTACGACAACTTGACCGTCGTCGGTTTCGAGAACAACCCCATCACACCGCCGCGGCTCGGCTCACCGTCGCAATGACCGGGCGGTGCTAGAGCGCGCGCCCTTCGGCATGGAGCGCGATCGGGAAGCTCTCCGGCAACCTTCCCGGCAGAAAGCCGAGGGTCACCGCCAGCACCACGCGGGCGCCGTTGCGCTCGAAGCCGCCCGCCTTGACCATCAGGTCGACGATCTCGTCGATCTTCAGCTGGCCGCGGATGGTCAGCTGGGCGTTGCTGCCCGGCGTGCTCGCCGTGTCGACCTCGACGCGCGCATCGCGCACGATCAGATCGCCAACGTTGCCGAGCGCCAGCGCGAGATCCGCGGGCCCGGCGCGCGAGCCGTTGCGCTCCGCGCGCCAGGCGGTCGGAACGACACCCGAGGCGACGCCGCGCTCCGTAGCTGACAGCTCCAGGAACGGCGCTCCGTCATCGCCGAGACGCGCCTCCAGCCCGGGCAGCAAACCCTCGAGGCGGCGCGCCGGCTCCGGGCTTTGCACGCGAAGCGAGCCACGCGCGAAGCGGATCCGCTGCCCATCGCGCGATCCGTCGTCGCCGGGCGGCTGGCCGCGCGCCTCGGGCCCGCGCTCGGCGCGCACCAGCTCGGCCAGTTGCTCGTCGGGACGCGTCCAGTAGAACATGCGGTGCGTGCGCGAGAGGTAGCGGTAGGGATAGATGGTGCGGTTGGCGAGCGCGCCGGGCGTGCCGCGCTCATCGCCGGCAATCGTGAGCGCGGGCGGGTACCGGTAGTCGCTCTCGCGGCGGCGCACCACGACGCGCGCCGCCTCGGTGAGCGCGCGCGCGTGGCTCAGGGCTCGGGCCAGCGCCGTGGCGTCGGGTTGCGTACCCGCCCGAGCCGCCGCGCGCACCGCGAGCGCCCCATCGTAGATCGCGACCGCGTGCTCGGCGCGCAACGCGTAGGCGCGCAAGCCATCGCGGATTTCGCGCGCCCACGGCGCCTGCGCCGTCGACTGCCGTGGCAGCAGCGCCTCGACGCGATCCGCGAGGTCGTGGTAGGCCGCCGCGATCGCCGCGAGCGGCTGCAGGCTGTGGCGCCGCAAGCTCTCGACCTGGGCGTCGTCCCACCCGACCACGTCGGCGGGGGCGGGCGGCAGCGGATGGAAGTGCAGCCCGAGGCGCTCGGCGGTCTCGATCTCGGTGTCGCTCCCGACGAGGAAGCGCAGGATCTCCGGATCGCGCACCTCGCGCGCCTGACGTTCCTGCACGGCGCGCAGCACGGCGCGGATCTCGGCGCCGCCCGCGAGCGCCGCGGTGAAGTCGTCCAGGCAACGGCTCTGCGTGAAGGCCGGGTCCCAGACCGCGCGCGCCACGCAATAGTCGATCAGCCAGTAGCCCCACTCCTGTCCGCTGGTGAAGAGGTGGTGGCCCACGACCCCGGCCGTGGCGCCGTCGCGATCGGCGCGCAACGGCGCGATCCAGTCGAGGTCCCATTGCCGCGCCTCGAGCGTCGCCGGCGCGAGAAAGAGCGGGACCGCCTGATCGAACGTCAGCCACCACGATGACTCGGGGTAGTAGACGATCGGCCGCCGCGCGCTCTCGGCGCGCATCCAGCGTTGCAGGTGGCTGAAGTCCGCGTTGCCGTACACCCCGGCCGCCGGCCGCTCCAGATCGTAGAGCATCAGCGGATGCACCAGCACCCCCATCGCGGGCGGCGCGAACTGCGGCAGGTCGAAGAAGCGCACGCGACGCTTCGGCGTCGGCTCTTGATGCGTGCCGTGGTTGATGGTGAAGAGGCGCACGCCCGGGTGCTGCGTCGCCACGTAGCTCGAGACGAACGTGAGGCGCCCGACGGTCTTGTCCTCGTCGGCGGTCGTGAACTCGCTGGGGCTGAAGTTGACGGTCAGCATGCTGACGGCGGGCAGCCCGGCGACCGGCGCCAGCAACCGATCGATCGCCGCGGCGATCTGCGGGTTCTCCGGGCGCGCGGATTGTGGGTCGAGCACGGGACGGCCACCCTGCTGCGCGTTGGCCAGGTTGAGCCCGACCACGCGCGGAAAGCCGCGGTCATAGGCGTACGAGCCGACGAGTGTGGGGTCGAACCCGCCATCGACCAGCGTCTGCCGCAGCTTGACGTTCCAATCGATCCACCGTCGCTGGTAGTCGGCCATGGGCAGGCCCCCGAGCTCGCGGGGCGGCGACAGATCGACCGGGTGATCGCCGTGCACGTGCATCGACCGATCGCGAAACGCGGGATGCTCGCGCACGTCGAGGGGCGCGGCCGGCCACGCCGGGTTTGGAGGGTAGTAGGTCTGCTCCGGGTGAAAGTAGCGGATGCCCAGCCGCTGCAGCAGATCATAGACCGCCCACTGGCCGGCGAGCAGCGAGCCGCCGGCGAGCACGACACGACGGCCGGAGCCGCAGCGTCGTTCGTGGATCACGTACTCCTGGGCACCGAGCGGGATGTCAGATGGCGAAGCGCCGGCGCCCGCGGCCGGTCCCGGCGAGGCGACCGCCAGGCGCAGCTCGCCGGGCACGCACCGCGCCGGCCCCGGCTCCTGCACCGACACCGCGCCGCCCCAATGCGCGACGTCGGCACGAAGATCTTCGATCGCCAGGCGCATGCCCGCCGGGAGGTCGGCGCGGGCCTCGACGATCCAGCGGGAGGCCTCCGGCTCGTGCGCACCCAGCATCGTGGCGCAAGCGAGGACCAGCCCCGCCCGAGAACAGACGGCGCCGGCGCTCACAGTGTGCGATCCCGCCCCGGCTCCCGGGCCCTGGACGGCCGGATCCCGAGCGTCGCGGCAGAGCTTCGCCAGACCTGCGCGAAGGACACCACGCCCGATTGTGACAGTTGCGTGATCGCGTGGAAAGCCCGCATTCGCAGATAGATCTCGGAGCCAGGGCGACGCAGCCTGAGGCTGCGAATCAAAACTCCGGGTCGACCCGGGGTTTCCGGACCTTACGGCGCGGTCAGGCGAGGAGGGGCGTCGGTCCGCATGGTCAAAAGTAGGGCGGCGTGTCTGTTTCGCGGTCCGCCGATCGTCGTCTGCCCAGGAGGTGCCCGATGCGCAAGCTGATCCTGAAGATGTCGATGTCGCTCGACGGGTTCGTCGGCGGTCCCCAGGGCGAGCTCGACTGGTTGTTCAGGAGCATGGACGCCGCGACGACGGCGTGGACCGTCGACACGATCGGGCAGATGGGCGTCCACATCATGGGCAGCCGCACGTTCCGAGACATGGCGGCCTACTGGCCGACGTCGACCGAACCGTTTGCGCCGCCCATGAACCAGATCCCAAAGGTCGTCTTCTCGGCGCGCGGGTTGCCCGCTGCCAGCAGCTCCGAATCGACCACGCGCGCGCTCGAAGACGCGCGGGCCCAGGCTCCGCGCCCCCTGGCCGACGCGGGTGCCGCACGCGAAAGCTGGGCGGCGGCACGCGTCGCCAGCGGTGACCTCGCCGACGAGATCCGCCGGCTCAAGCAGGAGCCCGGCAAAGACATCATCGCCCACGGCGGTGCGAGCTTCGCGCAGAGCCTCGTCGAGCGCGGGCTGGTCGACGAATACCGGCTGCTGGTTCATCCGGTGGTCCTCGGGCGAGGGTTGCCGTTGTTCTCGAGGCTGGCGAAGCCGGCCGACTTGCAGCTGGTCGAAGCCAGGTCGTTCCCGGGAGGTGCCGTCGCGCACATCTATCGCCCGCGCGCCTAGCGCATGGAAGGACCGGGGTATGTCCCTTGTCCGGGGAAGTGAGGAGTCGTTCGACAGAAAACAGCGGCAGTGACGACGGGACGACGACGCAATCTCGCGTGAACTGAGTCGCCCTTCCACGGGGTGAGCTCGCGGCGCTTGACTGCGCGTTGCCTCGGCCTCAACTCGATGCGCGCATGAATCGCCGGCGCATTGCGATTGCCTGTCAGGGTGGGGGAAGCCAGTGCGCGTTCGTCGCGGGGGCGCTCAAGACGCTCTTTGCCCGTGGCGTGCACCGTCGCTTTCAGGTCGTGGGACTCAGCGGAACATCGGGTGGGGCCTTCACCGCCGCGCTCGCCTGGCTGGGGCTGCTGGAGCAGGCGCGGGGCGATCGCCGTCCGATCGAGGATCGGATCCTGGCGTGCTGGAGGGACCTGACCGCGCAGACCTTTTCCGAGATCGCCTTCGACGGGATCTGCGTCGAGCTCTTGCGGCTCGTCGAGCGAGGCTTCCTGCCCACCTTCGCGACCAGCCCCAGCTCGCTGCGATTCGCGCTCTCGTCGCGCGCGGCGGCGGCGTTCATCGGGCGCCCCGAATTCACCGACCTGCGGGTGTTGCTCTCGAAGCACCTCGAGTTTGGCGCGCTGCCCGCGCTCACGCAGCCCGACAGCCCCGTGTTGCTGGTCAGCGCCGCCGATGTGCTCGAGGGGACCTTCAAGGTCTTCAGCTCGGCGAGGAACGAGATCAGCATCGACGCCCTGCTCGCGTCGGCCGCCATTCCCACGTTGTTTCCGGCGGCCGAGGTCGACGGACACATGTACTGGGACGGCATCTTCTCGTCGAACCCGCCCGTCATTCCGTTTCTGCGCGAGCAGAGCATGGGACAGGTCCCGCTCGCCGAGGAGATCTGGGTGATCCAGGTCAACCGCTCGCGCAACGAGAACGTCCCGGAGACCGCCGCCGACATTCAGGATCGGCGCAATCACCTGGCCGGTAACCTGAGCTTGCGGCACGAGCTGCAGCTGATCGAGATCCTCAACCTGCTGCTCAAGAACGGCGCCTTCACAGATCAGTTCCGCCTCCGGCTGGGCCTCGACGCGACCGAGGCCGTCACCGTTCGCTTCATCCGGATGTCTCAGGAGCTGGAGCAGACCCTCGACTACCCGAGCAAGCTCTCTCGGCAGCCGAGGCACATCGAACGCTTGCTGGCGGACGGTGAGGTCCAGGCGAACGGCTTCCTCGACGCGCTGCCCGCAGAGCTCCAGTCCGAAATCGGATTCGAAGGAGAGTCCGCGGGGCTCCATTGATGCGGCGAACGGCACTCCTCGCCGCAGGCCTGGTCGTCTCGATTGTGAGTTTGCGTGTCGAGCGGGCGCGCGCGGAGGAGGTCGCGCCGACGCAAGCGCCCGCGGCCACGCCATCGCCAGCGGTGCCGGCGTGGCGTCCGCCACCCGCGGGCCAGATCGGCGGCGACGATCCCAAGCCCGACGACTCCGCGACCCCGTACTACAACGCCGGCTTCGTCCTGATCCCGACGCTGAAACCGCGCGAAGTTCCGTTCCGCCTGCGCCTCAATCACGTCTCGCAGTTCCGCTTCACGAACTCGATGGACGTCGATCACACCTACGTCACCCACCTGGGCGTCGAGCGCGAGGTCCTCCGGCGCAACGACATCCAGCTGACCCGCGACGTGTTCTATTTCTCGGGGTTCGCCTTCGATCCGCGGCTGGATTTCAACATCCTCATCTACACCTCCAGCGCCACGCTGTCGGCGACCGCGGCCGGGTTCGTCGGCTACGTGTTCAACCGGGCCTTTGCGCTTCGGGCGGGGTTCTTCTCGCTGCCCAGCGCGCGCAGCATGACCGGGACCTACCCGTTCTTTCATTCCACCGATCGCAGCCTGGCCAACAACTACATGCGTCCCGGCTTCACGCAGGGCGTGTGGGCCAACGGCGAGCTCTTCCCCGGCTTCAACTACATCGCGATGATCGGGAACTCGCTGAACACGCTCGACATCGCCGCCACCAGGATCGACCACAACTTCGCCTACTCCGCGTCCGTCTGGTACGACCTGCACAACTTCGGCAAGGAGTGGAACGACTACGAACGGCACCGGGAGCTGGCCGTGCGCGTGGGCACTGCCTTCACCTATGCGCGCGAAGACCGGCTGTCCGACCTCTCCGTGTCCAGCCCGGAGAACAACTCCACCTTCATCTCCGACGGCACGTTGCTGTTCGAAACCGGCTCGCTCGCCACCGGCGTCACCGTCTCGCTGGCCAACTTTTACCTGTGGGCGATCGACATCGGCCTCAAGTATCTGGGGCTGTCGTTCAACGCCGAGCTGTACCAGCGCTGGCTGAACGGCTTCTCCGCCGACGGTCCGCTGCCGCTCGACTCCATGTTCGACTGGGGACTCGAGGCCTCGCTGGGCTACTTCGTGCTGCAAAAGCGCCTCGAGACCTATCTCCGGACGTCTTTCATCCGCGGGCCGTTCGCCAAGCCCATCGAGGGCGCCGCCGGCTTCAACTGGTACCCCTTCAACACGCGCAACGTCTGGCTGAACGGCGAAGCGATCGCGATCCGCCACTCGCCGTATCAAAGCGTGCTCTACGCATATTCCTCGGGTCAAACGGGCGCGCTGTTCCAGGTTCAGTTCATCTTGCGGTTCTGAACGCCCCCGAGGGCCGGTCGCTCACCCCTGCGTCATCGTTTCGGAACCCTGCCCTCGCCAAAGTCCGGTGTCGTCACTACCTTCCATTCTTCGATCGGACCAGTGGCTTGATGGATGGACTTTTTCAGGATTCGGCACCATGGCGCGCGCGCGCGCGCGGCACCCGCGTGCCCCGGGTCGTCGGGTACGGATGGCTGCTCGCCGCGATCGTCGCTGCGCTCCCCGTGAGCGTCGCGCGCGCCCAGACGGCCGCCACGAAGCCCCCTGAGCGCCGGCGTGTCGAGTTCGGTATCGTTCCGCTGGTCGGCGGCGATACCGACGTGGGCCTGGGCGTCGGCGAGCTGAGCAGCCTCGCCGGCCTGCCCGCGGCGACCAAGCGCGACCCCTATCGGTGGGCGCTCGAGAGCTCGGCGTTCATCAGCTTCAAGCCCGGCGTCGCCGGACAGGGGGTCATCAATCCCTACCAGGATTACTACCTGCAGTGGACGGCGCCCGAGCTAATGGGCGGACGCCTGCGGCTCGAGGCGCGCCCGTCCTTCACCAAGGAGACGACCCAGCGGTTCTACGGCTTCGGGAACGCGTCGGTGGCGCCGGCGACCGACGTGCCGGCGCGCGACTTCTACGGGCGAACCCACCCGATGCTCTGGGCGCGCGCGCGCTACCGGGTCTGGGACCAGCTCCGCGTCGGGCTCGGGTCGTACTACACCCAGAACTGGCTCGAGGTGCCCGCGGGCGGCACGTTGGCGCAGCAGCAGTCGTCGCCCGACCCGGTGGTGCGCCGCCTGGCAGGCCAATTCGATAACCACGGGGTGTTGCTCTTCGAAGGCCTGCTGCTCTACGACACGCGCGACGACGAGCTCAACACCGGTTCGGGACAGTTCCACCAGATCAAGCTGCGGGCGAGCCCGCGGATCAACAACGAGGTTCCCTACGCCTATCAGCAGGTGAACCTGACCTCGCGGTTCTTTCACACGCTGATCCCCGATCGTCTGGTCGTCGCGGTGCGCGCGCTGGCCGACTTCCAGTTCGGCAACCCGCCGTTCTATGAGCTGGCCCGCTATGACGACACCTTTGCGCTGGGCGGCGTGAACGGGGTGCGCGGCGTGCCCGCGCAACGCTACTACGGCAAGGTCAAGGTCTTCACCAACTGGGAAGCGCGCCTGCGCGTCGGCGGATTCAACATGCTGGGCAAGCATCTGATGTTCGGCGTGGCGGGGTTCGCCGACGCGGGCCGGGCCTGGGCCGAGCTGGCCTCGCACCCCGAGCTCGACGGGACCAAAGTGGGGCTCAAGTACGGATTCGGCGGCGGCCTGCGGCTGCAGGAGGGCAAGACCTTTGTCGTCCGAGGCGACATCGCCTGGTCGCCCGACGCGCGCCCCATCGGCGGCTACGTCAACGCGGGGCAGGCGTTCTAGTGTCCTGTATCAGAAATACGCCGTGGCACCGAGGGCGTGAATGCGGCCCGATCGCGAGGCGCGAGGAGCGCGCATACTGGACGTATGTAAGCGACGAGCAAC
>Ga0265338_10011045_pt1 | contig 10478 bp, 25 predicted proteins | sample 42126metaG_FD_193579 | JGI IMG/M metagenome (GOLD analysis project Ga0265338, IMG submission 193579) | Rhizosphere microbial communities from Carex aquatilis grown in University of Washington, Seatle, WA, United States - 4-21-26 metaG | ecosystem: Host-associated > Plants > Roots > Rhizosphere... | reverse complement strand
GGACGGTACGTTATCTCATTAACAAAGAATACCTTGCTATAAAAGGTAGGTATAAAGAGGAAAAATAATATAAGTACTTTAATCATTATTCCACTACTACTAAGTTCAACAATTTTTTTAATATTTTTGACTTGCATAATATTTGAAAAAATACGATATGAAAAAATAAAAAAAATGACTGAAGAAGAAAGAATTATGTATTATTTATCACGAGATCACTGGTTTAATTAAAAAACGAAGTGTATAGTTTGTACTTAAACTTAACGGAATAGGTACAAACTTTTGAAAGCAATCCACGAAAATCTTAAACTAAAGCATGATGATACATTAATTACACACTATGATCTTCTCCTAATACGCCGGGACATTCAAGACGATTTGCATAGCCTTGAGTTGTCAATGATTAAACTGCTACACGATAATCTGTGGCGTATAGTTGGTATTATCGGTGGCATACAGGCGCTGATTCTCGGAATTTTCGGAATAAGCCAGTATTTACTCAAATGAATTGTTCTACGTGAAACAATTATTTAACCTTCATCACTTTCTCAAACGATCTATAAGCACCGAAACCCAAAAGAAGACAAACCAGATGAAATATTGAGTCAGGATCAATAGGATAAGCAATAATATTTTGTTTAGCAATGCAATCCCAGAACCAAAGATAGTCAGCAAGGATAAACTGAGGTATATAATACACCCCGATACAAATAACACATACCCACCCAAGGCCTCCTCTCCAGCTCCCAAGAAAAGAATTATTCTGCGCCTCAATTGTATCAATTTTAGCCTGCATATCAGACATTGCCTGGTCATAAGACATCTTGTCTTTTTCAGTAACGATAAATTTTGATGCAACATTTCCAACCGCCTCAATGGGTTTAGCTATGGATTCACCTACTACATCAGATAATAGACTCATTCATAAGCCCTATTCAGCCAGCCATTAATAAATTCTTTTTGCTCAGGATAATGTGCGACAATAACCCTATAATCTCCTGCCCTCTCACTTCTCATAATAGAAAGAAGAGACATAGCATTAGATCTATTTACTAAATTGATCGTTTCTTGCGACAGTATCCCATCTTCTTTCAAGCAATTTCTGTTTTTATTGTAAGCCCAAATCGCACGTTGAAGTGCTTTAATGGCGGGGGAAATTCCCATATTGATTGATGTATCAAATATATAATTACACAAGGACTGATCGTTAATTAATGCAAAAGGCGCGTGATCCCAAAATTCCCCTTTATACAATGACTTAGCACTATCAAGTGTTAAATGTTTGATATCATCGTTGTTAATTGTCTCGCCAAAATAAAGGCCATATTTTTTAAGCTGATCAATGCTAAGTGATTTGAGGAAACGAATTGATATACCGAAATTTGTTATCCCTCCTGGATCAAGAGGATTTTCAACTAATCCAGATTCTCTTTGCAATATATATTCGACTGACTGATCGAATTTTGACATGCATAACTCTCCTTAGCTTTATTAGAGCATATCGGATCGGTAGGAAAATTGCAATTTAGACAAATGTAGTACTCAAGTAGTAACTGAATATCGAATTTACAACAACGAGACACCATGCGAAAAGTTCCATCTATAAAAAGCCCGGCGCAATCAACGAGTTTAAACCTGCGCCGAGTAATCGTCATACAAAACGAGGAGAAGTTGAGGAGCTTGATAACACCTAAACTTTGAATATCTTATCGATAATTCTATCTAGCTTCAAATGAAAACTTGAAATTTCAGTATTAATATTATTCATATCACAATGAAAGTCCGTCTTCCAGTACCGATCATAAACTAACGAAACTAATATGCCTAATATCACGCCAACAAACAAATATATCAAAAAATTAAAATCCATCTTAATTACTCCGTAATTAAATTTAAAAATAACGAAATCATCATGGATCAATCTCGAAATACTCGCAAGAAACTTTTATGGCTTCATCAACCCCCCTGCAAACGTCCGCTTTCCATCCGCTTTCTCGGAGCTTTTCAATCCATTCCTTCTGTGCAGGTGAGACAACTCCTCCAGATACCCTTTTAATCTCAATTGCAAGCCCGTGGTAACACGATCCATCATCTACCCATCTTACCCTATTGGGTACTGGTATAATAATGTCAGGAACGCCAGGAGAAAGCCCTTGCAACTTCAACTGCTCACGTCTCCAAGCCGCTTCGACATATACTCCATTGACTGGATGGAAATGTAGTATATTTTTTGACCTTAACCACGCAACAAAGTCAATATGATGATGATACTCATAATCACCCCTACGAGTTATCCGTTTTTTTCCCGTCATGATCAATCCTTTGATCAATTAATTGCAATGTTTCACTAATATCGTTATTCGAATAATTATCCAATTTCTGAAGCATCTCCATTTCAGACAAGTCAGGATAATATTTTCTAGCCAATATCTTTACTTTTGTAAATATTTTAGATATATCATTGGAAACAACTGCATCCCAAGGAATATCATTAAATTTATTATTCTTTATTCTTGAACAAATTCTAGCACCTATTTCAATTTCTGGTAACTGATCCATCTTGTTTATTCCTTCCATGAATAGATTCCCACGCTGGGTGCCCTGGCCCCCATTCCTTAACAGTTGATCTAACTTCATTGATGATAGGTGTCTTCTGCTTATATTCAATTGATCTGTTTATCCACAATTTGAAAGCGCAATCCAAATCGGCATATTTCTTACCATGTGATTTTCTATAATCATTAAACTTCGATAACTCTTCATCAACATTAATTCTACCGTTGATCGCAATATTGACCGTCTCTTGACTTGGTTCAAAATTGTTCAAAACAAGAGAGAGAGGTGAGCGCTTTTTGAGCTCGCCCCGCTCTTTATTATTAATATTATTATTAATGTTATTATTAGGAAAAGACACTGTCTCGCAAGTTTTTGATTCTATTAGTAAATTTGGCGTTTTTTTAGGGGGGGTGGGTGACTCTGTGACACCCCGGGGGTGACTCTGTGACACCCCTAGGGGTGACTCTGTGACACCCTCCCCTTTCACTGACTTTGTGTCATATGACTGTGAGTCCAAGTTTATAGACATCCTTTTCTCATAGTCATCAATAAATTCTTGAGGGATATTCAGATAAATTGTGTTCGTTTTTTGTCTACCGTTTTTATCAAAAGTATTTTCTTTTAAAATAAAACCTTTCTCTTCTAATAGTTGTAAAGATCTAATAACAGTCCTTTCACAAACTTCTAATGCAGAAACATAAGTAGAGTTTTTAAAAATGAAGCCAGGCTTGTGAAAATTATGTGAAGCTAAAAATCTAAGAAGGGCTTTTGCATGTGGATTACCAACTTGTATAGAATCAACCCAATAAGTAGCAATTACTGACATAATCCATTATCCTTAAAAAAAAACAGTTGAAATTAAGGAATAACAAACTACAATACGTATAGTTTGCAATTCCTGCCACGGAACGCAACAAAGAGCCGCTTGTTGAGAGCGGCTTTTTTTCGTCCCTGATTTAACATATTTACTATTCCTAAGTAAAAAGTCTTAAAATTATACTCGTATAATATACATAGTGCTATTTAATTTTTTTATTGTCAATATCATGATATTACTGTAATATATTGGTATCAAAAATGCTTTAAGTATAAGGATTAACTATGAATAACAAAAAGAAAGAAAGAGTGGTATTTAAAAGTAGAAAAACTATACCAGTGCATATGGAAGAAACAACTTGGAGAAATTTAAGAAAGTTATCCCACTTATCTGAATTGAGCATGAATGAACTAGCTAGAGAAGGAATAGAAATTATTTTAAATAATAATAAAAACATATTGACTAACAGTGATATTGTGATATCATGATCTTGTATTAATAGTTAAACAAACATAAACGGAGTTGCATAGATGGCAGAATTAAAAAAACTTAGTGTTGAAATAGGTAACGAGTGTTGGAAGAAGCTAAAGATACTCAGCATACAAAAAGAGATAAGAATAATAGATGTAGTGTCAGACATACTTGAGAAGAGTGTTTCAGGTAAAAAGTTCGACTTGAACTCTAGAGTTGGAGTCGAGGTCGAGAGTTAGACCTAGATAGAGGTGTTAGAGAGAGTCACGAAACTCCCCCTAACTATATAAATTAACCTGCGAGGATAATTAATATGCAGCACAGCATACACGAAAATAACTGGAAAGCGCAACTACTTGATAAAAGCTACAACGAACGACTATGTTTTGAAGTAGCTAGAAAGCTAATACAACTCGCTATTGAAATAAAAGATAGAGATGACGGAAGATGTAAGTTAATAGATAGCCCAATGATTGGCGCATTTATTAACAAACTAGATCAAGCAACAGAAGCTTTTTCAATTTATGACGCAGGGAGCGAAATATGAAGAATCTTACCAAAGAACAATACATAGACAGCATAATAAACACTCACGATTACCAAACATCAATACACACGCTGACAGACTCAGAGCTAAGCCATTTAGCATCACTATTTTGGGATGAAGAATGTCGAGATCCATACCCCCTGTCTGAAAACTTTAAAGTATCAGATTTGATTATGAATCTTCTTCAGGTTGGAGATACAGATTCAAAACTTGATCTAACTGACATAATTCGAGAGTCAATAGTTGATACATATTATTCACGAATGGATCAGTTAATCAGTGAAAGAGTCATCTATCTCAAACAAGATGAAATGAGAGAAAACGGGTTTTATCCAAAAACGGACACGGAAAATGGTGAAATCTACTGGAGTCATGGGGCATGAATAAATACTACTACATAGATCTAGCACTAAACGTAGCGATATTTATGGCTCTAATCGTTGTAATTGTTCTTGAATTAACTAAGTGAGGTTTAAAATGTTGTCGAATAACGTTATACAAAGTGATTTTGAAGTTTTAGGAAAAGTAATAATAAAGAATGATTTAAGTGGATTAAGTCAAAAAGAAAAGATAGATTACGTTTTTTCATTGTGTAAAAGCTTAGGATTAAACCCAATGTCAAGACCTTTCCAACTAATAGAATTCAAGGGAGGGAAAGAAAGTTTATATGCTGCCAAGGATGCAACAGAACAATTAAGATTTAAACATAAGGTTTCAATAGCTACTCTAGAGTCAAACATTTTAGAAGGCGGTATATATATTGTAAAAGCTGTAGCAAAGCTTCCATGTGGAAGAATGGACAGCTCGACAGGAGTTTTAAGCATTAAAGGGTTGTATGGCGATTCTCTTGCAAATGCAATGATGAAATGCGAAACAAAAGCAAAGAGACGCGTAACATTATCTATATGCGGTCTTGGAATGTTAGATGAAAGCGAGTTAGAAACAATAGAAGGATATAAAAAAATTGATTTATCTTACGGAGATTCAGAGATCACGAACGTCATTGAACACAAGCGATATGATGATAAGACGCGTGAGTTAGACTTAATGAAAGTTAAAATTCTATTTAATGGATCAAGTGACATTAATACCCTCGCTAAAAACTTTGAGTTAATGAAGCGTACTTATCCAAAACTGCTCAATGAAGTAGTTGAGCTTAAAGACAAGAGGAAAGTAGAGCTGCTAGACAAGAAGATGGAAGAGCTTTCTTCACCTGAAGTATTAGAGGTTTCAAATGAATCTATATAATATTTCAGACAAGTACTTAGCTGTTCTATCTAATGTAAATGAATACGGTGAGTTAGAGGAGTCTTCTTTATTAGAACTAGATAAAATAGAAGACGAGCTAGAAAATAAGGCGGTAGCGATATCGTCTTATATAAAAAACTTAGAAGGTCATCAGAATGCTATAAAAAAAGCTGTTGATGATATGAACGATAGAGGTTTTGTTATTCAGAGAAAGATAGAGGCAATAAGAAAATATTTACTAACAAATATGGAAAGAACCGGCATATCTAAGATAAACTCACCGTACTTTGATATAACACTAAAGAAAAACCCATGCAGCGTTGTTATAGAGGATGAAGCTATCTTGTCAGACGATTATAAAAAAGCGAAAGTACAATTATCAATTGATAAAATAAAGATAAGAGACGATTTAAAGAATGGTATAGAGGTAAAGGGAGCTAAATTAATTCAATCAAATAGGATAGAAATAAAATGAGGAACTTATATGTTAAGCTTTCACAATGATATAGAAGTAAAAAATAAATATATAGATAGGATAAAAAACCACATGATGATGGATAATATTATCCAAGGAACTGGTTGGCAAAATGGAAAAGGATGTGCTGTCGGCTGTACCTTAGAATCATATGATCATAGTAGATATCCAGTAGAGCTTGGGTTGCCAGAATGGTTGGCACGTTTAGAAGATTCAATATTTGAAGGTTTATCAAAAGAAGAGTCAAAAAAATGGCCTATTCTTTTTTTAGAATCAATTAATATTGGTGTAAATGTTGAAAACGTCAAACACAAATTAGCTATATTAAGGTTAGAAAGATTAATTGAGATACAAAAAAAATTATTGGAGAGCAGTGAAAAAAAACAAATATTTGTAGAAGTGATAAATTCTATAAATCTAATTAAAAGATGTCATGAATTAGAATTGAATAAATCATATTGTGATTGGTCAGCAGCATGGTCATCAGCATGGTCATCAGCACGGTCAGCAGCACGGTCAGCAGCATGGTCATCAGCAGAGTCAGCAGCAGAGTCAGCAGCACGGTCAGCAGCATGGTCATCAGCAGAGTCAGCAGCATGGTCATCAGCAGAGTCAGCATGGTCAGCAGCACGGTCAGCAGCATGGTCATCAGCAGAGTCAGCAGCATGGTCATCAGCACGGTCAGCAGCAGAGTCAGCAGCATGGTCAGAAGCATGGAAAGAAGAAGCTAATGATCTAATTAAACTATTATCAGAATGTAAGGATTAATATGTCAAAAGGTACATTAAATAAAGTAATGTTAATAGGAAACTTAGGTCGAGACCCAGAAGTGAAAGACGCTAACGGTTTAAAGATAGTTCGTTTTTCAATCGCTACAAGTGAGAAAAAGAAAGACAAGGAAGATTTAGTCGAGTGGCATAACTGCGTTGTCTTTGGGAAACTCGCTGAAATATGCGAGAAATATCTAGTAAAAGGCAGTAAAGTTTATCTTGAAGGCCGATTGCAAACATCCAAGTGGGCTGATAAAGAAACAGGAAAAGATAAGTATAAGACTGAGATCATAGCGGATCACCTGGTAATGCTAGGTGGAAGTAACAAGAAAGAATCATCAAACGATAGTCAACTATCAATTGATGACGCAATTAAAAAATCTGAAGAATTCTTTAAACAAGAGGATGTTCCATTTTGAATAAATGGATAAGTGTTAAAGATATGTTACCAGAAGATACTAAAAAATATTATTTAACTTATAATAAAAATAATTTATTAAAAACAAGAATATTACAAACTGATAACTGGGAACGTGTTGATAATTGGCTTGGAATAACACATTGGATGTATTTACCAGAACCTCCAGGAGATTAAATTTAATGGAATATAGAATTGATGTTAAAGTCAGAAACAATGTAATACTGAAAAAAATTGAAAGTTCAGGATATAAGTCAATTGGTGAATTTTGTAGATTAAATAACTTAATGAATTTGGTTGGTCGTCTTGGTGAAATTGTCAACATGAAATCTTCACCATTAAAATCTGATGGTAGTTGGCAAACTATAATTTTAAAATGTTCTGAAATTTTAGGTTACGCACCAGAGGATTTTTTTACAGAATCACAACTAAATACAATAATAAAAAACAATAAAAGAAGTTACTTGGTTGAAGAAGCTGAAATGAAATTCATGATTGATAATCATAGTGAATCTAATTTACTTGAAGACATAATATCTAAAGATGAAATGAAAAATACTGTTATGGATAAAGTTAATACATTATCACCAAGAGAATCAAAAGTATTAAGATTAAGATTCGGATTAGATGGAGAAGATTTCCATACTTTTGAAGAAGCAGGTAAAGTTATGGATGTTAGTCGTGAAAGAATTAGACAAATAGAAGCTAAAGCACTTAGAAAATTAAGACATGAAAGTAGATCAGATGACTTAAGGGATTTTATTTAATATGGAATATTCTTACTATGGAAATTACGAAGATATTAAACCAAGGATGGGAGTTCACTACTTTATGATAGATGAATACGTTAAAGGAATAATTGAAAAAGCAACTGTAAAATTTCACAAAGATATAGAAAAGTTACTAGAAAAATTTAAAAATGAATCAATTGAAGATGTTAAAATTTTAAAGAGAGATCTTTCAGTTGTAAAAGAAAGTATTAAAGAAATTTCAAAAAACATGGTTATAAAAGAAAAAAATAAAAAATATGATGAAATAAGCAAAGATCTAGGAGAGATGAAAGAGATAAGAAAAAAGTTGAAGTCAAAAGGATATAATATATGAAGTATAAATTAGTCAATAAAATAAAAGACAAAGGTTTTCCGACATCCTCAAAGGATTACAAGTCTTCACACGAAGAAGCTGACAAATCAGAGAAGAAAAAATATCCCTCTGGCTATTCAAAGATGAAGAAGGTTGATAATAAATTATCTAAAGGAGAATTATCAGGAAAAAATAGCAAGTCTGGTAAAATCGAAGTCTCTAAGAGCGTACCAAAAAAACTTAGACCAGAAGTTGCGTATCATGAGAAAGTTGAAAGTAAGAATATAAAAAGGATTAAACATGAAACAAAAAAGAATAAAAATGCTTGAGGAATGTATCGATAAAATTAATGAAATAAGCTCTATGTACACCGTATCATCTTCAGGGTATATCTTGTCTGAATCAGCAAGATGTTTTATCGGATCTTTACATTATCTTGAAAATCGCAGTGAAGATATTGATGAAATGATCGGTGTTAAGGAAGAACTATGAAAGCGATGCCGAAGTTTAATGCTTATAATCCGCAAAATGATGAAGAAAAATTAATACTTGAGCTTAAAAAATATTTAGGAGAAGTAACAGAAACATTTATTAATTTAAACATCAATAAATTTACTGATAACCAAATATTTAAAGTAGTTAGAGATGGGACATTAGCATATGTGGGCGATATTTTGGAATCTTTCAACAATGTAATAATTGGTAAAGATCATCAGAATTATTTTATAGAAGAAAATATTAATATATTTATGTGTTACATGGAAGAAATAAGGAAGAAGAATGAAAGATGAACTAGAAGATGAATATAAAAAACTAACCGCAAAAATACATAAAGAAATAATGGAAACATACGCAGAGAATATTGATATTTCTCAACATAATTTTGGAGAAAATGAATTTAAAGTTATATTTTTTTCATTATCTATTTCAATGTCTCAAATTATGAAGTCAATAGGAGTTGTAAATATAGAAGATTTCTTAAATGATCTGTTTTCCTATACTCTGAATATTAGTAAAAAGCCTGGAGGTAGTTTATCTATGATGTACGTTAACAAAGAAAAAATATCAGAAGGAAGATATAATTAATGAATAAAAAGGAATTATACCTAGAATCAATAAAGGCATTAATAGAAAAATTACCGAACGACATTGACTTACTTTCAGACTATTCAAAGTTAACAATATTGAAGCAAGTAAAGATAGCGACACAAAAGTTTTTGAAGGATAAATTATGAGTCAATTAATTAATGTTATAGCAGTAGTAATTTTGTGTTTTTCTATATTTATAACAGCAAAAATTAATATGCAAGTGTCAGATAGGCTTGAAGATATTGCAGTTATTTTAAAGGATAGATGATGGCATTATTTAGATTTCATAAAGGTACTTTAGAAGAATCATTAAAAACAACAATAATAGTTAAAGATATATATGATTTACTTGAAAAATTAGCATGTTGGTGGGAAAAAGAAGTTTGTATAAGTGCTGATAGATTATCAATGTACCAATGGCAACTTCTTATAGACAAAAAAGAAAAATTTGATGATAGATGTGGATGGTATTCTCATCTTGTTATATTTCAAGTTAGAAATAGCGATAATATTCCAGTTGGATTTTTAAGTGAGCCTTTAGAGAAATGGTCATGCAGAGATTCGGATGATGAAAACTATTTAAAGGATAGATAATGAAAATATTTAAAATAATAAATAAATTTTTAATTAATTTAAATAAAAAAAAATTAAGATCATTAAATCAAAAAAAAATAATTTATGATGAAATTTTTAAAAACGCAAATGAAATACCATTATATTGTTTAAAAGAATATCAATATATTTGTTGTGAAATAATAGAATTAGAAATTTACTTAAAGGATAGATTATGAGTGAAAAAATATATGAGATGTTAGATAATTTCAATTTCTTTGAAAAACTAAACTCTATTATGATGAATAATAAATATGATATAGAACAAATAAAATTTAATCATAAATTAATTTTAGAAAATGATAGATGTAATATGGAACTAATAAATAGATTAAAAAATAATCATAAATGTATAATTATTATTATAGGTATTTTTACCATAATTAATTTTA
>Ga0265338_10011042_pt1 | contig 10481 bp, 10 predicted proteins | sample 42126metaG_FD_193579 | JGI IMG/M metagenome (GOLD analysis project Ga0265338, IMG submission 193579) | Rhizosphere microbial communities from Carex aquatilis grown in University of Washington, Seatle, WA, United States - 4-21-26 metaG | ecosystem: Host-associated > Plants > Roots > Rhizosphere... | reverse complement strand
GCGCCGGTCATCACGTTGCAACCGGCGGACCAAAATGTGCAGGAGAGCAATGCGGTGACCTTCACGGTGGCGGCGATTGGCAACAAGCCGTTCTATTACCAATGGAGTTATGGTGACTGGAACAGCGCCACGAATATTGACGGCGCAACGAATGCCACGCTGATTCTGACGAACCTGCAACTGAGTGATTCGGGTGTCTATTCGGTTACGGTATCGAATGACATCGACGTCACGGCAAGCTATGGCGCCACGTTGACGGTTTATGAATTGCCGGCCATTACTTCACAACCGACGAACACGGTTGTTGCGGTGCGCAGCAATGCGGAGTTCAGCGTGAGCGTTTCCGGCACGGGGCCGTTCAATTATCAGTGGTATCAGAACCAGACGAACAGCGTTCCGGGCGGCGATTCGACGCTCATCGTCCCGAACGCGCAAGCGACGGACGCGGGGCTTTACAACGTGGTGGTCTCGACTCCCTTCGGCCAGACAGTCAGTTCCAATGCCATGCTCACGGTGACGGGATTCGATCATTTTGGCTGGAGCCCGATTCCATCGCCGCGATTTGTGAATGGGGCAATCGCGGTCACGGTTCAGGCGCTCGATACAACGAACGCGGCATTCACTAATTTTACCGGGACGGTTTTGTTTGATTCCGTGAATGGCGCCGCAGTGAGTCCTTCGGTTTCTGGTACCTTCGTCGGCGGCGTCTGGTCCGGGACGGTTTCGATTGCAGAAGCAACTTCCAATCTCGTTTTGCAGGCGGACGATGGCGATGGACGGACCGGATTGGCAAATGCGATCGATGTGGTGACGCCGCCATCGCTGGGCGTGTCGAATTCTGAAAGTTCGCTGCTGATGACGTGGCCAGTGGCGCCGGACGGTTTTGTTTTGGAAATGTCAGGGAATCTTTTGCCTGATTCGTGGACGGTGGTTCCGGGTTCCCCGACTAATTCGGGAGACCAGAATTTCCAATGGGTGCCAGCGACTGGGACGAATCAGTTTTTCCGGCTGAGATTTTTGGGGCCGTGATGGACTGATCGAAGTGCGTTGTCTGGACAGGAAATTTCGTCTTCCGAACAAAATATGGAGACAGGCGGGACGCCCGTCCTACGGTTGAGGGCCGCTGCAAACTTAATTCTTGGGAATTTGGCCGCGTTTGTGCTTAATGCGGGCGTGCGGTTGGATCAAAAACATCGATTTGCCCGGTCACGCCGCTCGGGAAATAGCTTTCTCTGGCTGTTGGTGATTCTGATGGCGGCTGGAGTCGCATGGCTTTGGTGGAATGCGGCGAAACCAAAATCGAAACCGCGTCCGGTCGCGAAAATCTCTACGGCACCCACACCGTCAACGCTGATTATTTCCAACGCGCCGGCGCGACCAAAAACCAATGCGCCGCTCGTGGTTTTCGCGGCGGGTTATCCCCGGCAAGTGCAAACGCCGTTCGAGGCGCAGCTTGAGCTGGATCGACTGGGAATTTCCTCCGGTTCGCTGGACGGAAAAATCGGCTCGCAAACGCACGCGGCCATCCGAGCCTTTCAACGACAGGCGAACTTGCCGGTCACGGGAGAACTGGACGCAATCACCAAGTCGAACCTGACGTTGAACACGCCGCCCATCACAACCTACGTCGTCACTTCGAACGATGTCGCACGGCTGCAGCCTTTGAGCAAAACGTGGACGGGCAAGTCACAGCAGACGGCGCTCGATTACGAAACGATTTTTGAACTCGTGGCAGAGAAAAGTCATTCGCATCCCGAGCTCATTCGTCGCATGAACCCGGGCGTGAATTGGACGAATGTGACGGTGGGAACACCATTGCAGGTGCCGGATGTGACGAGGGACGAGCCTCCCGAAAAAGCGGCGTTTGTGCGCATCAGTTTGTCGGGGAAAACTTTGGAGGCGTTCGACACGGACAGCAATTTGCTGGTGCATTTTCCGTGCAGCATTGCGCAGCGGGTGGAGAAGCGGCCGATTGGTGATTTGCATGTGGCGGTGATTGCGCCGAATCCGAATTACACATTTGACCCGGAATTATTTCCGGAATCCGCGGAGGCGAAAGAGGCGCCGGATGTGAAACTCATTCTGCCGCCTGGTCCCAACAGTCCCGTGGGCGTGGTGTGGATTGGACTGGATAAAACCGAGGGACATATTAGCGGTTACGGCATGCACGGAACGCCGCGACCGGAGGATGTGGGCCGGACGGAATCGCACGGGTGTTTTCGACTGGCGAATTGGAACGCGGAGTTGCTGTTGAAGATCGTCTGGATGGGAATGCCGGTTTACGTGGTGCCGTGATTACATCTTGGTGCGGATGCCGCAGGCGCGGAGGAAGCACCAACCGCGCACGGCTTCAAACATGCAAAAGAGGCCGATCACGACCAAAGGAATGCAAGCCCACAAGGTATCGTCCGCCAGGATGATGCCAATGATAAGCAGAATGGAGCCGGTGATGCCACGGGCGATGCGGCCCTGGAAGCTGATGTTGGGCTTGAAAAATCCGGCCATAGCGAAAGTTAAAACATACTTGGGCACAACGCAATACGTACAAACCCGCAAGGCGTTTAAAGCTCCAAATCTCAAGTCCCAAGCTCCAGAGAAATTTCAACATCCAAGCTTCAATAGCGCCGTCGAGTGGAGTGCGACGGTCTCTGCCGCTTTCCACGACTTGCTTTTAAGACTACACTGTGGGGATGGAAGTTTCCGAGACCATTCAATGCCCGTTCTGCGGGCAGGCTTTTGAAATCACGGTGGACACGAGCATCGCGTCGCAGCGATTCACCACCGATTGCGAGGTTTGCTGCCGGCCGTTCGAGGTGACGGTCGAGTGTGAGCCGGGAGAAATTCTGAGCTTGGACGTGAGTGGCAATTAGGGCAACTTTCCGCCATGCACAATTTCGCGAATACGGTCCTCTGGATTTATATCGTGCTGCTGGTCGTGGGCGGACTGATTGGTTTTCTCAAGGCTAAGAGCCAGGTCTCGCTCATCATGTCGGTCGCCTTTGCCGCCCTGCTGGCGTTGTGCGCCGCGGGAATAGTTTTTCAATATTATGTCGCGGACATTCTGCTCGCCGCGTTGCTCGTCGTATTTGCAATCCGTCTGGCAAAGACGAAAAAATTTATGCCGTCGGGATTAATGTTAATCCTCACTTTAGTCGCCCTCGTGCTGCGTCATATTCATTAACCCGAGCAGGTTAAAATTTTTCCGTTATCGTGCCTGAAACGTCTCTCCCCATTTGGGAAATTCATTCGCAGATCATCGATTCGCTGCGGACCGGCAATCGACAGATTTTGTCCGCGCCAACCGGCTCCGGAAAAACCACGCAGGTGCCACAGATGCTGCTGCAGGCGGGATTGCTCGGCGAGGGACAGGTGGTGATTCTGCAACCGCGGCGGCTCGCGGCGCGGTTGCTGGCGGCACGCGTGGCGCAGGAACTGGGCGTGAAACTCGGGCGCGAAGTGGGTTACCAGATTCGGTTTGAAAATGTCACGTCCCGCGAAACGAAAATTCGTTTTGTGACTGAGGGCGTGCTGTTGCGGCAGATGATTGATGATCCGCAACTCAAGGGCGTTTCGGTCCTGCTCTTCGACGAATTTCACGAACGGCATCTTTACGGAGACATCACGCTCGCGCGCGCGTTGGATGTGCAGGAAAGTTCACGGCCGGATTTGAAGATCGCGGTGATGTCGGCCACGCTCGATGCGGATTTGCTAGCCGACTACCTTTCGCGAGTCCGTGAACGAAATGAAACAGTCGTGCCTTCGGCTCCTACGAGGACCAAATGTAGCGTGCTGACCTCCGAGGGCCGCACTTTTCCGGTGGAGATTAAATACGAGCCGGAGCCGACCTATAATGACCAGCGTCCGATTTGGGAGCAGGCGGCGGAGGCATTCAGCCGGTATGTTCGTTCCGGCGGGCAAGGCGATGTGCTGGTATTCATGCCGGGCGGGTTTGAAATTTCGCAGACGATCGAAGCCATCCGGCACACGGACGAGGCGAAGGGTTTTATTTTGTTGCCGTTGCACGGCGAACTTCCGCCGGACGCGCAGGATGCGGCCGTGGCCCGTTATCCACAGCGCAAAGTGGTGGTGTCGACGAATGTGGCGGAAACCTCGTTGACCATTGACGGCGTGCGACTGGTGATCGATAGCGGTCTGGCGCGCATCCCGCGCTTCGACGCGAATCGCGGCATCAACACGTTGTTGGTGGAACGCATTTCGCAATCGAGCGCGGACCAACGCGCGGGCCGAGCGGGCCGCACGGCGCCGGGTGTGTGCATGCGGCTGTGGTCGCGGGACGAACACTCGCATCGGCCGGCGCAGGAATTGCCGGAGATCAAGCGGCTCGATCTCGCGGAGGTGGTTCTCACGCTGAAGGCGGCCGGGATTGAGAATCTCCGGAAATTTCGGTGGCTGGAGGCGCCGGATGAAGTGAGTCTCGCGCATGCGGAGGAATTGCTCACGGATTTGGGGGCTCTAAAAGGAAAAGCAAAGGAAAATGGAGACAGACAGGATGCCTGTCCTACGGCAATTACGCCCATCGGGCGCAAGATGCTGGCGTTTCCGATTCACCCGCGTTACGCGCGTATGCTGCTGGCGGCGCAGGAATACGGTTGTGTTTACCAGGCCGCGCTCGTGGCGGCGCTCACGCAAGGGCGCGATTTGCTGTTGCGCAATGTGGGGCGCGACACGAATCAACTACGCGAGGATTTGCTGGGCGAAAAGGCGACGTCGGATTTTTGGATATTGATGCGCGCGTGGACTTACGCGGCGAAAAATCAATTTCGCATGGACGCCTGCCGCAAGCTGGGAATTCACGCCGTCACGGCGCGGCAGGTCGGACCATTGTTTGATCATTTTCTGCGCATCGCGAAAAAAGAAGGTTTGGATGCCGAACCGCGCGAGGTGAAAGATGAAGCGCTGCAAAAATGCGTGCTCATCGGGTTCTCGGATCGTGTGGCGCATCGGCTGGACCAGGGGACGTTGCGCTGTGAATTGGTGCATAATCGCCGGGGCGTACTCGCGCGAGAAAGTATGGTGCAACACGCGAATCTGTTCGTGGCCGCCGAGGTGCGCGAAGTGGAGGGCAAAGATGAGGAAGTGCGGACGATTCTTTCGCTGGCGACGGCCATTGAGCCGGATTGGTTGCGGGAGCTTTTTCCGGATGACATTGAGGCTGACTTGAAGGTGCAGTTTGATCCGACCCAGAAACGGGTGATGGCGGCTGAGCTGTCGCGTTTTCGCGGACTGGCGCTTTCCGCGAGGCGTGTAGATCCACCACCGGCGGAGGCTGCGGCGCGTTTGCTCGCGGATGAAGTTGTGGCGGGCCATCTTGTCTTGAAGGAGTGGGACCACACGATTGAGCAATGGATTTTGCGGCTGAATTTATTGAGCAAGTGGTGCCCGGAATTTGAGTTGCCACCCATCACGGAGGACGATCGTCGACATTTAATTGAACAAGTTTGCCACGGCGCGATTGGTTACAAGGACATCAAGGACCGCGAGGTACGGTCGGTGGTACAATCGTGGTTGTCGCATGCGCAGCGGGAATTGCTCGATAAGCACGCGCCGGAACGGCTTTCGCTGCCGAACGGGCGCACCCCGAAAATTTCCTACGAGGCGAGCAATCCGCCGCATATCGCGATGCGCATCCAGGAATTGTATGACGTGACACAGACGCCGAAAATCGCGATGGGTCGCGTGCCGGTGCTGGTGCACATCCTGACTCCGGGAATGAAACCAGTGCAGGTGACGCAGGACTTGGCGAATTTTTGGCGCGAACATTATCCAAAGATTAAATCGGAATTGCAGCGGAGGTATCCGAAGCATGAGTGGCGGTAATGCGGTTGTTTTGACTCGACAGCTTGCGCTGGCGGCACATGCTCTATTTATGAGGAAGATTCGTTCTCAGAGCCTGCTTCCGCTTAGCGCCATTTTAATTCCACTGTTGTTTCTTTCGCTAATAAGCCAGGCAGAATCACCGCTCGCGCAGGCCGCGGCCAGGGGCCGAACATTCCTCACCAGTCTTTTCGACCCACAATTGGATTTGCTGCCGGAATTTCAGGGAGCGAAAAACTTTTGGCTTTATCACGACAATTACCTTGCGGCAAAAGTACTGAGCAAAACGCATCCCGAAATTTCGGCAAAAATCATGGCGGCCATCCATCGCGAAAGCACCGACCAGGACAGCAAAGCCAAAATCCTTTTTAACGAATCCAAGCAACCGCTTCCGTTTCGCCACTATCAACTCACGGATGTTCGCCGGCTGACAAACGGAATCATTCGGACGGAAATCATTACGCCGAATGTCATGGCCGGTTGGACTAATTACGCCGACCTTCTTTTATTGGCCTGCATTGCTGAAACGAATCAATCGAAAGCACGCGAGGATTGGGACGCGGCCATGATTTTGTGGGATGGCAATGGATTTATGGATGCCGCCGCCCGGACACAAAAAGATTATGCCACCTACAAACTTGGTCTCGCAGCCATTGCCGCGGGGCGCTTGCATCTTGAATCCAAATTGCCGCGCAACCTTTTGAAAAAGCTACTCTCACTTCAAAGCCCCTCTGGGGGATGGATCACGGATTACGACGGGAACGGCAAGGAAATCGGCGTCGCCAATGTCGAAACCACTTGCTTATGCATTCTGGGCATCGAAGAGATGGCGGGCACATCAAATGTTCAAACTTTTAGGTAAGAGTCCGCATTGCCCAAGTGCAGCCGGCAAACTATCTTGCGCGGATGAATTTACTGCCGTTCGATTCTTTGCCGGCGCATAAACCGCGTCGATTCGTTCCGGAACAAATCGATTTAGGGGATTGGGCCCAGATTGCGCCGCTGTTCGAGAAGCTCGAATCGAGCGCGGCGGAATGCAAAAGCATCCCGGAACTCGAAAAATGGGTGTTGGACTGGAGCGAACTCAGCGCGGCGCTCGACGAGGAATCGTCCAAGCGCTACATCGCGATGACCTGTCACACGGACAATCCGCAGGCGGAAAAGGCGTATTTGCATTTCGTCGAAAAAATCGAGCCGGAGTTGAAGCCGCGGCAGTTTGAGCTGGAGAAGATTTATGTGCGGCGCAGGGATGAGCTGGTGAAATCACAAGGGAAGGCTGAATCGAACGGGCGCTATTTCGTTTTTGATCGCGATGTGAAGAACCACATTGAACTGTTTCGTCCCGAAAATGTTCCGCTGGAGACGGAGGAAGCGAAGCTGGGACAGCAATACCAAAAGCTCAGCGGTTCGTTGACGGTGATTTTCCGCGGGGAAGAACGAACGCTGGTGCAGATGGGGCGCTACCTCGAAGAACCGGATCGCGCGTTGCGGAAGGATGCGTGGGAAGTGGTGGCGAACCGGCGGTTGCAGGAGTCCGAAAAATTCGAAGAGATTTTTGACAAACAAATCAAGCTGCGCCAGCAGATCGCGAAGAACGCGGGTTTTGATAATTACCGCGATTATGCATTTCGCCGGCTGGGGCGCTTTGATTACACGCCGGATGATTGCGTGAAATTTCACGAGGCGGTGGAGAAGGAAATCATGCCGGCAGTGCGGCAATTGCAGGCGGAGCGTCGCAAAAAGATGAACGTGGAGGCGCTGAAGCCGTGGGACCTGGCGGTGGATCCGCTGAATCGCCCACCGCTGAAACCTTTCCAGGAAGTCGGCGAGATGGTTTCGCGCACGCAGAATGTTTTCAATCATCTCGACGGCGATTTGGCCGAGGGATTTCAGCGGATGCAGACGTTACGATTGTTGGACCTGGCGAATCGGAAAGGCAAAGCGCCGGGCGGTTATCAATCCACACTGGCGGAAGCGCGGGTGCCGTTTATTTTCATGAATGCGGTCGGCCTGCAACGGGATGTGGAGACGATTTTGCACGAGGCCGGGCACGCGTTCCATGCGCTGGCCACACGCGATGAGGATTTATACTCGTATCGCAGTGCGCCGATTGAATTCTGCGAAGTCGCGTCGATGACCATGGAGCTTTTGGGAAATGAATTCCTGGAGGAATTTTATTCCGGCGGCGACGCGAACCGCGCCCGACAGACGCACTTGGAAGGGATTCTGGGAATTTTTCCGTGGATCGCCACGGTGGATGCTTTTCAACATTGGATTTATACGCATCCGGGTCACACGCGAGCGGCTCGTGCGGTGGCTTGGTTGGAGTTGATGAACCGTTTCGGCGGGGAGGTGGATTGGAGCGGCTACGACAAAAGCCGCGCGTATTTGTGGCATCGGCAGCTTCACATCTTTTTGCATCCGTTTTATTACATCGAGTACGGCATCGCGCAACTGGGCGCATTGCAGGTTTGGGCGAACTCAAAACGCGACAAGGCAAAGGCGCTGCAGGATTACAAAAAATCGCTGGCGCTGGGCGGGTCGAGACCATTGCCGGAATTGTTCAAGGCGGCAGGATCGCCGTTTGATTTCAGCGCGGGGACGATCAAGCCGTTGGTTGAATTGACGCGGGGAGAATTGGCGAAGCTGGCTTAAGAACATTGGTTGCGATTCCACCGGATTCGGCAATCGAGCCGCCTTCCCCCTCATCCCGACCTTCTCCCTCAGGGAGAAGGAGAAACTTTGTCACGCTTTTGGAAGGTCGATTGTTTAGTGATTCGATCCCGCGCGGGGAGCTGGTTCATTCACGCGCTTCATTAAATTGAGCCTCCTCACGTCGCGGCTCCTACGAGGCTAAAAATAAATTTGTCCACTTGGGCTCGCACCTGCGACTAATCAGGCAGGAACAATGAGCGATACTGCCGATATTCTCTGTGAACGAGCTCGAAAAGGTGATTTATTCGCGGCTTCGGAGCTGGTGACGCAGTTTTATCAGCGGATTTTTGCGTATCTACGACGGTTGAGCGGCAATGATGACGATGCTGCGGATCTCACGCAGAAAACTTTCGCGAGAACGTGGCAGGCGCTGGAGTCGTATCAGCGGCGTTCGAGCTTTTCCACCTGGCTTCATGGCATTGCACACCACGTTTACCTGGATTGGCGGCGCAAGCGCACGCTGGGCGATTCGCAAAGCGATGAGTGGTGGGAGGCGCAGTCGGATCACTCCCCCACTCCATTTGAGAATGCCGCGGAGCGAGAGATGGCGCGCCAACTGTATCGCTGGGTGGACGAGTTGGATGACGAAAAGAAACAGACGGTCCATCTGCACTATTATCAAAACCTCACTTTGAACGAAACGGCGGAAGTGCTTGGCATCGCAGCCAGCACTGTCAAATACCGGTTGCGCGAAGCGCTGGATTTTCTGCGCCGTCGCTCGGTCGAAAGTGAATCACACACAGAAAGGAGAGTCGTATGAACGATACAACCATGGAAAGAATTTTATTTCAGGCACCGAAACCAATCGCGCCGCTGGGCCTTTTGGAACGGCTCCAGGCGGAGATTGCTTTGCCCACAGCGAAGCAGGCGACCAAAGCGCGCGAATGGCAAAACCCGCTGCGGCGATGGTTTCCCGCTCTGGCGTTTAGTGTGTTCATGTTGAGTTGCGCGATCATGATCGCGGTACAGGCGAACTGGAACACGAATCTTAAGAATGAGAATGCAGCACTCCGGGCGACGACCGCCGACTTGCCGAAGCTGCGTGAGCAACACGCGGCGCTCGAACAAGCGCAGGCGCAACACGATGAACTGGTCCAGTTGCGCAGGGACAACGAGGAGATGCACCAACTGCAGGCGGAGGTGGCGCAATTGCGCAGCCTGCCGGCGGAGATTCAACGGTTGCAAAACGAGAATCAGCGGCTCGCGGCGGCCCCTGCTCAAAACGGCAGCGCGACTAGCGCAGCGACCTTTTTTGAGGAGGCCCAGGCGCAATTCGAACGCGCCCAGTGCGTCAACAATTTGAAGCAAGTCGGTCTCGCCTTCCGGATTTGGGCCGGAGATAACAACAATAAATACCCGACGTCACTCGTCGTGATGAGCAATGAGCTGAGTACCACAAAAATCCTTGTTTGCCCGAGCGACAAGGCGCGCCAGTCCTTTGCTTCGCTGGGATTTGGACAGTTTCAGGATAGCATGAGCAGCTACCAACTGACGGTCCAACCGGATGATGAAAACTTTCCTGAATGCATCATCGCAAAATGTCCGATTCATGGCAATTATCTGCTTGCCGATGGGAGCGTGCAGCAGACAAACCCGGCGAAACCGCAATATCACGAGGTGCAAAAAGATGGACGCTGGTACTTGGAGCGAATTAACCCCTGATTTTGTCAAATGAAAACGATGATTTTCAGTTTGATTGCGATCGTGGGATTACTGCTGGTGGGTTTGCAACATCAGCAGCTTCGGGAGTTGCGCAATGAAAACGCGACGCTAAAACAGGCCTCGGCGGAGGCGAACCAGTTGAAGGGAGACCTGGACAAATCCACGGGTGACCAGGCGCAGGATGAGTAGGAGATTGCGCGGTTGCGCGAGGAGAATCATGACCTGTTGAAGTTGCGCAACGAGGTAAATCAATTGCGTGATGCAAGGGT
>Ga0265338_10011041_pt1 | contig 10481 bp, 8 predicted proteins | sample 42126metaG_FD_193579 | JGI IMG/M metagenome (GOLD analysis project Ga0265338, IMG submission 193579) | Rhizosphere microbial communities from Carex aquatilis grown in University of Washington, Seatle, WA, United States - 4-21-26 metaG | ecosystem: Host-associated > Plants > Roots > Rhizosphere >... | reverse complement strand
CAGCCCAGCAGCCGAGCGAAGAAAAGTTGCATTGAGATAGCTGTCAGCTATCAGCCGTCAGCGACGGCACGATCAGGACAACGGTGCTCAGGAGCAAGGCTAACGACCGGAAGCTGAAGGCTGAAAACTGATGGCTGACAGCTGCTGGCCGAAGGCCAGCGAACCGTGACCGCTCAGTATATAATTGGAGCAGCCCGCCGGGAGCAGTTTCCGCCCGAGGAACTACCTGAAGTTGCGTTCCTCGGCAGGAGCAACGTGGGCAAATCCAGCCTGCTGAACTGCCTGCTTGGAGGCAGAGACCTGGCAAACACCAGCAAAAAACCCGGATCGACAAGACTGATTCACTTCTATCGCGTGAACGGGGAGTTCTGCTTCGTGGATCTTCCCGGGTATGGCTACGCGAAGGTTTCCCAGGAGACTACCGCGGGCTGGAAGCAGTTGATCGAGGATTACCTGCTGTGCCGGCCGAACCTGGCACTGGCGATCCTGCTGGTGGATCTGAGGCGCGGGTGGATGGAGAAGGACCTGGAACTCAAGCGCTGGCTGGAGTTCCACAACCGGCGGCACCTGGTTGTCGCCACGAAAGTTGACAAACTGAACCGATCGGAGCAGATACGCGGTCTGGAAGCCCTGGGGCGCCAAGCGGGCGCGGGAGGGGCCATGCCGTTCTCGGCCGTAACCGGCCGGGGTGTAAGGGAGATTTGGCAAGCAATATGGACAACCCAGAAGAAGTCGTAAATCCAACCCAAACGCAGGAGGAAAAGCCCCAGGCGCAAACGCAAACGCCCCCCGCCGGCGCCCCTCCGCAAACGGGAGCCCGCAAAGGGCGCAGCGCGGCACAAGGCGGAGCGGCACCGCCCCAGAAAAACGGTCCAACGGCAGCGACCACGCTCGACCTGGTCGCGCTCAAGGACATGAGCATCCAGCAGCTCAACACCATCGCCAAAGAGCTGGGGCTGACCGGCGTCTCCGGCCTGCGCAAGCAGGAGGTGATCTTCAAGATCCTCCAGGCGCAGGCGGAGAAGAGCGGACTGATCTTCTCCGAAGGCGTGCTGGAGTGCCTGCCGGACGGCTTCGGCTTCCTGCGCGCGCCGGAGTACAACTACCTGCCGGGTCCCGACGACGTGTACGTCTCGCCTTCGCAGATCCGCCGTTTCGACCTGCGGACTGGCGACACCATCTCGGGCCAGATCCGTCCCCCGAAAGAGGGCGAGCGGTATTTCGCGCTCATCAAGGTGGACGCGATCAACTTCGAGCCGCCCGAGGAATCGCGCAACAAGATCTTCTTCGACAACCTCACGCCGCTGTATCCCAACGAGCGGGTGAAGCTGGAGACGGTCAAGGACAACTACTCGGGTCGCATCATGGACCTGCTGACCCCGCTCGGCAAGGGCCAGCGCGGACTCATCGTCTCGCCGCCGCGCACCGGCAAGACCATGCTGCTGCAATCGATCGCGAACTCGATCACGGCCAATCATCCGGAGATCGTGCTGATCGTGCTGCTCATCGACGAACGGCCGGAGGAAGTGACCGACATGCAGCGCTCGGTCCACGGCGAGGTCATCAGCTCGACGTTCGATGAGCCGGCGGCGCGGCACGTACAGGTGGCCGAGATGGTGATCGAGAAGGCCAAGCGGCTGGTGGAGCACAAGCGCGACGTGGTGATCCTGCTGGATTCGATCACGCGCCTGGCGCGCGCCTACAACACCATCGTCCCGCCATCGGGGAAGGTGCTGTCGGGCGGCGTCGATTCGAATGCGCTGCAGCGGCCGAAGCGGTTTTTCGGCGCGGCGCGCAACATCGAAGAGGGCGGCTCGCTGACCATCATCGCCACGGCGCTGATCGACACCGGGAGCCGCATGGACGATGTCATCTTCGAAGAGTTCAAGGGCACCGGCAACCAGGAAATCCACCTGGACCGCAAGCTGGTGGACAAGCGCGTCTTCCCGGCCATCGACATCAACAAGAGCGGCACCCGCAAGGAAGAGCTGCTGCAGCCGAAGGAAGAGCTGACCCGTGTTTGGGTGTTGCGCAAAGTGGTGGCGCCGCTGTCTCAGGTGGAGACGATGGAGCTGCTGCTGGACAGGCTCTCGAAGACGCGGAGCAACGCGGAGTTCTTGAACTCGATGAACGGGTAGCGGTACGGCTCCCTGCTAAGTGAGGTGGGCGCTAATACTGGCGCCTCCAAGAGTGTCGGAGGCTCGGCTAGCCTGGCAGCGTGTCTGGCTCGCGGTCCGCACAAGGGCGGATTGGCGGCTACACAACCAAGTGACTCGTTCCCGACAACTCCGTCCTTGGTCCGCGTGGCTTCCTCAATGGTGCGGTGGCGGGCAGGCGTTCATAATAAGTCTTGTATGCCCCACCACAAGGCTCACGGAACCTCGTCGCCGGAACACTACGATTGCACGCGTTTCGTGTTCGGGGATCGCTGGCAGTTTGCAGTTGAATGCGAAGTGCAAGACTGCGACTTGGACCCCTGGGGATCACGCGAACCGTTCGGGTCCTTCTGGCTGTGGGCGGGCGGTCAAATCGTCGGGAACACCGAGGTAGCGGAGCAGTTGATTCATGCGTTCGCGCCACTCTACCTAGTGGGAAACACCAGCGGCGAAAGGAAAGCGTCCGGCGTACCAGGAGCCTCGTGCCTCGACAAATTGGACTTTATCGGTTGGCTCCGTTTTGGCGAAGATGCAGACTTCGACCCTGGCCGCTGGGGGGGCCGGGATATCCTACAACTCCGGCAACTGGACCTCACTCGTTTCGAGGTAATGCCTCGCGCATATTCGCCCTTTCACGACGGATGGGAAGCGGTGGTTCTCGAAGATCGCGAGCACGAGGTGTTCATCTGGCGTCGGTGGAGCGGGGATGTCGATGAGACATACGATCTCTCACTTCCGCTTGGTGACTTCTCCCGGGTCGTCGCGCAAGCGGTTGATTGGTTCAGGAGTTTTCGGCGCAGCCGCATCGGAAGTGAGGACACAGTATCTAGTGACCGACCGGCCTACGTCGAACGCTCTGACGATCCTCGGTTTGCAGGGATCTGACACTTTCCGATAGGTGTCATTTACGGAAGCCGACGGATCAAAGAGGACGGACACCAAGAGTGCGCCGACTCGCTGCTACAGTAGACTGCATGGGGCGCATCCGCATCCTGTCCGACGAGGTCGCCAATAAGATTGCGGCGGGGGAGGTGGTGGAGCGGCCAGCTTCGGTGGTCAAGGAGCTGCTCGAGAACGCGCTCGACGCCGGGGCCACGCGGGTGCGGGTCGAAGTTGCCAGCGGGGGGCGGCGCCTGATTCGCATCACCGACGATGGCTGCGGCATGCTGCACGACGACGCCATGCTGGCGTTCGAGCGGCACGCCACCAGCAAGCTTTCGAGCGCACGCGATCTGCTCCACATCTCTACTCTGGGATTCCGCGGGGAGGCGCTGCCGTCGATCGCTTCGGTCTCGCGGCTGCTGCTCGAGACGCGGGCTCGCGAGGAGCAGACCGGGGCGCTGGTCGAGATCGTGGGCGGGAAGATGCTGCGGAGCGAGGAGGCGGCGCTGGCTCCCGGCACGCAGATCACGGTTCGCGACCTGTTCTACAACGTGCCGGCGCGGAAGAAATTTCTGCGGTCGGAGCAGACTGAGCTGGCGCACATCGCCTCGTTGGTCACGCACTACAGCCTGGCGCATCCGGACAAAGCCTTCCTCCTGGTGAGCGATGAACGGGAACTGCTGGACGTGGCGCCGGCTGATACGCTACGCGACCGCGTCTACCAGGTGTTCGGAAGCCAGATGCTGGACGAACTGGTGGAGCTCGGGGTGCGCGAGCGCGCGATCGAAGAGGCGCCGGCCGAGCCGGGCGGCGAGGCGGGGCGACGAATCTTCCGCATAAGCGGATTCATCTCGCGGCCGCAGATTCAGAAGCTAAACCGCAATTCCATCTTTCTGTTTGTGAACCGGCGGCTGATCCGCGACCGGCTGCTGCTGCACGCCATCTCCGCCGCGTATCACAACCTGATGCCGCCGGCCTGCTTCCCGTTCGCGCTGCTGTTCCTGGACTGCGACTACGAGGAAGTCGACGTGAATGTGCACCCCTCGAAGACCGAGGTGCGGTTTCGCGCGCAGAGCCTGGTGCACGATTTCGTGCGCGACGCGCTGCGGGAGGCGCTGATCGAATCGAAGCCCGCCGGATCGATTTCCGTGCCGGCGCCGCGGCCCACGCCGCAGGCTGGGGCGGAACTGCCCTACTCGGAGTTTTCGCAGCAATTGGAGCAGGGCCTCTTAGGTGCGAGCGCGATGCCGGTGGAGCGGGCGGGCGACCCTTCGCGCGAGGAGGTGCTGCCGGAGTTCACGCTGCGGGGGACGCGGCCGGCCGAGCCGCGGTTCGACTTCGGGGGCGGCTCGATTGGGCTGAACGAGCCGTTGCAGGAGGCACCGCCCGGCGCTCCGATTCCCGACACGCACGGCGCGTTCCCGGCGGAACTGGTTCCGGAGCCCTCGCAGAGTCTGGCGGCGCTCGGGGATTTGAGGCCGCTCGGCCAGGTCCACGAGAGCTTCATCGTGGCCGCGGGGCGGGACGGGCTGTGGATCATCGACCAGCATGTGGCGCACGAGCGCATCCTGTTCGAAAAGATTCTGAAGGAGCGCGCGGCGGGGCGCGCGGAGATGCAGCACCTGCTGATGCCGCTGATCATACGCCTGACACCCGGCCAGCAGGTGGACTACGATCGCATCGCGGACGAACTGCAGGCCAGCGGATTCGAGACCGAGCCGTTCGGACAGCGAACCATTGCGGTGAAGGGCGCGCCGGCGGGCGTGCGACCGGAGGAGATCGAGCGGCTGATCGGCGAGATTCTCGAGATCGCGGACCGGGAGCTGCGGAAGGTCTCGATGGACCAGGTGCGGCGCGCGATTGCGGCGTCGATCGCGTGCCGGGCGGCGATCAAGGTCAACATGCGGCTGGATGCGGACAAAATGGTCTGGCTGCTGAAGTCGCTGGCGGCGACCGAATGCCCGATGAGCTGCCCGCACGGAAGACCGATCGCGCTGCGGTATTCGCTGCGGGACATTCTGCGGGGGTTCCACAGGATCTGACTAATGCGGGACTGAAGTCCCGCGCGGGCTGAAGCCCGCCCCCCAAAGCAGAGGACTGATAGAATCAGGCGATGGCGCGTCCCCACTTAGCCGCGATGTTGCTGGTGACGGCTGCCGCCGCGGCCGGCGCCACCGACGAGAGCCAGCACAACCTGCGGATGGTGTGGGAGCTGAGCGTGGCGCCGCTCACTGGAAATCCAGAGCGGGGAGCGCCGGACCTGCTGGCGCTGCGGTTTTCGCCGGATGGGGACTGGATCGCGGCGCTCAGTTCGCGCATCATGGCGGAGGGGGAGCGCACCGAACTGCTGCTGGTTCCCTCGACGGGCGACGCATCCAAAGCGCGGCGCCTGCAGATCCGGGGGCAGCCGCTGAGTACGCCATTGCACACGGGCGTGCACTGGTCGCCCTCAGGCGAGTACATCGCGGTGGAGACCACCAACTTCAGCACCGCGATTCTGCGCGTCGCCGACGGGTCGCGCTGCGAATTGCCGCGCACCACGGTGTTCGGCGGCTTCATCGCTGCCGACAAGGTGATCGCCGCGGACTGGGAAGCGCCGAAGGACCCGGCCTCGATTCCGGCGGACTTCTCCACGCTGACGATCTACGGCACGGACTGCGTGCGGCAGAAAACGTGGCGGGTGCCCGGGCAGGTGCACGAGATCGAGACCAGCGCGCGCACGGGCCTGATCGCGCTGCGCCCCGCGGCGACGGAGATTCGCGTGCTGGATGCAGCCGGAGCCGACCGCGGCCACGTGTCGGTGGGCTCGGGGAGCATGCTTCGCTTTGGCGAGAAGGGCGGCGTGCTGTGCAAGGCGGATTACCCGGCGAACGGATCGCTGGCGTGCTTCGATCTGGCGAGCGGGCGCGAGTTCAGCCACCCGTACGTCATCGGCGGAGCGCCGTTCGACGTTTCGCTGGACAACTCGATCGTGGTGGCGACGCATGGGACGTCGTCCTACAACCTGATGTCGGGGAAAGACTCGGGTGGGCTGAGCCACTGGGTGATTTGGAACTATCGCACGGGGGAGGAGATCGGGCGGCTGCGGTACCGCAAACAGCGGCACGCCTATGCGTACTCGCCGTCGGCGGTGGCTCCGAACGGCCGCCGTTTCGTGTTGGGAGCGGGCGGCACGCTGCGCATGTACGAGATCACGGGGGGATAAATGCTCTTCGGGAAGCGGTGGCTCGCGCTCGTGGCGGGAGCGCTCGTCATGGCGTCGCAGGCCGGCGCGGAAAAGAAGGCTGCGGTCAGGGTCTACCATGCGGCACGACTTCCGGCGCTGGCGGGAAGCCGGGTTGTGTTGGGCCAGGTTTCGGGCGACTGCGCACGCGAGCTCGCCGATTTGCTGGTTGCGGACCTGACGCTTCACCACATCGGCGTGGTGAGCCGGGAGGAGGTGGCGAGCCTGCCGCCGGGCCTCCCCGTGGTGACGATGTTGATAGAGGTTTCCCGCTGCCAGGCGCTCCCAGTGCCGCCCATCATCAGCGGCGGGTTACCTGCTATGCACATCTCGCGGACGGAGGGGCGAATCCTGGGGTCGATTCGAGTGGCCGATCTGGCGAACGGCGCGGAACTGGCCAATGAGGCGATTCGTGCGGAGGTCAAGAAGGACAATTCGGCGCCGACCGGACAGCCGGAGTGGCCAGGCGCTCCCGAGGTGAAGGAACTGACGCTGCGCAAGGCCGCGGCCGACGTTCAGCGTCTGTACCTGCCGTCGCTCGAGGCCACGGACGTCGTGTTCATGGACGATAAGGAGTGCGACCTCAAGGCGGCCTTCGACCTGCTGAAGACGGGGGACTACGAGAAGGTCGTGGCGGTGGCGCGCGCTAGTGCGGAGGGGTGCAAGGCGAACGCGAAGGTGGCTGCGGGAGCCTGGTATAACCTGGGCGTGGCGTACATGCTGGTGCGGAAGTACGACCAGGCGCTTACGGCGCTGGCCGCATCGCAGAAGCTGCGAGAGAGCAAAGCCGCGGCGGAGATCGCGGCGGCGTGCCAGGCGAGCAAAGCGGCGGCGGAGGCCGAGGCGCGGCGGATTGCGGCGCAATCGCCATCGCCGAGCGGGGCTGAAGTGCAGACGGGCATGCTGATGACCAACGACCTGGTCATCAAGCTGGTGGAGGGCAACATCGCGGAGGAGGAGATTCTCAAGATGATCGCGTCGCAGCCGGGGCGGTTCTCGCTGGGGGCGGAGGACGTGGCGAAGCTGAAGCAGGCCGGCGTGAGCGACGCAATTATCGCGGCGATGCGGGAGAAGAAGTAGGGGCGGCGCGGTTCGGTGCTGGGCTTAAGGGAGACTCGGGTGGGCAACGTGGCGCTGCGGACACGGAAGAGGCTGGATTGGGACGGGGCGCTGTGATGGAACGGGCCTCGACACGAGTGTCGAGGCGGCAGGCAGGAGTGCCTGCGCCACGGCCGGCGCTGCTCGACATGCGGCGTGTTTCGGTGATGCGCGGCGCGAGGACGGTGCTGCACGAGATCGACCTGCGGATCGGCGTGGGCGAGCACGTGGCCATTCTAGGCCCGAACGGCTGCGGCAAATCGACGCTGATCAAGACGGTCACGCGGGAATGTTATCCGCTGATGGAGCCGGGCTCGTCGATGACCATCCTGGGCCAGGAGCGGTGGGACATCTTCGAGCTGCGCGCGGTGCTGGGGATCGTCTCGAACGATCTGATGGCCGCGTGCACGCGCGGGATCACGGGACACGACGTGGTGCTCTCGGGCTTCTTCAGCAGCATCGGGATCTGGCCGTACCATGATGTGACCGTCGCCATGCGGGAGAAGGCGGATCGGATTCTGCAACGGCTGGAGGCGACGCACTTGGGTGAGCGGTTGGTCAGCGAGATGTCGTCGGGAGAGGCGCGTCGCGTGCTGATCGGACGGGCTCTGGTGCACGATCCGAAGGCGCTGCTACTCGACGAGCCGAGTTCGAGCCTGGACGTATCGGCCCAGCACGAGCTGCGGGGCATCCTGCGGGAGCTGGCTCGATCGGGGATCGGCCTGATCCTGGTGACGCACCACCTGGCCGATATCATTCCGGAAGTGGAGCGCGTGGTTCTGATGCGGGACGGGCGGCTGATGGAAGACGGGCCGAAGGCGGAGGTGCTGACGGCGGCCAACCTGGGGCGGCTGTTCGGTGTGCCGGTGACGATGGCGCGGCGGGACGGTTATTACCACCTGTGGTGATGGGAATGGCCACCATTGTCGTGGTTCCAACGTTCTGCGGCTGGGGCTTTGAGATTCTCAGCCAGCGGCAGCGGCACCTGCAAGACCGCGGGCCTCGAGATGGGCTTTGACGGCGTTCGATCCGGCATCGACCAGCGCCTGCAGCCTGTCATCCGACATGTTGAACTCGGTGGTGCCGTAACCCTTGACGGGCAGGCGGCAGATCTCGGATGCGCGCTGGCGTATCTCTTCGTTGTCCTGGGCGCCCATCATGGTGTCCATGAGGCGGGAGATCCGCTGGACGACGCGAAGCTGCTCGAGCGGCTCGGGCGGCAGGCTGGGGTTGGTGCCCGGGATGGCGAGCGTCTCATCGAGCAGGAGGCCCAGGTTGAGCGCGCCGTTGGGATCGGTGTCCCCCATGATGTCGGGCGCGGGCTCGGCGATCAGACGGACGGGGAAGTTCGAGAGCACGCCTCCGTCCACGAAGATATTGCCGGTCTTGCGGCGGCCCTGATAGGTTCCCCAAGCGTCCTGCCAGACGACCTCGCGCCAGACAAACGGGATGCTCATGGACATGCGGACGGCCCAGGCGACCGGCACATCGGGCGCGGTGCGGTGGTTGAGCACCAGCATCTCCATGTCGGTTGTGTCGGAAGTCACGACGGAGAGGTCGGACTGGGTTTTGTAGAAAAACGTGGCCAGGGTGTCGGTGGCGGCAAGGCCTTTGGCGGCCAGCTTCTGGGTCAGCCAGACGAGGAAGTTGTCGCCGGCGAAGAACCCGCCGCATTCGACGAGGGAAAACAACTGCGGGAAGAGGGGCGAGTCGAGCAACAGGGTCAGAGCCGCCTCGTCCGCGATCAAAGGAATGTGAACCTCGCGCAGAGCCACCATGGTCGAGCTGTTGGCCTTCTGCTCGGCCGTGAAGCTGGACCCGGTGGGCCGATCCATGAAACTGGCGAAGCGGGGTTTGCCGTTCACCTTCTCGTTGACCGCGGCCAGCATCTCGGCGGGCGAGTAGCCGGCCGCGCGCAGGGTGGCCGTGATCGCTCCAGCCGAGGTGCCGATCAGCCGCCGGGTGATGTGGTGTCCTGCCTCCAGCGCCGTGAGCGCGCCGACAAAGGCGGATCCCTTGGCTCCGCCGCCCTCAAAGACAACGTCGAAGACTGCCATGGTGCCCTCCTGAGATCGTTGGCACCATGATATCGCGGAGCCAGGGGCGCCGCAGCTACGCGGCCGGCTTGGCGAACCTCGCGTCGTCGATGGGCACGTTGTGCCTGACCTCGCGGATCTTGATGAGGACCTCAGCCTGTCCGCCGTCCTGGTGGATGGTCAATGGGATCTTCACGCCGTCCACTTCCTTGAAGTCGTCGAACGTGGTGACCGTACCGCCGGTCTGGTCGGGGCGCTCCATGCGGATCAGGAGGCCGGTCCGAATCTCGAAGTAGAGCTTCTCGGGACCGCCTTCGGGCGGCTGCCCTTCGACCACCCAGGCGTCGCGATCGCCGACCTTGGCGTTGCCGCTCACGGCCATCTTTCTGTATCGAGTCCTGAGGTGAAGCGGACTTTGGAGATCGGCGCCGCGCAGGAATATGGCTAGCTCGGCCGCGCTCATTTGCCGCAAGCCCTGCTGGGGGTCGTAGGCCCAGCCGTTCTTGCCGTCGGAGCACTGGATCACTTTGCCGAAGCCGGAGAGATCGCTGATATCGACCTGCCTGCCGGCCTTCGTGTACTGCTCGAAAGTCCCGGTGAGGCCGTAGGTCAGGACATCGATGGAGCCGGTGCTGATGCGGCTGGTGATCTTCTGGACGGCCGCGCCACCCGACGCGGCGATGTACTTTTCGAGCAGTTTGTCGACAGACGGCAGAGCTGCGTCCTGTGCGGCAGCCTGGAACGGCGCCGCAATCGCAAAGCCGAGCATCACGAGATAACGCATAAGGTGTCCTCCTGTGACGAGCATGCGGCACTCTGCCGCCGCGACGCGCGGGCCGATGGACGAAAGGGCGAATTGGCTGGCGGAGGGCCGCCCAGCGGGGATGAAAGGCGGGGGGCTGGTCCCTGTGTTACTCTGTCCGTTGGCGCACCCCTATGGCTGAGACTCGTGAGAAGGGCCAGTTGATGAGCGCTTCCGAGATCGACCGGACACTGGTCCGGTTGGCGCACGAAGTGCTGGAGAAGAGCGAGGACCTGGACCGGCTGGCGTTTATTGGAATCCGCCGGAGCGGCGTGCCGATCGCG
>Ga0265338_10011040_pt1 | contig 10481 bp, 8 predicted proteins | sample 42126metaG_FD_193579 | JGI IMG/M metagenome (GOLD analysis project Ga0265338, IMG submission 193579) | Rhizosphere microbial communities from Carex aquatilis grown in University of Washington, Seatle, WA, United States - 4-21-26 metaG | ecosystem: Host-associated > Plants > Roots > Rhizosphere >... | reverse complement strand
AGACTTCCTCAGTACCGGAAGGCCGCGCCGCAAACCAGCCATTCTTGGTCACGACTTTAAGGCCGCCAATCGGCTGGTTGTTGCCGGGTGCGCGCGTCAGCTTGGCTTCGATGGCTTCACCGGCGAGCTCCGTCGCTTCGAATTGTTCAGGGTCCAACGCCGCCAGCTTCTTTTTCTGTTCGCCCGAGGCGGGCGCATCGATGCGCTGATAATGCGAATGGCCTAGATCGGCCGTGACGGAATCATAGAGCTTCTGCGGGTCTTGGCCGGTTTTGGCGGTGATTTCCGCGGCCAGCAATCCTAAGATCAGCCCGTCTTTGTCGGTCGTCCAGACGCCGCCGTCGCGCCGCAAGAAGGAGGCGCCTGCGCTCTCCTCGCCGCCAAAGCCGAGCGAGCCATCGCTGAGGCCGGGCACGAACCATTTGAAACCCACAGGCACTTCGACCAGCTTGCGGCCCAATTTGCCCGCCACGCGGTCGATCATGCTGCTGGAGACGGCGGTCTTGCCGACGCCGCTATCGGCGCGCCACTCCGGACGATGGGCATAAAGATAAGCCACGGCTGCCGCGAGATAGGTGTTGGGATTCATCAACCCGCTGGGGCAAACAATGCCATGGCGATCGGCATCGGTATCATTGGCAAAAGCGATATCGAATTTGTCGCGCAGCGCGATCAGGCTCGCCATGGCGAAAGGCGACGAACAATCCATCCGATCTTGCCGTCCCAATCGACGGTCATGAAGCGGAAGGTGGGATCAACCGCCGGATTCACCACCTTGGCGTCGAGTTTGTAATGCTCGATCAGCGGCTGCCAGTAATGCACCGCAGCACCGCCCAAAGGGTCGATACCGATCTTCACCCCGGCCGAGCGGATAGCTTCCATGTCCACCACGTTGATGAGGTCGGCGATATAGGGCGTGGCGTAATCATAGGCGTGAATGCACGCTGTCTTGCGCGCGCGCTCATAGGAGATGCGTTCAACGCCCGCAAGCTTCTTGGCGAGGTAATCATTGGCGGCGTCTTGAATCCATTTTGTGACGTCGATATCCGCCGGGCCGCCATTGGTGGGATTGTATTTGAAGCCGCCTTCATCCGGCGGGTTGTGCGACGGGCTGATAACGATGCCGTCGGCAAGGCCTGTGGTGCGGCCGCGGTTATAGGCCAGGATGGCATGGCTGATCACGGGCGTCGGCGTATAACCGTTTGCCGCATCGATCATGGTGGTCACGCCATTGGCTGCCAGCACTTCCAGGGCACTGACAAAAGCGGGTTCCGAAAGGGCGTGGGTATCCATGCCGAGGAACAGCGGACCGTCATTGCCCGCCTTCTTGCGATAGAGGCAAACCGCTTGGGTGATCGCCAGAATATGGGCTTCGTTGAAGGCCGTGTTGAAGGCCGAACCGCGATGGCCCGAGGTGCCGAAAGCGACGCGCTGGGTCGCAATTGCAGGATCGGGCGTTTGCGCAAAGTAAGCGCTGACCAGACGGGGAACATTGACCAGCAAGGAGGAAGGAACCGGTTTTCCCGCCAAAGGGCTTGTCGTCTCAGCCATATCCATCCTCGCGTCTTTGTTGCTCACCGCACCAGGATAGCCCTACCGGATGTGGGGCGCGATTTCAAACCGTGAGTAGCTTCCGAAGCTATCGCTGGGGGATGCACGGCCATACCCTTCGCCAACAGTTCGGGAAGGCGCACATGGCGCGTTAACCCCAAGCCAGCGGGAGAAGCCTTATGCTCATTCAGGTGAATACCGACGCCAATATCGAAAGTGGCGAAAAATTCGTGCACTATGTCGAGACGGAAATGGACCGCCTTCTCAACCGGTTTCGCGATCACCTCTCCCGGATCGAAATCCACCTGAGCGACGAAAACGGCAGCAAGCCTGGCGCCAAAGACAAGCGCTGTGTCTTGGAGGCGCGCCGCAGTGGCCATTCTTCTGTGGTTGTGCGCCACGATGGCACCAGCTTGGAGGAAGCCTGGAGCGGCGCGGCCAAGAAGCTCCTGCACGTCATGGAATCGGATTTTGGCCGCGAGACAGAACACAAAGGCGCCGCCTCGATCAGGATGGATGAACCCGCAGCGCCTGCGATCCTGCTGTAACATCCCGTCGCATCCGGCGCATGCTCTGGTATAGTCGCGTCGGCGAAGCGGTTGCATGGCGCAACCGTGCTTCGCCCGAAACCACCCAGCGGCGTCCCGGTCATGACCATCAAAAATCTTTCACCCCAAGAGGTTGCCGCGCTCTTGGCGCAGGACGCCATTGTTCTGATCGATGTGCGCGAGGCGGGTGAATTCGCCAGCGCCCATATCAAAGGCGCGCGGCTGATGCCGCTCTCAAGCTTTGATCCCCAAGCCCTGCCGGATACCGGCGGCAAGCCGGTGGTGTTTCATTGCGGCATTGGCGGGCGCTCCGCCAAGGCTGTGGCCGCATGTCAGGCGGCGGGCCTTGCCCATGACAGCCACCTGCAAGGCGGCATCCAAGCCTGGGCCGCAGCCGGCCTGCCGATCGAGACGTAGTGCGACGAAGGCGGCTAAGCACCACACGGTGATTTGTGTCCGTGCGGGCCCTCGGGCGTTGTATGAGGGCGTTTGGCTTGGTTACAACACCGCCGCGCGGATAGGGAGATAATAAGATGAAAACGAGATGGGCAATCACCGGCCTTGTCATGATGGCTTCGGCGGCTCATGCGGCGCCCGCTTGTGACCGCCCCGTTTCCGTCTGTCCGTCGGCAGCACCCGGCAGCTTTGCGCTGATTGCAGCGGCCCATCCCGCCGCCCTTTACATCGACAGCAACGCCAATACCGCGGTCAAACATGTCGCTGATAGTTTTGCCTCCGATCTCGCCCGTGTCAGTGGCAATGCACCGGTTCGCCTGAACAATTTGAAGCAAGCCAAAGGCCCGCTGGTGGTGATCGGCGTCCTCGGTCAAAGTCCCGTGATCGACGGCTTGGTGCGCAGCAAAAAAATCGATGTGCGCGATCTTTCCGGCCAATGGGAAGCCTTCCGCCAGATCGTGGTTAAGCACCCCTTTGCCCACGTCGATGAAGCGCTGATCATTGTCGGCGCCGATCGCCGCGGCGCAGTCTTTGGCACCTACGATATTTCGGAAAAGATGGGTGTGTCGCCGCTTTATTGGTTCGCCGATGTGCCGGTGGTCAAGAGCGACAATCTCTTTATCACCGCGGGCAGCCATCGCGATCAGCCCAAAGTGAAATACCGCGGCATCTTCATCAATGACGAAGCGCCCGCCTTTTCCACCTGGACGACAGAAAAATTCGGCGGGGCCAACGCCAAGGCTTATGAGTATATCTTCGAGCTCATCTTGCGCATGAAGGGCAATTTCCTCTGGCCCGCCATGTGGGCGCCGCGCGCCTTCAATGCCGACGATCCGCAGAATTACGTTTTGGCCGATGCCATGGGTGTGGTGATGGGCACCAGCCATCATGAGCCGATGACGCGCGCGCAAGACGAATGGCATCGCCACACCGATCAGGGCGTCACCGGCGGCAAATGGGATTACACCGCCAATGCCGAAAACTTGCGCAAATTTTGGCGCGGCGGCATCGAGCGTATGATGTCGAAAGGTGATGGCAAGGGCTATGAAAGCGTCGTCACCGTCGGCATGCGCGGCGATGGCGATGAGCCGATGTCCGCGGGCACGGCTACCAAACTTTTGGAAACCATTGTCGCCGATCAGCGCAAAATCATCGCCGATGTCACCCGCAAGCCCGCCGACCAGACGCCGCAATCTTGGGCGCTCTACAAAGAAGTGCAGGATTACTACGATGCCGGCATGACCGTGCCGGATGATGTCACGCTGCTCTTCTCCGATGACAATTGGGGCCAGATCCGCCGCCTGCCGACCAAAGACATCAATCGCAAAGGCGGCTTCGGCGTCTATTATCACTTCGATTATGTCGGTGGTCCGCGCAATTACAAATGGATCAACACCAACCAGATCGAAAAGACCTGGCAGCAGATGGATCTCGCCTATAACCGCGGCGCCAAGAATTTGTGGATCGTCAATGTCGGTGACATTAAGCCGATGGAATATCCCATCAACTTCTTCCTCGATATGGCGTGGAACCCGGAGGCGATGAACGTCGCCGCGCTCAGCGCTTATCCGCAAGGTTTTGCCCGGGCCAATTTTGCGCCGTCCGAGGCTGATGCCATCGGGCGTATCATCACGCGCTATGCTCAGCTCGCCGCCCGCCGCAAGCCGGAGCTGGTCGATGCCACCAGCTTTGCACTTGGCGATGCGGGAGCCACGCTGAATGGCGGCGAATTCGGCCAGATCGTCAAAGAGTGGCAGGGCCTCGAGCACGATGTTGAAGCGGTGAAAGCCAAGCTGCCGAAAGAGCAATACGATGCCTATTTCGAGCTCGTCGAGCATCCGGTGCTGGCGTTGTCGAATCTTTATCAGCTTTACTATGCCGTGGCTTGGAACAATCGTTTGGCGGCGCTCAAAGACCCGCGCGCCAATGGCTTTGCCGATACCGCAGAAGCCGCGTTCCGCCGCGATCATGCGCTCTCCGATCAGTATCACCACCTCGCGGGCGGCAAGTGGGATGGCATGATGCTGCAAACCCATATCGGCTACACCACGTGGCGCGACCCTAAGACGGATATCATGCCCAACGTCGTGCGCGTGCCGGGCACCGCAGCCGCGCCAGTCTTCGCCGCACCAACAGTGCAAGCCGAGGGCGTCATTGCCATCGAGGCGCCGGCCTTCAGCCGCAGCGTTGGCGGCAAGGGGCTGAACTGGGCCGTCATCCCCCATCTGGGGCGGACGGATGGCGCCGTCACCGCTTTACCGCAAGGCCAGGCGCCGACCACGCAAGCTGATGCTGTGCGGCTCGAATACGATGTGGCGCTACCCAAGGCTGGTGATGTCAATCTGCAGCTTTATCTGGTGCCGACGCTCGACACGGTGGGCTCCTCGGGTCTCAAACTGGGTGTTTCCCTCGATGACGGGCCCATGCAGACGCTCAGCTTCAATCTGATCCCCTCCGCAGACCCCGCCCAAACTATCGAGAAAAAGGCTTGGGAAGCCGCCGTCTCCAACAACGCCCATCTTGTCACCACGGCTTTTACCGGTGTTGCGGTCGGTCGGCACACCATCAAAATCTGGCGTCTGGACGACGATGTGGTGTTGCAAAAACTGGTGCTCGCCAGCGGCCCCATCCCGGTCACTTATCTCGGGCCAAACCCAAAATGAACGGCGGCGCCGATCTAAGCAGATGGCAGGGCGCGCCGTTACCGCAGCGCGTGGTGCTCGACGGGCACTATGCGCGCCTTGAACCGCTCGAGGGTGCACGGCATGGAAGCGATCTGTTGCAGACGGCCTTAGGCCCCGGTGCCGAGGATCGTTTTCGCTATCTTCCCGATACGCCGCCTACGAGCGTTGCGGCCTTTCAGGATTGGCTGACGGCGTCCTCAGTCTCCACGGATCCCTTGTTTTTCACCGTGATCGACAAGGCGACGGGCCTCGCCGGTGGCCGCCAAGCCCTCATGCACATTGTGCCCGCCCATGGCACGATCGAGTTCGGCCATGTGCTTTGGGGGCCAGCCATCGCCCGCAGCCGCGTGGCGACGGAAGCGCTTTATCTCTCGGCGCAATATGTCTTCGAAGAGCTTGGCTACCGCCGCTTTGAGTGGAAGTGCAACACGCTCAATGAGCCCTCCCGCCGTGCCGCGCTGCGTTTTGGCTTTCGGTTCGAAGGCATTTTTCGCCATCATATGGTGGTCAAGGACCAAAGCCGCGATACCGCTTGGTTTGCCATGACCGACAGCGACTGGCCCGCGATCCAAGCGGGATTCTTAGCTTGGCTGGCGCCCGAAAACTTCGATACTGCGGGGCAGCAGAAATCTCCCTTGGCCGTGACGGCGCGTTGACGCTCGGCATTTTTCGATAGCAGGAGAGCGTGAAATGACATTCGCCAAAGTTTTGACAGCGTCTCTCTTTCTGGTTGTCGCATCGGCCAGCGCCGCGCCGCAGACAGCGCTGACGATTCATCTGGATCAGCTCGGCGCCACCATCAACAAAAACGTCTATGGCCAATTCTCCGAACATCTCGGCAGCGGCATTTATGGCGGGATTTATGTTGGCGAGAAATCGCCCATCCCCAACACCAAAGGCATGCGCAACGATGTCGTAGCCGCGCTCAAAGAGCTGAAGGTGCCGCTCGTGCGTTGGCCTGGCGGCTGTTTTGCCGACGAATATCATTGGCGCGACGGCATCGGCCCCAAGCGCACCACGCGCATCAACACCAATTGGGGCGGCGTGCCGGAAAGCAATGCCTTCGGCACGCATGAGTTTTTTGAATTTGCCGAACAGATCGGCGCCGACGCGTACGTCAATGCCAATATGGGCAGCGGCACGCCGGCGGAAGCGGCGCAATGGCTCGAATATATGACGGGCGATCAGGACACCACCCTCGTCAAAGAACGCAAGGCCAATGGCCGCGACAAGCCTTTCAAAGTGGCGATCTATGCCATCGGCAATGAAAGCTGGGGTTGCGGCGGCAATATGCGGCCGGAATACTATGCCGACCTTTATAATCAGTACGCGTCCTTCATGAAGACGACGCAGACCCCGCGGCCCGAAATGCTGGCGGTGGGCGATTCCGACGGCAAGACCGACTACACCGCCACGCTGCTGCAGAATACCCGTGCCCCGCTGGATGCGGTATCGCTACACTACTACACGATCCTGGGCCCCAAATGGGAAGACAAGGATACCGCCACCGGTTTCAGCGAATCTGGCTGGATCAACATTCTCGCCAACACGCTGAAGATCGAAGACTTCATCAAAAGCCACGACGTGCTGATGACGGCGCTGGAGAAGAAGCTCGATAAGCCGCGCAAGATCGGGCTTTATGTCGATGAATGGGGCACCTGGTATAAGCCCGATCCTGGCTCCAACCCCAGCTTTTTGGTGCAGCAAAACAGCTTGCGCGATGGCATCGTGGCGGCGGCGAATTTCAACATCTTCCACAAATATGCTGACCGCGTGCGCATGACCTCCATCGCCCAGACCATCAATGTGCTGCAAGCGATGATCCTGACCGATGGGCCGAAGATGCTGCTGACGCCGACCTATCACGTCTTCCATATGTACAAGCCGTTCCAGGACGCCACGTCCCTGCCGCTGGAGATCAAGACCGGGGCCTACAGTTACGGCAAATGGTCGGTGCCTCAGGTCAGCGCCTCCGCCGCCAAGACCAAGGATGGCAAGATCGTGATCGGCTTGGCCAATCTCGATCCCCATCAAGCCGCTGACGTGTCGGCGCTGCTCGATGGCGCCGCGCTCACCCATGTCTCCGGCGAAGTCCTCACCGCGGAGGCGATGGACGCCCACAACACTTTTGAGGCGCCCAATGCGGTGCATCCCGTAGCCTTCACGGGCGCGAGCCTCTCTGGTTCTAAACTCAGCGTAACGTTACCGCCCAAAAGCGTGGTGGTACTGACGCTGCAGTGACCGCGCCGTTATTTCGTCGTGTGGAACGCGAATACGGTCTCGCTGTGATAGCTCTCGCCGGGGCGCAGCACTGTGGTGGGGAAGTTGGCGTGGTGAGGCGAATCCGGGAAGTGCTGGGTTTCCAGGCATAGCGCGAAGCGGGCAGGGCCGCTGGCAGGTTCCAAGATATTGCCCGTAAAGAACTGCACACCGGGCTCGGTGGTTTTTACTTCCATCACCCGCCCGCTGATGGGATCGCTCACCACCGCCGCGCTGGTCAGCGCTCCGGTCTTGGGCTGGTTCAGCACCCAGTTCAGATCATAGCCCTTCGTGCGTTTCATCTGCACATCGGCCTCTGCCAAATACGTGCCGACCGCAATGGGGGCGCGAAAATCGAAGGGCGAGCCCGCGACGGGCCGGATCTCGCCGGTGGGGATCAGCGTGTCATCAACCGGCGTATAGTGATCGGCGTTGATCGACAGGATCTCACCGGTAATCGGCGTCTCGCGATTGCCGGAGAGATTGAAATAGCTGTGATTGGTGAAATTGATCACCGTCGGCTTGGTCGTCGTCGCGTCATAGGTGATGCTAAGCGCGTTGTCGGCCGCTAGCCGGTACGTCACCTTGAGCGTCAGCGCGCCGGGAAAGCCTTCTTCGGCATCGGCGCTGACATAGGTCAGGACAACACCATCGTCGCTGGCGAGCGGCTCTGCCGTCCATAGCTGCTTGTGAAAGCCTTTGATCCCGCCATGCAGCGTGTTGGGGCCGTTGTTCTTTGCGAGGCTATAGGTCACCCCGTCCAGCACAAAGCTGCCGCCCGCGATGCGATTGGCATAACGCCCGACGCTGGCGCCAGCCACGGTGCCGCTCTGCTCATAGGCCTCGGCAGTGTCGAGCCCGAGCACGACATCGGCCAATTTTCCCGTGCGGTCCGGAATTTTCAGCGACACCAGCGCCGCGCCCCAGCTCGAGACCCGCGCTTCCACGCCGTTTTTGTTGGTGAGGGTGAAGATGTCCACCGCTCGTCCATCGCTCAGGGTTCCAAAGCGGGCTTTTTGCACCGCTGCTTGGCTCGCCATACTCACTCCCATAGCAGCGACCAGGCAGAGGCCCGCCCGGCGCATCATCTGTCCCGTCAGCATGCTTGCTCCGCCCTCATTTGGCCCCGTCCTTGCGGCGGCTTTGCGCGCATATTAGGTCGGACAAAACGCGATGCAATCATTATGCTGGCACTGTTTGTGCTTCACGGGTCTCAACGATGACAGCTTCCGCCGACCAACTCCTCACCTTCTTGAACAAGGCCCCGTCGCCCTATCACGCAGTGGTGGAAGCCGCTGCGCAACTGACCGCTGCTGGCTTTAGCGAATTGCGCGAAGCCGGGCGCTGGCAGCTTGAGCCGGGCCAGGGCTATTTCGTCATCCGCGGCGGCAAGACCATCGTCGCTTGGCGTCAAGGCACGGGCATCGTGGCGGAGGCGGGCTTGCGCATCATCGTCGCCCATACCGACAGCCCCACGCTGAAGCTGCGCCCGCGGCCCGACATGAAAGCGCGCAGCCTTCGCTATCTCACCACCGAAATCTATGGCGGCCCGCTGCTTTACACTTGGCTTGATCGCGATCTGAAACTTTCCGGCGCGCTTTATTGCGGCGACACCGAACTCACCCGCGTGCTGGTTTCGCTCGACGATCTGCCAGTGCGCGCCGTCTCGCTCGCCATTCATCTGCGCCAGGATAAAGGCAGCGACAGCTACAGCTTCGACCGTGAGAAAGATTTCGCCCTCGTCATTGGCGATGGCGAAGCCAGCGGGCTCGAGCTGATTGCCGAGGTCGCCAAGGCCCAATTGGGAAGCGATCCCGGCCCCATTCTCAGCCTCGATCTCGAAGTCACGGAGGCCGCGCCTGCCCGCCGCATCGGCGCGGATGGCAGCCTTATCAGCGCCCCGCGCCTCGACAATCTTTTCAGTTGCTACACGGCGCTCGCCGCGCTTTTGGCTCAGCCCGCCGCCACGCCGTGGACGCAGATGGTGGCGCTTTATGATTCCGAAGAGATCGGCAGCCAGACTTACACCGGCGCCCGTTCCAACACCGTCGACGGCATCATCCACCGTCTCGTCGGCGCCGCCAGCGAAGGTGATGTCTGGCGGGCCAAGGCCCGCTCCATCGTGGTCAGCGCCGATATGGCCCATAGCGAGCATCCCGCTTTCCTCGCCGCCACCGATCCCGGCCATGTGCCGGAGCTGAACAAAGGCCTCGCGCTCAAAAGCGGTTCGATGGGCAATTACGCCATCGGCCCGGGCGCCGAGGCGTGGTTCGCGCTTATCTGCAGGAAGGCGGGCGTGCCGCTGCAGCGTTTTCGTTATCGCTGCGATCATGGCCGCGGCTCTTCGATCGGCCCGATCATGACCACCAATCTTGGCATCGCCGGCATCGATGTCGGCTCGCCCATGCTGGCGATGCATTCGGCGCGCGAGCTTGCCGGTGCTGGCGATGTGGCGCTGACCACCGCCGCGTTCACGGCCTTCTTCGCCGCGGAAGAACCGTTGCCAGTTTAGTCCTGGACCAAAACCAGATGTAGAGGCCGTGTCGGTTCAAACCGCAAGCGCTTGATCATTGTTTGCACGAATCGGGGAGAGAAGAGGGAGGGGAGGGGCCGCGCGCCCGGGTGGGGATAGAGAAGGGGAGTTTCGTTTTTCGAGGTTCAAGTCCCCGATTCCGGCCTTATCCCTTTGAACGCGCGCGATTTTCGCCGGAAAGTTAATCATCTAATCAAGCCGGGGCGCGGCGAGCAGTGCCCGCGCAAACGTTGTTTCACCACGTCAAAGAGCCCACCCAAAATGGGGAGCGCGACGGATAGGTTCAAGGGGCAAAGGTCCGGGATGCGGCAGAACCAGATGTTTGTGCGGTACTAAGAGCCGATCCAAGAAGTTGTTGTGTCCTGGGAATCGGATGTGATTCTGTGGTTGGCGGTGATTCTTTTGGGAGTACCGCCAATGTGGAAGCCTGAGCACCGCCAAGCCGCGTGC
>Ga0265338_10011038_pt1 | contig 10484 bp, 9 predicted proteins | sample 42126metaG_FD_193579 | JGI IMG/M metagenome (GOLD analysis project Ga0265338, IMG submission 193579) | Rhizosphere microbial communities from Carex aquatilis grown in University of Washington, Seatle, WA, United States - 4-21-26 metaG | ecosystem: Host-associated > Plants > Roots > Rhizosphere >... | reverse complement strand
TCAACAAGGACCTGGGCTTCACCGATGCCGATCGGGTCGAGAACATCCGCCGGGTGGGCGAGGCCGCCAGGCTGTTCGTCGATGCCGGGCTGATCGTCCTGACCGCCTTCATCTCGCCTTTCCGCTCCGAACGGCGCATGGCGCGCGAGCTTTTGGGCGAGGGCGAGTTCCTGGAGGTGTTTGTGGATACGCCGCTGGAGGTCTGCATGCAGCGCGACCCCAAGGGTCTCTATGAAAAGGCCAAGGCCGGCAAGATCAAGAACTTCACCGGCATAGACAGCCCTTATGAGGCGCCGGAAAAGGCCGAGATTACCATCCGGACCGTGGAAGCGACACCCGAAGCCCAGGCCCAGGCGATCGTTCGCTATCTGCGCGAGCATAGCTATCTGGGCTGATTCTTTGTGGGTCGCGCGGCCGGACGGCTTCGCCTGGCCGACGCTCCGGCCCGATTTGAGACCGGTTGTAGGATGGCGTCGAGGCCACTGGAATCCGGGGCCCTGAGGCCTTATACGGGCTGCCTCACAAAAAGGCCGCAGCCCCATGAAGACCGTCGCCAACTTTGACCGCATCGGCGAAGAGAACGCCTTCGCCGTTCTGGCGCGGGCCACCCAGCTGGCGGCGCAAGGGCGCGACATCATCAATCTGGGCATCGGCCAGCCGGACTTCCGCACCCCCGACCATATCGTGGAAGCCGCGATCAAGGCGCTGCGTGACGGCCATCACGGCTATACGCCGGCCAACGGCATCCTGCCGCTGCGCGAAGCGGTGGCGGCGGATCTGCACAAGCGCTTCGGCGCCAAGATTTCGCCCGACGAAGTCATGATCATGCCAGGCGGCAAGCCCACCATGTTCATGTCGATCCTGATGTTCGGCCAGCCTGGCGTCGAGATCATGTATCCGGACCCCGGCTTTCCCATCTATCGCTCGATGATCGAATATACCGGCGCCACGCCGGTGCCGATCCCAATCCGCGAGGAGAACGGCTTTGCCTTCTCGGCCGAGGAGACCCTGGCGCTGATCAACGAGAAGACGCGGCTGATCATCATCAACTCGCCGGCCAATCCCACCGGCGGCGTCACGCCCAAGGCCGAGGTCGAGAAATTCGTCGCCGGCATGGAAAAATGGCCCGAGGTCGCGGTGATGAGCGATGAGATCTATGACCAGCTGATCTATGATGGGCAGGAGCATGTCACCCTGCTGAATTATCCGTCCCTCCGCGACCGGCTGATCCTGCTGAATGGCTGGTCCAAGACCTATGCCATGACCGGCTGGCGCCTGGGCTATGCGATCTTTCCGGGCAAGCTTTACGACTATGCCCGCAAGCTGGCGGTGAACCTGCATTCCTGCGTCAACGCGCCGACCCAGTATGCCGGCATCGCCGCCCTGACCGGGCCACAGGATGCGGTGGCGCATATGCGTGAGCAATTCGACAAGCGCCGTAAGCTGGTGGTGGAAGGTCTCAACAAGCTGCCGGGGGTTTCCTGCATCACGCCGAAGGGCGCTTTTTATGCCTTTCCCAACGTCAAGCAGACCGGCTGGAAGGCCAAGCCTCTGGCCAACGCACTGCTGGATGAAACCGGCGTCGCTCTGATCGGCGGCCCGGACTTCGGCATCCTGGGAGAGGGATACTTGCGCCTTTCCTACGCCAATTCGGCGGAGAATATCCTGCGCGCCCTGGAGCGCATGGATGGTTTCCTCAAATCCCGCAAGGCGGCCTAAACTGCGCTTCAAAGCGGTCATCTTCGACTGTGACGGCGTTCTGGTGGACAGCGAAGTCATTGCGCTGAAGGTCGAACTGGAAATGCTCGCCGAGCAGGGCCTTCATTTCGAGCCGGCGGATTATGGCATCCGCTTCATGGGTCTTTCCACCGACGCCTATCATGCCGCTATCGATGAAGAGGCCAGGCAGCGTCTGGGCCGTCCTGTCACGGAGGCCATCCGCCAGTCCGAAAGGCTGCGCGCCGTGATGGTGGCCGAACTGACCGAGGTGCCGGGCGCGGGCGCCGCGGTTGCGGGCATCTCCTTGCCCAAGGCCATCGCCAGCTCCGGTTCGATGGGCGGCTTGGAGCGCAAGCTCAAGCGCACCGGCCTGTGGGATTATTTCGCGCCCCATGTCTATTCGGCCGATCATGTCGTCCATGCCAAGCCATCGCCGGATCTGTTCCTGTACGCCGCGGCGGCGCTTGCCGTCGCGCCCGCCGATTGCGTGGTGCTGGAAGACAGCGTGAATGGCGTCATCGGCGCAAAAGCGGCCGGCATGACCGTCTGGGGCTTTCTGGGCGGCGGCCACGCCACGGACGGTCTGGGCGAGCGCTTGCTCGCCGCGGGCGCGGAACGGCTGGTGCGGGACTGGCCGGAAGCAGCGCGTCTGTTGCGCGCGGCGGCGTGATGGCGGGCGGCTCCCTCGGCCGCAGGATCGGCGAGGCGGCGCTGGCCGCCGGGGCTGTGCTGGTGGTCGGTCTGGCGACGGGGCTGACCCTGATCTTCACCCTGGTCTGCGCGGCGCCTCTCAAGCGGCTGGCGGAGCGCGTCCGAAATCAGGCGCCGTAAAATTCGCGATACCAGGCGACGAATTTGGGAATGCCGACCTTGATCGGTGTGGTGGGCTTGAAACCCAGATCGCGGGTCGAAGCCTCGATATCGGCGTAGGTCTTGAGCACGTCGCCGGCGGGCAGGGGCCGCGGCTCGATGATGGCTTTCTTCTGCAATGCCCGCTCGATCTCGGCCAGGAAGTCGGTGAGCTTTTCGGACCTGTGATTGCCAAGATTATAGAGCTTGTGCGGCGGGGTGCCCGCCGCGGTGCGGTCCAGCGCCCTCACGACGCCGTCCGCGATGTCGTCGATATAGGTGAAGTCCCGCCACATCTCGCCATTGTTGTTCAAATAAAGCGGCTTCTGCCTGGCGATGGCTTCGGTGAAGATGAAGGGCGCCATGTCGGGACGGCCCCAGGGGCCATAGACGGTGAAGAAGCGCAAGCCCGTGGCCGCAATGCCGTAGAGATGGGCATAGGTATATCCGATCAGCTCGTCCATCCGTTTGGTGGCGGCATAGAGCGAAGTGGGTCGCTCCACCGCATCGCCGACGGCAAAGGGCATCTTCTCATTGGCGCCATAGACCGAGGAGGAACTGGCATAGACGAAATGCTTCAGGCCCTTCAGGTTGCGCGCCATCTCCCACAGCACCACCGGGCCCATCACATTGGCGGTGACATAGGCATAAGGGTCGGCCAGGGAGTGGCGCACCCCTGCCTGGGCGGCCAGATGGACGACATGGCTGATCGGTTGATCTGCCAGCCTGCCTACTGCCTCGCGATCCGCGATGTCCATGTGGTGGAAGGTGAAGCCCGGATTTTTCTCCAGCCGCGTCAGCCGCGCCTGCTTGAGGCTGACGTCGTAATAGTCGCTGAGATTGTCCACCCCGATCACGGCATCGCCGCGGGCCAGCAGTTTTTCGCTTACCGCGGCGCCGATAAAGCCGGCCGCACCCGTGACCAGGATGGTCCGGCCGGTCAAGTCCGGCCCACGCTGATGTAGCGGAAACCGGCTTCCTGCATCTGGCTGGGCCGGTAGATGTTGCGCAGGTCCACCATCAGGGGCTGTTTGAGCGCCGCTTTCACCTTGGCGAAATCCAGGGCGCGGAACTCGTTCCACTCGGTGAGGATCACCACGCCGTCGGCGCCTTCCAGCGCCTCATAGGTATCGTGGCAGAGTTCGATGTTCAGATATTTGCGCGCTTCCTTGGCGCCTTCCGGATCATAGGCCCGGATGGTGGCACCGGCCGCCTGCAAATAGGGGACGATCACCAGCGAGGGCGCATCGCGCATGTCGTCAGTGTTGGGCTTGAAGGTCAGGCCCAAGACGGCGACGGTCTTGCCGGCAAGGCCGCCAAAGGCTGTCTCGACCTTCCTGGCCATGGCCAGCTTGCGTGCTTCGTTGACGGACAGCACCGCTTCCACGATCCGGGTCGGCGCACCGAGCTGCTGCGCCGTCTGCACCAGGGCCAAGGTGTCCTTGGGAAAGCAGGAGCCGCCATAGCCGGGTCCGGCATGGAGGAATTTGTTGCCGATACGGCCGTCCAGGCCGATGCCGCGCGCCACATCCTGCACATTGCCGCCCACCTTCTCGCAAATGTCGGCCATCTCGTTGATGAAGGTGATCTTGGTGGCGAGGAAGGCGTTGGCGGCATATTTGATCAGCTCGCTGGATTCGCGGCTGGTGAACAGGATCGGCGTCTCGTTGAGATAGAGCGGGCGATAGACTTCGCGCATAACCTCGCGCGCCCGATCGGTGTCGCAGCCCACCACCACGCGATCGGGGCGGCGGAAATCCTCCAGCGCGGAGCCCTCGCGCAGGAATTCCGGATTGGACGCCATGTCGAACTGCGCGTCCGGCCGCTTGTTGCGGATCAGCTCCTCGACCTTGCGGCTGGTGCCGACCGGCACGGTGGACTTGGTCACCACCACGGCATAGCCGGTCAGGGCCTCGGCAATCTCCTCGGCCGCGGCAAAGACGTAAGACAGGTCGGCATGGCCATCGCCGCGCCGGCTGGGCGTTCCCACCGCGATGAACACCGCTTCGGCGCCCGCCACGGCGGCTTTCAGGTCGGTGGTGAAAGACAGGCGCCCCGCCTTGGCATTGTCGGCCACCACATCGTCAAGCCCGGGCTCATAGATCGGAATGCCGCCGGACTTCAGCGTCTGGACCTTGGAGGCGTCCTTGTCGATGCAGACCACATCATGGCCGAACTCCGACAGGCAGGCACCCGATACCAGGCCGACATAGCCCGTGCCGATCATGGCGATACGCATGGAATCTCCAACAAAAGCCACGCGTTTCTGGCGTGAAAGAGACGGGAATTCAAGGGACCGTCACCCTGCAAATTGTTACTGGTGTGACAAAGGGTTATAAGCGGCTTGTCTCCGGATTCCGAAATTCGCGCCAGATGATCGAAATCACCGATCTTGTCTTCGACTATCCGGGTCATCGCGCCCTCAATGGCGTCAATCTTTCCATCGCGGCAGGCGCCATCACCGCCCTGGTTGGGCCCAATGGCGCGGGCAAGACCACCTTGCTGCGGCTGATGGCGGCGCTGGAAACACCCTATGACGGGCGCGTGACGATTGACGGGCTGGACACGCGCGCGGCACCGCGCGCCATCCATGAGCGGCTGGGCTATCTGCCCGATTTCTTCGGCCTCTATGATGCGCTGAGCGTGCGGCGCTGTCTGTTCTATGCGGCGCGCAGCCATGGCATTGGCCCCGGCGAAGCCAGGGGCGCGGCGGAAGCGGCGGCGGCGCGCGTGGGGCTGGAGGGCCGCATGGAACAGCCGGCGGGCGCGCTGTCGCGCGGGCTTCGCCAGCGCCTGGCCATCGCCCAGGCCATCGTGCACCGGCCCAGGGTTCTGCTGCTGGATGAGCCGGCGGCGGGCCTGGATCCCCAGGCGCGGCGTGACCTGTCGCACCTGCTGCTGGAGTTGCGCGACGACGGCATGACCCTGGTGGTGTCGTCGCACATTCTGGCGGAGCTGGAAGATTATTCCGATCGCATGGTGATCGTGGACAATGGCCGTATCGCCGGCGGCGAAAGCATCGCCCTCAAGACCAACCGCCTGCGCATTGTTCTGGCTGAGGCTCGGGATGGCCTGGCGGATGCTTTGAAAGCGCATGGCGCCGAGGTGCTGGAGGCGGGCACCGACCGCGCCATTGTAAGCGTGGCGGATCAGGCCGCTGCGCGCGCCGCCTTGCTGGCGGGGTTGATCGCGGCAGGCTACCCGGTCTGCGAATTCACCGAAGATACCCAGGCGTTGGAAGAGGTCTATTTCTCGCGCGTCAAGGGGCGGCCATGAATCCCGAGCTGCAACGCAATCTTTGGCTGGAAGCCTCGCCTTTCCGTCTGGCGCTGATCGCGGGGCTGCTGCTTCTGGTATTTGCCGCGGGTTCCGTGGCGCCCTCGGGCATGATGACCACGTCTCACGCGGCGCTGGGGCTGTACTGGTTCTTCGCGGTGCTGTGGGGCACGCGCAGCGCCGCTTTGTCGGTGGTGGCGGAAATCCGCGAGCGCACCTGGGACAGCCAGAAGCTCTCGTCCATTGGGCCCTGGACCATGGTGTGGGGCAAACTATTCGGCGCCACGGCCGCCAACTGGTTCGGCGCGCTGGTCTGTCTGCCTTTCATTCTCTGGCCGGTCTGGCGCGACGATGGTATGGGCGCGGGCCTGCTGTATGGCGTGATCCTGCTCAGCCTGGGCGTTTTCGCCCAAGCCGTGGCGCTGCTGTCCAGCCTGGTGCTGATCCACCGCCAAAGCGGCAACTGGCGGCTGGACACGTTTCTCTGCCAGGTGGCCGGCATCGGCGCGGCCTTCGCCTATTACTCGCTGTGGAGTTCGATCCGGGCCTTCGAGCAAAGCGGCACCACGACCCTTGTGTGGTGGGGTCGCGACTTCACTCTGAGCAGCTTTCATCTGATGTCGCTGCTGCTGTTCCTGGGCTGGGCGCTGATCGGCTGCTGGCGGGCGATGCGCTCGGAGCTACGCTTCGCCAACGGGCCTTATGTCTGGCTCGCTTATCTGGCCTATCTCGCCATCTACGGCGCCGGTTTCGAATCGGTGATCGGCGTCAAGCTTCAGGGGCAATTCGATGTGCCACCCGGCAGCATCCCTTTGGCGCTGGCGGGCTTCAGCCTGATGGCCACGGCTTATGGCATGGCCTTCCTGGAGCCCAAGGACCCGGTGCGGCTGCGCTGGCTTGGGGACCAGATCCGCAGCGGCCGGTTGTACAGCGCCTTTCTCGCGACCGAATGCTGGATGTTGAGTTATGGGGCGACCTTGATCGTCGGGCTGTGTCTGGCCTTGTCATGGGCCGACACGCCGAGCGCGGCGCTGGCGGTGCTGGCCATGCTGGGTTTCATGACCCGCGACATCTGCATTTTTCTCCTCGGTCGCATGTTTGGCGGCCCCAAGGGCGACTTTGCCGCGCTCGGCATTCTGGCGGCCCTGTACCTGCTGCTGCCGACGCTGTTGCGACACGCCAATACCGGTTTCCTGCTGGTGCCGTTGGGCCAACCGACCTGGTCTGTCGTGGCGGCCTGGGCACAAGGTATTGGTTTGGCGGTCTGGGTTACTCACCAAATCCGGGAGTCATTTACTGTTCGATAAGATTTAAAGCCGTCCGCGCGATCAGTTTTGTGGTTTCCAGGCTCTCCTAGTCAGGGTTCGGTTAAGCAATTTCGCCCAAAGTAGCCCCGTAAAACAGGGTTAATAACCATGAGTCCATCCGCGCTCGCGCTCGCCACGCCGGAAACAAACGCGACCACACCGCTGTCACAGGCCGCGCCACTGCGCGATTTCACCCAGCCCTGGATGGACCTGAACGAGAAATCCGTTCTGGTCACCGGCGGCACCGGCAGTTTCGGCAAGCATTTCATCAAGACGGTGATCGCCCGCTACAAGCCTCGCCGGTTGATCGTCTTTTCCCGCGACGAACTCAAGCAGTTCGAGATGCAGCAGGAATTTCCGCACGCCCAGTTTCCCTTCATCCGCTACTTCATCGGCGATGTGCGCGACCGGGACCGACTGGAGCTGGCGCTGAACGGGGTGGATTTCGTCGTCCATGCCGCCGCCATGAAGCAGGTCACCACTGCCGAATACAATCCCTTCGAATGCATCCGCACCAATGTCTTCGGGGCGGAGAATGTGGTGAGCGCCGCCTTGCGCGCCGGGGTCAAGCGGGTGGTGGCGCTGTCCACCGACAAGGCCGCCAACCCGATCAATCTCTATGGCGCCTCCAAGCTCGCCTCCGACAAGATTTTCGTCGCCGCCAACAACCTGGCCGGCGCCGATGGCGCCCGCTTCTCGGTGGTGCGCTACGGCAATGTCTTCGGCTCCCGCGGCAGCGTGGTGCCCTTCTTCGAGAAGCTGGTCGCCGACGGGGCCGAGAGCCTGCCCATCACCGACGAGCGCATGACCCGCTTCTGGATCACGCTGACGCAAGGGGTGAACTTCGTCCTTTCCAGCATGGAGATGATGAAAGGCGGCGAGATCTATGTGCCCAAGATCCCCTCCAGCACCATTCCCCAGCTGGCCAGCCTGGTCAGCCCCACCCACAAGCAGCATGTCGTCGGCATCCGGCCCGGCGAAAAGCTGCATGAGACCATGATCCCGGCCGACGATGCCCATTGCACCGTCGAGCTGGAAGACCGCTATGTGATCCTGCAGAGCTTCGCCCATGCGGCGCGCGATGCCTACCTGCACCGTGGCGGCAAGCCGGTGGCGGATGGTTTCAGCTATTCCAGCGACACCAATCCGGAAAAGCTGGACGCGCGGGGTCTGCAGACCCTCCTGGCCAAGGCCCATGCCTGACCGGGCCAAATCCGAAAGCGACGGCGCTTTAGAGGTCCCGTTTCTGCCTTACGGAAAGCAGGAGATCGCCGACGCCGACGTCAAGGCGGTGGTGGAAGCGCTCTGCTCCGGCTGGCTGACCACCGGGCCCCGCGTTGCCGAATTCGAGCAGGCCTTTGCCGCCCAGTGCGGCGCCGGCGAGGGCGTAGCCGTCAATTCCGGCACCGCGGCCCTTCACTGCGCCATGCGGGCGCTGCGCATCAAGCCTGGCGATGAAGTGATCGTGCCGGCCATCACCTTTGCTGCCAGCGCCAATGCCGCGCTGTATGAAGGCGGCGTGCCGGTCTTTGCCGATATCGAGCCTGATACTTTGCTGATCGATCCGGCTTCGGTGGCGAAGAAAATCACGCCCAAGACCCGCGCCATCGTGGCGGTCGACTATGCCGGCCAGCCTGCGGATTATGACGCGCTGCGTGAGCTGGCCATGGGCCGCGGTATCGCCCTGATCGCCGATGCCTGTCATGCGCCCGGCGCCACCTATAAGGGCCGCAAGACCGGCACCCTGGCCGACATCTCCTGTTTTTCCTTTCATCCGGTGAAGCACCTGACCACCTGTGAAGGCGGCATGGCGCTGACCGATGACGCCGCCCAGGCCGCCCATATGCGGCGCTTCCGCAATCACGGCATCGACAGCGATCATCGCACCCGGGAAGCCAAGGGCGCCCATGCCTATGATATGGCCGAGCTGGGTTTTAATTATCGCCTGCCGGATGTGCAATGCGCGCTGGGCCTGGCGCAGCTCAAGCGGTTGCCCGCATGGGTGGCGGCGCGCCAGAAGATCGCCGGCTGGTACGACGAGGCGCTTGCCGGGATGGCGGAGGTCTTGCCGCTCAAGACCCACAAGGACCGCACAAACGCCCATCATCTTTATGTGGTGCGGCTGGCCGACCACATCGACCGCGACCAGGTCTTCACGCGCCTGCGCGCCGAAGGTATCGGCGCGAATGTCCATTATGCGCCGGTCTATCTGCATTCCCATTATCGCAAGCTGGGCTACAAGAAGGGGCTTGCACCGCTGGCGGAAGCCGCCAGCCGCCAGATTCTGACCTTGCCGATGTTCCCGGCCATGACCGGAGCCGATGTGGCGCGGGTGGTGGCGGCGCTGGAACGTGCGACCGCTTAAATCGAACTAGCCTTAATCGAAAAACGGAAATGGCGCGGGCCTTCGCGGTAAGGCGCGGGCTTGCGGGTGTCATCCAGTTCCAGCGCCGACAGCATGGCCTGGCAGAACAGCTTGCCGTTGCTGCGGCGATGATTGATCAGGCCGATCAGCGGTGCGGTCTGCCGGTCCACCAGCACTTCGATCCGATGGCGCGCATCCGCCAGCTCCAGCCAGCCTTCGGTCATGCCGAGGCCACAGGAGGCCGAAACCAGGAACGAGACGGGAGCACCGTGCTCCACCGTCTGGTCCTTGAGCATGAAGCGGTCAGGGGTGCGGCCACCATTGTGGGCGGCGAAGGACAGGCTGTCGTCGTTAAAGGCTTCACCCAGGAGCGTGACATGGGCCAGCCGCAGCGAGCCGCGGCCGAAATTCCGCCAGTCGAATTCCAGATCGAAATCGATCTGGGGCTTGCTGGCATGGAAGGTCATCAGCTTGCGGATGGGGCCCTGGGGCGTCGCGATCTCACCCAGCACCCGTATGCTGCCATCGGCGTCGCGCGCGATCCGGGTCGCCGCCCATTCCAGATCGGTGACCTTGGGCTCGCCCGGCGCCTCGAACACGCAGTCCCCGGTGTACCAGTCGGCCTGCAAAGCAATATCGTCGAAATGGCCGTGGGCAATGCCGCCGATCAGCGGTGTGAAGTCCGGCGCGAAGGCGGCATAGCGGATAGCCAGGCCCCGCCGCCGGTCCAGCTCGGCCCGGATGGTCGGGGTTTCAATGGTGATGGTGCGGTCGCCAATGGCCTCGCCGGCGATGGCGAGCGGCGCGGGCGCGCGTGAAGTCTCGAACCGCGCTTCCATCGCCGCCAGGTCGCGGCAGAAACCCTGCCAGCGGCTTTCGGTGATATGGGTGCGAAAATCGCTGGCCCAGAGCCGGCAGAGTTCGCGCCAGTCGGCTTCTGCTCCGCCGTTTTTTTTCAGCGCGGCGTA
>Ga0265338_10011036_pt1 | contig 10484 bp, 11 predicted proteins | sample 42126metaG_FD_193579 | JGI IMG/M metagenome (GOLD analysis project Ga0265338, IMG submission 193579) | Rhizosphere microbial communities from Carex aquatilis grown in University of Washington, Seatle, WA, United States - 4-21-26 metaG | ecosystem: Host-associated > Plants > Roots > Rhizosphere... | reverse complement strand
AAATGAGGAACTGCAGAGCACCAACGAAGAATTGGAAACAACCAAAGAGGAGCTTCAGAGCACGAACGAAGAACTGGTCACGCTCAATGAGGAATTGTCGAATCGAAATGCCGAACTGAGCGTGGTCAATAACGACCTTGTGAACGTACTAACAAACTCGCAGCTTCCCATCCTGATTGTAGACAACAATCTGGCCGTTCGCCGAATCACCCCCATGGCCGGCAAGCTCCTCAGTTTGATGCCGTCGGACATTGGACGCAAACTGAAAGACTTTAACTTGGGCTTTGATGTGGACAAGATCAGTGAAAAAATCGGCGACGTCATTCAGCATTTGGTGCCGATCGAAATAGACCTTCCCAATCGCTCCGGCCGCTATTTCTCAGTTCGGTTTCGTCCCTATAAGACGACTGACAACCGTATTGAAGGGGCCGTTATTACATTTATCGACGTGGACGACTCCCGAAAAGATGACATGGATCCGTTAGCCACCAGACGCTTTTCGGAAGCGATCATCGATACGGTAGAAGACCCCTTTGTCGTCCTTGACCGAGATCTAAAAATCATTCGTGGAAATAAGGCATTATTTGAACTATTCAAAGGGCGTGAAGAGGACAGAATCGGCACCTCGTTTTTGGACCTGGTCAGGAATCGGCTGGATTGGGAGCAATTGGAAACTCTCTTGAACAGCGAACTGCCGCAGAAATCTTTGGTGAAAGGATTCAACATCAATTCGAGCCCTAATGATAAGTCCGACGCAAAGATTTTGCTAAACGCCACGCGCTTGGAATGGCCACACAATAACGACGTCTTATCGCTTCTCACCTTCCATCTCATGCCAGATATTAAATGAAAAATAGGAAGCGGACCAAAGAGCTCGAATTTGCCCTCGAAGAATTGGAAATCTCGAAAATTGAGCTCCAAGCCCAGAACCGTGAGCTGATCGAATCGCGAGAGTTACTTAATCAAAGCAATGACCGGTACCGCGACTTGTATGACTTCGCTCCGATCGGCTATATGACTCTCTCAAGAGCGGGTTTAATCAAAGACCTGAATTTGACCGCGGCCGCCCTATTGGGAGTCGAACGCAACCGCCTGGTCGATCATACGTTCATTCACTTGGTCAGCTCCAAGGACCGAAAGCTCTTTAGTCAATACCTCACCCACAGCAAAGGCAGCCCGAATCATGCGACGCTCGAAATTGAGCTGCGCAGGAACAATGCACCGGTGCAACTTGACAGTATCTGGGCGCGAGACAACCAGACCGGAGAGCCAATCATACGAATGGCGATCAGCGACCTGACTGAGAAGAGGAAAGCTGAACGCGAGAAAACCGAATTTACCAGGCGCATTGCCTTGGCCCACCAGGAACTCCACGACTTTTTTATGCAGATTCCCCTGCCTATGGCCATTGTCACCGGCAGGGATCATCGCTTTACTCTCGCTAATTCGTCTTACCTTGCGGCGGCGGGAATGCCTGTTGTTGGCAAAACCGTACGCGAAGTATTTTCCGGCCCCGCGCAGACCGAGTTTGTCTCTAAGCTAGACAAAGTGTTTAATAGCGGCGAGCCTTACGTCGGCAAGGAAATCAAACTCATTAAAATCAATGCAGCGGGTGAGTGCGAGGACAGGTACACCAATGTCGGATTCACCGCGCACCGATCGGTCGAAGGCGAGATCAAAGGCATTTTGATTTTCGGTCAAGATGTCACCGATCAGGTTCGTGCCCGGCAGCAACTCGAATGGGAAGCGAAGCTCGAAGCCAAATATCAACAGGAATTGAAACGGGAAAAGAGCCAGGCGGAGCACGCGAATCAAACCAAGAGCGCTTTTTTGGCGAACATGTCGCATGAAATTCGAACGCCCTTGGCCGCAATTCTCGGATTTACGGAATTGCTGCAGAAGGCTCAGTCCGAAGTCAAAAGGACTCAATTGGGCAACGTGATTTCACGAAACGGAAAGATTCTAGTCAAACTTATCGACGATATCCTCGATCTGTCGAAGGTTGAAGCGGGCCGTTTGCAACTTGAAAAGATCGATTTCAACGTCGCGACCTTGATCGAAGAAGTCGTCAGTTTGTTTCAAGAATCGGCCCGTAAAAAGGGTTTGGTGCTCTCCACAAAGATCCACCCCCTCGGGTCCCCTTGGGTGAACTCCGACCCCACTCGCATCCGGCAGATTTTACTGAATTTGGTCGGCAATGCGCTCAAATTCACGTCGAGTGGCGAGATTGAAGTGGAGCTCAAACCTCAATTCGAAAGTGGCACAGTTTGCGGCCTGGCCTTTATGATCAGCGACACCGGCATTGGTATGAATCAATCCGTGAGGAAAACGATCTTTGAGCCCTTTAGCCAAGCCGACAATACGACAACACGGAACTTTGGAGGCACCGGTCTTGGATTGGTGCTCTCAAGGCGGTTGGCCCGTGCTCTCGGCGGCGATGTTGAAATCATCGAGAGCCAGTTGGGCGTCGGTTCTAAATTTCTCGCCACCGTCCAAGTCAAAGCCGCGCAGGCGAGACCCACGCCAGTCAAGACTGCCGATGTAGAAGAGATAACTCTTCCACGTAAACGTCTTAAAGTTCTGTTAGTCGAAGACTCTCCCGACAATCAGGATCTCGTGTCGATGATTCTGGAAGAACAAGGCATGATTGTCGACGTCGCTGAGAACGGAGCCGTCGGCATTAAGATGGCCGAGGGCAACAACTACGACGTAGTCTTAATGGATATGCAAATGCCCATTGTCGACGGCTATGAAGCTACCGCACGTCTGCGCCACGACGGGTACAGCAAGCCTATCGTCGCGCTGACGGCGCATGCGATGGTTGAAGATAGAGACAGAATCCTCTCGTTGGGATGCAATGCACACCTGACTAAGCCCTTGGACAGTTCACTCTTAATCAAAACCGTTTCAAAGTTCGGTGTCGCTTAGACACGAAAAAAAATGGCAAGACGATTAGGCCTTGCCATTAATGCTACTGTTGATTTTTACGTATTTCGTCTTTTTCATTCTTCTCGGGATTTGAAGAAGGCTTCTGTGATGGGGGGGCCATTCCCGGCGAGACTTGGCTGCCTTTTCCAGCCGTTTCTTTAAGATTTTCTTTATTAGCCGGCGCAGAACTCGGGTTGGTTTTTTCGGGTGTAGTTTGGGTTGGTTCGGTCATTATAGGCTCCTTAGTTGAAACTTAATAGTTGTGCATACGGGATGCCGGTCCTCAATGAGACGTGCTCAGTCTCAACAACATGAGAGGGGTATCGCGACCGATGCGCATGGACCACATTCTACCGTCCGAGGCATATTCGATGCTGCCTCCCCCACCGTGGTATGCAATCCCTGATCGCCGACGGCGGCACAGGCCTTGCTCACCTAGAAGGGAACTTGTGTTTTTATAATTGAAGGAGCTTGCAAAATGCGTCCGTCTACTAACGAAAACGTCGAAGGATCCGTACATAACCATTTCATATGCTGGAAATCCGCGATCGGAGGCATTTTTTTCGCCGCAATTGTTTATCTCGTGCTCTCCGCACTTGGCGCGGGCATTCTTGGCAATAGCGCTCAAAGCGCGATTGAGGCCGAACACGGCGGCGTCGCTCTTATGACGGGAATCGGTTTGTGGATGGCGATCTCCGCGCTAATTTCCGTATTCGCCGGAAGTTACTTTACTTCGCGGATTTCAGGCTACTCGACAAGCACAATTGGCGCCGCTCACGGGCTCATAGTGGCCTCCGTCTTTTTTGTGTTAGCGGCTTCCGGGGTGAGTAGCGCGGTCTTCAGTGGGGTTCAGGGAATCGGCAAGGTCACTCACGTGTTAGCTGCCGGCAGTTCCGATCTCGCCGCAAATCCCGAGGTCCAGGATCTCTTGCAAAAAACGATTGGCGACGCACAAATGAAGTCCGATGCAAAAGACGTCATGCAAGGCCTTTCCTACCGAGTGGTCCGCGGCGACTTCGCGTCCGCAAAAATTTATCTGGCCTACCAGACGGGATTGCCCGAGGACCAAATCGACTCGAAAATCAGTCAGCTGCAATCTCAGGTAACAGACATCGCCAAAAGAATGGGCGAAGCCAGCGCCACGGCTCTAGCCATCTCGGGATGGACGGTATTCGCGATTTTGACCGCAGGGTTGATCTGTGCCGCTTTTGGCGGCATGGCCGGTAATCACGCCAATCTGAATCATCCCTTAGTGATGACCTCTGAGCGTTTGGGTCACTTAAGTCCCTCGACGGTTTAGAGGAGCTTTGACCGCGGCACAATTCCGGCTAGAATGATCAGATGCGCAGCCGCATTCTTATCATTCTAGCTATTCTCACTGCCGCCAATGTTTACGTCGCCACTTCGATGTACATAGCCACTGGCTCAAATATCGTCTGGTGGATTGCCGCGCTGATCTTCGGGTTGGAACTTTCCATGCCGATCCTCAGATTCAAAGGCGAAGGATGGGTGAAGAAAAATCCGGGTCTTGCGCCACTTGTTTCGGGCGGCGGTCTGCTCTCGATGCTCGCCATCGCGGTTTTCTCGATGGTGTTCGCGTTTTCCGCGGTTCGAGACATCGCTCTCTTCGTGGCCGGATTGTTGATCAGCCCTTCGAGCCTCGAACTCGCGTCCCGCGATTCGCTAGAATTCGAACTCGGACTCACCGCCGTTCTTTTGTTAATTGGGATCTACCAGGCGCTGAGAGGCCCTGGAATCAAAACGGTCGACGTGCCGCTCAAGGGACTTCCAAAAGCATTCGAAGGTTTCCGCATCGCCCAAGTTTCAGACCTGCACATTGGCTATACGATTGGCGCAAGCTACGTGAAAAACGTCGTGCAGGCCGTGAACGATCTCAAGCCCGACATGATCGCCCTCACCGGCGACATCACGGATGGCGACCCGGCGCATTTAGGCGAAGTCGCCAAAGAACTGGGCGGAATGAATTCCACCTTTGGTCGCTTTTTTGTGACAGGAAATCATGAGTACTATCACAATGCCCCCGGCTGGATTGAGCATCACAAGGAATCCGGCACGCGCGTCTTGCTCAACGAAAATCACGTCATCGAAAAAGAGGGTGCGAAACTCGCAATCTTGGGTGTCGCTGATGTGAGCGCGCACTATTTTGTTCCGTCACACAAATCCAACGCCCAAGCCGCCGCCGCGGGCGTTCCTGAGGGCGTGATCAAAATATTATTGGCTCATCAACCGGTGAGTTACAAGGCGGCGCATGTTGCCGGCGTTAATCTTCAGCTCTCAGGGCATACGCATTCAGGACAGTTTTTTCCATGGAACCTGTTCATCGGATTTTTCCACGACTACTACCGCGGGCTGGGACGGTTCAAAGAGATGTGGATTTATGTCAATCCGGGAACAGGCTATTGGGGGCCGCCCTTACGGACGGCCGTTTCGTCTGAAATCACGCTTCTGACTTTAAGTAGTTTGTAATAAATTCGATTCATTTAGTTGCGGCAATTTGCTACATCCTTACGGCATCAAATCTTTCCGGAGGGAATATGAAATTCGTAGCATCTGTTTTATCTGCAGGACTTCTTGTCGCCACGCTTCACGCCAACGCCGTGACCAAGGTCATTGAATGCCGCAATCCCAGTGGCGGTGAAGGCGGCCAGACTCTCAAGATGACGATCCTTAACCCTGGCATGCCGGGAGTCGATGGCAAAGCGATGGTGACCGTTACTGAAGGCTGGTTTGGCGGGACGCGCACCTCCGGCAGCGTTTCGGTTGATATTATCACGGCTGCAGATGGCGGTCCGATGACTCTTGTCAATCGCGACAAAGGCTTCGCGGTCACCTATCAATCCAAGGCCGACGGCCATGCTGACATTCACGGTAAATTTGCTGATGCGAGCGGCGCTATGAGCGGCCAGCTCGCCGGCACGTTCCAGTGCACCAGCAGTAACTAATCACTGAATTTACGGAACTAAAATCACAGGCCGCGGGACAGGGTGAGGATGATACACCGGCACCCAAACCCGCTGGCGGCGCGGATACGCAATCACGCAGCCCGAGGTTACGCTTCCTAACAGAGCCAAGATTAATCCCAGTGTCGCCAACTTAAGGCTGTTCATAAGATCCTCCTTTGAAGGACTTACGAACAGTCTACGCGGCCGCCGTATTGTGGTTATGAACCGCGTGTGCAGTTATCTTCAACTGTTAAGGGACCGTGGAAACGTCTGGAAATGGGACGTTATCCGCAAGCTGACGAATTATACTCGAGGCATTGCAAATGTCATCGTCGGTTGAAATCCGCTGTTGGCATCCGCGGCCGTCCAGGCGCGAACGTTGTTCGTGATCATTCCATCGAGATCGGGGATTGAGATCAGGAAAAAGCATAGGCTTTAGATTAGGATTATCGAATTCTAAGATACCCGTTCAAGCTATGATCTCCAATAGCGTCGGGTTAAGAAGACGAATGGCGTCAGCCGGCGCGATCTTCACCAAAAAGCCACGTTTGCCACCGTTGATGTAAATGACTTCTAAATCCGCAATCGACTTTTGCATATAAACCGGCATCGGCTTACGGGTGCCGAAAGGCGACGTGCCGCCGACCTGGTAGCCCGAATGCCGATCGGCCGTTGCCGGATCGCATGACGAAACCGTCTTCACCCCAAGTTCGCGCGCGAGTTGCTTGGTCGAGACTTCGCGGTCTCCGTGCATCAAAACGATCATTGGTTTTTTGTTCTCGTCTTGCATGACCAGCGTTTTGACCACGGCATGCTCGCTCACGCCAAGCTCGCGCGAGGACACCGCAGTTCCGCCGCGATCCTCATAGTCGTAAAAACAAGGTTCAAACTGAACTTTCTGAGCCAGTAAGAGGCGAACGGCAGGAGTCATAGGAAGCTTTTGATCAGACATTACATGGACAATTTACAACGAAGTGCCTAAAATTGGCAGACTGGAATTCAGGTAACTTCTTGTGTTATTATCCGCACGATTTGTTTAGTCGAAAAATACAAGGAGTACAATCAATGAAGACCCTGTCCATTCTCTTCGCGCTGACTGTGATCAGCTCGAGCGCGTTTGCCGCCACCTACAACTGCGTTCCCTTCAAGAACGATGATACGAAACCCAAAGACATCGACTTGCCCGAGTCGTTTACTTTAGACATCCGCGGTTCGCAAATCGAAATCACGGCTGGAAGCAACACGGCCAAACTGGTGAGCGATCCGTTTGAAAAAGCCTCGCAAAATTCGAAAGACTTTGACCGTTATGACGCCGGAAAAAAGATTCCGCGCGTTTTGATCGCTAAAGCCGCCGCTTCGAATCCCGACCATTTCACGGGAAAACTCGAGTTTGAGGCCGATGGCTTCCATGGGATCATGGGCTGGCACGGTTACAACTGCACGCCGGCTAAAAAATAACTTAAAGTCAGCGATCAAGAGGTTGCACGGATCCTCGAAAGAAAATCCAGTACGCCGGCACACCCGTAAGAATGAGTCCCAATCCGACCAGCGAATCGCTGGTCGCTTCTATGATCGTATTGACCACTAGCACAGCGGCCAGAGTCACAAAGAGAACCGGCACCCAACTCGGCACCCGAAACGCCGCCGGCAGGTTGCGCTTGCGGAACAAATAAACTGCAAATCCCGTCAGCCCGTAAAACAGCCACGCCGAAAACATCACGTAATCCGTCAGCCGGTCGAAACTACCCGTTGCCGCGAGCAGACAGGCGACCAAAGCCTGCAGCCAAATCGCCCGCACGGGAACATTCGTGCGCGGACTGACCTTGCTCAGATATTTAAAGAACAATCCGTCACGAGCCATCGCAAACGGCACGCGCGCCGAGGACAAAATGCAGCCATTCATCGCGCCAACGGCCGACACGACTAAAATCGCCGACAAAGCGACGATTCCGCGCTCGCCCATAAATCCCATCGCCGCCTTCGTGGCCACGGGAAGCGCGTTCGGATGCGTATGCGAATTCGCGCTTGCCACTTCCGCCAACGGCAAAGCCCAGAAGTACGCCAGATTCAAAAGCGCATAGAGTCCGAACACCAACCCCACGCCCAGCAAGAGCGCGCGCGGAATATTCCTCTGCGGATCGCGCACTTCGCCGCCAATGCGCGAAACGGCTTCCCACCCGTCAAACGCCCATAAAGCCGACAGCGTCGCCAAGCCAAACGCACCGAAGGTCAAATGCTCGGGATGCAACTCCGCCGTAGTCCCCTGCACGGCCGGCATCAGAAAGAAAATCGCGAGTGCTAAGCCGACAATCAACACGACTTTGAGTCCCGTCAGTACACTCTGAATCAATCCGCCAAACGCAACGGCCAGACAATTCAATGCCGAAAAAATCAGAATCAAAACGGGTGCAACATAAGCTCCGCCACCAGGAAGAGCGCCATGCAAAAACGTGGCGGCGGCCACCGCATAAGCCGCAATCGATCCGGGAAACAAAATCCAAAAGCTGATCCAACCGGCGAGAAAACCCGCAAACCGGCCATAGGCCTCGCGCATGTAGAGATAGCCGCCACCGGTTTCAGGAAAGACGGCGCCGAGTTCCGCATAAGTAATGGCGCCAAGAAACGACAAAAGACCGGCCACAAACCAGGCGAAGATTACCCAGAAAGGCGATCCCAGCATTTCGGTCATGGTCGCGGTCTTCAGGAAAATTCCGGTTCCGATCATGGAACCGGAAACAATTGCGAGAGCATCGCGTAGTCCGAGCGCGCGTTTGAGCGTATTGTGCATCAAACGCACTCTATCAAATTACGGCTTACAGAAGAACTTCGAATCGCTGAAACCTTCGCCGCGGCAACGGAACTTGACCCAGCCTTGGCCTTTGGAGCTCAGCAAATTTTCATCGACAAGCACGTCGGTGCAGCCTTCTTCGCCACCGAGGTCATAAACCAAGTACGTGTGTCCGTCTTTTCCAGAAACTGTAGCCGCTTTGGGCTCCGAGGGATACGAACCTGCATAGTCACCGTCAGCAACGTCTACGCTTTTCTGAGTGATTTGCACCTGGAGGGTTTCACCTTTAGTGCTGGGGTCATTGTTGGCGCCTTCGCAGCTTTTGGACATTGCGAAGGCATTTGCTGAAACAAGTGCGAGGGTCAGGGCTAAAACGATCGATTTCATATTTTTCTCCGTGTTTGTGTTCGTAACAAAACGGAGAGTAAGCGAAGCGCTTAATTTATAAAAATGAATGATACGCTATTTAATATTCTCTTTATGAATATCTAGCGCGACCGCTCCAACAGGCGATTATAGGCTTCGGTCACCTCGGTGAAATAATCCTTTTGGCGCGGCTGAATGGGGCTCGCCTGAGAGAGGTGCTGGGTTTGATTAAATTCCGTCGTCAGGCGGTACATCGAGCCGGCAATGCGGTTCGAGAACACATACGAAATCACCAAGTTAATCGCCACCGCCAATAAGGTCGCGCCAATAAAGACCGCAATCATCAGGGTCTGCTGCCGCTCCGCGAACTGCACCAGTTCATGCTCAGGAGGCAAGCCGAGGGACGCCGCCTTCCCTTTAAACAGCGTAAAGAAATAGAAATTCGCCACCATAAACAGCGGCACCATCGCGAGGGTCGTGACGACCGCATACATCGCAAAGATGGCCTGGAATTGAGGATTGATCAGCAACCGTTTACGGCGAACATTCTTTCCCATTTTGCCCCCTGCCTCCATTGTGAAGGAGCGTTAACAGCGAGATCAAGGAAACTTTTCAGCGCCTGGCCCTCGTCCCACCGGGCGCTTTCTACAAACCCGGCTTAATCGTGCGTTCTTTGGGGGACCGTGACACGAATGGGGTCAATTCACGGGGGGATTATGAGATTCTTTGGGGGAATCGCAGCCGCGGTCTTTTTATTTTCACCTACGACATTCGCAGACGTTAAACTTTCGGGGAATGTTCCTTCTTTAGAGCTTCCCAATCTCCAGCAAAAGATCAATCAGATCTGGCAGCATGAAGCCGAGACTTATCTGCTCGCGCCAAAGAGTTTTGCGGCCCAACAGCCGCCGGAAATCAATTTCTACGAATTCGACCGCGCCAAAGAGAGCACTGAGTGGCAGGCCTGGCAAAACCAGTGGATTCTGAACAACCCGTCGGTGTGGCTGGACTGGACACAAATCAACGGCATTCCGCAATCGCAGATTACGCCGGAGTGGATTGCCGCGAACGTCACTAAGCTCTTTCCGTTCCCCGTCACGTTCTTGGCCTTTCACTATGACGGAACAAACGAAATTCAGGTCAGCCCGAGCCGCACCTTCTTGCGCTTTTATCAGAACGACGGCTACGGCGTGAAACAAGAGACGACCGGCTACGGCTATTACACAGCGGCGCACGAGATGATGCACTACACGTTAGCGCAGGATGGAATTCCGGACCGGTTGCACCACTGCTTGTTTGTCTCTGAAAAAAATGGACACACCCTTATGGGCGATATGGCCGACTACTTGATAAGCGCTAAGATCGTAGCGCCGATTATTCGCAACTGGGGTTATGAAGCCGAGAGATCGATGCTTCCGTGTGACCAGCTCTCTGCGGATGAC
>Ga0265338_10011035_pt1 | contig 10485 bp, 11 predicted proteins | sample 42126metaG_FD_193579 | JGI IMG/M metagenome (GOLD analysis project Ga0265338, IMG submission 193579) | Rhizosphere microbial communities from Carex aquatilis grown in University of Washington, Seatle, WA, United States - 4-21-26 metaG | ecosystem: Host-associated > Plants > Roots > Rhizosphere... | reverse complement strand
CTCGACAACCGCGTCGGCGAGGAGGGTCAGCAGCTCGAGGTGTTCCTCGCGCAAGCTCGCCGGTAGCGCCGCCTTCGCTTGCGCGACGATCGAGAGTGCCTGCTCCCGGGCATCCTCCAAGGCGCCAGTCGCGGCGATCCAGTCGCACAACAGCTCTGCGCGAGCGCTCGGCGACTCCGGGCCCCCGATGTCCGTCAAGCCGGCGATGTCGAACGACGCGATGCGGGAGTCGCGTTCGCGAGCGAGGATCAAGGGCAGCGTGACCGTCCCGTCGAGCAGATCGGTGCCCCGCGACTTGCCGGTTCGCTCGGGCGGACCGGACACATCGAGCACGTCGTCGAGCAACTGGAAGGCGAGGCCGATCCGCTCGGCGAACCTGCCGAGGCTCCGCGCAAGCTGGGGGGTGCCCTCCGCCCCGATCAGCGCCCCCAGACGACAAGCCCCCTCAAACAGGGACGCGGTCTTCAGCCGGCATCGCTCGAAGTACCGATCGACAGCAACGTTCGCGGCGAACGCGTCCTCGCGCTGCAACAGCTCCCCGGCGGCGAGGGCAGAGCTGGCGTCCGAGAGGGCCCGCAACTGCTCGCGGTCTTGGTTGCGCGCCAGCTCGGCAAAAGCGCGCGAGAAGAGCAGATCTCCCGTCGCGATCGCCGCCGTACGCCCCGCGTCGGCGGCGATAGTCGGACGCCCCCTGCGCAGTTCGGCGCCGTCGATCAGATCGTCGTGGACGAGCGTGGCCGAATGCACCAGCTCGACCGCAACCGCGGCGCGGACCAAGCTCTGCTCGCCGGCGTCCCCCTCCCCCGGGCCGCCTGCGGCCTCGGCGGCGAGCACGACCAGCAGAGGCCTCAAGCGCTTGCCGCCGGCCGCCACCGTGGCCGCCGCGTGTGAGGCCAGCGGTACTCCCGCCTGCGCGGCGACCGTCTCCAGGTGAGCCTCCACGCGCACCATCCGCTCACGCAGCCCCGGTCCCCCGCGGCGCATGATCTGCTCGACGGCCTCCACGTCGGCGGCCGTGTTCGGGCCTGCGTCGAGCGCGCTCACCTTCCCTGAGCCGCCCTCTCCCGAGGGAGCTCGGGCCGTGTCATAGCGATCCTCGACCCGGCTCGGTGGCCTCCCACGAGCGCCGCGCTGTTGTGTTCACGTGGTCCCAACCCCACCGACGGTAGCGCCGTGGACCGCGATTATGCCCCCCGCCATCAACACATAGCCGATATCGGTGCAACCGGCGCGCTCCATCTCAGCGGCCAGCGCCACGGGAGAGTGGAAGCGCTTGACCGAATTGGGCAGGTAGGTATAGGCCTCGGCAAGCGTCACCTCGGCCGGATCGGAGGCGGAACGTCCTCGCAAGCGCCCAAGGCCGCCCGCGAGGCCGCCGATCAAGGGAACTATGCGGTCGAACCAGACACGGTAGAACAGCGACAGAGGCGGGCGTGTGGGGGTCGTCATCTCGAGCACCACGACGCGACCGCCCGGCCGCACCACCCGCGCCATCTCACGAAGACCGCGGCCCAAGTCGGCGAAGTTGCGTGCGGCGAAGCCCACCGTGGCCGCGTCGAAGCTGTCGTCCGCGTAAGGCAGCTCCAGCGCATCGCCCCATTCAAAGCTGAGACGGGCCGGCCCCGATCTCACCGCGCCGTTGCTCGGAGACCAACCGGCGCCGCTGCTCGGAGGCGGATCGGTGGGAGGCGAACCGGGGACCGCCTTTGCGCCCTTCAGCCGCGCGCGTGTGAGCATCTGCTCGGAGAAATCGCTGCCCACCACCTCGCCGCCCGGGGAGACACGTCGAGCCAGCTCGATCGCCAGATCGCCGGTCCCCGTCGCGACGTCCAGCACGCGGTCTCCCGGGCCCACGTTGGCGAAGTCCACCGCACGTTCGCGCCAACGATGGTGCAAGCCCGCGGTCATGACCGTGTTGATCAGGTCATACACGCCCGCCACGCGGTCGAACATGGCCCGGACCTGCACCGCCTCCAAACGGCCGGCCTTGGCGTCAGCGCTTCGCCGAGCGGCCATCCTGCCCTCCGGCTACTTGAGTTGCGAGAGGAAGAACACGGCCGCACCGAACTTCTTGGGCGGCAGGTTCTTGAAGGAGGGCATCGGCGCGGTGGGATTCACCAGCGTGCGGGCGATGCCTTGGGCGGGCAGCCGAGATCCGATGTGGGTCAGCTCAGGGCCAGGACCGGAGTTTCCGTTGTCGCCAATTTTGTGGCAGGCCAAACAGCCGGATTGGGCAACCACATCGCGGCCCGCTTCGAATTCAGCCAAGGTCTTGCCACCGGCCTGAACCACCGCCGCCGGCGTCGGCATTTCGATCGCCGTCGGCGAGCCCGCGTTGGCGCCCTCATAGGTGAGCAGGGCCATCGCGCCGATCACGAAGATGCCCGTGAACATCGCGATCGGCCTACGCTCAGGCCTGCGCTCGGGCCCACGATCGTAGAACGGCAGCAGGAACAAGAGGATCATCCCGATCGTGGGCACGCCGATCGTCGCGAGCGGAACGAGGCTCGGCGGCTTGATCACGCGCAGCACCTCGAACAGGAAGAAGAAGTACCACTCGGGACGCGGCACATAGGTGGTCGTAGTCGGGTTGGCCTTGGAGCCGAGCTCGGCGCCCAGCACGAGCGACATCGTGATGATGCAGGCCATGACCACGCACGCCATCAAGGAGTCCTTCATCACCGCATAGGGGAAGAAGGGCTTGCCTTCGGCCTTCTGCAGGGAGTATTCGCGGAGGTAGGCCTCCTTCTCGCGACGGTTCACGCGTCAGCCTCGCGCAGCTCGGTCTTCTTCTCGGCTTTCAACCAAGGCGGCGCGGTCGTTCCCAGCTTGGCCACGAGATACAGGTGAGCACCGATCAAGGCGGCGATCAAACCAGGCACGAGCAGCATGTGGATCGCGTAGAAGCGCGACAAGGTGGTCGCCCCGAATTCGCCGCCTCCCCGCAAGAAGTCGCTCAGGTACGGCCCGATCAAGGGTCCGGTGCCATTGATGTTGACGCCCACGATCGTCGCCCAGTAAGCGCGCTGATCGAAGGGCAGCAGGTAGCCGGTGAAGGACATCGTCATCGTCAGGATCAGCAACACCACGCCAATCACCCAGTTGAGCTCGCGCGGATACTTGTAGGCGCCGAAGAAGAAGGTCCTGCCCATGTGCAGGAACACCAGGATCACCATCACGCTTGAGCCCCACTTGTGCATCCCGCGCACGAACTGGCCCAAGAAGACTTCGTTGGTGACGTGCCTGATCGATTCGTAGGCTCCGCCGGAGGCATCGGGCCGGTAGTACATGGCCAAGAACACGCCGGTCACAGCTTGGTTGAGGAAGGCGAACATCGTGGCCGAACCGAGGGTGTAGAACCAGTTGGTGCCCTTGGGCACCTTGCGGAACATCATCCAACGGGCGCCCCCGCTGAGCGAAGTGCGCTCGTCGACCCAGTCGACGACGCTCTTACCGCCCTCTTTGGCGTGGTCGGCCGGACCCAGCTTGCCGGCGGGGTCGCCGGGCCTCGGCGGCGGTGCCTTCAAGGCCGAGGGCATCGGCGGCGCGGGCAGCTTCGGAGCCTTCGCCACGAGCTACCTCCTCTCCGACGGCCGCGAGGGGTACATGTACTGGCCGATCCCGTCGATCGGCTCGCCCGGATCGCGCGGCGAGAAGCGTTCCAGCTCGCTGTTGACGCTGTAGCGCGAGCCGATCTGCACAACGCCGCGCACCACCCGTGTGTAGAAGCGATCGAGCGGCCTCACGGGAGGACCGCCCACGGGCACGCCGAGCAGGTTGTAGACGCCACCGTGGCAGGGGCAGATGAAGCGCTCGGCCGCGTCCACCCAGCGCACCGGACAGCCCAGGTGGGCGCAGCGCGAGGTGATCGCGATGAACTGGGTGTCGCGATCGCCCTTGTCGGTGTCCAACAGCGGGTTGCGCTTACGCACATAGACAGTGGCCTTGCCGGCCTCGCCGATCCCAGGCGTGAGCGTGATCACGGTTGGGACGTAGTTGTTATCCGGGAACATCTCGACCGGACCCACGCTCTCCCAGGTGTGCTCGTTTTCTTTGAAGATCGGCCCGATCGCGAAGCCGAGCGCCGGCAGCAGGAAAGAAGCCGCCGCGATCCCGCCGGCGGCCTGGGAGCCCACGGTCATGAAACGGCGGCGCGTGACCGTCTCGCCCTCGAAGGCGCCCGGAATCTGGCGATCTATCGTGTAGCGGGACTTCTGCTGGTTGTGCTTGTCGGACACGGCCGGAACAATATCGAGTGAACGCCTCTGCGTGCTCGGGACGCCTCACGCGTGGGCGAGACGGCGCAGCGTCTCTAAAGCCTCGGGCGAGCCGGCCCGCAACAGCGACTTGGCATCTTCATAGCCCGCGCTGGCCCCCCAACCGACCGCTCGAGCACCTGCCATCCAGACCTCTTCGGCCAATTCAGGCGCCGCCTCGGCGCGTGCGAGTGCGCTCAAAGCGATCGTGTCCGCCAGCTCGGCCACCGCCTCTATGTCGCCCAACTCGACCAGACGCGCCAAGCCGATCGCGTACAGACGGTCGCCGGCCAGCAGACCGAGGTCCTCCTCGGACGGGCGCACCACCCTCGAAGCGCCGTAATGCAGGAGATAGCCTTCGTAGATCGTCTCCACCAGCAGCTCGTAGTCCTGCTCGTTGCCGCGTGCTTTTGGACCCGAGGCGGCCAGCTGCGCGGGCCCCGGCGACGGGTCGTGGGGCCTTGCGATGTCCGAGTCGCGGGACACCAAGCTCGCCATCAAGCCCCCCTCGGTCAGCAGCAGCGCCCTGAGACGCTCAAGCGAAGCACCAACCGCGCTCATGCCAGCTCCGCAAAGGCGGCGGCCGCCGCCGCGAGGGTGAGTTCCAGCTGCTCGGGCGTGTGCGCAAGCGAGGGAAACCAGGCCTCATATTGGGAGGGCGGCGCGTACACCCCGCGCGAGAGCAGACCCCGACACCAGCTCGCGTAGGCGTCATGGTCACACGCTTGGGCACCAGCCAGATCGCGCACCGGAGCTTCGCTGAAGAACACGGTCAGCAAGCCCGGTACCGTCGCGACCTGAACCGCGCACCCACTCGCCTCGGCGGCTTCGCGCAGCCCTACCGCCAGCTGTTCGGTGAATGTGGCCAAGCGCAGGTAGGCCGCGTCGTCGAGCAGCGCCAAGGTCGCAAGCCCGGCGGCGACGGCGAGCGGGTTGCCCGACAGCGTCCCCGCTTGGTAGACCTCCCCGGCGGGCGCCAACATGCGCATAAGCTCGGCCTTGCCGCCCACCGCCCCGGCGGGCAGGCCGCCGCCGATCACCTTGCCCATGACGGTCAAATCGGCGTCCACGCCGCTCAGCTCCTGGGCGCCACCGCGCCCCACCCTGAAGCCGCTGATGACCTCATCGAGGACGAGCAGCGCGCCGGTGGCGTCCGCCCGCTCGCGCAACAACTCCAGGAAGCCGTCCTCGGGCGCGACCAAGCCCATGTTTGCCGGGATCGGCTCGGCCAAGATCGCGGCGATCGACTCGCCGGCCGCGGTCGCCGCGAGCAGCGCGTCGGCGTCGTTCCAGGGCAGGATCGTGGTCGCCGCCGCCGCCGAAGCCTGCACCCCTGGGCTGGAGGGCAACGATTGCGTGGCCAAGCCCGATCCTGCTTGGGCCAGCAGACCGTCGACATGGCCGTGGTAGGCGCCCGCGAACTTAACGACGCGCTCGCGCCCGGTGGCGGCGCGAGCGAGCCGCAGGGCGGTCATCGTCGCCTCGGTCCCGGAGGAGGTCATGCGAATCATGTCCACCGACTCCATCCGGCGTGCCACCTCGGCGGCAAGCTCGATCTCGCCCGCGGTGGGCGCCCCGAAGCTCGTGCCGCGCGCGGCGGCGCTCGCCACCGCGTCGAGCACGTCCGGATGGGCGTGACCGCAGATCAAGGGCCCCCACGAGCACACGTAGTCCACGTAGCGATTGCCGTCCACGTCGAAGATCTCCGCGCCGGCGCCACGTTCGATGAAGATCGGGTCGCGCCCGATCGCCCGCATCGCGCGCACCGGCGAATTGACGCCGCCCGGGAGCAACTGCTGCGCGCGGCGATAGAGCTCGGAGGAGCGCGTGTCGGTCAGGGACGCCGGCATCGGTCAGCCGGCGTGTTCGCGTTCCCAGGCCTTGAAGTCCTCGGTGAAGTAGAGCAGCCTGATCTTCTTATACTCGGTCGAGGAGTACAACGTGGCGCGCTCCTCGATCCCGGTCATCTCGGCGATCGAGTCGAGGATCGCGTCGCACTCCTCCTTGGAGCGCCCATGGGCCATCGTGAACACCGAGTAAGGCCAATCCCGGTAGGTGGGCCTCTGGTAGCAGTGGGAGATGCCTCGCACGGCCGCCATGCGACGTCCCACCTCGTGGATGTCGGGCTCGGGCACCTTCCACACACCCATGCCGTTGGCCGAGAACCCGGCGCGACGGTGATAGAGGATCGCCGCCACGCGCCGCAGCAGCCCGCGCTCCTGCATCCCGGCGAGATGATCCAAGAAGCTTCCTTGCTCCTGGCCGAGGGCGGCGGCGGCCGGCGCGTACGGTTCGGGCACGACCGGCATGTCGCCCTGCAGGGCCCGAATCGTCTCGATGTCGAGCTCGTCGTAAGGCTGGGGCTCGAGCTCGATCGGCTCGGTGGCCACAGCCGCCTTCGCGAGTGCCTGCGTGTCGCCCTCCATCTCCAAGTCCATCCTGATCTTGAATAGCTTCAAGGTGGGCAGTTGGCGCACCGACTCCGCGCCCGCCTCGGCCGCCAGCGCCTGCAAGGTCCCCTCCAGCCCGAGCGGGGAGTTGGGCTCGGTGGCGATCGTGAACCACAGGTTGAATTCGTGGTTGCGCAGGTAGTTGTGGGATACGCCCGGGTGGGCATTGATGACCTGGGCGGCCCGCTGGGGATTCTCCGGATCGACCTTGGCGGCGACCAGCATCGAGGAGTAGCCGAGCGCACGCGTGTCGAAGATCGGCGTGACCTGGCGGATGATGCGCTCGTCGAGCAGGTATTGCACGCGCGCGAGCACCTCCTCTTCGCTCACCTGCGCAAGCTCTGCGACCCGCTCGTAGGGGCGCGGCTCGATCGGGAAGGAGCCTTGCATCAGGTTGAGCAGCCGCTTGTCGAGCTCGTCGAGCGGGATCGCCGCTCCGTACTTGCGGCTCCTCGTCTTCAAGCCCGCCCGCCCGGCGGCGGGGTCTCTTCTTATGCCGTCTGCGAGAGCCATTGAGCCACGTCCTTGGAGTGATAGGAGATCACGATGTCCGCCCCTGCCCGGTGCAAGGAGGTGAGGATCTCGCCAACGGCCGCCCGCTCCTCCATGTAGCCGGCCGCCACGGCCGCCTTCACCATCGCATACTCCCCGCTCACGTTATACGCAGCGAGGGGCAGGCGCGTAGCCTGCTTTACCGCCGCGATCAAATCTCCGTAGGCCAAGGCGGGCTTGACCATCACCATGTCGGCGCCCTCGGCCGCGTCGAGGAGGGCCTCGCGCACCGCTTCGCGACCGTTGCCCGGGTCCATTTGGTAGGAGCGCCGGTCGCCGAAGGCCGGCGTCGAGGAGGCGGCGTCGCGGAACGGCCCATAGAAGGCGGAGGCGAACTTGGCCGAGTACGCGAGGATCGGGGTCTCGCCGTAGCCCTCGGAGTCGAGCTCCGAGCGGATCGCGCCGACACGCCCGTCCATCATGTCCGAGGGAGCCACGATGTCGGCGCCGGCCCGGGCATGACTGGCCGCAACACCCGCGAGCAGCTCCAAGGTGGCGTCGTTGTCCACACTCCCGTCACCTCTGACCACGCCACAGTGACCATGGTCGGTGTACTCGCACAAGCACACGTCGGTGATCACCAACAGGTCCGGCGCGGCCACTTTGATCGCCGCGGTCGCCAACTGCACCGCCCCTTGCTCGTCCCACGCGCCGCTGCCTTCGGCGTCCTTCTCGGCGGGGACCCCGAACAGGAGAACGGCTCCCAGGCCGAGCTCGGCGGCTTCGCGTGCCTGCTCCACGACAGAGGAGAGGGGTAGGCGGCTGACGCCCGGCATCGACTCGATCGGCTCGGGGGCCCGGGCGGCCTCGGACACGAACAGCGGCAGCACCAAGCGATCGGCGCGCAACTCGGTCTCGCGCACCAGTCCCCGCATCGCCGCCGAGGTGCGCAGCCTGCGCATGCGCGTGGTGGGGAAAGCCATCGTGTTTCGAGGATACTCGCCCAGCTATTCGGCGCGGCGCAGGCCGAAGCCGGCCAAGGCCGCGAACAGGAGCGTGACACCGAAGAGGTGGAGGATCGAGGCGCCGAGGCCCGGCGAGGCGCCGTTCACGGCGGCGTCGAGCGCCTGCAGGGCGGCCTTGTAGGGGAACACGAAAGAGATCGCGCCGATCGCGTCGTACAGGCCGACGGCGACCGACCCGCTCGGCACCAAGGCCAAGAAGGCGAGCGGCAAAGACAAGAGGAAGGCCAGCAGCGAAGCGGCCCTCACCTCGCGGGCGAGCGCGCCGATGGCGATACCCAAGGCGGCGAAGCCGAAGTCGGCGAAGGCCAAGGCGAGCACCCACAGCCCGATGCGCGACAGGTCGAGCGTCACGAAAGCGCTCACGCCGAGCAGCATCGCGAAAGCCACGACGAATCCGCACACGGCCCCCAAAGACGCCTTCTCGGCAAGCAGGCTCACCCGCGAGACGAGCCCCCCACCGCTGCCGGGCGAGCGCCTGAGCAGGCGCGTGAGCATGTGCTCTTCGCGCTCCAAGGCGATCCCGCCGGCCGCGAGCAATACGCAGATGAACATCAACGAGATGCTCACCGCGACCACGACGGCGTAGGTGTCGAGCGGCGTGCGTTTGCCGTGCAGGAGCGTGGAGTGCACCGCGATCGGCTGGCTCACCGTCGTGAGCACGTCGGCGGCGATGCAAGTTGTTGGCGGCCAAGCTCGCGAAGCCCGCGATGCGAGTCAGCGTGGCCTTGTCCTGGCCGGAGGGCTGACGCGCGGCGATCGCTTTGAGGGTCTGCGGTAGCTGACGCAGACCGATCAGTTCTTGGCTACCCAAAGGCCCAATTTTGCCGCCGCTGAGCAGCAGGTCAAGGTCGTGTACGGCGACGCTCTTGATCTGTTGGGAGAGCGCCAAGTTGGCCTGCGCGAGCGCCGAGTCGATCGCCGAGCGCACGAGCGACTGCTTGAGCGCATCGCCGTTGTAGATCACTTCGGCCTGGGCTTGGCTCACGCCCGAGGAAATCTTGGAGACGATGTCCGGAGGTATCACGATCGCCGCGAGCACGTCGCCCGAGGCGACCTTGGCGGCCGCCTGGGCGCGCGTGGGCACCCGCACGACCTGCACATGGTCGAACAGCTCGTTGGTGTATTCGTCCAGGCCGACTCTCGTGTTGCCAAGCGTGATCGTCTCCCCGGGCGGGGTTTCGTCGACGATCGCGACCTTCGGCTTGGAAGGGCTCGCCGAGATCGCAAACCCGATCAGCAAGGCCAAGGCGACCGGGTAGACGACCAGCAACGCCACCAAGAGGCGCGAGCGCGCCAGGATCCTCAGATCCTTCCCAAGCAACCACCTCACGGGGATTCCCGCTTGGCCAAGAAGGCCACGAAGGCCCGCTCGAAGTCCTCGGAGCCGCCCTCCGCAAGGAGCTTGGCGGGCGCGCCGTCGAACTGGAGCCGACCCCCGTCGAGCACGAGCACGCGCTGGGCGTAGCGCTCGGCCTCGCCCACCACGTGAGTCGAGAACACGACGCAAGCGCCACGCTCGGCCAACCCCACGATGAACCCCCACAAGCGCTCGCGTTGGGTCGGATCGAGCGCGGAAGTGGGCTCGTCGAGCAAAACCACCGGCGGATCGGCCAGCAGCCCGAGTGCCACGTTGACGCGCTGGCGGTTGCCGCCGGACAGGCGCGCCACGCGGTCGTCGGCGCGGTCGGCCAAGCCCGTCTGCTCGAGCATTCTCGCGAGGGCTCTCTCGGGGTCCTCGACGCGCTCCAAGCGCGCAAACAGGCGCAGGTTCTCGGCCACCGTCAGCTTGGAATAGAGCGCCAAATTTTGAGGTACCCACCCGACCCTCGAACCGGCGGCGCCCTCGCCGTGGACGAGGGTCCCCGCGCTCGGCCGCTGGACGCCGGCGAGGATCGAGAGCAAGGTGGTCTTGCCGGCCCCGTTCGGACCGATCACGGCGACCATTTCGCCGGCGTGAGCGTCAAAGCTGACCTCGCTCAAAGCCTGTCGCTTGCCATAGAGCTTGCCCAGGCCGCGCGCCCCGAGCGCGGGCTCGCTCCCGGGCCGGCCCCCGGCCGGCGCGTCAAGGCCGGCCTGGCTCACAGCAATCCGCCGGATGCGCTTCCCGCGGGGGGTGAGCCTTCCACGGGCGAGGAGCCCCCGGGGGTCGAGGAGCCCCCCGGCGGGGGCAAACGCTCCCATGGTTCGAGCTTCAGGTGGCGGTGCAGGTAGATCGCGGTCTCACGCAGGACCGAGAGAATCGGGAGGGCCACGAGCGCGCCG
>Ga0265338_10011034_pt1 | contig 10487 bp, 10 predicted proteins | sample 42126metaG_FD_193579 | JGI IMG/M metagenome (GOLD analysis project Ga0265338, IMG submission 193579) | Rhizosphere microbial communities from Carex aquatilis grown in University of Washington, Seatle, WA, United States - 4-21-26 metaG | ecosystem: Host-associated > Plants > Roots > Rhizosphere... | reverse complement strand
CGCGGTTTCCGAGGTCCCCGACAATCCGCAGATGACACGCATCTTCCAGGAGGACCAGGCGGCGCGGCAGGGTCAGATCACCACCCTCGACTGGGCGACCATCTCCAAGGCTGACGCGGGGCGCCGGACCCAGGTCCGGGCGCTGCTTGCGGGCGGCGAGCTGCGCTCGGCCAGCGATTTCCTGCACGCCGGCTTCGTCTTCCAGCACGGCGACACGCCGGGCGATTTTCTGCTCGCCCACACCCTCGCGGTGATCGCCTTGCGCAAGGGCAGCGACGAAGCGACCTGGCTGGCCGCCGCCACCTTGGATCGCTATCTGCAGAAGATCGGACAGCCCCAGGTCTACGGCGCGCAGTTCCGGACCGGGCCGGATAAATCCTTCACCCAGGATCCCTACGACCGGACCCTGATCCCCGACTCGCTGCGGGCCTTGCTGGGCGTGCCCGATCAGGCCGCGCAGGACCTGCAGCGCAAGGCCTACCAGACGCCCGCCAACGCGCCTTAGGCCGGCAGGGCCTCGATCACGCTGAACGCCGCGCCCGAGGGGATGATGCGTTCCAGCCGCCAGCCCGCGCCGGCCAGCAGGGCGCGATATTCCTCCGCCGTCCGCTCCTGGCCGCCCATGCCCATCATGGTGAGGTCGGCGCGGATCACCGCCCGGTGCTCTGGCGTGGCGGCGATGGTGTCGGGGACCACCTGCTCGAGCAGCACCAGCAAGGCCCCGGCGTCGGCCGACGCCCGGGCGTGGGCCAGGATGGCGTGGGCCTCCTCGTCGCCCCAGTCGTGGACGATGAATTTCATCAGGATCAGATCGAAGCCGCTTGGCACGGCCTCGAAGAAGCTACCGCCCAGGAACCTGGCCCGCGCGGCCACGCCGGCCTGCTCCAGGTACGCCGTGGCGCCGGCGTCGAGATAGTCGAGATCGAACACCGCTCCAGTCTGACCCGGATGGGCGCGCAGCAGCTCGGACAGTACGCCGCCGTAGCCGCCGCCCAGGTCCAGCACCCGGGCGAACCGGCCGAAGTCGTAGACCTGCATGGCGTCCCGCGCGGCGAGGGTGCTGCTCTCCGCCATGGCCTGCTGGAAGGCGTGCAGCCTGGGCGGATCGTTCCTCAGGATCTCGAAGCCCTCGGCGCCGGAGACCAACGCCGCCGTGCGCCCACCGGTCTTCACCTGATGGGTCAGGTCGCCGAACTGCTTCCAGAGCATGTCGCCGGTGAACAGCGCCCGCCCGCGCATCGATCCCGGGGAGTCGGCGCGCAGATAGCTCCCCGCGCCGGTCAGGCTGAAGCGGCCGTCAGGCTCCTGGGCGCAGAGCCCCAGGCTGACCAGGGCCCTCAAGAGCCGGCGCACCGACGGTCCATGCGCTCCGGCCGCCCGGGCCAGGTCCTCGGCCGTCATGGGGCCCGATCCCAGGTGGTCGGGCAGCGACAGGGCCGCCGCCGCGCAGGCGACCTGGGCGGCCCAGAAGCCGTTGATCAGCTGGCTGGCGTGCTGTTGGGCCGGATCCATGGCGTCTCCCCTCGTTGCTCCGCCCAGCTAGACGCCCCGTCGCCTGCCGTCGAGCCTTGGCCGCGCCGCCGCGGGGCCTATGATCGCCCACGAACTCTTCGAGAAGGATCCGCCGATGGCCCAGCATCCCGCGATCGCGCCAGGACGGGTGGCGGTGATCACCGGCGCCGCCTCGGGCATCGGCCTGGCCGCCGCTAAGCGCTTCGCGGCCCTGGGCATGAGGGTGGTTATGGCCGATCTCGGCGCGGAGGCGCTGGGCCAGGCGGCCGCCGAGGTGATCCAGGTCGCCCGGGGGGGCGCCTCGGACGTCTGCGCCGTGCCCACCGACGTCAGCCGGCTGGAGGACCTCCTGCGGCTGAAGGACGAGGCCTACGACGCCTTCGGCGACGTGGCCGTGGTGATGAACAACGCCGGCATCGGCGGCGGGCTGGGCAAGCCCTGGGAGAGCTACGACCGCTGGCGGCAGGTCCTGGAGGTGAACCTCTGGGGCGTGGTGCACGGCGTGCACGCCTTCGTCCCGGCCCTGGTCGACCAGGCCGCGCCCTCCGCGATCATCAACACCGGCTCCAAGCAGGGGATCACCAATCCGCCGGGCTCGGCCGCCTACAACGTCTCGAAGTCGGGCCTGAAGACCCTGACCGAGCAGCTGTCCTTCGCCCTCAGCACGGAAGCGCCGCAGGTCAGCGTGCACCTGCTGGTTCCCGGCTTCACCTATACCGGCATCGGCGGGCGCCAGGGGGCGCCCGAGGACAAGCCGCCCGGCGCCTGGACCTCGGACCAGGTGGCGGACTTCATGCTGGAGCGGATGGGCGCCGGGGACTTCTACATCCTCTGCCCGGACAACATGGTCACCCGCGAGGTGGACAACCGGCGCATGCAATGGGCCATGGGCGACCTTATCCAGAACCGTCCGGCGCTGTCGCGCTGGCGGCCGGAGTTCGAGGACGCCTTCGACGCCTTCATGGACCAGAAGGACTAGGGGAGGGGACGCCATGGCCGACGGCCGCATCCGTTCGCGCGAGGACCTGCAGCACTATCTCGATTGCTTCAATTCCAAGCGCTACGCCGAGCAGTGCGCCTACTATGCGCCGGACGTGATCTACAAGGTGGGCGACATCACCCACACTTCGCCCCAGGCGATCGCCGACTTCTATGCCGACTTCCACCAGTACTGCGACGAGTACGTGGAGATCGCCGACTTCCTGCTCGACGGCGACAAGTGCGCCCTGTCGTTGCCGTCCTACTTCCGGCCGTTCCGCAACTACGAGAAGCACGGCCTCAGCTTCAAGGTCGGCGAGGACCGCCAGATCGTCAGCTTCATCATCTACACCCTGAAGGACGGCAAGATCTGGCGCATCCGCGTGGCCCGCTACCCCGGCCCGGTCAGCGACTTCAATCCGAAGGGTCCGCCCTGGCAGGGGTGAGCGGATCTCCGCGTTCGCGGGGACGGGCGGCAGACGCGGCCGGCGACTTGCCCAGCTCATAGGGCGGCAGGGGTGGAAGGCTCTCCATCAGGATGCGGCTCAGGAGCTGGGGATCGTCGGCCAGGGGCGGGGGTTCGCCATAGATTTCGCGCCAGAGTCGCGACCAAAGACTTCGCACGTCTTTGAAGTGTTCGAATTCTCCATCCATGCGGCCATTGATAATTCTCCGTGGACGGAATTCTAGATTAATTTGAAATTAATCTGTGAATAACCTGTTGATTGCAAGTCTTCATCCGGGGCATTCGGAAGTTCAAGCTTCACTATAGTTGGGCGGCGTCCAAGGCCACGGAGGTCGTTGATTTCTCACCGACGCCGGACAAGGATGCCCCGAGCGCCGAGGAGGCATCCATGGTCGAGACGCTGAGGTTCCCCGATTCCCCGATCTTCCAGGGCTGGGGCGCACCCGTGCGCAGCGAGACGGATGCACGCGACCTGGAGGTGGTGCAGGGCGCCATTCCCGAGGGGCTGAACGGCGCCTGGTTCCGCTGCGGGCCCGAGTGGCAATACCCCAACCGATTCGGGGAGGAGATCTTCATCGACGGCGAAGGCATGGTGCACGCCTTCCGTTTCCAGGACGGCCGCGTCGACTACAAATGCCGCTGGGTGCACACCCAACGCTTCGAGCTGCAGGCCGCCGCGCACCGCTCGCTCTTCGGCCGCTATCGCAACCGCTACACCAACGACCCTTCGGTTTCGGGGGCCTCGATGGGAACGGCCAACACCAACCTGGTCTGGCACGCCGGCAAGCTCCTGGCGCTGAAGGAAGACGACCTGCCCTACGAGATCGATCCCGACACCCTCGGCACCATCGGCCGGTACGACTACGGCGGCCAGGTGAAGGCGGTCTCGATGAGCGCCCATCCCAAGGTGGACTGGATCACCAACGAGCTGCTCACCTATTCCTACCAGGCCAAGGGGGACGCCACGACCGACGTGGTGTTCTACGTCATCGGCGCCGACGGCCAGGTGAAGAACGAGATCTGGTTCGACATGCCCTGGCCGGCCATGGTGCATGACTTCGCCGTCACCCCGACCCACGCCATCTTCCCGTTCTTCCCGATGATGACGGATCTGGAGGTGATCAAGGCCGGCGGGCCCTACTACCAGTACCACCCGGACAAGCCGACGCGGATCGCGGTGGTTCCCCGCGATGGGACAGCCGCGGACATCCGCTGGTTCGAAGGCCCCCCGACCACGGCCGGCCACATGCTGAACGCGGTGGTCAGGGGCTCCAAGGTCGAGCTCGACCTCTGCCTCTACCAGGGCAACTGCTTCCCCTTCTTCCCCACCGACAAGGGCGAGGCGACCCAGCCTGTGCCGCCGATCCTGACGCGCCTGACCATGGACCTGGACTCCAACTCCGGCGAGTTCACCCAGGACGTGCTGCTGAAGGCGCCGTGCGAGATGCCGCGCACCGACGACCGCTACCAGGGCCGACCGTTCCGCTACGGCTTCATGATCTGCATGCGGGGCGGGGACGGGACCAGCGGCGTCGGGCGTCTGGATCTTCAGACCGGCGAGCTGGTCTCCTGGGCGCCGGGCGCCAACGCCGGGGTGCAGGAGCCGCAATTCGCGCCGCGCCGGCCCGACGCGCCCGAGGGCGACGGCTGGCTCCTGGTGCTGGTCAACCGGCTGGACCAGAACCGCTCGGACCTGGTGGTGCTGGACGCCCAGAAGCTCGAGGCGGGCCCGGTGGCCACGGTGCGCCTGCCGCTGCGCGTGCGCTCGACCTTCCACGGCGTATGGGCGCCGGCCGACGCCCTGAAGACCGGCCTCTACGACATGCAGCTGGTGGCGTGAGCCATCCCCCGGAGATCCGAATGACTGAACCCCGCAAGCTCTCGGTCGAGGACCGCCTGGATCTCCAGGAGCTGTTCGCCAAATACTCCTGGGGCATCGACCTGGCCGATCCGGAGCTGGTCGTGCAGTGCTTCGCCGATGACGCCTATTTCGACCACCTCTGGCAGGGGCGGGTGCAGGGCCATGCGGCGATCGTCAAGAACCTGGAGGAGCTTTGGTACGACCGCCAGCACTGGTGGTACGGCCGCCAGCACCTGTTCAATCACCAGCTGATGGAGGCCATCGTCACCGACGAGGGCGAGGAGGCCGCGCGGGTCCGCAGCTTCTATCAGATCATGCAGTTCAACGTGGATTACGGGACCAACTTCGTCTTCGGCATCGGCACGCGTGACGACACCTGCGTGAAGCGCGCGGGCCGGTGGCTGTTCAAGACCCTCTATGTGAACGCCTGGGTCAGCCGCGATACGGTGCCGTGGAAGGGCAGGCTCACCCTCAAGGGCCGGCCCCAGGCGCCCCAGACCCTGCAGCCCCAGCCCAATCCCTCCGGCTCGCCGCCCGAGATGACCCGCGAACTGTCCGGCGCGCCCCGTTGACCCTAAGGGGCCCTCCCTTTAACCCGCATGAGCGTGACAGCCGAAGGTGTGTGCGGTTTCGGCGGCCGTCACGCTCATGAGTCAATAACGCTTAGAGCGCGTCCGGGCGGCCAAGCCGCTCACACCTTGGCCTGACGCGCTCTGGGCAAATCACAGCGGAGGCGGCGGCCATGAAGTGCATCACCATCCTCTATCCGGCCGAGGGCAACGAGGGCTTCGACTTCGGCTTCTACGAGCGTCGGCACGCCCCCCTGATCAAGGACATCCTGGGTCACTCCTGCCACAAGATCGAAGTGCGCCGCGGCGTCTCCGACCCCCAGAACCCCAATCCGCAGTACATCGCGGTGATCTCCATCTGGGTGAGCGACTGGGCCCACTACCAGAAGGTCATCGGCGAGCGTCAGCAGGAGCTGATCGACGAGGTGCCGCTGTTCACCAAGCAGATGCCCCAGGTGCAGATCGACGAGGTCGCGTTCGAGCTCTGACCCCAGTGCCCGACACCCTCGACTACATCATCGTCGGCGCCGGCTCGGCCGGGTGCGTGCTGGCCAACCGGCTGACGCAGGACGCCGCCAACGCGGTGCTCCTGCTGGAGGCGGGCCAGAAGCCCACCCAGCCGCTGATCGACATGCCGATCGCCTTCACCAAGTTCGACCGCCTGCCGGCGATCAACTGGAACTTCGTCGGCGAGCCCGAGCCCTGGGCCAACAACCGGCGCATCGACGCGCCGCGCGGCAAGGTGATCGGGGGGTCCTCGCGCATCAACGGCATGGTCTACGCCCGCGGCCACCGGCTGGACTATGACGACTGGGCCCAGCGCGGGCTGAAGGGCTGGGGCTATGCCGACGTGCTGCCCTATTTCAAGCGCTCGGAGAGCCACTGGCTGGGCGAGAGCAAGTACCACGGCGGCTCGGGCGAGCTGGTGGTGCGGGTTCCCGACCAGAACCAGATGTTCCGCGAGCTGGAACAGGCCACCGTCAACGCGGGCTATCCCAGGACCAGCGACTATCACGGCGAGGAGACCGAAGGGGCCCAGCGCTCGGAGATGACCGTCACCCAGGGCGGCCGGCGGGGCGCCACCTCGCGGGTGTTCCTGGATCCGGCGCTGAAGCGGCCGAACCTGACGCTGCGTTCGGGCTGCCTGATCACCCGCGTGCTGTTCGAGGGCAAGCGCGCCGTCGGCGTCGAGTACGAGCAGGATGGCCAGCTGAAGACCGCGCGCGCCGGCAAGGAGGTGATCCTCTCGGGCGGGACCATCTCCTCGCCCCAGATCCTGATGCTGTCGGGCATCGGCCCCGCCGATCATCTGCGCGAAATGGGCATCGAACCGCGGGTCGACCTGCCCGGCGTCGGCCGGAACCTGGTCGAGCATCCCTTCATGCTGATCGGCTGGAAGGTGACCGCGCAGAAGATCAGGAGCGAGCTGCGCGTCGATCGGGCGGTGGTCTCGGTGCTGCGCTGGTTCTTCCTGGGCAAGGGGCCCTTCGCCACCAACGGCGCGGCGGGGAACATCTTCCTGCGCACCACCCCCGACGCCGACCGCCCCGACATGCAGCTGACCTGCATGGACATCGGCATCACCGGACGTGAGATCTACTATCCGGGCCGCAAGACCCCGACCTTTATGCTGGGTTGCGGCATCTCGATGATCAAGCAGGACAGCCGCGGCGAGATCACCCTGAAGTCGTCCGATCCGCACGATCCGCCCAGGATCCTGTTCAACCTGTTCAAGGAGAAGAGCGACGTCGACCGGATGATCCGCGGCGTGCGCGCGGCCAGGAAGATCTACCGCTCCGAGCCCCTGGGCGGGCTGATCGGCGAGGAGATCACGCCGGGCGACGCCCTGCAGACGGACGAACAGCTCGAGGAGCACATCCGCAACACCGCCGCCATCACCCTGCACCCGGTCGGCACGTGCAAGATGGGCGTGGACTCGGATCCCATGGCGGTGGTCGACGATCAGCTGCGCGTGCGCGGGGTCGAGGGCCTGCGCGTGATCGACGCCTCGGTGATGCCCGAGGTGCCCGGCGGCAACACCAACGTCCCGACCATCATGATCGCCGAGAAGGGCGCCGACCTCATCCGTGGGCGGACCCTGCCGAGGGCGGAGGTCTAGGACTCAATGGCCGAGGCGGCTGATCCGGCCGCGCCAGCGGTGATCGAATCCGACGTCTCCGGCCGCAAGCTGAAGATCGCCTTCGCCTGTCTGGTCGGGCTGATGATCGCCGGCGGCGGCTTCGCCCAGGGCGCCATGGGCCTGGTGATGCAGCCGCTGCAGCACGCCTTCGGCTGGGGCCGGGGCGAGATCAGCTTCGCCCTCACCCTGATGACCTGGGCCACGGCCCTGGCCACGCCGTTCATGGGCTGGCGGATGGACCGGTCGGGGGCCCGCAAGCTGCTGCTCGTCACCTCCGGCCTGATCGCCCTGGTCACCCTGTCCCTGGCGGCCACCACCAACTCGATCCTGCAGTTCTGGGCCTCGTTCACCGTGCTGGGCGTGCTGAACGCCAGCCAGATCGGCTACACCAAGATCATCTCGGGCCTGTTCACCCGCCATCGCGGCAAGGCCTTCGCCCTGTTCACCGCTGAGAGCACCATCGTTGCGGCGGTGCTGCCCCAAGTGATGAAGGTGTTCCTGCAGGATTGGGGCTGGGTGGGCCTGTTCGCCGCCCTGGCCGGGGTCAAGCTTCTGCTGGCGATGCCGATCCTGATCGCCTGGCTGAAGGATCCCGATCCGGCGCCGGGCGCCGCGCCCGATCCGGCGCTGCTCGAAGGCGAGACCCTCGGCCAGGCGCTGAAGACCCGCGCCTTCTGGCTGATGACCCTGGCCAACGCCGGCGGGGGGCTGGTGATCTACGGCCTGCTCCCGCACCTGGTGCCGATGATGCAGGGCGCGGGGCTGTCGCTCGCCGCCGCGGTCAACGCCGCCAGCCTGATGGCCGTGTCCAACATCGTCGGCCAGCTAAGCGCGGGCGTGGTGGTCGACCGGGTGCAGACGCCCAAGGTGGCCGGGGCCTATCTCTGCCTGTTCCTGGCGGGCGTATATCTGATCAGCCGCGCCTCGGCGGCCACCGGGCCGGCGCCGCTCTATATCGGGGTGATCCTGATGGGCCTGGGCGGCGGCTCGCAGATGCCCATGCGCAACTACTTCTTCACCCGCTACTTCGGCCTGAAGGGCTTCGGCGCCATCCTGGGGACCTTCACCTCGATCTCGGCGCTGATCACCGCCCCGGCGCCCTGGGTGATCGGGATGATCTACGACCGCACCCACAGCTATGGCGGGGCCTTCGCCATGTTCATGGTCGCCGCGGCGATCTCGATCGCGACCTTCTTCGTCCTGCCGCCCTATCGCTACGGCGGCCCCCCGCCAGGGCCGCCGCCTAGCGGGGCGAGGTGAAGCCGGATCCGCGCTTTTCCCCGGCTCATCCCGGCGAAGGCTGGGGCCCAGGCTTTTTCAACCACGGTCTTCACGGACGGGGCCAGTCCTAGGCCACCTCGAGGATCTCCACCTCGGATCCGGCCATGGCCACGACATCGCCTTCCTCCTTGCCCAGCACCGCCCTGGCCAGCGGAGAGACGTAGGAGATCAACCCGGCGGCCGGGTCGGCCTCGTCTTCGCCGACGATGCGGAACCGCTGTTCGCGGCCGTCGCCCCGGGCGATCAGCACCTGGCCGCCGAACCGGACCTTGCCGGGCTGGGGCTCGGGTTCGGTGAGCTGGGCGTTCGCACGCCGCTGGGACCAGTAGCGCAGGTCGCGCGTGGCCCGGGCCATGGCGGTGCGGTCGGAGGAGACGTCGCCGGCGGCCTGGGCGGCGGAATAGGCGGCGCGCGCCTCGGCGAGCGCCTGTTCGATGGCCTCCAGGCCGGTCCTGGTGACCAGGTTCGGATGGGGCGAGATCGGACGGTCCGGCAGGTCGGCCGCCTGGGCCTCGTAGTCCTCTTCCCGGGTGAATGCGACGGCCATGGCCCCTCCTATAGCCGAACGCGCAGATCCGCATACGGCGCCGAGCGTTTGCATCCGCCCCGGGTTAGCCGATGATGGCCGATCATGAGTAAGGGGAGGGCGGCGATGCCGAGGGCCTTGGCGGCGCTGTTTGCGGCCGTGTTGATCGTCTCGGGCGCGGCCGGCGCTCGCGCCGCCGATCTGGACGACGCGGCCAAGGCGGCCGCCGTGGCCAAGGCCGCCGACCTGCTCCGGGGCAGCTACGCCTTCCCCGAGCTGGGGGCCAAGGTCGCGGACAAGCTCACCGCCTCCCTCGCGGCGGGGACCTATCGCGCCGCCGCCACGCCGGACGCCTTCGCCGACGCCCTGAACCGCGACATCCGCTCGGTCACCTCCGACCCGCACCTGAAGGTCTTCACCAAGCAGCCGGTGGACGATCCGGCGCCGCCGAGCGAGGCGGGGTTCCTCCGCGTCGACATGCTGCAGGACGACATCGGCTATGTGGAACTGGTCGGCTTTCCGCCGCTCAGCCTGTTCAAGGCCGAAGCCGACAAGGTGATGAAGCTGATGCAGGGCTCGCGCGCCCTGATCATCGACCTCAGGCGCAATCGCGGCGGCGCCCCCCAGGCGGTCGCCTACATGGACAGCTTCTTCTTCAGTCCCTCGAGCCCCGTGCACGTGAACGACCTGATCATGCGCACGCCGGGTTCCACCGAGACCAAGACCTACCCGATGCAGACCTCGCCGACGCCGACCAGCTATCTGAACCGGCCGGTGATCCTGATCACGGGGTCCAAGACCATCTCGGGCGGGGAGGAGCTCGCCTATGACCTGCAGGCCCAGAAGCGCGCGACCCTGATCGGCTCGGCGACCGCCGGCGGCGCCAATCCGGGCGCGACCCTGCCGCTGATCCCCGGCCTCAGCGTGTTCCTGCCGACCGGGCGGGCCGAGAACCCGGTGACCAGGACCAACTGGGAGGGCGCGGGCGTCCAGCCCGACACGCTGGTGGAGCCCTCGGACGTGATGGACGCGGCGGTGGCCGCCGCCGACCGGGCGCTGGGCTTGCCGACGGCCTCGCAGGTCGCCGACCCCCAGGACAGCACCGACGAGGCGCCGTGGGTCAAGGCCGAGCTGATGCGGCCGTTCAACGACCC
>Ga0265338_10011033_pt1 | contig 10487 bp, 6 predicted proteins | sample 42126metaG_FD_193579 | JGI IMG/M metagenome (GOLD analysis project Ga0265338, IMG submission 193579) | Rhizosphere microbial communities from Carex aquatilis grown in University of Washington, Seatle, WA, United States - 4-21-26 metaG | ecosystem: Host-associated > Plants > Roots > Rhizosphere >... | reverse complement strand
CTTCATCACAGTAATGGGAAAACCCTCGGCCACCGAGCCGTGGGGTTTCCAGCTCGACGGGCACCACGCGATCGTCAACTATTTCGTGCTGGGCGACCAGGTGGTGATGACGCCGTACTTCGCCGGCTCGGAGCCGGTCACCGCCACATCCGGCAAGTACAAGGGCCTCTCCATTCTTCAGGAGGAGCAGAGCCGCGGTCTCGACATGTTGCTCGCGCTCGACAACGGCCAGCGCGGGAAGGCGATTCTCAACCCAGACAAGACCGGGAACTACAACCTGACGGAAGCGTTCAAGGACAATGTGGTGCTCGATTACGCTGGCGTGCCGGCCGCCGGTTTCTCCGGGACGCAGCGCAAACAGCTTCTGGATCTGGTCGAACTCTACGTTGGCAACATGGACGAAGGGCACGCCCGCGTCAAGATGGACGAGGTGAGCCGCCACATCGACCGCACCTCGTTCGCCTGGGTTGGCGGCTCGGATTCCTCGGCGGTCTACTACTATCGCATCCACAGCCCGGTGATCCTGATCGAATTCGACCACCAGCGCCCCGCGAACCTAAGGCAATTCGCCAAAGACCCCCTGCTGCCTACCAGGCAGCACATTCACTGCGTGGTGCGGACTCCCAACGGGAACGATTACGGAAAGGACCTGCTCCGCCAGCACTACCAGTCGCACGGGCACGCGTAGCGGCGGGAGATCCGGGAGGAGTATGACAAACGGCATTCCAAGCGATGATCTAGGACGACATCTCGCTCATGTACGATCAGCCGACCCGAGCTTACCTCATATCGGACTAGTTGGAGACACGTACACGATCCTTCTGGCAGGGAAAGAGACGGCTGGACGCTTCTGCGTGATCGACATGCACATCCCACCGGGCGGCGGCCCACCTCCTCACCGGCACGACTTCGAGGAGTCGTTTATCGTCCTGGAGGGTGAGATCGAGGCTACCTTTCGGGGCGCAAAGTCGGTTGTCAGGGAGGGCGAGACGGTCCACATCCCGGCCAACGCGCCTCACCAGTTTCAGAACACGAGCAGCCGGGCCGCACGCCTATTGTGTATCTGCGCTCCTTCAGGGCAGGAGGAGTTCTTCGCAGAGGTGGGCGTTCCGGTCGCGACTCGGACGACCGCGCCGCCGAAGTTGGACCAGGCAGCGCAAGCGGCGTTCAGGGCCAAGGCTGAAGCACTGGCCCCGAAGTATCGGACCGAGATGCTGCGGCACGCCTAAAGTCCCTCCCACGTGCCTACAATAGAGGCGTGCCGGGAGGCGAACATGCAATCTGAAACTGCGAGCGGCGTTGCCGAGGTGCTCGGGCGGCTGGGGATCGAGGAGATCAATTCCGGCGCGGGCTGGGGGGAGTGGATCGAGAAGCCTTCGGGCGGAGAGCTGGTTTCGATCAGCCCCGGCGACGGGTCCCCGATCGCCAAGGTCCGCATGGCGGGCGCGGACGACTACGAGCAGGTCATGCGCCACACCACCGACGCCTTCCTCAAGTGGCGGCTGTGCCCGGCGCCCCAGCGCGGCGAGATCGTGCGCGAGATCGGCGACGAGCTGCGGCGCCACAAGGACGACCTCGGCACGCTGGTGAGCCTGGAGATGGGCAAGATCCTCGCTGAAGGCAAGGGCGAGGTGCAGGAGATGATCGATATCGCCGGCTTCGCGGCCGGCCTTTCGCGCCAGCTCTACGGCCTCACCATGCACAGCGAGCGGCCCACCCACCGCATGTACGAACAGTGGCACCCGCTGGGGGTGGCCGGAGTCATCTCGGCGTTCAATTTCCCGGTGGCGGTGTGGTCCTGGAATGCGCTCATCGCGGCCGTCTGCGGCGACTGCACTCTCTGGAAGCCGTCTTCGGAGACGCCGCTCACGGCCATCGCCGTTCAGAAGATCTGCGACCGTGTCATGGCGCGCCACGGGTGGAGCGGAGTCTTCAGCCTGGTGATCGGGCGCGGCTCGGTGGTCGGCGAAATGATGCTGGAGGACCGGCGGCTGCCGCTCATCAGCGCCACCGGCTCCTGCCAGATGGGCTACCGCGTGGCCGAGAAAGTCGCGCGGCGGGTTGCCCGCAGCATCCTCGAACTCGGCGGCAACAACGGCGTGATTGTCATGGACGACGCCAATCTCGACCTGGCCCTTCGCGCGGTGCTGTTCGGGGCCGTGGGCACGGCCGGCCAGCGCTGCACCACCATCCGCCGGCTGTTCCTGCAACGCGGCATCGCCAAGCGCATGACGGAGTCGCTAGTGGCGGCATGGCGGCAGATCCGAATCGGCAACCCGCTCGATGCGACCACGGTGATGGGGCCGCTGGTCAGCCAATCCGCGGTGACCGATATGATGCAGGGGCTCGAGCACATCCGTGAGCAGGGCGGCGAGGTGCTGTGCGGTGGCGGCCGGCTCGAGCTTCCGGGCGGATGCTACGTCCAGCCGGCGATCGTGCGGGCGCGGCCCGATCTGCCTTCATTGAAGGATGAACTATTCGCGCCGGTCCTGTACCTGGTGGAATTCGATGGCATCGAGGAGGCGCTGGCGTGGCACAACGACGTGCCGCAGGGACTCTCGTCGGCCATGTTCACCACCAACCTGATCTCGGCCGAGACGTTCCTGAGCGCGCGCGGCAGCGACTGCGGGATCGCCAACATCAACATCGGCACCAGCGGCGCGGAAATCGGGGGCGCGTTCGGCGGCGAGAAGGAAACGGGCGGCGGGCGCGAAGCCGGCAGCGATTCTTGGAAGGCCTACATGCGGCGCCAGACCGTCACCATCAACTGGTCTGCGGATTTGCCGCTGGCGCAGGGGATACAGTTCGACGTGTGAGGTCCTTGGAGGGCGGGATTCATCCCGCGTGGAGCTTAAGCTCCGCTGGAGAAGCTACGCGGTGCCCCACTGCTGTTCGAGCATGCGGGCGTATTCGCCTGAGGCGTAGAGCTGGAAGTCGAAACTCTGCGCCGGGATGCGCGGGAAGCGGAACAGCTGCTGGCGGCAGGCGAACAGGCCGTCGGCGAAGTGGTGGTAGTGGCGCATGAAATCGGGCGCCAGCGCATCGCGCGAAGGCAGCGACTCGAAGATCGCGTGCAGCCCTAGTGCGCGGGCGAAGATCGAGTTGTATTCGTGAACGCCCCACGCCCGCAGCTTCTCGCGAACCTCCGGAGGGGTGTCCTCGACCAGCAGCACGACAAAGCTCTCCGGCCTTACGCCGGTTTGTAGCAGTTCGTCGTTCCGCTCGGCGAAATCCATGCATTGCATCACCCAGCGCAGCAGGTCTTTGCCCAGGTAGTACAGCATCGTGATCTCGCAGTAGCGCCCAATCAACAGGCGCTCTTCCAGCCGGTTCGGCGCATCCGCGTCGGCTGGCAGCAAGCCATGAATCATCAGGCTCGCGCGGGACGCATCCACGAGTTTCCCCGGCCCGTTCGCGTCCGCAAACGGGTGCAGGATCAAAGGAGGCAGTTTGCAGGCCATTCGGTTTGGGAGCCCCGCTGGCCCCTGTACTTCAAATCGACCCGCCGCGGGGGATCTTTAGCGAAAACAATTTGGGCCACGAATGAACACGAATCAACACGAATGAGAACCAAAAAGCTTATTCGCGTGCATTCGTGTTCATTCGTGGCCAGTACTGTTTTGGCTGTTCGCCCTACATGGTCCAGCGAATTGCTGTCACGAACTGGTGTGTTCGGAACCCTTCGTATAGGTAGAACGGCTGATTGAGCGAGTACCACCGCCACTCGCTGTAGAACTGCATGTGCTCGCCCAGCGGGAACGCCACCCGCGCCAGCGGCTGGTAGTAGCGCGCCGGGCGGCTCCCCGCGGATTGGAACAGCGACCCGCCGAACGAGATCTTGGGGGCGAACTTCCCGTGCGGCGACGGCAGGTCCGCCAGAAGCGTCGCCGTGTGCGCGTTCTCGCGGTAGTCCGAAATCGCGCCGGTGAAGGTGTTCGGCACCAGATACGTGATGTTGGAGTGGATGGTGCTGCGGGTGTAGTCCCCGTTCAGCGAGAAACCCTTCCACTTCTCCGGGGTCCAGGCCACCGCCAGCGTGTTGTCGCGGCTGAGCAGGCTGTACTTGATGGCCGGGTCCGGGTTCGTGTTGTTCAGCACGCTGAATCGCGCCGTGAACTCCAGGCCCGCCACGGGAGTGTAGCGGCCCATGATCCTGGCCCGCTGATAATCGTTGAGGCTTGTGCGGAAGTAGCTGCGGTCGCCGGGCGAGGCTTCGAAATCGACTGTCCCCCGGAACTTCGCCTTGGAGCGGAAGCTCAACCCTCCGATTCCCACGCTCCGGCGCAGCTTGCCGCTCTCGGTATCGGCGCCGGTCGAGCCCTGGACCGTAATCGAAGCCGGCTCGAGCGCGTCTCCCCAAACGTAGCGGTACCCGCCGCGCAGCGTGATCATGGGCGTGATGTCGAACAGCAGGTCGGTTTCCTGCTGATTGTAGGTGGCCACGAACCGCTCCATGTCGAGGGCGGTGAGGGTGAGCGGAGTGCCTCCTGTGGCGCCCTGTTTGGTGAGGAGCAACTGGTCCGTCAACAGCGCCGAGCCGGCGTCGTGCAGCCGGTCCGTCATAAACGATTCCAGAATGCGCAGGCGGCCGTGGAAGGGCTTCAACTCGATACTGGCGCTGCCGGCCGGGTGCGGCTGCTTGGCGAGCGCATCGATCACGCTCGACTCCGAGCCGAAGAACGCCGGGATCGCGAGATCGATGAAGTTGCCCACGTTCGACTGGCCGAAGTTCGCCGTCATGTGCGGCTGGCTGTAGAGAAACTGCGCCGAGATATCCGCCCAGGAAACCGGGTTTGCGGTGAACAGCGCCCGGCTGAAGAGACCGTCGCCCCGCACCGCGTAGAACTCGGCGCCGGCAGTGAGGAACAACTGCTGGCCCAGGAACGGCGTCAGCACGTTCCCCTGGTTGGGCCCGGCGTCGTGAAGGCTCTGGTTGTTCTGGGAGGTGTAGCCTCCCTGCTCGAGCGTCAGGTGCCAGCGGTTGAACTCGAAGCGGACTCCGGCGCGGCACTCGTTGGTGTAGTCGCTGTAGTTGGTCGGGACGGTGTATTCGTCCGACTGAAGAACGTAGTTGATGGTCCCGTCGCCGCGCCCGCCGTTGCGGCTGAAAGCGACGTAGGGGACGATGTGGTGGCCGGGGAACAGGTCCAGCCGGAAGTCGCTCGAGCGCCGCGTGATGTCGAAACCGTACTGGTCGAGGAAGGGCAGGGCATTATTCACGGTTCCGGGATTGGCGAACGACGGCAGGAAGTTGAAGTACGCGATGTTCCGGTAATCGAAGGTGAACTCGTACAGGCCTTCCTTGCGTGCGTCCACGCGCGCCGTGTTGTAGGGGTCGCCGCCCCAGGAATTCGCCGAGACGTCGATGCGGTCCACCCACTTGTTCTTCGCCGGCTGGATGGTGAAGTTGGCGCCGAACAGCTTGGGGCCGCGGCCGAGATTGACCACGCTGCGGTAGGTGTTGAAGTCGCCGGCGACGCCGGTGGTGAAGCGATAGCCGGCGTCGAGCGTGCCGGTGAGCCAGCCGCTCCCGGGCGCGGCGGGAGGCGGCGCGGGCGCTGGCGTGGGCGTGGCTGCCGGCGCGGCGGCCGCAGCGGGGGTCGGGGTCGGCGTGGGAGTGGGCGTCGCGGCCGGCTCCTGGGCCATCAGCGGAAGCGCAAAAGCGAGAAGCAGCAGGTTTCTCATGATTAGCGCTCCAGTGCGGCGTCCACGTACGATCCGTGGATCTTGGTATGGCACACGTTGCAGTTCTGGAAGCGCGCCGAACGCAGATCGTGGAAGGCCGGGGGCACCCCGGCGACCGTGTTCTGCACGCCGATGTTGGCGTGGCATTCCAGGCATACGAGGCGCACCTCGTGCCGGATCAACATGCGCGGGTTGGCCGAGCCGTGAGGTTCATGGCACGCCCCGCATCCATCGGTCTTCATGGGCGGGTGCTCGAAGGCGAACGGCCCGCGCTTGTCGGCGTGGCAGCGGAAGCACGACGGCTCGTCCGCGGCCACGGTCCGGATCTGGAAGGGCAGGATGCTGCCGTGCGGGTTGTGGCAATCGACGCACGACATGGCGCCCTCCGGCAGCCGGTGTTTGTAAGGCTTCTGGAACTTCGCCCAAACCGACTTGTGGCAACTGGCGCATTTCTGGTTGATGACCTTTGCCTCGGTCGGCCGCAGGGCTTGCGCACCTTTGTGAACCGCGTGGCACTCCGTACAGGAGACCTGGTTCTTCATGTGGCTGCCCTGGATGCGGCCCACTTGCGTGGCCTGATTCAGGTGGCACTTCAGGCAGATCTGGTCGGTTCTGACGGCCGCCAGCTTGGCGGGATTGAGGATGTCGTCCGCGGAGGTAGTCTCCGCGTGTTTCGCGCCCGGCCCGTGGCATGACTCGCAGGCCATGCCTTTCCCGCCCCGCGATTCCTGGCCCTCGACCACATGATGCGGATTCCGCTCGAACGCCTTGGAGAGATCGTCGTGGCAGGTTTGACAGGTATCCGAGCCGACATAGCCGGCCGGCTTGTCCTGGGCCGAGGCGAGCGACGCAGTTAGAGCAACGGCCGTCGCAACCGTGAGGATGAGCTCGCGCCTCTGAGTAGACACAATGTTTATGTTACCCGAAACACGCGGCCGAAGTCCGAGGCCGCGCAGGTTGAGGGGGGGCGGGGAAGGGAGCGGCGTTTCGCGAAGCTGCCCGCTCGCTTGCGCGCGGTTCGGTGCTGCTCCGGTTTGGCCCCCGGAGTTGAGGGGGCGGTCGAGCCGCCCCCTTGGGTTAGCGCCACGCCTTAGCGCGCGTGCACTGAGGGCACGGAGAAGTCGGCGTCCGACCCGTGGCACACGGCACATGCTTCGCCGAGCTGCGTGGTCGTGTTCGAAAGCGCATGCGACGCCGCGTCGACGTCGGTGTGGCAGCCTGTGCAGGCCCCGGTCGCCGGGCCCATGGGATTGATCAGCCCGCGCGGACTGGAGATGTTCAGGAGTCCCGTGCTGAGCGGGAGCTGTTCCGAGCCGTTGACGTGGCACTCGGAGCAGTTCCTGCGATCGCCCGGGAAGCGGACCTTCGTGAAGTCGTTGATCGAGCCGCCGAAGCCGTAAATCGTGTACTCCCTGGTGCTGTCGGCGCCGGTATGGATGCGGTGGATCATGTAAGCGAAGTTGATCGTCTGGTTCGGCGCATTGGCGGCCGGACGGACGGGCGCGTCGGTCTGGTTGGGATTGTGGCACAGCACGCACTGCTCGATCTCGTTGCGATTGCCGCCGTGCACGCTCAGGAACGAGTGGCAGCTGTCGCACTTGGCGATGTCCACCACCTTCCGGCGCGGCGTGACCGCCGAGCCGTCAACCGAGAAGTTGAAGACCTTGTTGATGCCGGCCTCGCGGATGGTCTGGGCCAGATCCGTACCCGGCAGAAGGGTGACGCTTTGGTATCCCTCGATGCCGATCGAGAAGGTCCCCGTGGCGGTCGCCGGAATCGCGTTAGCCATGTTCCAGGTGTAAGTGCCGTCCGCAGTGCCCGGCGCCGTGACCACCTTCTCCGATACATAGCTGGGATAGTCCGTGGTGGGTCCCGCCATAACCAGCGAAACAGAGGCTTTCGCGATCGCGATACCGTTGCCCTTGTTGTTCCGGACCGTGAACGTAACAGTCGGTTTCTGACCGGCGGCGCCGTTGGTGACGCTGACGATGTTGAACACGAAACCGTTCAGGGTAGTCGACTGCTCCGGCACCGTGTGCGCGCCCGCGATGGACGCGTCGAACTCCAGTTCGCCCTGCGGAATGTGGCAACCGGCGCACTGGGTGTCGTCGATCTCGGGGAGATTGACGTGGTTTTTGCCGGTCACGAAGTTGACGTCATCGTGGCAGGAGCCGCAGGCCGAGCGGCTGGGCTTCAGGTAGGCCATGGCCTGGGCGGCGCCGGTGTTCTGCTCGTGGCAGAAGGTGCATCGCCGGGGATCCGCCGGGAAGACCACCGTCGAGAAGTCCGAAATCGCGTTCTTGTATCCGACGATCTGATACGGGGTGCCGGCTGCGACGCTCGGCAACTGGGAGCCCATGTGGATCTTGTGGATGAACACCTTCATGTCGAGGGTGTTGCCCGTGCTGGGATCGCTGGTCCCCGGATTGTGGCAGATGTCGCAAAGCACGATCCCCTTGCGCTCGTCGTGGGCCGAAAGCGGATCGTGGCACTTGGCGCACGTCTGGTCGCGGATCACGTCGCGCGTGGTCGTGACGGCGCTGCCATCGGGGACCCAACTGTAAACCGACGAAGTCTGGTCGATGATCGAGGTCAGGTTGAACGAGCTCAGATCGCGGGCCGCCCACATCCCGATGGTGTGGGTGGCGTGCGCATCGAAGGACCCGGCCGCCGCCGTGGCGGCTTCGGACTGGAGCACCGGCCCCGCTTCCGCTTCCGCCATCTCGCGGAGACCCATGGCGCGGGGAGCGACGACGTTCCCGGAACGGTCCGCGTCCATAGGCTGGCGCAGGCCGCGGCCGCTGATCGTACGGATGGCGCTCTTCGCCATCGGAATCTTGTACCCGAAGGTGTAGATATATTCCCCGGGGTTCACCTGCTGGTAGGTCCCACCCGAATCGGACGTCGCCTGGGTGGCCTTCACGCCGTTGGTTCCGGTCACGGTTCTCGAGATGTACGAGACGTACTGCGTCTGTCCCTGCGGTATCGAGCCGATCACAAACCGGGTCGAGATCGGGCCCGGAGTCGTAATGCCGGCGATGTCGAGCGGCAGCGTCATGGGATCGGCCACCGTGAACTTGACGGTGATGGTGCCGTCATTGGCAATGTTCGCCGCCTCGATCTTCAGCACCAGACCGGGACGGACGAAATTGATGACCGCGGCCGAGGCGTAGTGCGCCTTCAGGCCCGCGGGATAGATGGGAAAATCCGAGCTGCTGAACAGCAGCGCCGAGCCCACCACCACGGTGAGCGCCAATACCACTCGGATCGCCATGCGAAACGAGCGAGGTACCCCTGCGAAACGCATAAGTTCAACTCTCCTCAAATGAAGAAACCCGATCCGGTCATGCAGGCGTCTGGCCAAACGGCGCCGCCTGGCGCGCCCTGTCGATTGGCGCGGACTCCCCGGTTCGGGGGCCCTTGCCTTCCTTTAGAACGAGTGCCCCAGTCTGGGGGAAATCGCATTCGGGGTTGGGTGATAACGCCCAGGGTGCGTTTAATTGCACTGTTGCGAATCTCAATATACCGGTTTAGGGAGAGGGCCCGTGGGGCAGGATTCGCTGTGCCGTTCGTTACCGAGCCGCGACCGCAACGGAGCGGACCCTGCCCCGGCTCAAAGCCCTACCAGGGCAAATAGCGCCATGGGCTCGCCCTGCTTCTCGATACCGTACCGGCCAGCCTGCCTTACATCCTCATCCTTCCACAGCGCTTCCAATCGGGTCCGTCGCGTACGCCGGGCCGAGCCGCGACCGCAAGGGAGCGGTGTTTGAGCTATTTTGTTACGTTCGCCTGCTACGGCGCGCGCTGACTGCATTCCCGCGAACCGATCGCCTTCGGCCCGACCGCACAGCGCCCGTTCTGCTACGCTTTCGAACATGAAGACCACGCCGCTTGTCTGCTGCTTGCTCTCCTTTCTGGCAGCCCTCTATGGCCAGGACCGCGTTTATGCGATCAAGGCCGCCCGGCTGTTCGATGGCGTCAATGACCGGCTGATGGAGCCGGGCCTCGTGGTCGTCTCGAAGGGCAAAATCGAATCCGTGGGCGGCGCCGTGCCCGCCGGGGCGACGACAATCGACCTCGGCGATGCGACGCTGCTCCCCGGCTTCATCGATGCCCACACGCATCTCTCCATGGAGTTCAACCCCGATTACAACGCCCACATCCTCGACGCGCTGCGCCGCCCCGTCACCGAACAGGCGATCCGCGCCACCTCCAATGCGCGCATCACGCTGCTGGCCGGATTCACCACGGTCCGCGACGTGGGCTCGAGCGATTTCCTCGATGTGGGCCTGCGCAATGCCATCAATGCCGGGGTGGTGCCCGGTCCGCGCATGCTGGTTGCGATCCACGGACTCGGTTCCACCGGAGGCCACTGCGACGAAACCGACGGTTTCCGTTCCGACCTCTTCCGCCGCACGGGGCCGGAACAGGGTGTCATCAATTCCGCGGACGAGGCGCGCTATGCGGTGCGATTCAACATCAAGTACGGCGCGGACGTGATCAAAACCTGCGCCAGCGGCGGCGTGCTATCGCCTACCGACGACGTCGATGTCCCCCAGTTGACGCAGGCCGAGCTCAATGCCCTCGTCGAAGAAGCACACGCGCTGAGGCGGAAGGCCGCGGCCCACGCGCACGGCGCCGAGTCGGCCAAACGGGCGATTCGAGCCGGCATCGATTCCATCGAACACGGCACCTTCCTGGACGACGAGGCCCTGCGCATGATGCACGATCGCGGCGTATTCCTGGTGCCGACCCTCACCACGCGCGTCGGTCTGAGGAGCACGAAATTCCCACCGCTGGTA
>Ga0265338_10011032_pt1 | contig 10487 bp, 13 predicted proteins | sample 42126metaG_FD_193579 | JGI IMG/M metagenome (GOLD analysis project Ga0265338, IMG submission 193579) | Rhizosphere microbial communities from Carex aquatilis grown in University of Washington, Seatle, WA, United States - 4-21-26 metaG | ecosystem: Host-associated > Plants > Roots > Rhizosphere... | reverse complement strand
TCGTCTTTTCGCAGGTCTGGGCAGAAACCGGTGCTTCCTGCAACACAGGTGAAATTCGGCGTCGGGGACAAGAACGGCCCCGGCACAAACGTAGTGTCTCCCACTAAAGCTCCAGCGCCCGGGTTTGGAACGGTGCTAGGAGAGCCATTGACGCCAGGCGTTATCCCGCCGCGACCTGAAAAGTAACCTACGTTTGCGTGGCGATAGCCATATTCCCAGCGAAAGGTGATGTACTGTTTCGGCATCCAGTCGAAGGTGATCGAACTATCCCAAGCTTTGAAGGGGTCGCCGGGATTCGCTGAAAAGTACGGCGTTCCGGAGAGCGCATCTGCTCCATTGATGGGTGGGAGCAGCGTCAAGTAGCGGCCCGGGTTGTTCATCTGTCCGCCGCCGACTGTAAGTCCGTACAGGTCCTTCTTGAACCAGAAGCGGTTGTAAGCCATCCAGCCTAAAAATGCTTGCTTGTGAGCAGTAATGTTGCCCGATCCGTCTTTCTTATCTCCAAAGCAAGCCACGCCGCCGCCGTATTCGCATCCGAGATCGCCGGTAAACGAGAACGCCATCTTGTCGAGAGTTTTGTCAGGATGATCGTAGTACTTGACTTCGACGCTGTCGTCGGTGTGAATGCGACTGCGGCCCAGTTTACCGTTACCGGTTCCCAAGGTATCTTCACCCATGCCGTAGTTGTTGAAGACCATGGCCAGCCACGGCCTCGGACGGTACAGAATCTGCCCGCCCAGGCCGGGGTGGTTGCCGAACCTGCCATAGGATTGCCACCCGTTGATGATCCAAGGCTCAATCTTTAGCTTCTCGGTAGGAAACCACTGAATGCGCAGCCCGTTGAAGAACCAGGGCGTGTTCGACGACACATAGGACGGTTGATAGGCCCAGTTATCGAAGTTGTAATAGCTGAACAGGCCGATGTACGAAACAAAAATTCCGGCGTCGATGTTGAGCCCATGGTTCACGTCGAAGTGGTACCCTCCGTAGGCTTCAGAAAAGTATTTGTATGCTCCACGCAGGTCCCATTGGCCACGCCCTGGGCTGGCGTCGTTCCTTGGCGTCGTGACGCCGAACATTCCTCCCATGGTCAAGACCCTGCCACGAACATTCTGCCAGTGGAAGTCGCCGCCGAAGCTGATCTGCTCCACTTGAATTTCGTTCGACCGGAAGATTTCGCTCGAGCCGCCAATGGTGTCATCTTGGGGATGGTTGAAGCTGCTGACAAAGTTGGTGTCGAATCTGATTTCAGGTGTGAAGAATTTCGAGTCCCATACCGCGTCTTTGTTACGGGCGGTGCCGTTGAGCCAAGTCCAGTCGGCGTACGCAAACGGAACGGACGGTTCCGGTTTCTCGGGCTTCGCCGCCGAGGAGTCGCCCGCTTGCGCCGCGGTTACCGCTGCCGCTGCCGGAGAAGGCGAAGCCTCTGCTGCTTTTGCTGCACTTGCTGCCGGAGGCGGTGCCGTCACATCCCCACGACTCTTGAGTTCGGCTTCCAGTTCGTCAATGCGCGCTTTCATCACCTCAAGTTCCTTCGCGACCGCGTCCGGTACCGCCGGATCCGTGGCTGTCGCCGATGGTTTGGCCGGCGTTTCGCTCGCCGCGCTCGCATCGGTTGCGGCTTTGTCCGTAGCGGGCTGCGCGGGTTCGCGCAGTTCGGCCACTTTCGTCGGAGTCCTATCCTGCGCCGGAGCCTGAGCGTAACCAAACGGGCTCTGCGCCATCCCGAACGTCAACACAAGTGCTAGAGGAATGGCTGAGACTGGTCGTGTTTTACTTGTCAGACTTGCCATGCTTCGGACAATCCGACCTGTAGCTGGTTTGAAGTAGGTGTTCATTACGCTCCTTATCCCTCGAATCGATTGCATCGGAAGCCCCGTAAAGATGGAACAAAGAAACCATCAAATATTCGTAAAGTTCGCTTCGTGCGGCGATCTGTGGACGAAGCTCAATTGCGTCGGACTCGTGCTCGAGCTGACGACCTTCGATGACGGAAGATAAAATGCAGCGCATGAAAAAGCCGTGAAGACTCCTATCAAATGTTTGATTGCAGGTCATAAATGTTTCTGTTCGACGCCGCTTTCATGCCTTCTTCATTCCGCTCCGAGTAGGTTGAGATTGAAGTAAGGCGTGGAGCCGATGCTCCGCGGGGAGAGTCACATGAAGGAGAAGCACCACAACGTCGGACGGCTAGTCACCTTAACTGCTGTTTCTTTGGTTCTGTTGTCCTGCGCGCTTGTCGTCGGAGCGGCCGCAGAGACCTCACCGAACCTCAGTAAAAAGGAGCTGAAAACTCTATTGGTGACGGCCAAGACGCCGGCGGACCATGAACGGCTCGCAGCGTACTACCGGGACAAAGCGCAACATTTGAGGGCGAAGGCTCAGGAATTCTCTGCGCAAGCAGACTATCTCGCAACCCAGCCTGCAACCGTTGAATCGAAGCAGGGCATTTCCTGCAATTGCACGAGTCACTACCGCTATTTTGCGAAGCTATACGATCAGGAGGCCAAAGACTCCGAGATGCTGGCGGCGCAGCAGGAGCAACTCACTCGGGGCGACGAAGGCAAAGCAGCGCAGAAGTAGTTTGTCAGCCCTCGGCCCGGCTTCTCGAGGAGATCACGTGTCTTGTTCGAGGGAGGACTGCTCTGCGTCAGAAGGGTTGTGGAAACGGTAACCCACCCACGGTTCGGTCAGAATGAATTTGGGCTGTGCCGGGTCCTCTTCTATTTTCTTTCGGAGGGTCTTCACATACGACCTCAGGTATTCAAGTTCTTTCCCATACTCGGGCCCCCAGATTGTCCGTAGCAGTTTGGTATGCGTCAGTGGCATTTCCTGATTTCTCATCAGCAGCGCGAGGAGATCAAATTCCGTAGGGGTGAGATGGACCGGTTCGCCCGCTCGCCGAAATATTCGCCGGTCGAAATCGATTTCCAGGTTGCCCGCCTGAAGTACAGTCGCTCCGGTGTCTTCGGCGACAGTTCGCCGAATCACCGCGCGGAGCCGCGCAACCAACTCCCCGAAACGGATGGGTTTGGTAATGTAGTCATCCGCCCCAGCTTCCAAAGCCTGAACCATGTCGTGCTCTGCATCTCGCACGGTCACCATCACGATCCCAAGATGTGGCAAAAGCGTGCGAATTCGTCGGCATGCTGCAATTCCTCCCATGCCCGGCATATTGATGTCGAGCAGGACCAAGTCGAACCCACGCTGCGACACCAGGTCGATGGCCTCTTCCGCGCTGCCCGCCTCTTCGACGGAAAACCCGCGGGCCGTCAAAGAAGTTTGCAGCACCTTGCGTAGAGCTGGTTCGTCGTCAACTACCAATACATTGAATCTTCGTGTCATGATCCGACTCACCTTGTGCATTTGCAATCGAGAATCGAAATGCAATGCCTGCTCCACTGTTGTTCCGATCGAGAGTGATCGTGCCACCATGTGCGACCGCAATCTTTCGGGCAACGTACAAGCCCAGCCCCGAACCGGGGGCCAACTTCTGCGCATTGACGCCGCGGTAGAAGCGCCGAAAGATCTTCGCTTGTTCGCTCGATGGAATAGAACTCCCGCTGTTCCACACGCACACAGAAGTCGTTTCGCCGGCTGAGTCGAGTGAGACTGCTATGTCCGATCCCGGCCGCGAGTACTTACAGGCATTGTCCAATAATTGTGCGAGGCCGAGCCGTAGCAACTCCCGATCGCCAAAGGCATGGGCCTTGGCGCTCTTGAACATGAGATTGCGGTCCGGCCACCGTCGGGCATGCTGGTCGACCACGAACCTTGTGACCTCGCCGAGATCGATGAGTTCCATTTGCGGCTTGACGTCTTCTCGGTCCAGGCGGGCCAGCCGCAGGAGTCGCGTGGTTAGCTGCTCCAGACGAGATGCCTCTGATTCCACAGCTTCCGCCAGCCCTAATTGTTCGGACCTCGAGAGGTCGGCTTCTCTAAGCCCTCCTGCTGCGGTAAGGATGGTGGCAAGCGGGGTCTTGAACTCGTGCGCCAGGGCATCCAATACTGCTCCGCGAAATACCTCCACTTCGGTCGCGGCGGCGGCATGGCTAGCGTGCTCAAACGCGCTCGACTTTTCCGTCATGATCGTTGCCAGCGCAGCCAAGGGCCCAGCCAGTGCAAGGTCCCGCAAGCCCTCGAAACCAATCGCACCGGTCGTGCGGCCCGCAGCCTGAAGCAGCCGAACCACCACGCGAGAGCCACCATCCTGAAAGTCACGTCCGCCGATGTATGCCTCACGAGTTGTCTGTTCGAGATGCACCAGTGATTCTCCGGTGAGGTGGTCCTCCGCGGTAGCGGCATCAAACAAGCACACCGCTCGCAGTCCAAACTGCGACTTAAATGGCTCCAGCAGCTGCATCCCAATCGCAACTTCCGGCTTCAGTTGCAGCAGTTGCCGTGCGAGGTCGTACAGCTGCGTCATTTCCTGGCGCCGCAATTCCTCGGACGCCGCGGTTTCGCGCATTTGCGATGTCAGGCGCGTAATGACCAACCCTGAGACCAAGAAGGCGAGCAACGCCAGACTGTCCGATGAATCGCTCACCCGCAGAGAAAAGAGCGGTGGGACGAAGAAGTAATTCAGGCTCAAGAAAGAAACCAGCGAGACAACCGCAGACGAAAGAAAATCCCCAATGAGTGATTGTAGTACCACAATGATGAGGAAGCAGAAACTCACCGTCGGGAAGTTGAGCCGAAGCCTGTAGCAGATGAACGTGACCAACCCCACGAAGATGCTTGCAGGCACAGCCCGCAGCAAGGAGCGCAGGATTCTGCTCAGAGTCCTCGGCTGGTTCTTGGAATTTCTTCCGTCGCTCCCGTGCAGGTGTGGCATGGAGAAACCGTGCGAGATGTCTCCGAGCCTAACACCAGGACTGCTGCAGATCAGCAGTTTTCATGCGAGTTTTATGAACTCTTTATTGTATTTTCACGAATTCTTCACTTTTCGGCTCGGGACCCACTCCTTTGGCGGGTGAAACGCTGTGGAGAATCAGCGCCTGCTATCAACTCCTCACAGACCTCTAAGGCGCGGAACCTAAACCCCCTAGCACCTTCGATCTAGATCCAGAGGAAAAACAGAAACCGGTTTCGTGCAGAACGCTCAGGCGCGCCCGGAATCATCTGTTTTCGGGCACCACCACAACCGACTTTGTGATTTCGTGAATTCAAGGACTTGCCAAGGTGACAGCGGAGGGGATTTTGGGCAGCCGCGCGGACCGGCGTTCTTCGGCGGATGGGTCAATGAGTGAAATTGAGATCTTTCGCCAACCATCCCTCTAAAAACACACCAACTCCATGGGCTTTCGTTGACTTGTCTTCGCATCACGCCTACGATTGCCCGACTTCACGAATCTGCCAGACCGGGAAATTTCTACGAAGAGGAGAACGGCATGGGCACCAAAGTACTCTCGGCGGTTCTGATTGTCGCGCTCAGTTTCGTTCTCTGTATCCCTGTGGAAGCGCAGAACTCAGGCAAAATCGTCAGCAACGGGACAATCGCCGGAGTAATTGTGGGAGTGGTCGCGGGAGTCGCAGTTGTCGCTATCGTTGCCATTCACTATTCGAAAAAACGAACCATTACGGGATGCGTCAACTCAGGAGCAAACGGGATGACCGTCACAGACGAAAAAGACAAGCAAATTTACGCGCTGTCTGGCGACACGACGAACATTAAGCCGGGCGATCGGATGAGGTTGCAGGGCAAAAAAGCAAAATCGAAAGGCCCCGACAAGACGTTTGTATGGGAAGCAAGAAAGGTAACCAAGGACTTCGGCGTTTGTCAGCCCTAAAGCGCCATATCGAGGAGGAGTTTGTCATCCCTCTTTTGTAGACTCATTGACCCTCAATGAGTGCTAGGGGGATTTTGCAACAGCTACCCGCTCAGCTGTCAAAGAGAAAACCGCACGGCGAGGGGACGCACATCCTCACGGAGTGAGCACTTCCGCACAGACTCGCTGCGGCCAAGAATGTCTTAATCGTTGCGTGGGGCCGAAACGGAAACCCCGGTTGTACTCCCGGGCCACGGCGGAGAACCACAATGCGAGGGAGTCTTCATGACCGATGCCGAGCAGAAGCGGATGCTGGCGTTCTTACAGACCGTTGAGTGCTTGTTTTCTGAGAATATGGCTTTGAAAACTGTGCTGCGTTCGCATCGAGTGCAAGAGCCAGTGTGGCAGAAGGAGTGCGACGATCTGATGAATGATCCTGAACTTTCGCCGCTAGTCCGCGCAAAATTTCAACACCTCTACCGCGAAATTGAGCAGTCTCGCGATGAGTCCAAAGCATTTGCAGCACTTTTGCAAGACCTTCCAAAGCCGAGGAACGCGTGGAGCTAGTGTTCTCGAAAACACCGGACCTATCAAGTCTCGCCCAGCAAACGGCCAAGACTCGGGCCGCCGATGACTCCGGGCGATGAGTCGCACACAATACTGCTAAGTAACAAGCACGCAATTAGGATTGCTGGGCGCTTCTCCGCATAGTGATCATCTGCTCGACCACGGTCGCTGGGCCGTGATGCCCGTCATTGCTCAGGAGTGCAGGTAGTTCGGCCAAGGGAATCCTCTCGCCTCTTGCATGGTCCCAAGCGCATCAGAAGTGACTTGACGGGGATTTCACCAAAGCAAGTCCCTACGGGTTCAGACCGGAAGATATAAGTGCTTTCCCTCCCGTGGATGCAAGCTGACAGCCCTAGCCTCGTGGACCAGGCGATTTCACTCATCGAGACCCAATGATCACGCCGTGTGATCCCCGTCACCGCACGATGGCGTGAATAAGTATGTAAATGTCCCCACTCGGCGAATTGAGGAGTGCCCACATGTTGGACCCACTTGCGGACACAACTGCGCGTCTGGAGCGACTGGTGGAACAGGCAATGAAAGAAACCGACCCCGACAAGAGCGACGAACTCTGTGCGGAAATCTGGCGAGTCCTACGCGAACGTGAGGAGGTAAAAAAGGCGCTGGGTGCTGCAAGCCGGGATGGTTGACGAAAACATTCGATTTCACTCAGAACCCCCGCTGGGAGGAGGATGAGTTTTATAAAAAGGGATGTCAAGAAAAAAGCTCCGCCTCGACCGGAGGATCGAGGTTTCTTTCTCGAGATCCAGCCCACTCCGTTTCGTTACCCTGAAGATGTTCGGCTTGTGGTTCCATGCTCGTAAGTTTTTTCTGCAGCTGGTGGCAAAGTTCGAGTGTGCAAGACGCGGCAAGCAGGACGAATGTCAACCATGGTTCTATCCCAGGCTCGTGGCCTATCGCTATTTCTGGTTATCCGAGGGGGCATAGCGTGTAATGGGTGACTCGGTGCCGAAGCACACGGGGCCGATCTCATCGACTGATACTCACCCTCGAACCGAGCATCTGCAGAACCCGACCGCCACCGGCGGAGAAAACCGCAGAAATGGAAAGCCTGTTCCTCAGAGATGCTCAAGCTGCTTGCTGATCTAATTGTTGGGCGTCGAACTCTACTCCTTTCTTCCAGATGGTTAAACTGATCGCGGCTATCTTCCGTGCCAAGGTGAGGCGGGCCATCGTCGGCCGCATCCCTTTCTCCACCCGAGCCACATAAAAGTCGCGCAGGGGACCTGGACGAGTGCTGGCAGAGAGGGCAGCACTTTTGAAGAGATTCTTCAGATCTCGATTATGGTTGTCGTTCAGACCGCGTACCGTCATGCGCTCGCGGTTGCGTTGCAGTTTGCCGCGCACCGAGCGGTACTCTCCGCTGTCGTGGGTCTCGACTGCAAAGCCACTGTAGGCCCATAGTTGGCGCTTGGTCCGGAAACGGTGCGGGGTCTGCAGCAAAGCCACCAGCCGCCTGCACGTGGCGCACCCGCCATGGCTTATGACAAAGCGCGCGGCAAGGCGGTACTCTTCGGCGGCGTTAGTGACGCGCTGGGGGTAGCGCTGCAGGACACCTGGGAATGGACGGGCCCGATCTATGCCCGTAGCGGCAGGGCCGCGGGCGATCTGAATGCGATCGCCATGTGGATCGGCGGGACCTGACGATTCTCACTTCGGTGCTTGGCCTTCCCGCCTGCGCCGCCGGAGATCCCAGGGACCTCAACCAGGACGGAAAGATCAACGCTCAGGACGCGCAACTCCTCGCGAACAATTGCACAACCCTGGGTTGCAAGTGAACCCAAAACGTTTCCGCTGAGTTGAAGCGAATTCCTGCGATCACCATTTTCCCCAAGGGCACCGTCGAAATCGTCCGACGGTGCTTTTTGGGAACCATGACGACAACAGAAACACCCCTGCCACATCAGAAAACCATGCTGTCGTTGGCGTAACATCCCCGTTGCGCTCAAAACCCCTCAATGAGTTGATGATTCTGTACAGATCGCAGGCTACCGGCGGCTTTGGGTCGCCGAGAGGTAGGGGCCGGGTCTAGCCAAGGAATCGGTATTCCCTTCAGCTCAATTTCTCGTGAGAATTGCGCGTACTGGTCTTCGACTTCTACCAACACCATTCGGAGTCGGCGTCTCTTGAGTGCCAGACGCGCCAGAACCCTCAATTCCATAGGCGCCGGACTGGGGATGGACGTTCGCTGCATCACGCTTTCTTGGCAATGACATTTCTTCCTCCGAAATTCGTTTGGATTTCCCGATCGGTCGGTTCTGTCTTCACGGAGGGGTTCAGCTCTGCCGGGAAGCTGGCATCCCACGCCTTGCGATGCTGGGCACGCTGGTGAGATAGCCCACAGCATTAGCAACCCGCGGATCGAGTTGTCCACGGCGAAGTTGATTGATGGAGCCCGCCAAGAAGGCCGAAACGTCCATGGCGTTTCCAAGAGGATGATCTGGCGTGTCGACTGACAGCACTGCGGCCGCCTGACTGCGACGGATTCCACCAGCCTTCCTAGCCCTGCGCCCGTCCGCGGCCTTAGCCGGATCGTGAAAGACGCGGAGCCCATTTGCGGGCTGTGCGTTTGCGCCGCAGCGGGTGCCATTTTTCTTCCGAAAGTGACACTTGTTGGCCATCGTTTCACTACCTAGGTAGAGGGGGTACCCCCTTGTGTCTTCCAGCATTCACCGAAGTCGCCCATCGTAGGCGGTTTACTCCGTGCCATCGCCAGCGGCTTCTACAAGGCTGCTGGGGAAGGGAACTCAACCGCCGTCCCCTTCCCCAGACCTCTTCCCCGCCCAGAACAACGAGATGATATGAACCCTGATAGGGAAGGGATGCGCCCAAAGCAAGGGAGCTCGGACTTCGCACGAGGTGACAATCAGTCTTCGGGTGCGGGGTTCCACACGACCAAGGGAGTATGGAATGAATCCCATTCCCCCGAGAGAGACCGTGCCGAGCGGGGGGAGGCTCCTCCGGAGGAACCAATGTCGGACAAGGAAGGTGGTCGTCGCGGGGGCGCCAGCGGGGGAAAACTGCGCTCGTGGGTTCGTCCAGCGGGGAAATAGGGCCTCACGCTGCGCGTCCCCCGGTAAGGAGTTCAGCTTGGTGTAGCCATGAGAAGATGGGTTGCAACTGGTGAAAGGTTGGGCAGCCAACTTCCTTCTTCGAAGTTTCCGTCTCCTCCCACTTACCTTGTTCCTCACGAATCGTGATGTAGCTTGTATGCTAGGGCACTTTTCGAGCGAAAGCGCTCAACTCACTTTCAGCCCATCCGGAACCAAAGGCAGAGACCGCAACCGCACACCAGTCGCATCGAAGATAGCGTTGGCAATTGCAGGCGCAAGGCCGATCATCGGACACTCGCCCGCACCCACCGACGGAATATCCTTGCGATCGAGCAGGACCGTTTCCAGGACAGGAACATCGCTGAAGCGTGGAACTCGATACTCCGACATTCTCCCGTTGAGAATTTTTCCATTCTCGAATTGAATGGCCTCGAACAGCGCTCCACCCAACCCTTGGACGTTCGACCCTTCGAGCTGATTCCGCAGGTTGTCAGGATTCACGATCGCGCCGCACTCAAAAGCCGAGACGACGCGAACGACCTTGACCTCGCCTGTTTTGCGATCAACGCGGACCTCGGCGAATGTGGCAATGTTGCCGAGTTTCTCGTAGCCGCCGCCCATCCCAAAGCCCTGGCCGGGCTCAGTCTTACTCCTGCCCCATCCGAACTTCTTTGCCGCGGCCTCGAAGACGGCGCGCAACCTTTCATCCTTCAAATTTTTCAGCCGGAATTCCAGCGCATCCATCTTCACGGCATGCGCGAGTTCGTCCATATGCGATTCCCGCGCGAAGTGGTTCGCGGTGGCCGCCAGCGCCCGGTACGATCCCTGCCGCAACGGAGACTGGGTTTCGTGAAACACAATCCGCTGGTTCGGAATCTCGTAATACGTCTGAATTCCTGCCGACCCTGAGTTGTAGTTGTGAAACTCCCACGCCGTGATCGTGCCATCACTGCGCACGCCACTGATCACATCAATCACGCCCGCCGGACGAAAATACGCCCAGGTGAACTCCTCTTCGCGCGTCCACACAACCTTGACCGGATGCTTGGCGGCTCGTGCCAGTCGTGCCGCTTCGATC